>JAAUXT010023285.1_pt1 | contig 16600 bp, 7 predicted proteins | sample 7278171 | NCBI WGS metagenome assembly JAAUXT01 (sample SAMN14350112, study PRJNA611818) | marine sediment metagenome | isolation source: surface marine sediment (1.8m) | place: French Polynesia: Moorea | collected 2018-08 | reverse complement strand
TGAGCGATTTATTTTTTTTTTTTTTTATCAAAAATAGAGTTTTAAAAAAACACACACACTCTGTAACACATACTCTCTCACGCTCACACACACACACACACACACACACACACACACACACACACACACACACACCAAAGAAAGACAAAAGTTTTCCCTTCGACTTCGAACTGGGAAACAGCATCCGAAAATCAAAGATGTTTGGACCTCACGACATCATCGTGTTCCTGCAGACAAGTTCAAATGGGTTCAAAGTCAGCTGCTGCTGCCAGATTGATTTGTCTGCGATGAAAGGCGAGATCAGAGGCCTGGATCCCGTTACAGTAGAACCTGTGAATAAATCTGTTATGAACGAGCTGTCTGTTGCCTGCTGAGTTAATGGACACAGTCGCACCGCGATCCATTTGCGACATTTAATGCGGGGTAAACGGCAGAAATGCCTATTCTGAATTGCCCTCTCAAGTCAGCTTTGGTGAATGTGACGCAGACTCGACTCGTGCTGAGCCGACGGTCCGTCTCCACCACATGTCGCACCAAGAACCTGCTGCGGGAAGTCAGACATTACAACCGCCTCTCAAACCCTGTCAAATGTGACGTGAAGCTCAATCTGCTGCAGGGTCAATTTTCCAAACTTTTTTTCGGCACGTGAGTCAGAGGGTGATGGCACACTTGTGGGGCTGGCTGCTCTGGGACTCAAATCTGTCTGGAGCCGCGGCCACACAGGAGCGTTTATGTCACAAATATTGCACGAATCAGCGTTCAATATGTGTTCAGAATGAACGAGTGTGCAGCACAAGTTCTTTCTTCACATATTGAATGCTGATGAGTGAAATAGTTGACTTATACCACAAGTGAAATGTCTGCAAACATGAGGAGTACAATTACTGGCCAGAGAATGAACGGTTGCGCTCTTAGATTTTATGTTTGAAGATATTGCACTCGTGGTATAATTTTTGAGACGCGTCAATTTTGACGTGCATCAAAAATGTCTGTAGAGATGTTCCATAGCTGTGCTTCCTGTGTGGCCACCTTCAATAGAAATTGTGTGAGATGTCAGAAGTGTCAAAAATTGACGCACATCAAAACATAAACGCTTCCCTGCATGTGTGGCCACCCTTTCAGTCCGAGGCTCCAGCACTGAGCGCGCGTGATTTGGCGTGGACAAGAAGATTGGAACGGGCTGTCTCATCCGATCATAAACATCTGATGCCTCGGGGGCTTTTGGCTGCATAATACGTGTCACGTGGAGACGAGAGAAAAACAGGAGTGAAAAACACTTTTTTGCAACGAACAACAACACACAATGGGCGTTCTTTTTTGGGAGAAATTGAGTTAGTTGTTCTGAGAACAAGAGAATGTTCAAATGCGCACAATGTCTTTGGCTCACTCGGTTTGTAGAACAGGTTGTTCCCTGTACGTTTTATTGTGGCATGTCTGTTTGTGTTGGGAAGGAATCCGTGGCCACACCTACCTACACAGCTTCCTGGAATTTCGAGGGACACATCTGCAGCTTCTTTCGTACAAGAGCTAAAATAGATTCATGGAATCTTATCCTACATTAAGAGAGCAGTGTGTACCAAGCCACAGGCCCAGGTGCATCGGCGCCCCAACCCCCGTATTGCGCGGCTTTGACGACGAAGGCACGATGCGTGTTCTTCAATAACAATGGGTGGTAGATTCAACCTTGCCACACACACGCGGTGTGGTTTCACCAAAACCCAAATGGGAAAAGCCACCGGAGAAACACCTTGCGTAATTTTGGAATACAGTCTCATGTCCTCACAGCCTCAAGAAAATGTTGTTTGATTCAAGTTCAGATCCGCTTTCACCCCTGTTGTTTTCACCTGATTCGGAAACAGACGGCAAGTTCAATGTAGCGTACACGTTCGTCTCCGAGGAGGGAAGGGGAGACAACCCCATGTACTCCCTGTTCGCAGTGTTTCCCGGTGTTAGTTCTTGGTAGGTATGTTCCTGGGTAGTATCGTAAGGCGTGCCCCAGCACGCGTACGGGTTGGTCGCGTCGAAGTGTTCCACGTACGGCGGCGGTTCGTCATTCAAGCCCTGACAACTGTCCGCGAAGATGTTTTCTGAGATGCTGGGGACGGACGGAGCTGGAGCTTCTCGGCTTCTCCCGTCAGTGCTCGACTTGAACTTTTTCTTGAGTAGACACACAACGACCATCGCCACAGCGATGATGAGAATGACGACGGACAGTGTTCCCAGCACGACGTAGACGACGAGACTCATGTGGAAGTGTCCGACAACTGCTGTGTGGGTTCTGGAGGCATCAGCGACCTCGGAACTTTCCGTGTGAAGGGGGGCCCTCTGCGTTGGTGGCTCTTTGGTGGTTGCAGGATCTCTTTGTTTTGGACGTTGTCCTCTGTGGTCAGGGGTGTCGCATGTGGAGTCATTTGATTCCAGCAGTTCCTCAGTTTGAGTCATTGGATTCAGGCTGGTGTAACAATAATCGGTGTAGTTGTGGGTATCTGGGCAGCCGAAATCGTCCTCTGTGAGTGTGTGAAAGGAACGCCTTTTCTTTCGACCGCCTCCAGAACAAGTCCATCTCTCCCTCCTTCGGGTTGTCGTCTCTTGGTCAGTTGTCTCGGTAACATGAGTATCGTACCACACTTTGAGCCACTTCAGTTGGCAGTCACACTTCAGCGGATTCCCGCTGAGATACAAGTGCCTGAGGTTTGTCAGGTTCTCAAAGTTACAGGGATAGAGACGGGAGATTCTCATTCTTGCGGCCGACAGAACTTGCAGCTTCGTCAGCTGTGAAACATTGGGCAGTCGAGTCAGTCTGTTTCTGTTCAGATCCAGCAGAGTCAAGTTTGGTAAACTTTCAAACGCGTTGCTTCCGAAAGTCTTGATATCGTTTGAGGCCAGGCTGAGAAAGGTCAATGTCGGTGTGTTACCAAATGCCCCAGGGTTGAACGTTTTCAACTTGTTGTTGGCAAGATTCACCCGAACAAGAGCAGGTAGATTTGAGAATGTTCCATTGCCGAGAAAAGCAATTCTGTTTTCGGACAGATCCAGATACTGAAGTTGTGGCAGGTTGGAGAAAGGCTCCAGGCGTCTCAGTTTGTTTCCATTCGACTGCAACACGGAGAGTTTGCGCAGAGGCCTGAATACCTCCTGAGGTAAAGTTGTGATTCTGTTCTCACTGAAATCCAGGTGTGTCAGATTGCCGAGTCCTGAGAAAATATCCGCACTCAGCCGTCTTATCGAGTTGTTATTGAGAAGCAGAACTGTGACCTGCCCAAAGCGCGCGAAAGGGGAGCCCGTCAGACGGATGCGATTGTTTGAAAGTGTCAGCTTATCCAGATGAGGAGCGAATTTCACGTTCTGAACGGCTGTTGGAATTCGTGTGAAAATGTTGGAACTGATGTCAAAGGTCGAGACGTTGGTGATTTGATCCAGAACTCCATTTTCAAGGACGCTCAGTTTGTTCTGGGACAAGTCCACCAGACTGAAGAAAACGTCTGTTCCCTCCCAGCTGCTGGATTTGGACGGCGGATTCTTGCTTGACAATCCTTTGTTCTTGCAGTTCAATGTGTAACTCGTGGTGGTTTGAAACACGGTGTGTGAGTGTTGACACCTGCACGGGGGAGCGAGCGGACAGCCCGATGCGTGTGAGGGATGTTCTCCTCCCGCGGGAGATTGGGGTCTGTGACTCTCCGCTGCCAACACGACCGCCACCACCACCAGCTGCACGCTTCTCTGAAAACAAATGAGGCAATCGAAGTGCGTGCCTCTCTCACAGAATAACCAACCAATCATTCAGTTGCACCCAAGTGAGAATGCGCTCTGTGTTCGCAGAGGAGAAGAGCCACATCAGGTGCATATCGTGGGGAAAAATGGAGTCCAGCGAAATTTCATCACGCACATCAAGGGAAACATCTGACCTGGTCCGGATTCTAAGGTTCACATTTCTGTTGAAACACGAAACCCACCTTTGGTTTGTCTGGCACATGACTCGCCTTGACAGGCGAGACCATAGTCCAGCGTGAAAACAAGCCGACCTCACCCGGCACAAGCAGTGTCCGTTGACGCACGTGGAACCGTGTGTGGTCAAGAGATAGGACCTGCAGGCCAGGAGGTCCACGCGAGAGTCGAACACGCTTTTCAAACATCGACGCACAGACTGCATGGTGTTCGTTGCAGAACAGAGACACCACAAACCCTCAGAGATAGTTGACTCTGCGAAACTGTGACCTTCAGTCCTTTTGTTTCTTGTTGAAAGCAAATTTCCGCCCACCCTGATCCACGCCTCAGAACGCAAGATTTTACGGCTTCCCAGAAGCCAAGACAGGTGGACACGTTCCATCCGAATCCAGAGGGCCACTAATTTGTCTTTGGTTGAGCCAAATTAATTGGCCCCTTGAGACAACAGGTGAAACCACAAGAGTTCTTTGTCCCAAGAAATACAGTATTTTGAGATTCTTTTCGCTTTTGTGCGTCATTGAGAGTTGCTATTCTTGTGTCTCACATTTGTTGTCGGCGAATAAAAATAAACTTTGCCCGGACGAAAAAGAAACGTCATCATTTTTTGACAAAAGTTGTGACAAAGGGATTTGTGGTGCACGTTCTTGGAGCCTCTGCATCACTCATGACAAAATTTATCAAAACTTACCAAAAGTGCCATGATCCCAACAAATACTCGACAGCACAGGGGCTTGTTTTGATATGTCTTGCGCAGTGACAAACGCACAACACGCAGAAAAGTATTATCTCGACATGGTGTACATTTCTTTCACTGTCCCATACAAGAAACAGTACAAAAGGTAAGGTGTAAAACAGCACCAATAGACGCATAAACACGGGCAGAAATATTGATCGTTTTGATTTGCAACGCCGAGCAAGCAGAGTTGACAGTAGAGTCCACTAGCCTTTCCCGAATCTCTTTCAAAAGCTCAAAGTAGTTCTTCCATGCCAAAGAAAAATCCTTGCATTACGGTCTCTGAACTTTCATCGCTCCCTCTTTCGTCTCCAACATTTTTCTGTTCATGGAGGAACCTCGTACGTGTGTTCTTCGGTGATCGAGGCTCCACCAACCATCAAGTTGATTTCTTCCAGTCGTCTCGGTTGGTAGCTTTTCCCATCATTGACCTGGTGGTGGAAGCACTGGGTGCATATGAGAGCGACCGACTCGTTGATCGGGTCATTCTGGCACCTGACGAGCGTGTACCAGAACCTCCCCAAACACACGAAGACCATGTTGAAGCAGCGGATGAACGGAGTGACACACCAAATCTGGTTGAAGGTGATGCACGCAAATTGACAGCCCCAGCAAAGTGCTGCTGGGAGGGCACAGAGGAAAGTCAGGAAAGAGTAACAGCAGTTCATGCCACCTCTGTAGCACTTGAAGGAATTCTTCCAGACACAGTCGGCACTATGAGCTCCAGGCGGTTCCCCCACCACATCATGGAAAAGAACCTGCAAGATAAAGCCTTGCGTTTACCCCAGAATCCACTGTACCCAAAAACATACCCACTCACTACAGGGAGGTTTCAACCATACAAACGCAACGCAAAACAGACAGAACCAAAAGCGCCCCCTGACGTACCCTGGTCGCTGGGTTCAGGTGCTGTGGATCCCGGTTCTTCATGTCGACCTCCACATCCTCTCCCAAGCCTCGTCCTCCACCCCGCCCCATGGCGCCGACCAAACTCCTGTCTCACCTCCCCAAATGGAGCTGCAGCCTCAATCTCACTGAAGCACAGAAATACGAGAATGTTGATCAGCGGTGACTTGGGTTCGTGCTGTTATCTTATCATTTGCTTGGACTTGATGGTATTTGTGCTGAATACCATTCATCATTATACCTTCAAGGCGGTGTTGTTGACCTCGATTTGTCAACACTTGGCTCACTTTGAGAAAAAAATCAAATCCACGCGCGCATGGACGATGATGGTTGTGGGGGGGGAGGCTGAACCCAGGCTTCGCGAGCGGTCATCAAGGTGGGTCTTTCACGTCCCTCCCATGAGGGTGGTGTGAGCTCTCAGGAACCGTGCCTCTTGTTGGCGCAGCTGTTTCTGACGACAGGCGCTCCAAGGCTGAATCAGCGAGCATCAGAAATCATCGAAAAGACAACACAAGTCTCCCAAGAAAATATCGTTGGGAGACCTGGTCAAAGTGTTTGTACTCATTTGTCCTTTCATGCAGATAAGAAAAGATAAAAATGTGTATTCTGCTAAGTATTCTCTTGCCACAGAGCAATTCAAACCTGCCCACACTATCAACAAAGTTTAGCTTATTTCTCGCCACTTAGTGTAACACCTGCCTCACAAAACGGACGACACTTGTTCTTGTTTCCACATTTCAGAACCAAAGGTCTCGAAATCAAGAACAGTTCTACGACAGCCAACGACACTGAAGTGAGTACACACATATTCTGCCAAGAAAGGTAAAAAAAATTGGCGTGATTTGAAAATTTGTTCAGTTGTCGTTGAAGAGAAAGGTTGGACTCATTCTTGCCAAGAACCACAAGAACATCAGGCACAGCACGGGCGAAGCTGGTTTTTGTGGCGCCTTTGCGTGGGTGAAGCAAACAAGGCCAAACAGACATGGACTTGTTTGACGACAAAAGTCTTCATGTTCGGCCTGGGGGTGAATGCTCACTCCCACAGAGTGTGTTCATGTCAACAACCAAACCTGGACAGAAACAAGAGGTATCTCTCACTGGTGCAACAATGGACAACTGAACCGATTCTCACAAGAAACGTATTGCAAGCTGTTGCTTCGTGTAAAAATACTCCGCACAATATTTCACTTGACAAAAGCGGCTCAAAGTCGATTCTCTTCTCGCTGCAATTTGGCCCATCTGCAGAGCCCTTAGTTATTTTACTTCACCCACCTGAATTGTCCTGACCTCTCCATTTCCTGGAGCATTTCAGAATCTTACTGAAGCTCTTTTTTTTCAAACGAACACAGGCTCTCAGGGGGCAACCATGTTTCTGACACAAAAAGTCAGACAAAAGGATTCACTGGGTGAAAAAAATTCAAACCCCACATCTTTTTGACAGGTTTGACAGGTGGGACCTTGTTGTGTGATTACGATGTGGTTGAAAGTGATCTTTTTCACCATGACATAGATCTTGGCCAGGGTGTCCCATTTCCTGTCCTGCCACACCATGCCGCATCACATCCCATTCCATACCAGGGGGGTGCACGCACAACCCCTTGCGCAAAGGGGACCCCCATCGCAGTCGCAGTTGCCTAAAACACTGCTTCTTGTTTCTCGGCTCATAGCAGACGGCGACATGGGTCGCGGGAACGGCTCTTCGTCTGAGGACGAAGTGGACATGAAGGACCGGGATCCTAACTTCCTCAACCCCGACGTCCAGGTGAGCGGCAGCGGGGAACATTACCAGTTCGGTGAAATTTTGTGGAAAACCAATGGGTCCAAAGGTTGTTACGATGTGTGTGTACGTGGTTCGTCCACGAATTTCCCGTGTTTTAGTTTTCGTAAGTTACAAATTTGACTGCTGGGTTCACCCACACCAACTGGTGGGACCAGATTCACCACATATGATTCACCGCACCAACTGGTGGGGCTAAATTCACCACACCAACTGGTGGGGACAGATTCACCACATATGATTCACCGCACCAACTGGTGGGGCTAAATTCACCACACCAACTGGTGGGGCTAAATTCACCACACCAACTGGTGGGGCTAAATTCACCACACCAACTGGTGGGGCTAAATTCACCAAGGCCAGATTTATCATACCAACTGTTTTGTTGACTTGAACAAACTGCAAGCGGACAGACCTCGTGGACAGACCTCGTCAATGTCACCGTCCAAGCTAGAATTGGAAAACTCTCCAACTCCACGTTTGCTCTGCGTCTGATTGGAGACTGTGTTGTCCTCCACAGGTGATGTTTCACGACGTGATCGGTGAGCCTCCGGGGGCACACAGCGCTGACTGCGTGTGGAAGAACTCCTTCAAGTGCTACACGGGTGGAAAGAACTGCTGCTACACAGTTCTTACCTTCATCTGTGCCCTCCCAGCAGCACTCTGCTGGGGCTGTCAATTTGCCTGCATCACCTTTAACCAGATTTGGTGTGTCACTCCCTTCGTTAGATGCTTCAACATGCTGTTCGTCTGCCTTGCCAGGATCTACAGCACCGTTGTCCACTGTTACTGCGATCCAATCAACGAATCCATGGCCCTTATTTTCACGCAAATTTTCCACCATCAACTTCCCAACAGCGAGCCTTACAGGTCCAAAGACATCACGGAGCTGAATCAGATGAGGGGAAGACAAAATATAAATGCGGGGCAAGCGTGAACTTTGTGTGAATGTCTTTGTCAGGTGTCTTGAACAGACGAACTGAGCTTCCTTCGTGTGTATAGCGCATATTTTATCGCGTCTGAATGCTCACTACCTGTGTCTTTCATAATTTGTGTGAACTGTACAAGAACACACAACGTGCATGCACATTATATATTTCTGCAAAGAGAATTGTGTTAAGTTCATGGAAAAGCACAGACTTCCAGTCCGTGCTCTGGAGATACAGGACACCAAGCACTTCTGTGATAAAAAAGAATGGGCAGAAAGTAACGAATGTACAATGTCTCAAAGATTCTTCTTCATTGTATCTGTGTATAAAATTGAAAATTGTGTTCTGCAAACTCGTAGTTGTGTTTTGATCTCGTCAAACAGAGATGCACAAGAAGGACCATCAAATCTCACAAGCACCAATTTTGAAAGTGAGTGTCCATGTCCTTCTCCAGCAGAGATAATTCGAACAACAAACCTGAAAGCCACTTGAAATGTCAGACTCCGATAATCTTTGAAATGAATGTCCAAACATGCTTCTGGACTCGTGGACACCTTCAATAATAAACTGTAGTAGGGAGAGCGCTAAACTTCATTCCTCACTTACCAGAGTGCGAAGTTCTCAAAGAAGCGATCAGGTTCTGCATATACTGTACAGCCTGCAGCACGCGTGTCTGTGAAGTGAAAAACAATTGGGACTTCCTCCAAATGTTGTCATTGTCGCACTTTCTAAACTTCAGGGGGCCTCTCCAAATGTTCAACCCGTCTTTACAAGAATTGTTTGGCGAGATCGAACTTGCGACACTGATCACTGAAAGTCGGTTCCCCTTTGCAAGCGTTACGCAGAAGAAAAGCGTAACATTTGCACGCGTACACACGCACAAGCAAGTGCGCACACACGCACACGCACACACACACGCACGCACACACACACACACACACACGTGATACGAGCGTACGTGTTTGCAGAGTTCTTTGAGGAGTCAAAATCTGTGAGTTCATTTCAGGCACTACAATCTCACCACGTCGGTGGCCATCTGTGGACCACTCGTGACGCAAATTCAGTCAGCTGTTGCACAGCAAAAACAATTTCTGCAAAAAAGCATACGCATACAAAAGTGTTGTGCGCGCAAGCCTTGACGCTTGTCAATTTTTGGAATCTGTAATTGTTCAAGGGAATCAGCTCAAGGTAAAGGTTTGTAGTCAGACTCTGCTGTCCATCCTTTGTATTTTGTTTTGCTTCTTTTCTTTGGCCGAACTCATGGTGCAGAACACGAGTGTGAAAACGTCCGAACTCGACCTTCGCACCAATAATTTTGCGCGAAAGAATCTCCAGATGTGCTCGTCTGCAGGATTTCCGTTGAACGAAAGAAGCGTTTGCACCAGAAGTCGCACAAGTGTTGGATGGTTCTCGGACTCTTTGCAGCTGTGGGATGAACTGACATCATTCTGGAACAAACCAAACCTTCAGGAGTGTTTTTTTGTTCTTTTGATGTCTTTCATCACTGTGTCGCTTTTTCAGTTTTAACAACGGCTGACAGACGGACGGACGGCAGAAGCCATGAGGCTCCAAGTGGTTTTCACGCTCGCATTTCTTCTCGTCGCCCTGAATCAGAACTTCGCTCAAGGTGGGTTATACGAAGTCTCGCGTCGTGTCCACCACAGCACACCTGTAGCCTTTGTTTTTCTCGCTTTCATTGACAAAACTTGCTTTTTTTTCAGACGTCCGAGCGTGCTACCCGAACTAGTGATTGCAGTTTTGTCCTTGTGTCGTTGCAGATTTTGTTGACAATAATGGGAAACGTTTGAGTAGATTGCAGATCGCAGCGTGTGATGCAGGAAACCTACGGTTGCCCGGCAGCTTCTCACATGGCAACAATACGAGGTTGTTGTAACGTTCAATTTATTCCTCGACTTTGTTCGTAACAACACAAAATAAAATATGAATTTTCAACAAACAAAGCTTTGTGTTTCATGCACATATTGAGGCTACAATTTGGGAAAAAGTTCCATTTTTTGCATGGGTCCGTTTCTGCTTTGAAGTTACACACATCCGCACACACACACACACACACACACACACACACACACACACACCACTTCCGCACACGCACGTCAGGTCAGTCATCTCCACCTACTCACGAGTCTGAACACTTTGTCACAGAAAATTACTTTTGTATCTGCTTTCCACTTGTCTGTCTTGTTGCCGGACAATTGTACAAAACAGCAGATGTTTGGGCGGGGGAGGTTGTGGGTCTTCGATTGGGAACCATATGGAACTGCATTCGTTCACGTTTTCTTGCACGAAGGTAGAAAATCTGAGCTGCAAGGTAAATCTCAAAGGCAGGTTCTCTTTCAGCCTGCAGTTTCTCGTGTCAAAGTTTGCGTCCGTTTGCCAAAGCGAGACGTTTTGAACAGAGTTGACAAGAACCTGGACATTTTACTCGGAATTTGATTCAACTTTGTTTGGGCACGTGTCTTGTTTCGGTTTGCATGCGAGCGAAAGATGTTTGTGTCGTATCGCCCCGCGCGCGGGCTCACTCACCTCACGCGCGGGCGACACTTTGTGCGTGGTACCACAGCGACCTTCCACTGATTGCTCTACAGAAACAACTACTTCTCCACCGGAACGACTTGCCTCACAGGCAAGTCCCTAAACCTTGTCCCTGCTCATGAAGCGCTCGTATCTGTAGGCGAGGGCGGACCCGAGCCCGGACCCGAGCGTCGGCTCGGCCACGGAGCGCCGCTGCTCGGCACGGGTCAGCGACGGCCGCGACGGCGGCGCCGACCGCTTCAGCTCGTCCAGCGCCTCGCCCCAGTGACCGTACTTAGCCCGGTTCAGAGACCTGACGAGACCTTGCTCCTCCTCGGGACCTTGTCTGCGCATGTAAGGCTTGGGTGGCAGGTCCTCGAGAAGACCCTGCTGCCGTGCGAAGCGAATGAGCTGCCGCTGAAACCCGTGGTTGGTGAGCACGACGCCTCGTTTCTTCTTGACGAACTGCAGCGCTTTGAGCAGACCCCACTTGGAGTGGATCATGAGATAAGCCACCACAGTAACTCCGGATCGGTTGATACCCAGCGCACAGTGAACGAGGCACACGCCTCCGCTTCGTTTCACTCGATCCAAGAAGCTGAAGGCCGCATCAAAGTGCTGACTCATGTCGTACGCGTCTCTATCATCCGCTTTGAATTCGAGGTACTCGATACCGAGGCCCTCGTACGGGTTCGCATCCGGGTTCTTCCGGGGTCCCTTGAATCCTGCGCAGTTGAGGACGTGGGTGACGCCCAGTTTGCGCAGGAGACGTAGGCTCTCCGCGTTCGTCTGGTTCCCGAGGTACATGTGGGGAAGAAGTTTTGCAGGTTTTTCTGTGTTTCCTTTGATGGGGTCACCGAGGAGAATCTCCCTGACCTTGGTCAGATTGTCCAGATCACTGTCGTCATCGCGAGAGGTGGGGCAGATGCGGTAGGACTGGGCCGGCGTGGGTGGAGTCGGGATCTCCTTCAGTGGCTGTCTGTGTGACGGCGCCCGCACGCGCAGCCTGGGCGAACTCAAGACATGGTCGTCAAAGTCATAGCTTCCACTGTCAAAATCATAGTCTCCGAAGAGATTTTCAGGCGCCTTGTACCTGTCCCTCAGTTTGACCGGGGAAGGGGAGACGTGACTGAATCTGAGGCTGCCTGCAGATCTGAAGCTGCTGTCCTTCACGGGTGACGGGTCTTGTCTCCTGGACCTGAGCCCCGGGTCCAGAACGGGCGACGGGTCCAGCCTGCGCGAGCGGATACTGCTCCTCACCCCGGCGTCCCTCACCCAAGGGTCGTTGTATCCAGGGTAAATCGCACTCGATCTCTTCACCTCCTTACTCGGGGAAGGCTCGAAGCGACCCACGCTCTTAGATTCTCTCAGCACCGGTGACGACTTCCCCTTCTTGAATCGAAAGCTGACTCTCAAAGGGGAAGTGTTAAAGTCAAAGATTTCCTCATTTTTGGAGTCGGACTGGGTTCTGGACGGGGAGGGCTCGTAGGTGCGCGCGCGGAAGGCTCTGGTGCCCGGCGGGGAGGCGTCGAAGCGCCGGGAGCGCGGACGCGCGCGCGCCGGGGACGGGTCGAGCTTCCGCTCCCTCAGCCTCACCTCGGGACCTCCGTCTTCCTTCTGCTGCCTCGGCATCTGAAAGGAACTTTGGAAAATGAATCCTCAGGTGAAAAAGATGACCGAAATGTCCTTGACCATTCAGAGAAGAAAGTTTTTTGAATTTCTGAAACCAGCAGGGAATGTTTTTTTTTTTTTTTGTTGAGAACAAAAACGCATCTTGAAAAAGCTTTGAATTGCCTGAAATCAATTACCCACGGCCAACTGTGCTGGTTCAGCCTGACTTTTTCCATCCAGTTGACAAAGAAAAACATGAAACTTTTGTTTGCGTAACAACATGCACATTTTATGACAACATATGTGACTTGGAACTTGAGTCTTTCAGGTGAACATGAAGTTTGGAGAAGAACTAGCGCCCTGCCGCGATGTTGTGCAACTTCCTTGCTTTTGCTTTGGGGTGACCATTGCTTCAACGCAAAACGGATTTCGAACTCTATATATTTGCCTTTTGGAGAGCAAGCCCTGTTGTGATTTGTATTCGACCCTGTGGTCCCTTTGGGGCGGCCCTTTGTAGATCAGGTTGAGTTACCTTTGTACATTCAAGTTCAGTGAGTTGCGAACAAGTTCCGCTCGCAACATTCAGTGCTCCGTACATGTTGTTCTGTAAAAACCAAGAACACTTCTGTAAGGCTTCAATGCAATCAAAGTGTCTGGTTTGCTTTGGATGGACATTTCCTCCTGTTTTGGTCCACAAAACTTTGTCCTGAGAAGGCAAACGTTTCCAGTACAGAGCGGTTGTCGGAAGGGCGGAGGGTGCAAACTCTGCTCGCAACAGTTGCAGCAACTTTTTTTTTGCACATTTCCAGCAAGCTGCATGCACAATTCATGCAAATGTGTACGAAACAAGGCGAATATCTACCTTCAGGTGTATCCTTTCAGTACTTCTGAGCCACAAGTCCAAATATTTCGTAAACGCGACGGAATGTTTGAACGATTGAACGATTAGCTCGCATGTAAGCTTCGTTTCTGCTCAGATACTCGGAAAAGCAGCTATAGAGAGCCTTGGGTGAGAGCAGAACTGCCCAGATCAGCACATTGGCAAAATTCCACAGGTAAAAAATAGCAGTTGCGGCTTTCCTACATGCTCGATCCCATCTTCGCATAATATTTGCTACTCCACACTCAGCGACCGGCTTCGGATCCCCCGCCGAATGTAGGTCAGAGAATCCTCAGATGTTGCCGTGCCAACAAATACAGTGTAATGGAAACACCTGAGTGATTTGTAGCTCCGGGACCCGCATTAATAAGCAAATCCCGCGGACGAGAATAAGCGCGACGGCGGCGGCGGCGTCCGTCTGATGCGACGCCCCGAGCCCTGATAAAACAGACGACGGGAGCGACGCTTTTTTTTCCACTGTTCGTCGCGTCTCCGCCTCAAACGTGTGGTACTCGTAATTTCTGGCGAATGTGGACGTGATGCGCAAGTGAAATCTGCCCATACAAGCAACAACAAAAGCTCCACAGATATCACGTCACCGCAAACTTTATTCTTCAATATTCTCATTGTTTTTACACGGTTATTTTTAAACCTGTCGCTCTGTTCAGCTTGTACGAATTTGAAACATCAATTTCACCGCAAAGCACAATTGTTTCAAATGTCAATTAATTGATACGATATTTTTGGAAGATATGGCAATACGTGGGTTGGAATGTCATTAAATCTAAGGAAACAGCGTCATATTAAAATCACAACTCTATAGAGAACACGGAGCATCAACTGGCTTGTTTTCACCCTCTGGTTGAGACAAATCGTTTTGAACAGTACGAGTAGCACAGCAAAATAAAACAAGACGAAAGTCTCCAAAGCATCGCAGTGACCACACACCAATCATTGTTTTACTTTTTTATGGCAGGACAAGTACAAATTTCCTACACGCGTCGTTATCAGTAGAGCAGATCACTGTAGCTCCTGGTGTAGTCCGAAATGGAAGTGCTCAGGTTGCGCGAGTGTCGCAGGATTGCGGATGAAATGGGACCCCTCCTGTAGGACGATGACGAGCTGAAGCTCGAGTAAGATGGCCTCAAGCTCTGCTCTTTGGTCGTCGGCAGGATCTGTGGAGAGTACCCTTTATAGGAGGTGTTCTTGTAGGAGGAGGATGAGGCCGAGGCGAAGGGGCGGGAGGAGCCGGGGCGGGACGAGTAGGTGTGCAGCCCGTCGGGGACGGAGGTGGCCGAGTACGGCCGATCGCTGTAGCGACTCTGGTTCCCCCCGGCCGAACCGTAGCTCTTGCCAGAATAATGCCCTGACGAGTAGCTGGAGCCACTGGTCACCGTCTTCCGGCCTATGAACTCGAGGCTGGGCGCGTACGGGCGAACGTGGACATAGCTACTCAACTTGGCATTTTTCCGTATGAGACTCGGCTCGCTGACGTTGTCCGAGCTGAACGACATCGGGTGGTACCGTTGCGTGGAGTTTCCGAACGTGTTCTTGTCGAGGTGCTCCAGGTGGAAGACGTTGATCTCGGGAGTGTACTCCGAGTCCAACTCGTCGTCTGAAACGTCCTCGGGTATCGGTTTGCGCGGGGCGTACCTCAGGTTGTTGGAGGGGAAGCGTCTGGCGTTGACGGACGCGTAGTCACCGCAGACGGTGCTGGGACGCTCGTCCTCACGCGAGTTGCGCGCACTCGACCGGGACTTGGCGGAAGCGTCGTCGCCATTGGCAACGCCTTCGTTGTTGGGTGACATGCACCTGTCGCGCTGAGACTCGAGGTCGGCCGAGTAGGATCGCGGGCCGTTCCTCGAACCCATCCTCCCCCCGAACGACGTTCCGAACTCTGCCGTGGGAGAGTACGGCCTCGGCAACTCTCCTGTGTACGATCGCTGATAACGCTTGGAGAAAGACCTGGGCTCTTCAGACGTAGGATCAGGAGTGTAAACAGTCGAGTTTCTTGGCAAGAACCTGGAGACTTTTGGCTGTTGATTGACGAGGTCAGCCACCTCTTTATCTTCATCACTGTCGTCTCCGTTCACTGCAGCTTCTGACCCATTTTCTTTCGTCGCACCATTCTCTATTTCTCCGTTTGTCTTGTGGTTGTTATGGCCGTTTCCATTTCCATTTCCGTTTCCATTTCCATTGACACTGGCTGTCCCATTCACCATCGCCTCACCATTGGTCATCGAAGTTTTCTGGAGTGGTTGGTGTCTCTCGCTGAGTCTCTCCTGCTCCTGCCTACGCCTCACCTCACTCTCCTTCATCCTTTCCTTCTGCTTCTCCACCTCGATCCTGCCCACGGGTCTGTTGGGGAGGTACTTGGAGATGGTTCCGAGGGAGCCGTACTTGTTGCCGTTGTTGATGCCCTCGATGAGCCCGCGCGCCATGGCATAGCGGAGGATCTGGCGCCGGAAGCCTTTGTTGCAGAGGACGACGCCGCGCTTCTTCTTGAGGAAGGCGACCACCTCGAGCAGCGGGAGTCTCTCCTCGATGAGCAGGTAGGCTGCGCACAGCGCCCCGCAGCGGTTGACTCCGAGGTTACAGTGCACGAGCGCCTTCCCCCCGACGCGCTTCGCTCGGTTGATGAACGCGTTCGCTTCGAAAAAGTGTTGCACGATGTTGTACGCGTCGTGGTCCTCGACAGGAATCATCAGGTACTCCTTGACCCCGACGTCCTTCGGGTACGGAGATTTGGTGAGGTCGAACTTGCGAGTGCCCGCGACGTTGAGCACGTGACTGATGTTGAGTCTCTGCAGCATGTTGTTGTCCTCGGCGTTGCGTAGACTGCCGATGTACAGGTGCGGCAGCAGTTGCGACGGAACACTAGGCGGCCCCTTGTTGGGGAAGTCCTCGAGGATTTCCTTCATCTTCTTGAAGTACTGGCGCTCGTCGCCCTCGAGCAGCGGGTTGTCCGCCGCGCCGTTCTTCCGAGCGCCGTACATCGTCTGAAAGTACAGAGAGACGGACGATCAACATCTGAGATCATCATCACATCGCCTGAAAGCAGAGACAGATCATCGTGAAATCTTCTGAAAGCACAGAGAGACAAATTTAAGATCACCGCTTGAAAGCACAGAGAGACACAAGATCATCATCTGAGATCATTGATCATCACACCGCGTAAAAGCACAGAGAGACAATATCATCGTCTGAAAGCACAGAGAGACAATATCATCGTCTGAAAGCACAGAGAGACAATATCATCGTCTGAAAGCACAGAGAGACAATATCAT
>JAAUXT010036753.1_pt1 | contig 16601 bp, 5 predicted proteins | sample 7278171 | NCBI WGS metagenome assembly JAAUXT01 (sample SAMN14350112, study PRJNA611818) | marine sediment metagenome | isolation source: surface marine sediment (1.8m) | place: French Polynesia: Moorea | collected 2018-08 | reverse complement strand
TCAGAGGAGGAACTGAGAGCTCACTGTTGCGTTGTGTTCCACTGCAAACAGTGCAACACTGTGTTCACCTCAGAAGAAGAATGCAGAGCTCACCAGTGCGTACAGATCCAGTGTGAAAAGTGTCATAATGTGTTTGCTTCAGAAGAACATCGGAGAGCTCACAACTGCAGAGGGTGGGTCTGCAAAACGTGCGCGCGACACTTCAGTCATCGGGACTACCTTCGGAACCATAGCTGCCAGGCCGTCACGTGTCTGAAGTGCGGTCGTGTTTGTTTGAATGAACTGGGGCTCAGGCGGCACTGGCAGGTCCAACATCGGGACGAACCTGACACGAGATGTTATTGTAAAAAGTGCCGGCGATACTTCGGTGACGAGCGCGGCCTTCAGAACCACATCTGCAACTGGCCGCACGGGGGCGCCAAACACCCGACCGTCCCGCACGTGGCACCCAAACCAACTTCCCCACAAAGGGCCAAGTGTCCACACTGTGGTCTCATGTTCCTGAACGAGTGTCTTTTGAGGAATCATGTGCTCACAAGACACCCCGAGGAAGAAACGATGTGCGCTCCGTGTGGTGGAAGCTTTCCCGCCGGCGCGAACCACAGCTGTGACGTCACTTCCGTTTCCCCCGGGGCTTCCGACGCCGCGTGGAGGTTTGGGTGCGCTGACTGTGGTAAAGCCTTCAGTTCGGAGGAGGAGCTGAACAGTCATCACTGTGACAGCAGTGTCAGGGAGTTCAGATGTGCCCAGTGTGGACGATTCTTCACTGGTGAGGCAGAAATGGAGAGGCATCAGTGCAGCAGCAGCAACAACAACACGGAAGGAAGCAACAGCAGCAACAACAATACTGAAGGAGGCAACAGTAGCAGCAACAACATAGAAGGAAGCAACAACAGCAGCAACATAGAAGGAAGTAACAGCAGCAACAACAACATGGGAGGAAGCAACAACAGCAACATTGCAAGAAGCAACAGCAGCAGCAACAACACAGAAGGAAGCAACAGCAGCAGCAACAACATACAAGGAAGCAACAGCAGCAACAACAACAGCAGCATGAACAACAGGGATTTGGCGTTCAGATGCGCGGAGTGTGGACAAACTTTCAGTGAAGAAACAGAACTGGAGAACCACCAGTGCAACAACAACAGCAACACCGAAGGAAGCAACAGCAACAACAGGGAGTTCGGCTGCACCTGCGGACGAAGCTTCTGCTCTGAGTCTGACTTCGTGAGTCACGTGTGTGACGGCTTCCAGTGCAATGACTGTCGCAGTGTCTTCAGAACTGTTGCAGAACTGAACAGCCATCACTGCAGCGTCATCGAGGACTGCAAGTTCCGGTGCGCCATCTGTCACAGAGGACTGCGATTCAGAAGCGAGCTGAACACACACAAGTGCATCAGCAGTCAAACGGTTGGGTGCGCTGAGTGTGGCCTGCTTTTCACAAACAGAACGTTGCTGACGAAGCACAAGTGCAGAAAGTTCGCGTGTGCTGAGTGTGGAGGGTCCTTCAGTGATGAGGCAGAGCTGGAGACTCATCAGTGCAACAGCAGCAACAACAACGTGGTAGGAACCAGCAGCAACAACAGCAGCAGCAACAACATGGAAGATAGCAGCAACAACAACAGCAGCAGCAACAACAGGGATTCGGCGTTCAGATTCGCGGAGTGTGGACAAACTTTCAGTGAGGAAACAGAACTGGAGAACCACCAGTGCAGCAACAACATGAACAGCAACAACAGCAGCAAGTGCCGTACGTTCAAATGTGTGAAGTGTGCAAAGGCATTCGCCACAGAATCATATCTCAAGAAACATTGGAAAACGCAACACCCGAAAAGTACAATGAGATTTGGAGTCCCAAAAGGCAGGAACTGCGCCGTATGCGTGAAGTTCTTCAAACGTGAGAATTGCTCGTGGAAACACTGGCGTGGACAACATATTACCGTCAGGTGCAGGAAGTGCAGGAAACCGTACTCTGCGCATGTGCAACACAAGTGCAAGACTGCTTCCGCTTCCGCCTCCACTTCCGGTGACCCCGACGCATGCGTGGCGTGTCGTGGTCAGATCGAGTGCGATAAGGCCGTGGAGAGCTGCGTGCGCGTCTGTGAAACGGGCGGCGGCGTCGGGGACGAAAACCACAGCGAGTGCGCCGTGTGCGAGAAGCGATTCGAGAAGAAGGGAGAAGCCTGGTGGCACGCCATCACACAGCACACCGGCTGCGAGATCGGCAAGAGAACGTGCAGTCTGTTCCTCTGCTTTCTGTGCGGTCGTCCGTTTGCAAACCAGAGCACACTGAAGAAACACGTGATCAACCACGAGGACCTCTTCTGCTGTGTCGTGAGCGGTTGTGGTTGGGCGTTCGAGCGGGAAGACCAAGTGACGCAACATCGCCTGACGCATCACTGGAACCACCGACAGCCCCAGATGGTGCAGAAACACCGCAGAACGAAGCCGAGGGGGAAGCTGTGCGGGGGCTGCCTGGCCCAGCTGGAGCGGGTTCCTTCAGACTCGGTTCTGGACGCCAGCACTCCCAACCCCAGCCCTGCTGAACTCGCTCGTTTACAGAACTGGAAGCAGTGTCCCGACTGCCTGAGGTGGACATCGGAGAAGGATTTCAAGAGACACGTGCAAATGGAACACGGCATCAGTGCTCTGGCAGGACCCGACTCGACTGAGACACTTCGCCTCTCGGCAGATGGCGCTGCGGTCCCTGACAACGCATCTGCTTCAGAAGCAACCAACAGCAGCACCGCATCGTTGCCTGGCAACCTCTCCGCCACGTTGTCATTGCTTGGCAACGACGACACCCGCTTTTCTTGGGAGAGCGATGACCTCGACGTCCTTGACCCCGATTCCCAAACCGGAAGTGGTCAGTCTGGCTCCACTTCCGGTGGCTCCAGGACGTGTTTCCTCTGCCGCAAGCTGATCGAGTGCCGCGCTTCCGTGGAGGATTACGTCGGTCCCGAGTACACAAAAGGGTCCAACAGTTTCATGGACTGCCTGGAGTGCAGCCGACGGTTTAGGAGCCGGGTGGAACTCTTGTGTCACGCCTACCTGGAGCACACCGGATGTCGCTCTATGTACCGGAAGTTCCTCTGCTGCATCTGTAGTGAAGGCTGTAAGAAGAAGAAGGACCTCATCACACATATTATCGCTCACGGCAATGCTGTCCGCTTTGAGTGCCCCCTCTGTCGGAAGATGTGCGAGACTGAACAGCGTCTGCGGGCACACAGGAAGAAGACGCAGTGTCTGGGGAGGAAAGATTCACTGGCGCAGCAAAGAGCGAAGACCTTGTGTGTGGACTGCACGTCACAGCTCGATCAGGCGCCTGCGCATGTTTGGAATGTCGGATCAAGCTATCGTGTGACGCCCAGCGACGGTTCTCCCTCGGTGAACAGCTGTGTGCACTGCCGTGCTGAGATCCCGTGCTGCTGGCCGGTGGAGGAGTGTGTCGCTGTGTGTGGCACGGGGGGTGGCGACAGCAGCAGCAACAACGCCTTCCAGTGTGTAGTGTGTGAGGAGCAATTCAACAAGAAAGGCGACGCGCGGTGGCACGCGTGCGTCAAACACACAGGAGTTGAAGCAGTCAGTGTGAGATCGCAGAGATTATTCGTGTGCTCTCTGTGCACGCGTTATTTCCAAAAGCAAAGTCAGCTCCAAAAGCACGTGATCGATCATGATGACCTCAAGTTCCGGTGCACGAAATGTGGGTGGAGTTTTGAAACGGCGGTGTCGCTGAGTACTCACCGCGCGAACTGGAGGTGCCACGCCCCGCTGGAGGTGTTGGGTCGAGTCTGCTGCGGATGTCTGTCCCGGTGTGAGCGCGTCCCTCTCCAGAAGTCCGTTGATGGTCTTGAATCGCGGCCCGCCAACTGGCAACAGTGCGCCCAGTGCCACAAGTGGATGACAGAGAAAGACTTGAAGAAGCACTGCGAGCGCACAGCATGCTCGGTGGCCCAGACCCCAGCTGCCGCACAGGGTGCTCCATCACTGGGTCTGCCTGTCAACAGCACTCCGGCGCCGCTGCCTAGCAACAAGGAGCCTTGTTTCTCCAGGGTAAGTCACGACCTGTACATGTCGAGCGTCCAGCGCCCTGCTCCCGAGAAGAGAAGCTACACGTGCATCGAGTGCGATCGCGTCTTCAGGAGCCCGGCGCACCTCCACCGCCACAAACAGAGCGCGCATGCGCGCGTCGACTTCCGCACGGTGGACGCGCTGCGCAGCTGCCCGCACTGCCCGCGCAGCGTCAGGGAGACGAGGCTGCGCGCGCACATCCACGACCACGTGACGGGCAAGTTCCGGTTCCGCTGTCCAGAGCCGGGCTGTGATTGGGTCTTCAAATCGAGGGCAGCGCTCAAGTCGCACTACGCCAGACATTTTCTGACGGCCCCACAGGATACAGCGCCCCCTGGTGCCAGGACCTGCGTGCTGTGTGAGAGTGTCTACAGCTGCAAAGAGAACATTGAGGAGTACGTGAGAAGCAGCGGAGAGGGTGAGCAGCAGTTTCAGTGCAGCGAATGTGGCTCAGGGTATCGAACCCGGGACGAGGTGATGCACCACGCCATACACAATCACACTGGCTGCCCCATGGGGAGAAAGCAGGGAGGCGGGGGAGCGATGTTCATCTGCCCCGTCTGTGGGTGGAGGTCACGTGACAAGACCCGGATGGAGAGTCACGTGTTGCGTCACGGTCAGCTTCACTTCCGGTGTGCGGTGGAGGGTTGCGGCTGGGCCTACTCGAACTGGGCAGTCCTGAATAATCACAACAAGTACCACCATCTGTGTGCGGGTCCATCCACAGGGGAGAACGCGGTTTACTCCAAGTTCTTCCTCTGTGGTGACTGCTTTTCGCAGCCATCTTTCCATGGGTCTGAACTTGTCCCAGCCTGGGAAGAGAGTTTTCAGGGTCCTACACCAAGAGCCGCGAGCGTGAGGCTATCCCCGACTTCAGGACCCCCATGCAGAGGCAGACCCAGGATACCCCCCGCACCCCCTGGGCAGAAGCCCGTGGAATTGTCTGCTGATGTTGCACCGCCAGATGGCATTATTGTGATTGGTGACGATGACGTCACCACTGTCGGGTCCACCCGAGCCCAGGAAACCCCGGTCCCACCACAGGAAAGAACAGAGCCAAGCTATCAACCCGTGGTCCACCAGAAAGCTGATGCTGGCACCCGAATCTGCGTGTTGTGTGACGCCACTTACAATTGCAAAGCACGCATTCAAGACTACATCACAAACAACCCAGGAAAGAACCCACAGTGCAGCGAGTGCGGTGTGGAGTACCCAACCAGGGATCAAGTGTTGCACCACGCCATGATGACTCACACCGGCTGTGCTGTACGCAGAGTCTCTAATTCCAAGCTCCTCCAGTGCCCCGTGTGTGGCTACAGGTCACGTGACAAGACCCGGATGGAGAGTCACGTGCTGCGTCACGCTCATCTGCGCTTCCGGTGTGCGGTGGAGGGTTGCGGCTGGGTGTTTGAGCGGAAGGATTTTCTGCGCGCGCACGAGAAGAACCACCATCGCAAAACAGGGGTGAGAGAGGACCGGGTGAGTTTGCCGCTCTTCTTTGTGTGCGGCGCCTGCTTCTCGCGTCCGGCATACCCTGGGTGCGCACTGCTCCCAGCCTGGAACGATGGCGGCGGTGGCGCCACCAGCACCGTGCGCGTCAGTGTTCCGCGGGAGGGTGCCACTGCGCATCCGCCTGCTGACGTGGCTGCAGGAAATGACATCATGGATGGGGCGGGCAACACCCGTGAGGGAAAACCTGTCAAAGAGGAGACAAGTGCAGTGGACCCCATGGAAGCAGATCTGTCGTTGACCTTCTTGCCTGAGGACCAAGGTGAAGGTGCTGATGTCAAGGTCATTCCAGAGGTCAAGGTTGTTCCTGAGGCAACAGTTTTCAAGGTTACAGCGGGAGCCAGTGGAGTCACGTGCCGCATCGAGACGAGGGAAGGAGCTGAACACGTGACCCTTGATTCGTCACGTGCGGAGTTCTCTCAGCCTGGTGTCGTGTCCAAGGTGTGTGTTGCGTGTGAGCTGACCTGCTGCTTCCGGGAGCCCCTGGACAGCTACGTCATCAGTGACCCGGATGCACCAGAGAAGGGAGTCACATGCAAACTGTGCAACACTGCGTGCGTGACCCTGGACGAGGCGCTGTGTCACGTGACTACGCATCACGTGGGCTGGAGGGTCAACAAGAGTGGTGGCAGCTACAGCTTCGAGTGTTTTCGCTGCAAACGAAGGCTTCGAGACAAGAGTAGTGCCGAAGACCATCTGAAAACACACAGCCAACTGCAGTACAAATGCCGCAAGTCGCTTTGTGATATGCTGTTCTCCACATACAATGAACAGTATTCCCATGAACAGACAGCTCACAAAGGGAATGCGCACCGCAAGCGACGGGAGTGTTTCGTGTGTTTTCGCTGTCTTCCAGGAATCGAGACGTCGACTGACATTTCGAAGCATGTGCTCGAACGGGAGTTCCCAAGAATTAGTGAGGTTGGTGGATGCGACACGCAGAGCATAAAATGTGTGATGTCATCCCAAGATGCAACGACATCACAGATTGAAGAAGTGACCACGAATGCGCCTGTGCAGAAATTCGTCATACAAGCCATTCTTCAGAATGCCGCACCCCAGCCAAGTTTGACCTTGCCCCAACACGCAACCTCACCATCAGCGCAAGAACTGGGATCCAATGTTCAAGAGCAGAATGGTGTCGCTGAAGCCGTTGCTCAGAACGCCACACCCCAGGCGAATTTGACCTTCACCCCGAGCACATCTGTTGCGGAGAAAATCGCACCACCAGGTGGTGCTGACTCTGAGGATGCGGTGTCCCGGGCGACTGTGACCTTGACACGTAACACGACCTCACCACATGCAGAAGAGCACATGACTGTTGCACCTGCGCAGACAACACCACTGCCAGAGCACCAGACATGCACGATGTGCGCACGCACCTCAGGGTTCAGCGAACCAATAGAAAACTACGTTGTGAGTGCAAAGGATGCACAGAAGCTGGGGTGCAAACTGTGCGATGCTGCCTTCGCCACCCTGGACGAGGCGCTGTGTCACGTGAGCATGAGTCACGTGGGCTGCAGGCTGGTCGCGCGCATGCGTGTCTACTCCGACACCCCAGGGAACCCAGCCTTCGAGTGCTTCCGGTGCACGCGCAGTTTCCGGATCCGGTCGGCGCTGGAGAAACACGTGGCGATGCACAGTCAGCTGGAGATCAGGTGTCAGGGCTGCGAGGCCGTGTTCCGGGACTGGAGCTCCATGGGCGTGCACTGGATGTCGGGTCATGGACGGCCCGTCTGGAGCGGCTTCGTCTGTTTCCGGTGTCTACCGGAAGTGGACGAGATGGACATGTTTCCGGGAAAGAGTCTGCAGTCGGTGGCGCATGCACAGACGACACGCGGAACAAAGGAAGCACAGGGGCGTGGTGTCCTCCGTGTGACCTTGGAATCCAGCTTGACCTTCAAGTGTGACGAGTGCAACAAGAACTACAAATCGCGTGCATCGTTGCAGCAGCATCAGCGGACCGCGCACGTGCCTCAGCCTCGAGTTGAGCAGCCAATCAGAGAAGCGCCTCAGCCTGGAGTCCCACAGCCAATCAGAGTAGTGCCTCAGCCTCTGGTCTCACAGCCAATCAGAGAAGCGCCTCAGCCTGGAGTCCCACAGCCAATCAGAGAAGCATCTCAGCCTGAAGTCCCACAGCCAATCAGAGAAGCACCTCAGCCTGAAGTCCCACAGCCAATCAGAGAAGCACCTCAGCCTGGAGTCCCACAGCCAATCAGAGAAGCGCCTCAGCCTCTGGTCCCACAGCCAATCAGCGAGCAGGTACGCGAGTTGAGGCGGAGGAGGGCGCACTGTCCCTACTGCCCAAGACGCGCCGTCGCGACGGTGTGGGACCACACACCAGGGGGCAGCATCGGTGGCGCCTGTGATTGGCCCGACTGTGACCGGAAGTGCAATTCGTACCGATCGCTGCTGACCCACGTGCGCCTGGACCACCCCGTGACCGATGACGTCATAGTGGGATGCCACAGCCTGAAAACGCACGTCCAGGAACACGAGGCAGGGAAGTACAAGTACACATGCGAGTACGAGGACTGTGCGTGGACGTACAAGACGAAGGCGGCTCTCGTCAAACACGAGCAACAAGAGCACGAATCGGAATCCGAGGAATCGGAATCGGAAGAATCGGACTCAGAAGAATCGGACTCAGAATCGGACGACACTGGAGAGAACGACGCGTTTGCCTTGCCACCGGGACACAGGAGTTCCCCTGGAAGTAAGCGGGTACCCGTCTACATGTGCGACTTCCCCGGGTGCCAGTGGAGTTTCCGGTCGGACGCGGACAGGCTCCAGCACCGGAAGTTGTGCCACAGACCGGAACCGGATGTGGTGGACCTGACCCACAGCGAGGAGCCAATGAGAGAAGAGGACGAGAGGCCTGTACCAGAAGTACCCCAGGAAGAGGCTGAGCCAATCGCAGAAGAGCCTGCGCCGGAAGGCTCCACGAGCGCTGGGAGGACGCGCAGTGGCGCCACCGAGACAGAGTGCAGCGTTCCTCTGGTGGATCTGGCGCTGCTTCTGGAGCCCGACGGGTCAGATGTGAAGCGAGCAGCCGCCTGTGGGGAGTGTGAGCGAGAGGCGGGCGTCATCCGGGCTCTGCGCCTCCGCCTCAACCTCAGCCAACCACGGCGCAGCGTCCGGCGTCACGTGTCGACGCGGAAGCGCGTGACGCGGGAAAACTCGACGCGGGAAAAGGTGACGCGGGAAAAGGTGACGACGCGGGAAAACACGACAACGCGGGAAAATGTGACGCCGGACCACGTGGGGTGGAAACACGTGGCGACACCAAAACAGGTGGATCATCCAGAAGAGCAAGCGGACCACGACTTGCAGCCTCCCCCGGCCAAGAGAAGGAAGCTGAACCCGGAGTCGTGGACCGTGCCCCGGACCGACCTGTGCCTCCGGTGCGGGGGAAGGACCCAGGTCCCCAGGCCCCTGAATGAGTACCTGGTGAAGTCCCAGGGTGAGCAGCCCTTCCAGTGTGTGGAGTGTTGGGAGGGGTTCAGAACCGAGGAACAGGGGTACTGCCACGCATACTTGAAGCATACTGGATGTGGGGTGGTACTCATCGAGAACAAGAGGTACTTCTGCTGCTTCCTGTGTGGACACCGGTATCAGAAGATCCGCGGGTTGCTGAAGCACCTGTCTGCGCATGCGCGCGATGATCTTCGCTTCGGCTGCGCGCGCGCGGGCTGTGATTGGCTGTTCGCGCTCGAGTGGCGCCACCGCCGGCACCAGGAGGCGCACAGCGCGGGAAACGCGCCAAAACTAAGCGGGAAGGTGCGGAAGCACGAACTGCTCTGCGCCACTTGTCTCAATGTGTGAAGCGTGACATTGGGCGCGTTCGATTTACGCGTGCGGCTAGCCGCCGGCGCAGTGGCGCCACTTCGCCCCTCGGTTGGTCCTGAAGCCCCCCCCCCTCCCCACCAGAAATGCAATTCATCTCGACTGTCATGAAAATTTTTCGTCTGCCCGTTGTAGTCTATGTTTAGCGGATGTTGTCACATGGTTGTGTCACGTGTGTCCTCTTTCACCGTAAAATACGAGGCATTTTGAACCGTTTCGATCCCCCCTTCCTCCTTATCTGGATCCCTGCGCTGACTAAAACTGTTAAAGAACAGTGCTACAGTATTCCACTTGCTGCAGAGTTTTCTGATGGATTTGGTGAAAGGCGATTGTACTTGAACTTCCTGAAACGTTCTGTTCAAAGTGAAACCATTCATTCGTTCGCTCTTACAGTATCAACTTGTAGAAAATGTTCCGCGTGTTTTGTGCGTGTTCTTGAGTCTGTGTGTGTGTGTGTGTGTGCGTGCGTGTCTGTGTGTATGTTCAGTGTAGGCACCCGAGATATTTCTGTGAATTTTTCAAACATATACAGGCCCGTTCGTTTCTTGTTTGGATCTTTTGATAGTTTGCAGTTGTGTGTGTGTGTGTGTGTGTGTGTTTGCGTCAGGTGTGTGCGTGTGCACGTACCAAGAGATGTATGAGATTATTTTTGCAAAATTTCAACAAGTTTTTGAACATTGCCGTTCTCCTTTTGTTCGAAATGTCTCAAAAATTTCAGTTTTGAAAATACAGAAAACATTTTTAAAGAAGCATTGGTTGTTGAGTGAGATTCTTACGAGGAGGGCCAAGGGTTGGGATGGGTTTGAGTGTGGGAGGGGGGGGGGAGGAACTACGGTCTATCGAGGCTTGTGCTCACAAGAGCAACAAACGGCGACGCAAACGAAAACTTTTCACATCCTGCGCAAATTTTGACTCCGGTTTAAAAGGCAAACTCGTTTTATTTTCTCAAAACTCCAGATGATACAAAGACAAATTTTCCCCAATGTTCCGATCACACTGACTGTTTCACAAAGACTGGTTACACGACAAAACTGAAGTCGCTTTTGGAACGAACAGGCAAATCACCTCAACGATGAGTGAACATTTCACATGTTTGTAGATCTGCCTTTACAGTCGGAACACTTAACTACTTTGATCAGAGGTCTGCTTCATACTGAGTCCCTCATGAGTTCCGCAGAGACGTGACGCGAATGAATTTGAGTGTCCTACAGTGTGGAACGCGCGTGAGTGAAAACCTGCTGACATACGTGTAGAAGAACAAAACTAGAACAAAATACCACAAACGTCAGGCCGACAGCGACTTCCTTCAGACACCTGTGTCTGGCTGAACGCATCATACGCTGCGCATCACTGAACGCACGCGCCGCGGGCGAAGACAAGACACGCCACATGAACCAGAGCGAGTCCGGTGCAAAACTTGCCTCAACGGAAGTGGGTAAACAAGAACTAATTGCTTTTGGTGAATTTTCCGTGAAAAAAAATAAAATACACAACTCGTTCATGGTACTTCAGTGGGGGGGGGGGGTGTGTGTGAAATTCACTTCCCTCGCAAAAGTTCCCTCCCCGCAAAAGTTCCATCCGCGACGTTGAATTTCTCAAACGGATTCGCTTCACTTCTTGGCTCCGACCCACGCGGGGATGACGGGCACGTAGTCGTCCTCCTCCGTTGCCAGGCAACCGGCGCACAGGACGCCCTTGGAGGCGGGGCACTTCACCTTCCTAACGTGGGTAATATTGTGATGCGCACGCATGGAATTGAAGTCTTCGTATTTCCAGGCACACAGCGAGACTGGGCAGCTGAACTGGAGCTGGCTGTGAGAGCCAAGGTGATCGGACAACACCGATTTTCTGCGGAGTCCCCTGCCGCAGATGATGCACTCAAACAGGCGTACGCTTTTCAGGACCACGGTGCATCCTGTGTGGTGCAGGCAGGCGTGACGCACCGTGGCGTCCCTGGATGGGAACGAGGCGCTGCTGCACTCTGCGCACCCAAACCTCTGCGAGTCGGCCCCTGGGAGCGCTGTGACGTAATCAAACACGCTGCGTCTGCACCTGTAAACTTTCTCGCAGCGAACGCATTTCCTTGCCTCTACTTCTTCTTCTTCTTCAGTTGTGTCTGTGTTCTTTGCTGGGATCTCCTGGCTCTTTGACGCACTTTGAATGCAGGGTGTACTTTCTGTGCCTGACGCACTTCGTGTGCCTGGTGCACTTTGGGTACTGGGTGCACTTTGTGTGCCTGACGCACTTTGGGTTGAGGTTGCACTTTGGTTGCACATGGAGGGTGCACTTTGGGTGGAGGGTGCACTTTGGGTGGAGGATGCACTGGGAGTGTGTGGCGCCCCCTGCTCGCTCGACGCACCGTGGGTGGATCCCTGGTGCTCTCTGCATCTTTTCTCCCTCTGCCTCTCCTTCTCATAGTGACTCACCGCGTGTTTCACTTTATGCTGCATCAGCTCGTGCTGTGAGTGGTACATCCAGGCACACCCTGGCCAGTCGCACCGGAAGCTGAAGGCGCCCTCTATAGCGTGCTCAGACACGTGGAGCCGCATCGCCTTCACCGTGAACACACGCGGGCAGACGGCGCAGAGCCGCACTGTATTATCGCCCTCGCACACGTGGTAACGCAGCCACGCGCCGTGCTTGAACACCTCGTCGCAGCGGGAGCACTTGAAGCGCTGGTCGCGCTCGGTTCCCCTCTCCTCCCGAGCCTCAGAGCTCTGGTGCTGGATCCGCTCCATCATTTTCACTTTTTTCTGTGGTGAGAGGGACAGAAGACCTGGCTTCGAGGCGCATTTCTCACACAGAGAAGCAGTTTTCTTCGCGAAGATCTGCGTTCCCGAATCACCGTCTCCACACTCAATGCAAAAATGCTTCGAAGTGTCAAGGTCAGCTTCGTGTCCAAGGTAGAGGTCGGTGACCTCTAAACCCACGTGGTCTGTTACTTCCGGTTCCGCCTCCATCGCGTGACGCTCCTTTCCGGGCGACGCCGTCATACGGCCGGTCCCGCCACCTGGTGGCAGGTCGGCGTCGTCAACGCCAACACCGCCGCCAGCGCCATCTGTGAGCAGCGCCGCCGGTCCCAACTCCTCAGGAGGCGACGCCAAGACGAGGCCGGACGTCTGTGGATTCGACACAGTCTCTTGACTACGCCCGAACCCTGGTGGGGAACCGTCACCGCCACCTGACGGCAAAACCGGCGGGAGGGAGGGCGGCACAATCTTGAACATCGATGGATCGAACCCGCCAGTCACGCCATCTGGCGGCACCATGTCAAAACGGCCGCCAGGCGGAAACACTGCAGACACGGCCGCTCCCAACTCCTCGGGAGACATCAGTTTTTCGCCGCCGCCTAGTGCCGCGCCGCCCGCCCCGCCCTCTGACGGCAAATTCACCGGAAGTGGCTTGACCTCCATGATGCCAAACACAGGTGGGGCATCAGAGGAACCCGTGGCGACGGGACCGGGACAGTCGTGTCGCAACAGGAGCAGCCGACCCTTGAAGAGGGCGCCACACTCGAGGCACCGCACTTCCGGCTTTTTCTTCACTTCCGGTTTTGGCTTCACTTCCGGTTTGATCGCAGCGCGTTTCCTCTGATTGGCCCGTCGTTGCTGCGCGACGCTGCAATCGTGCTTGCGGTGCTTGCGCAGAGCGTACTTGATCCTGAACGTCACGTGACACGCCGGACACTGGAAGCCACGTTTCTGGGACTTCCAGAAGTCTCGGCGCGGTGGGGAACGGCGTGATGCAGCTTTTTGCGGTTTGCGTGAGCTCCTTCGTATACGCTTCTCGGGGGGTTCCGTGTCCTTGGAGTCTGCGTCGGTGGTTTCGAGCTCTTCTGAGCTGGTCTCGCCTTCTCTCGAGCTGTCCTCGCTGCTCTGGCCTTCTCTCGACCCGCTTCGTTTTCGTTTTTCAGGTTTGTCACGTGACTCTGCGGGGACACACGTGACCTTGGACGTCAACGCTGCAGCTTTCCTTTTCTGCTTGGCCTTGACCTTCACGTTGACCTTGGTGACCTTGGTGGGTCCCTCGTAGCACCAGCCGGGCACTTGAGGAGTCTCGGAGCTTTTCGACACGCACGCGACGCAGAGCATACCCTGCTTCGTCATACCGTGGGGCTTACATGCCTTGGAGTGCTTGTCCCGTTCTCCTTCGTCCACAAACACCGCATCACACCATTTGCGTGTGCACTGGTACGGGAGTCGACTGTGCTGCTTGAGGTGTTTTTCCAAAATCCCCTTGATCATGAAGTTTCTGTCACACATGAAGCACTGGTAGGTGGTGAAGGTGTTGCGTTTTTCCCACAGGAGCCTGCAGCCGACGTGAGAGAAATAGGCGTGGCACAGCGCCTTGTCCCTGGTGGCGAACGTCACATGGCACTCGAAACACGTGAACCCCCTGGTGTCGTCCAACGTGATGTAGAACTCGACGAAGGTGCGGTGTGCGAAGCTCGCTTCACACAGTACGCATGCGCTCCGCGTCCACCCAGACTCCTCCGCGACAGTGCTGCCATCTTCAGTCGTGTTCACCGGTCTCGGCTCAGCGAACTCTGGTGTCGGCGGCGCTGGCGGCGACGGCGGCGCCTCCTGACCCTCCATCTCTCTCAGAAACTCGACAACAGAGGGCGCACGGTGTTCTGTATGATGAAGGCACGCGGGGCAGAGTGTTACCCTCACTCTGTCTTCCCTTCTCTTCACTTCTGTTTCTTTTGTCTTGTGCTTTTTTTCGTGACCCATGCGATGGATATTGGTAGGAAACAAGAACTCGCAGTCCTCACTGCGACACTTGAACTGCAGCTGTCTGTGGGTCTTCAGGTGTTCCTTCAGCGCAGGTTTCACCTGGAATCTCCTTTTGCAGGAAAAACACTCGAATAACGCAGCTGCTCCTGGAGAACAGTAAAGCTGACAGCCGGCGTGAGAGAAGCACGCGTGCACCAAAGCTGTGTCTCTCGTTGGGAAGTCTTTTTCACACTCGGTACACCAGTAGCCCGTTTCCTTGGTGACGACGTAATCTTCGACGCGCGTCCTGTGCGTGAACGTCTCTCGGCACGAGGCGCAGACGCTGTCCGTCCAGCCGTCGTCCTCGTGGAGGTCACTTCCGGTCCCAGGTTTGTCACTTCCGGTCCCAGGTTTGTCACTTCCGGTCCGAGGTTTGTCACTTCCGGTCCGAGGTTTGTCACTTCCGGTCCGAGGTTTGTCACTTCCGGTGCTAGGTTTGTCATTTCCGGTTGGTGACGGGTTGTCATCCACTGCGCGATCAGCCTCCCGGTCGCCACTATCATGTGTCACAAGAGTCTCCATAGCAACGCGTGATGCAGGTTTTTGCTGTTTGCGTGAGCTCCTTCGTAGACGCTGTAGACGCTTGTCGAGGGGTTCTGTGTCCGTGGAGTCTGTGTCGCTGGTCACTGGGCGATCAGCCTCCCTGTCGCCACCGTCATGTGTCATGAGTGTCTCCATAGCAACGCGTGATGCAGGTTTTTGCTGTTTGTGTGAGCTCCTTTGTAGACGCTGTAGACGCTTCTGGAGGGGCTCTGTGTCCGTGGAGTCTGTGTCGGTGGTCACTGGGCGTTCAGCCTCCCTGTCGCCACCGTCATGTGTCATGAGTGTCTCCATAGCAACGCGTGATGCAGGTTTTTGCTGTTTGCGTGAGCTCCTTCGTAGACTTTTCTCGGGGGGTTCCGTGTCCGTGGAGTCTGTGTCGGTGGTCTCATCCTCTTCTGAGCTGCTCTCCAGCTCTTCTGGGCTGGAGCCACTTTCTCTCCAGCTGTTGTCGCTGCTCTCCTCGCCTTCTCTCCAGCTGTCCTCGCTGCTCTCGCGTCTTCTCGTGGTCATCTCGCGTCTTCTCGAGTTCATCTCGCGTCTTCTCGAGTTCATCACGCGTCTTCTGGAGTTCATCTTGTGTCTTCTCGAGGTCATCTCGCCTTCTCTCATTGTCGTTTTTCAGGTTCGTCACGCGACCAGCCTCCACGTCGCCACGCTCACCGTCACTCGAGTCTCTTATCACGACGCGTCTCCTCACTTCCGGTGGGAGATTCACTTCTTCCGGTTCGTTGCCAACGCGACGGGACCAACAGCGTCGCGATCGCGCCTTGATCTGCAAAGCAACAGTGGCTTTGTTCACCTATTTCAGGTCAACCTTGGGACTGTAAAATTTTCTGGGCATCATCAGGTGAACTTCAAACTCCGAAATGCCAAACAGCTGTTGCTGCCACGAGCATTGGAAGTGCGAGGAAAGAAAATTGTCTTCATTCAGGTCAGCCCCCACCCACCCCCCGACCCTCACTCCAAGAGGGTGACCTAAAAGGATGGTGCACACAGCTGCAGACACCATGGCAACGACACTACGCCCTCTCGGGGTACGCACGCTCCCCACCCTCCCAGAGTGTCAGTTCACCTCAATCTACGAGGGTGTTTTCATTTGTGGCGCTCGCTCGATTCCAGGTTTACCGACGAGTTGTTAGGGTCAACTTGACCGTGTCCAATCGGCGATAAACTTGATACGACAACATGTAAGCAAGTGCCAGCAAGGAAAACACGCTCGTATAGCTCGACCGGGCAGTTTCGGCACGATGAATTTTTGCCATCATTTCTCTCTCCTGTGGAATTTCAGATGATAAACAGGCTCTTTCTCTTCTTCATAACTTGACCTCACTTCTCACCACTCAAAACAAATTAGGTTTAATTTATAAAAACAGAATTATAACAAAATAGATTTTAAGTAGAAATTTTCATTGAAGATTTAGCTAAACTGGGTCAAATTAGACTGGGAATTATGACACCATCATGTATCTCCATAGCAATTGACCTATTGAGCATGCACAGTAACTGTAATAGCTGCCAAAACAAGAGGAAAATTATTATGTATGGGTTTGCTAAGCCAGCATTGTTCCGGAGCCTTCAGCTGGCTGAGCCTGTTCGCATCGTTTGCCCAGAGAAGGGAGCTGATCTCTCCCATCTCTGTTGGCCGGGTCACAATGAATCAGTCACACACATGTGGTATTGCAGAAAAGTGTTTATTGCCACTTACCTGAGCTTCAGAGAAGCAAAGCCTAGAGTGCAAGAATACAGGTGTTTATCTACAGGGGTCTGAAGCTGTGCTGAAGGTACAGCTTCAGAGGAGAGCAGTAAAGAATCATGTGTGATCAAACTGACAATCGAGGGTTCGATTGGAGGTGGTTC
>JAAUXT010111572.1_pt1 | contig 16602 bp, 16 predicted proteins | sample 7278171 | NCBI WGS metagenome assembly JAAUXT01 (sample SAMN14350112, study PRJNA611818) | marine sediment metagenome | isolation source: surface marine sediment (1.8m) | place: French Polynesia: Moorea | collected 2018-08 | reverse complement strand
TCGCTTTTTCCAAAAGCTCACAAATCGGACCAAGCTCCTCAAATCACCTAAAAATAGCTCCATGGAGCTCGCGGTGATTTGAGAAAATTTTAGTTGCTCTGATTTGGCTTGCTCTGATTTTGGCTTGCTCTGATTTGGCTTGCTCTGATTTGGCTTGCTCAGATTTGGCTCAGTCTGATTTGGGTCACTTTTTATCAAAATTCTTATTTTTTCCACTCACTATTCACAACTTGGAAACTCAATAAGCACACACCAAAATGGAATAAATTTGATCAAAGGGAACTTTTACATATTGTTTCATAACAATATCCACATATCAACCAAAATAATTGCCCAGTATCCATTTTTAAATTTTCTATCAAAAATGACTTTTCAACCTAAACTTTAGCCCCACCTAAAAACCATAAAAAATTTTCAAAAATCAAAAATCAAAGGCTACCTCTCAAAACCCAATACAATATACCACATTTCATCAATATACTTCTTTCACTAAATATTTGTACCTTCTGAGATACAGAGACATTTCTACATCCACATCCCATTTTTTCTGCACTTCCAAATTTGAACTTTTGGCCTCAGAAACCCACAAATTCAAATTTGACAAACTCCTTCCTTGTGCATCATCCCCAACTCAAAATGTACCAAAAGAGCCCAAAAGATCCCAAATAAAACATCATCTTGACTATGAAACTGCTGTACACATACTTTTGGAAGATACTGCCTGTACGTGCTTCGATTTGGCTCACACCGATCTGGCTCAGTTGAGCCCAAATCATGCAACCCATGGCAAGCTCCTGGGGTTCACCCCATTTCAGCCTGAGTTGCTACACAGGGTCAGAAACAGACTGATGTTGCCAGGTATCTTCAACATGCCCATGGGCATGACATGATGAATAGATATGCCTCCTTTTGTAGTGATACACACTTGTTTCAGTTGATGTTGGTAGAAGGCACTTGAAATACAACCAAAGCTTGTTCCACTGCTCCTATCAGTGCAACTAGACTCCACCTTGCAATGTTCTATTTCAGCTTGGAAAAGAACAGGACAACAAAAGTGGTGCCAGACACACACCCACTTACTTGCATGGTGCTGCCAACCTCTCTAAGTGTCTTTATCAGCTGATCAACAAAGAAAATTTGTTCAATTGCTTTTTTATCAAACCACATCTACAACTTGTTCTCAAATCCAGCTGGATTTCAGCTGGTTTACTTCACTTGACACTGTCTCCATTTCCTGGGACAATTTGTCATTCTGACACTCTGTCAAGTTTGGGAAGTTTCATGATTTTCCATCACAGCTGGTTCTTTCACATTTGATGGATCTTTGTCACCAGCATTTTTCTCTTTTTTCACAGTTCTATTGTTGCTCTAAAACAAAAGCATTAAACAAAAGGCTGGGACCGCTTTTCATTGATAACTGAAGAACAATCTGTTTGTTGACAAAGAGACATGTATTTTTGGTGGAAATGGATACACTTTGTTCTTTCTGTCAGAGAAGAGGTAAGACTATGGACCCATTGAATCTATTGTCTGATGTTTGATAGCTGAGATGAGGACCTGTCCAGCTCTTGTCACGATTTGCATTGAGCATGGTGAAGTTCAGAGTCCAGTCATTGTGGGGCTTACTTTGTTAGACAACTGAATGCTCAACTCATTCAAAATCAAACGGATAGACATCTGTGTAGTGCATGATTCATCCCAGCAACAGGTTGGGGACCAATGTTGTTGTTTGTCACTGTTTGGGTGGAAACTCAAAAACCACGACATGAATGTCAAGAAGGATGTGTTAAAAAAGAGATCTTTGGTTCAGATCACAATGACAATGTGTGTCTGCCCAGAGCAATTGTTGTTGGTATTGTCTAGCTGAAGGTGAAGCTCAGGAAAAGACGGAAAGAGTGAATGACTTCAACAAAGTCTAAAGAAGCTGTTTGCGGAAAACAGGCAAGGAAACTTGTACAGAAAGTAGGCCTTGAAGAAAATGTGGAAAGACTCATTTCTTGTATGCCAAAATATGAGGTTATTGTTCAACATAACATCAGATGTCAACTGTGGCCTTTGAAAAAGTGTGTACAACAGTTGCAGTAAGTATCCCAACATAAAAGACAGGGTCACTCTGATGCGATTGTGAATATTCAAGGGTTTTCTGCACAGAAGATTGACTGTTTAGAGTATGAGAAATCATACTCTGTCAACAGCAAGCACTGCAAACCCAATGTAGTGTGTGTGGGGGAAGCAATTGTCCTCAAGAAGAAAGTATCGAGTGTGCAAATTGCAACAGGGCTTGTAGTGTCTTTCTCCTTGTTTGTCATCATTTTGAATGCTTGCATAGTTTTTAATGCATTCAGCATCACATGGTTTTTGTTCACTCACAACGTATTCTCCACCATGGACAACTGAGAGAAATTCTTCATTGCTTCTGTCACAATTGTCAAATGCTGTGGAAAAACATGAAACAATTCAATGATATACTGTACTGGCAATTGCACCAACTCTTGCAAAAAGTTGTCCAAATCTTTGTCAAATTTCCAGTCTGTGTCTGCGTTCTGCATAAATCTCTGTACAATTCTGCTGAAGAAACAGATGCAGGAGTTCCAAACGAAAGTCAGGCCAATGTAGTGCTGATTGTGCTTGCACTCAGAGCCACATGAAATGTTGAAACTTTAAAAATGTCATGAAATGGGTGGAACATTCCAAACACTGATCTGTATGATGAAATGTACAACACTCCTGCTATGCAGCACATTCCTGTGAATGATCAGTCCTCACATGCTGCTGAAAGCAAATGGTCCCAGTGTGAAATGTTCTTGCACACTTTATGAGAGCAGAAGAGCACAGGAAAGCACAGTATCCTCAAACTCATGACTGATTTTGGGACACTACGGGTGAAGTTGACCCAGAGAAAAGGGGCCCATCAACAGAGACCATCATACTCTGTCTATCATCATCAGTATTTTGTTCTTCAAGGATAACTTTGTCAAACAGAAAAGCTTGCAACATATCTCACATCACAAGAAAGCTCACAAAAATCCAATTCATTTCAAGTGTTTCATTTCAAGTGAATAAAATAGGAATGAGTGTAGAAAACAGAGCATCAAGGAATCTATATTGTAATTTTTTTACAATCATTTTGAGGGAAAGAGCTCCTTATCAGTTGCTTATTGAGGCTTCTTTGAAGTGAAAATTTCTTCTTGTAAAAGACAGTTTTTTTTACTTTTAATTATGTCTGTGAAAACCTTATGGAAAAAGGAGTTCAATGTGGATATCAGCAAAAAATATCGTGGGATGTTTTCACCTGGGAATGTATCTTTTCTTTCCCAGCTGACTGGATTGCCTTATAATGTTGTGTCAGGCCCAATGCCTCCAACCATAAATCTTGTGTGTTGGCCAAAATTGTATTAAACTAATTTGGGAGGCCATGACTCTCAAGGACACAATCATCACTCTGTGTAAAATATTCTGCCACTGAAACTCTCTATTATGAGCTGAGAAAATATGTCTTGATACAACATTAATTATGAGTATTTAGTACACAAAATAGCCTTGAGTACAGCTTCATTTGGCTTGTTTTTTGTTTCAGAGACAACAGAAGTCAATCAAATCTTCAAAATCTCCAAGTTGGGTACAAGAAGGTGAGTGGACAGGATTTCTGTTTATGTGGTGTGCAAGCAAAGTGTGGTGGGTTTTTCTTATGTTCACCGTTTCCAACGTTTCCTGGTCCAAAAATGTGATGTAATCTTTCATGCTCAATGAGTGAAACAGTTGTGTTATTTTCTTCCATCCTTGCTGGTGCTGAATGTTTGTATCACAACATTGCTGTTTCAGATCTTCTTGAACTCCATTGCCTTGTTCAGGAGGCAGTACCTGCAGGCTCTTCCAACATGTGTTTGTGGACTGCACTGGCTGCTTTAGCAGGTGAGATGCTTGTCAATGACAGTGTGAGATTTTGGAGATATTTCACCAGCATGACAGAAACATGAATTGGCACAATGCAAAACATGTTTCACAAACCATATGAAAAAATTTGAAAAAATAAACACATAAACAAATGAGAATGAAAGACCACCTGAAAAACAAAGCAGTGTTTGCAAACACTGAACAGAAATTTCTGATCAAAGTTTTATTTGCCAAAGATGAATGAACACTGAAACACATTTCCCTGTCACGAGAGGGGATTCTGTGCTGTGGGTTTCTCCTCAAGTGATGTCACCTCAATCAGTGCTATACCAAATTGTTTCCTTATTGACATAATGGTCAATAACGAGGAAAAATTCACATCCCCTTTGAGAGAAAAATCTCCTTATTTTGGTGGCTGTAGAATTTCTGCCCTTTTTTTTGAGACACCACACTGCCTGGCTTGAAGCATTCTTTAGTTGTTGTTGGGCTTCACCAGAGACATGTGAGTTCTGGCAAACAGATGCACAACCACCATTCCATAGCAATAAACTTGAAAAGAAAATGTCATGTTTCATCTGAAGGGAATGAGTGACACCTGGATAGAGCTTTGCTGCTTATATTCCCACCATTACACATTCCAAAATAGTCTGACACCCATGAACAAACCACTTTGCTTTTGTGTCAACATTTTCTATGTAGATTATTCAACTTTCATGGGTCTTTAGGTTGGTTTGACTCACTTTCACATGGCCACCATCCACCCCTCATGTTGTCTGTTTTTACAGACAAAAAGAAGCACCATTTCTGCCTTTGCAACTGTCAAATTTGGAATTGTTTGGGCTTCACTGTTTCAATGCTACTTTCTGAAAATTGTCCAAAACTGTTTTCAGTCATCAAAGCCCAGTATTTTTGTCAGTATGTGTGTGTCCCTGATGGTATGATGGCTTCAAATGTGGCTTGATGACTTCCTGGGACTCCCCCTACCTGAGAGCATCACTTATGCCCAGGCCAGGCCATGTGCACAGACCAGCAAAAAGTATTTTGTTTCATTTTGAATCTGGATGCCAATGAGGCTACATCTCTCTCCATACATTCTGATTGGCTGAGTGTTATTCATGCTCATGCCAGGGCACACATGCAAATGACCTGGGAAGCAGGAACATGCATTAGTATCATTTTGATTCTGGATGCCAAAGATACAATATCTCTCCATATATTATTCTGATTGGCTGTTTCAATTATGGCACCAATTTCAAATTTGGTGCCATTTCTTATGGACCAAGCAGCACGGTGTGGGCTCTTACAGACTGAACAGGAGAGTGTATGCAATTTCCTTCTTTTTGGCACCAATTATTATGGACTAAGCAGCAAAGGTTTGGGGTCTTATAGACTTAATTGGCAAGGTATTTCTGCAACAAAAGTCCTGCAAGCCATACTCATTTTTGCCTCTCACTGTACATCTTCAAAGAGTCTTGTGATTTGACTTCAAGAACTGTCAAGATAAACTGATGAGTAGTGGTAGTGTCCTCTGTGGGCAGTTGGTAAAGTGGGACAAAAATCTGCTTTGTGCACCCTGACATCTTGAGCAAGAATAACAACATCCAAGCATCCCAATGTGACCAAAGCCAACTGTGATGGATGGCAGCCTGAACCCTCAGGCTGTCATGCTTCATTCAAAATAGACAATTTCTAGTTGCAGTGTCTTGTCATGGGAAGTTTCATTGAACATGGCAGAAATCACTTCTCATTGTCCAAGTTTGTCATTGCTTGGAATCAGGAAGCAAGTGAATCCTCTTCAGTCAGATGGCCCTCTCTGAGTTTTTTTGTTGGTCAGTCAGATAAAGATGCAGTGGGCACATTTTATTTGTCTGACCAAATGCAGGACTCCCCTTGTTCCTGAACATCATGACAAAGGTGAGCAGAAAAAAATTCAAACATTTTTCACAAGGGCAGGCATCAAATGCAGGGACATTGGGGAAACCACAAACAAAGCAAATATCTCTCATTTGACAAAATGAGCTTGTGAAAAGAAAGAAAAAGTCAGGGAAAAATTGACCTGATAAAGCAGAGTACTGTTTTGCTTGTTTGTTGGTAAAGCCACCAAATGGGCAAGCATAATACCCTGAGAGAGTTCCTGTTCCTGTTGATTGAAACCAAAATTGTCATGTCTGTTTAGCACTGTGTGTGACTTGCACTCAAAAATTGTCATTTCTGTTTAGCACTGTGTGTGACTTGCCGTGGCTTGGAATGTGGAGCCAGTCGGTGGAGGTGTTCAGATAGGCAGCAGTGCATCCCCAAATATCGCTTGTGTGATGGATACTCTAAACGGGGCTGTAGTGATGGGTCTGATGAGTCACCAGAGACTTGTCAGAACTGTACAATCAACAATTTATGGAAGTGTGCAGACGGACTAAAATGCATCCCTGAGGTTCGAGTGTGTGATGGAAGCTCTTTCTGCAGTGATGGATCAGATGAGTGGCCAGAAACTTGTGCAAAGTGGAACTGTACAAGCGGTCGATGGAAATGTGCAGACGGACTGCAGTGTATTCACGAGTACTGGGTGTGTGAGGGAAGCTCCATCCCACAGTGCAAGGATAGGTCAGACGAGTCACCAGAGACTTGTACAAAGTGGAATTGCACAAGAGGTCTCTGGAAATGTGCAGGAAGACTGCAATGCATATACCAGAATGAGGTATGTAATGGTAAATCATTAAATGGCTGCAGCGATGGATCAGATGAGTGGCCAGAAACTTGCTCAAAGTGGAAATGTGCAACAGGTCAACAGAAATGTGCAGATGGACTGCAGTGTATTGATGAGCGCTGCCTGTGTGATGGAAGCTCCATTTACAGCGGTGGATGCAGGGATGGATCTGATGAGCCAGCAGAGTTATGTGAGAACTGTGCAGCTGACTTCCAGTGGAAATGTGCAGATGGTAACTGCATCCGTAAGTCACGTGTGTGTGATGGAACTATACATTATGATTGCAACGATGAATCAGATGAATGGCCAGAGACATGTAGAAAATGGAACTGCACAAGTGATCAGTGGAAATGTGCAGATGGACTGAAGTGCATCAGCAAATCATCAGTGTGTGATAATAATAGAATACCAAACTGTGCTGATGGATCAGATGAAGATGCATGCATGTGTATGGACCATACCTGGAGATGTGCTGATGGACTGAGATGCATCTCTGAGTCACAGGTTTGTGATGGAAACAATGATTGTGATGATGGTTCTGATGAGTCAGAAAATTGCAAAAGTCACACCTGTGCACAGGGATTCACCAAATGTACAGATGACACTTGTGTTCTGGTAAGTTGTGTGCTCCTGTCTGGTGTGTGATTCAGCATGTTTTGCATTCTGATAAGGTGTGTGCTCCCCAGTAAGTTCTACATTCCAGCAAGTTGTGTTTCCTGGTCAGTTGATCAAGAGACATGATCAATCCAGACAAAATTTGGCCTCTGTCTTGCTATTGAACAAAATGTATTTTGAAGCAGCTCAGATTGGCTATTTATATCCCCAACAGAATGAAAAATTGAGGCATTGAACTCAGGGTCTCTCACCATTAAGCTGGGCTGTCTAACCAGGGCACTAAGAGAAACAATGGTTAAGGATCAAGCTTTTGTACAAGAGGTCACTCCATTGGACAGTGATCACATGATCATAGCTCACTTTCAAAGCAAGGAAGAAAAAGAAAAACCAGAATCATCACTTAGTAGCTTCTAAACCAAAAAAGATGGTCAGTTTGCTTCCAATATAGTGTGCATTTGATTGTTAACACTTGTATTGAGCACATATTCTTCATTGGTTTCACTGGGAAAATATTTGTTCCTGGACAGTTTCTTGAAACAAGCTGATTTCCAAATAAATGTGTACAAATTTGCTTAGACCCTCAGTACCAGAAGTTGTGTGCGTCAGATACTTCTGTCCACTACAAATCGTTTGTTGTGAAGCCAAAGACCAGAGGTATTGAAGTGCAGAAACAGGGAAACACTATTTCTTTGTCTAAAATTCAGAGCATTAGCAACAGCACATGAGACAGGAGGTATGATTTCATAGCTGCCAAGCCAAATAAAGTGCATGGAAGCTGCCTTGGCCTGACACATGAAGGTGACACAAAGAACAACCCAGTGTGTGTGTGTGTGCATTTGTTTGTTTTCACCAAAAAAACATGAAGGTCATCCACTAGGAGATTAGTACATTTGTTTCTTATGTTCATGCACAGGATCAACAATGTCCTGTTACTTTCCAAAGATAATCAGCAAAAATGCAAAATAACACACTATCCTGCAACATCATGGGAAAAAAATATGGTGATTTGTGCAGAATGATGATCAACATTGGTGATATGAATTCCATATTGTTGAGAAGTAGTCTGCTATATTTTCAGGAAACAAAAGTGTGCGATGGTCTGCGAGATTGTCCTGATGGATCTGATGAGCTGTGTGAAGACTCTTGTGCTCCAGACTCCTTGACTGGGAAACATATTTTCAAGGTGAGAACAAACACAGTGAACCAGAATTAGGATTACCAATTTTTCAAAGATTGTGCTTGAACAAACAGTGACTGTCAATTTATTGTGGTGCATTCGCTCTGTTGAAACAGACAACACATGAGAAACTTTTCCATTTTCGCTTCTGTGAATGATGTTCTGTTGCTTAAGAAGTGCATGTTTGCAGAAATATTGCAGAAATCATGGTCATTGTACAATCAACAATTACCACAGCAATCAGACTTCAATCACAGTTCTGTGAAAGGATTAAAAAGGGTCTTGTGTTGTTATGCATTATGTTGTTTTAGAAATGCTCTGAAAATTCAAAAGAATGCATCCCACTCTTCTGGATATGTAATGGAAAGGCGGATTGCCCACAAGGTTCTGATGAGCAAGACTGTCCATGTAAGGATTATGGCATGGAACAATGCAACACCACAGAGGACAATGCACTGTGTGTGCCTCGCAGCTGGATCATTGCAGGCTTGTTCAATTGTTCAATGACTCAAACCCATGTGATAGAAGAGCAAGTCAACAGGGTACAAGGTAAGCCGTTTTACATTCATTTTGTGTGATGAACAACAAGGGGAAGATAGTTTTCTCAAAAATTGCTGTCAAATAAATTGGTCAGTTCAACACACAATCACTCAACCTATTGTTCATTATCTGTGAGACTGTGATTAGTTCTGGAAACACAAGAAAGTGCCAGTCATTGCTGACCTCAGTTCATGAGAAGCAGACTTTCAAGGCATTTCTCTTTCTCATCCTGAAGAACCAAATGAGCAGACCTGAAAAAAACACCCAGTGCCACATAGAATGAAACACTTCAAGTGGTCTGTTACATTCTTTGCAGAAGAATCTGATGACAAGAACAAGCAAGACTTTGTTTATATATCAACAAATGAGGCAAGTCAAAATGTGTTGGACTGTCTTTACCAACCAGAGAAAGTTGCCTGCTTGACACTGCAATTTGTTGTTGAAAACATTTTTACAAAACAAATGTTCTGGATCAACACAATTTACCTGAACAGCTATTTACCAGGAAACTCAGATACCATACTTCTTTCTGCCACTAAACTTACTTCACCTTTTCAGCTCAAAATTACTTGTGCTGGGTCTTGTGTTTTTCATAATGACCTGAGAATTTTTGCAGAAACATTCCACACAAATACAATCATTGTGATTGAAAGTGTTGTATTTGAAAACAGCAAAGTTATGCTTGATAACCTGCATGGAAAGTTCAAAAGTGTTCAGTTTTGGAATTCATCAGTCACTGATGGGCAACATGCATACAGTCCTTCAAGACAAGTAAGAATGCAATTTGAAAACACAACATTTGACAACACAAACAGTGAAGACAATTTTGGGCTTTTCATCCAGAATGTCTTCAGTGCAGTAGTTGAATTTACTGATTCTAACTTAACTGCAGTGTCTGTAAGAATTGAGGTTCCACACTTGGTGATGAGAGTCAGTGCCACAAATTCCACAATGAGTCCAATCTTTCTTTCCATTGATAAATTCTGTCATGCTCAATTTTACAATTCTTTTTTCAATGATGAAAAGCCAATGTCAGTGAGTAAAGCACTTCTCTCTGTAACGTCAAATAAGATCTTTTTGAGATTGGTTTCAAGCTTTGTTCAAAATGGCCATGGGGGCATTCAACTTACAAAAAGGGATTCTTATCAGTCTGTTTCATGGATGAATGTACTCATCCAAAAATGTACTTTTCACAACATCAGCAAGCTTGGTTCTGATGGGTCAATACAAGTTCTTTACTTTGGTCAAGGTGTATCTATGGAGAAAATACAAATGTTCTGCATGTTGAAGATTGTGCCTTCAACAGAAACAAAGCTGTTAGATCAGCACTAACTACTTCAGCTGGTGGTGGTGCTGTAAGTATCAGGTCCCAATCATCAACACAACTGTGTTCCAAACTTTTTGTGCTTGTTGACAAAAGTTCTTTCACAGACAACCAAGCCTCAGATGGTGGTGGTGCCCTGTTTATATCTGGAGATTGTTTGGAAGTCAACATCACAAACAGCAACTTTTCTCTCACTGATCCTGAGTTTGATTCACCAAAAGGTGTTTTTGTTTTGTCTTCCTCTTCAATCTCTATTGACTCAACAACATTCAAAGGATGGCAAAAAGACACACTGTCATCTTTGCTGACACTTGAGATGTTAACAACACCAGCAGAAATTTTGAAAATGGAAATATATGTTTTCTGTCCAAAATGGCATAACTTGACTGTGTTCACCACATTTGTTGAACAACAGGCAAAAGAGGTGATTCTTACTTGTACATCTTGTCCTGTGTCCCTCTATGTGCCATCAGATGGACAATTTAGAGTCACATACACACCAGGTACTGCAAATATTTCTGTTGACAACAATAAGAAACAAGCAAAACAAATGCATTGTTTGCCATGTCCTCCTGGGGCAGAGTGTCCTGGATATGACCTGACTGCAAAGCCAAACTTTTGGGGACTGACTTCTCACAATGAAGTGAGCATGTATCAATGCCCCACAGACTATTGCTGCACAGACAACTGCACAGACATTGACCAATGCTCAGCCCACAGAACTGGACTGTTGTGTGGAAGTTGCCAAGCAAACTACTCACTCTCAATGCTCTCCTCAGAATGTATTCCAAGTGAGCAATGTGAAGACATGTGGTTGTGGCCTGTTCTACTTCTCGCTGTGTTTTCATACTTGGGGTGGTACACATTCAAAAATGATATATTTTTCATTCCCACACTGATTAGAAAGAGAATGGGCTTGTGTTGTTCACCAGCATCTAAAGATGAGCAGGTTGATGACACCAATGTTGACAAAGGCTTCTTTGGTATTGTTACGCACTTTGTTCAGGTGAAATCAATCATGAAACTGTCCCTCTCAGTTGACAAAACTAACCCCAGAATTGTTGATAATTTTTTCAGTGAAACAGAATCAATAATTGATATTGTTTTGAACTTTGAGTTGACTTACTTTTCCCAGGATGCATGTTCAGTGAGAGGTCTCACCACTACACAAAGAACAATATTCAAACTTTTGTTTTTATTTGGACTATTTTTGTCCTGGACATGTATCATTCTGCAGCTTTATCTCATGCAAATATGTCTTCATAAGAAGACTCTGATTGGGAAGAAACTACCAAAATTCAGAACCAAGCTTTACTTGGGGCTGGTGGAGATTATAAAATACACATATTTGGGCTTCACTTCAGCTGTCTTCTATTCCCTGACTTGTTGTTCAGTTGGGGAAAGTTTTGTCTGGTTCTATGATGGTTCTGTTCCATGTTACAGCAAATGGCAAATTGCAATGATTGCTTTTACACTTGTGTACTTGCTACCATATCCCCTCTTACTCTTTGTTTTGATGAAAAGACTGCAGAATGGACAAAAGACAAGGTTTTCATTTTTCATTGCAACCTACTTTCCTTTGCCTGTCCTTATGTTTTGGATCACTGAGGCTTTCCAGCAAGAGAACAACACCAGAAACCAGACCAGTGATCCCAAACAACATGACCCAGAAGAAGTTGAGAATGTCATTTATGAAGGGTTTAAAGGGGGATTTCAAGAATCAGAGTCAGTCACTCAGTTCTGGGAAGCAGTTGTGATGCTCAGGAATCTTTTGATCAGTTTCACCATTCTCATTCCCAATGCTCTGATTCAGCTGTCTGTTTGCTTTGCACTCTGCATTATCTCTCTAATTCATCACTTGTATATCAAACCATTCAGACATCCGGTATCTAACCATTCTGAGACTTTATCATTGTCTTTATTGTGTGTAACAGCTGCCATCAACCTGTTGAAAACTGCATTTCTCTTTAGTGATCTCAGCCCTCAAGGTTCACAAATAGCTATTCTTAGAAATCTTGAATTGGTTGACAGGATTCTTGTGGTGATCCTTGTCATCTTTACACTTTGCTTTGAAACAGTTAATTTATTTTATCGTGAAACAAAGCAGAATTTCATTGTATCAGCAATGGTACCTTTCAAGGTATTTTCACACAGAAGATCTCAACAACACAAAAACAAGACTGGTCAAAGCAGCCAGATCTCAAAAGAAAACATGGGTCTTGAAGCCATTGCACATGCCTCTGAAAAAATATCCCACCAGGTTGAAATGAAGGCTCAGTCAAGCAATCTTGCTGCAGACAAAGAGCCAATACAACAGACAGGGGTCTTGTTTTCAACAAAGCTTTAGGGTTGTCTATGAACTTCAAGAATTTAGCTTCAGAAACAATTTGACCGAAAAAATCACTTGAAACCAACTGGACAATATTTTTAATTGGAATTATACAGACATATTTTTGGATTCCTGTTCATTCATCACCTTCCAGTTCTTCAGACAGCAGAGTACCATCTATGCAATTACATTGCTGTCCAGATGCCTGGATGGATGTCACACATTTTTGTCCAGTCTATATTGAAGGGAAGATGCACAAACACAGGACAAGAAAACTTAGCTTGGTAGTGCTTGGGGTACAAGCAGGGGGCCTTTTGGGGCTGACCTCATTCTAAACTATATCATTTTCATATCTTTCCTGTTTTGCACAAGAAGTGAAAAAGTAGGTGGTGTGACTTGGAAGCCATCTTGAAATATGTTTGCCTGATGCAAGAATCAAGAGGGGTGGTGTTAAAGTAAGCACAACACAATACTGTTTGACATAGTACTTTTTGTGGGCTTTCACTCAACTTTGGAATAATTGATCTGTAATTGTAAACAACTAATCTTGAGTGTTCAATGTTCTGGAAAACTTTGTTGTGACTCCAATGTAAAAGTGTAAAATTGTCTATTTTATTGCATTTGGTGTGTCTCCATTTCTCTTACTGAAACATTTCATAAACTGCTGTGTTCAATTTGCAAACTTTGCTGAGAAATATGTGTGAGATTGTGGGTTCAAATTTGCTAGAAAGTACTGGTGTGCTGAATACATATCGCATCATTAGTTTGGTTTGAGACAAGGGGGCTGTTGTCTTTGCACAACATAAGTGATTGCTAATGAGTCCACTGCATATTTGCGTGTCTATTCTTGTCTGTTGTTCGAAATATATGTGGTGTTTTGATGTGCTGTTCTTTCCTGGAAAAACATAGAATTACAAGTACTTACATGACGCATGATGCGTGTTGAGCCCCTTGGAATTGAGCTGGACAATTTTTATGTTCACAGTACAATGAGCAGTCACATTTCAATGATTGAGGTGGTTGAAAAATTATGCATTTCACCGAGGCCTGGTTTGCATGCTTCCTCCACCTTCTGATAGATTTTTACATCACAACATCTGCAGAATTCTTTAGTTTCTCATTTGGACACAGGTACTTGTTATGGTGGTCGCTGAGCAGATGCCCAAATGTCAAATTGCAATTGAATATTTTTGTTGTTTTTGTCACTTAGAATGCACCCAAAAGTACTTATTTTCTGTACCTTGAAACTGGTCACCTAGTTGCATGTAAAGCAAACCAAAATCATTCACAAATCTTTGAACTCCTTTCCTAAAATAGATTTGTACCCAAACTTTGGCCAGATGAAAGCCACAAACAAATATTTGAAAATGGAAAATTGAATGACACCAGTCCAACACCCAACCAAACTACATTTCATCAGTGTACATCCTTCATCAAATTTTGTGCTTTCTGAGATATTGCCCACTTTGTGCAGTGAACTTCAAAATTTAGCAACCCCCAAGATTTCAACATTTTGCTCTCAAAACCCAAACATTCAAACTTGACAAATTCCTTCTCATACATTATCAATGACCCCAAAAACATTAAAAAGTCCCAAAAGATCCAAAGAAATATATCTTTACTATGAAACTGGTGTACACATGGTTGTTGCACTGACTGCCTGTATATGATTTGTTTCAGTTGCCCTGTTTCAGTTGCTCAAAGTGACCATCAACAAGCAGCCTCCTCAAAGCACCTGAAAAGTTGGCAAACTTGCAAAGAACAGAGCTGAATTCTCTTGCTATTTGTTCTGTTCACATGGAATTCCAGTTCATCAGTGTCTTTGCATTCCCTCAGAAAATCTTCTAAAGTGTCTGCATGCTTCCCTGAAGGAAACATACTTGGTGTGTACTTCTGAAAGTACTGCTGTTTCCCAAATCTCTCTGGCTATGTGCTTCTGCCCAGGTCAAAATGTCACAGACTCAATTCCTTTTAAAATCCATGGCAGGCAGGCAAAACCAAAAAAATGTCTTTTCGAAAGAAACATACAGAAATAGAATGTTTTCATCTGTTTGCAAAACAGAAACTGCAGCCAACAAGGAAATGTCGCAAAGGGTTTAAGAATTTTGGACTTGTTCACACATGAGCAAGCATTGAGAAAACAATGGCTGTGTGGAAGTAGGCACAGGAAACTCACCTGTTGATTGTTTTAGGTGGGAAGTACATATTTTCTGAGATGACACAATAAACACCTGCTGCGTGAACATGTTGTGCCACTTGCGAACCACCAGAAATATGCAATGCCGCCTTTTAGAAGTGAAACAAGAAAACTTCCTGACTGCTGAAAAAATTTATCAGAACTGAAATGATTAATTTTTTGAAGTTTCACAGAAATGTTGTGATGCCACTCACAGACACAAGCCTCTCAAATCGTTTTTTTTTTTGAAGAAACAAAGCTGCTGTTGGGCCTTCATTCTCTGGTTGTGCGAAGTCCCTTTGGGGCGAAGCACCATGTGGTAGTGCAGTATATGGCAAGGTGGATAAAATGTCCCCTGCCCCCTCCCCAACCCCCTCCCCCTCCCCTACCCCCCTCCCCCTCCGGACCCCCCTCCCCCGCAGCTGGACCCCCGTGGACATGACTGGTGAAAGAGAAGGAGGACAATGAATGACATTACCAACGCCGGAAGGGACTTCGCACTGCAGTTGCCTTGAGCACTGCTTCTTGTTCTAGAAGCGGCCCTCAAAGAGTCTGAAGTCCACAAAGCCAGTGAAGTCATGATCACGGTGCCCCACCACGTGATCGCGGTGCCCCACCATGTGATCGTGGTGCCCCACCACGTGATCGCAGTGCCCCACCATGTGATCGCGATGCCCCACCACATGATTGCGATGGCCCAACATGTGATCGCGGTGCCCCACCACATGACTGTGGTGCCCCACCATGTGATCGCGGTGCCCCACCACATGATCACGGTGCCCCACCACATGATTGCAGTGCCCCTCCACATGATTGCAGTGCCCCACCATGTGATTGTGGTGCCCCACCATGTGATCACAGTGCCCTCCACATGATCACGGTGCCCCTCCACATGATTGCAGTCCCCCACCACGTGATCACAGTACCCCACTACGTGATTGCAGTGCCCCACCATGTGATCGTGGTGCCCCACCACATGATCATGGTGCCAAACCATGTGATCGCGGTGCCCCACCACATGATTGCAGTGCCCCACCACATGATTGCGGTGCCCCACCACATGATTGCGGTGCCCCACCACATGATCACAGTGCCCCACCATCTGATCATGGTGCCCCACCACATGATTGCGGTGCCCCACCATGTGATCGCAGTGCCCCTCCACATGATCGCGGTGCCCCACCATGTGATTGTGGTGCCCCTCCACATGATCGCGGTGCCCCACCATGTGATCGAGGTGCCCCACCATGTGATCGCGGTGCCCCTCCATGTGATTGCGGTGCCCCACCATGTGATTGAGGTGCCCCACCACATGATCACGGTGCCCCACTACATGATCATGGTGCCCCACCATGTGATCGTGGTGCCCCACCACCAGATCGCAGTGCCCCACCACATGATTGCAGTGCCCCACCATGTGATCACAGTGCCCCTCCATGTGATTGTGGTGCCCCACCATGTGATTGAGGTGCCCCACCATGTGATCGTGGTGCCCCACCACAAGATTGCAGTGCCCCACTACATGATTGTGGTGCCCCACCATGTGATCATGGTGCCCTACCATGTGATTGCGGTGCCCCACCATGTGATCACGGTGCCCCACCATGTGATCACAGTGCCCCACCATGTGATTGTGGTGCCCACCACATGATCATGGTGCCCCACCATATGATCGCAGTGCCCCACCACGTGATCTCGGTGCCCCAGCATGTGATCACGGTGCCCGATTACATGATCACGGTGCCCCACCATGTGATCATGGTGCCCCACCACATGATCTCGGTGCCCCACCATGTGATCACGGTGCCCGACTACATGATCACGGTGCCCAACCATGTGATCATGG
>JAAUXT010134000.1_pt1 | contig 16607 bp, 4 predicted proteins | sample 7278171 | NCBI WGS metagenome assembly JAAUXT01 (sample SAMN14350112, study PRJNA611818) | marine sediment metagenome | isolation source: surface marine sediment (1.8m) | place: French Polynesia: Moorea | collected 2018-08 | reverse complement strand
GGGTTTTAAGCCAACAGCGTCACCTAGATGGCCGGCTACGCGACCATCAACAAAAATTTCACCATCTTCCGCGGCAGACAGGTGGGTATGTGGCCAGATTTTTAGGGGTCAAGGGTCCCCTGCGTCACTCCGGGTCACACGTCACAGACAGACACATATTGACAATATAAGTCGCGCTTTACGCGACTAAAAATGAACAGGGGAAGCCGCCAGGGAATCCCTTGCTCACAACTGGAACCAGGATGAGCAGTGAAAAGGGAAGCTTGACTGGGTCCTGAATAGGACTGGGACTGGAGACTGGGAAGAGCGCGGTGCCGTCCGACGGGGAATCGTCAACTCACAGAACTGGACCCAGGGTTGGCGCATTGAGGCTTGACCTGTCTGGGTCTTACACTGGGACTTGGAGAGTTGACTCCAACTTCCTGAAATCTGCCCTCAAACAGACGCAGGATTCGAGGAGTGGATGGATCCAAACTTTGGTGCTCAACCGACCGAGGCTCAAAACCAGAGAAAAGAAAAAGACAAAACAAGGGTCAGAGGAGCCTGATTTCAAACCCAATTTTTGCGTTTGGTTGTAAAATGGTGTGAAAGTGAGAGGGGGTCAATCACTTTGTACTTGACGATTTTGTCCCCACCCACGGGTCTGTAAGAGCCGCTGCAAACTGCTGCATCCTCTTACCGTGCAAAACATCCCACGCCCGACGCACCAACTGCACCCTACGCACGTTTCCGGAACAGCCCTTTGATCTGCCTGTGACAGCCACTTTCTTTGGCAACATTGAGCAGTTCTGTGTCGGTGGCATCTTCGACGCTTCGAGACAAGTCGTGAACACCTTGGTATTACGCAGTGCACCACTGTCTCTGCCAGAACAGGCCTGCAGAAGCTGGAACGAGTGAAGCCTTAGATAATCCGCGTGCAGTTGACACAACGATCGAGCCCTTCATTGACCTTGGTAAGTTATCAACTACGTGGACGCCATATATCGTGCAAGGACTCGGTTGGTCGCCAAAATCCCTCCCTCGTTCCAGTCTTTCAAGGCCTACGTGAGACAACGGTGAGGTTGGACAGCTTCCTGCTTGCTTCAAAAGGTGCAGCAGAACCTCAACAAGACGACACCAAACCCGTGGGGACAACTCGCACCGATTCATCATCAGGATTGTTTCACCTTTGAAAATGAGCACAGGGGTTTCTCCGGCCTTGAATCTGCATGGCTGCCCCCACTCCTACCGTCGCCCCTGCCCCACCCGCACCCCCACGCCTATCCCCGCCCTGCCCCCACCCCAAATACCCCCGTTGTGGACAGGACCTGTCCGCGGAATGGGTTTCCGTCCGTCCGTCCGTCCGTCCGTCCGTCCGTCGTCAGACCTATGGGCTCCGGAAGTATGATCCACCTTCGTCTGATGTCTCCGGTCGCTCCTTCTTTGATTCCGCATCGGACCCAGGGAAACATCTCCGTTCGCTCGTTCAACGCGACGCTTGATTCTGCCTCTGACCCAGGAACTCGTACACAAACACCAAGTGGAATCAAAATTCAGAATGTGGGTCCAGACCTCCAGAAAGCACGAGTGAGACAGTAGCCACGAAGGTGAAACAACAAAATCAGAGCTGTTGGCACAAAAAAAAGAAGAAAGATTATCAGTCATATTTTGAGTATCTACATTTGTGTGCGACAAGCGTACAGACTGCTGAACTTTTTTCCTTCCAACAACAAACCACAACGAGCGTCAGTGTCACACCGCAGTCGGAAAGAACCCGCAGCAATTTTTAAATTACCATTTTATGTCAGGAGACAGCACTTCAGAGGCAATATACTGATTGGCATCAACAGCACAGAGGACCATTGTCATCGAGAACACAAGGGCTTCTTTACAAGCTGAATTGTTCCATTTTGAGCAAGGAAAAACAAACAGTCACTTTGTGATGTTTTGCCAACAGCAGTTTTTTCTTCTTCACCGCAAAAGCACAATGTGTGCGCTTTGCCATGGTGACCACAAGCACGCATGCACACTTGCACACGAACACGTGCTTTGTGATGGTGATGTTAAAAATCAGCTTCCGTGTGTATGTTCTCCTTACTCAAAAGGAAATTATTGGACCGCACCATTCCACAAAGTCAGAGTGCGCTGCCTTCGCGGCGGCGGCCGCTGCCCTCCTTGCTTTAACACGAGGCAATTAGGTCGCGTCTGCAAGACCCGAGCTTCAGCCGTCGGCGGCGGCGGCGGAGGGAGGCGCTCGCACGAAAAAAGCAGTGCCGCGCGCTTCGCAGTTGTGGCCTCCGCGCGGTAAGGCGCCAGTCGCTCATCTGTGGGGAAACAGCGTTGGGTTGTACCTCGTGGAGCTAAAATCATTACTGTTTCCGCCTTGGCATCTACGGAGAGCGTTGCAGCGCACGTGTTGGGTTGGGGATCAGGTGAGAATCCTATTATTGCCGACGTCTCTCCATTCCTATTGCGAGTTTAGCAGCGGTGGTGCGGTGCTGGCTTGTTGCCTTCAAACCGGCAGATTGTAATCTCGTTGCAGCCTGTAGCTTCTGTGTTGTTTCCATCTGTGCATACCTGCTGTTAAGAGTTTCTGGGTAATATTCTGGCTTGCAAATGAGTTTGGTTTGCGCTGTGAAGATGTAATGTTCAAAGGTGCAAAGCCGATGAGGAGTTGGGGGAGGAAATATGCTGCATTCGCCTCATTTTGATTCAGCTGCATGCACGGGAAGCAGACAGCAAACAGCAGCAGCTACAGAAGCGGACGACTCGGCATGTTTCTGAGGTAAATATCACACTTTTGTTGCTCCAAGACGTGCTCAGAATGGATACATGTCTGGAACTGCACGGGTCCCATGTCCTTTTTATCGGGGTCCTCTCTGCACCGTTTTCACAGGTGAAAGAATCACGCAACAATTCGTGATCAAGCTCCATTACACACTGATTGTTGTGAGACCATATATCCTGGCAGAGATTTTTGCGGAAATTGGATGGGATTTTTTGGACGGAAAATCAAAGCCACAAGACAATTTTTGGCAATGCTGACATCAGAGCGTCCGCTTGTGACCTTATTTGGCGCGTGTGGATGACATTTCGAGCATGTGCTGTTGTGGCCCGCATTCCATTTGTGCCCAAATGGGTATCGAATGGTTTTAAGTAAAGTGTGCACAGAGCTTGAGACAGTGTGTGCCGAATATGACATCAATACATAATGCACAAATTGCAAGCTGAAGCCAAACTCTGTTCTCGTTTGTGCTTCTACACACATCAATACAATTCTTGGCAGAGTGCAGCATGCAGAAAAGAAGAAGCTTCCCCCAGATCTGCAGAAATAACAAAGATACGAAATTGGCTGCTTGTATGTTCGTTCGTTACTCTGCAGACACACGCATGCAGCTTCTGTCCGTTTTGCCTCGCAGGGCCAACCGACGTCCATTGATTTTGCGTTTAATCAAATTTGGGTGCAATTTCCCTCCAAATGCATCGAGCTCGACCTCCGCCATCGCCTGGCGAATGTCGTTCTTCGGAGTGAATCTCATTTCATTGCCCGCGTTGTAATGGGTTTTCAAAATGTCTGTGTGATCGTTCACGTGGTTCATCAATGCAGGTCGCTTCCAGGCAATAACGCCATTTTTCAAGTACAATTTATTTTGGCTGCGCTTTTTTTCAGTGTCATTTCCGCAGAGTTATCGTTCAGCAAAATATTTGCAAACGTTGTTTCCGCTGATAAACGAGGACAGAACCAATTCTGCTGTCCGACATTGGTGACGATGCAGTTGAATTGTGCGAGACCAATCTCCGGATAGTAGATTTGGTATGACCCTCGATTTTACAATTTTACAAGCACAAACAAACACGGACATGCACACAGACACATAGACACACAGACTCACACACGCACACATACATACATACACACACACACACACACACACACACACACACACACACGATAAGGTCTTTCTCTGTTGAATCTCATTCCACTTGCACGAATTACATTTTCGCATCCTTTTGTTCTTCCCCAAATACAGATGAGAACAAATGCACCTGTTTCAAACCGCACTATGTGGGGAGGGACACACCTATCCATTTCCTGTATCTGTGGCCATCAAATCTGGGTGGCTAACTGGCATGGCTCCCAATACACCGCGACTGCAACGATATCGGTGCCTCCCGTGCCATCAGCTTGACATCAAGCCAACATATCCACTGCAAACAAGATGGCATGGACCGTCCGGGTTCTCTTTATGGGCCATCAAGGACATTTTATCACAAGCGCAACCAGGGCTGTCGGGTGGGGCCACACTCGCATGCATGTGCAGGCGAGAAAAATATGACGTCCGGGGTTGAGAGCTCAGGGCGGACGGTGCGCGGGCGAGGAGGATAGATTTATCACACCCGAAAGAACGAGATGAGTCATTGATGGCAACAGTCAGTCACTCCGAGTGCGCGCGCGCACTGCTTTTGTGGCTGCGGACCCGATGGTAAAGAAGCTAATGATTCCCCTGCGTTTCTTTTTCTAGATAACGAAGTGGGAGGATTGAGTGAACATCACAATGGATCGGATTCTCCGCTGCGCTTTTATCTTCCTCGTGTCGTCGCTTTCCGTCGTCAGTGCGTACTCCGTGTGCCCGCACAGATGCGAGTGCAGACAGAACGATGAGATTTCTGACCTGCGCGGGACGACCGTCATTGACGTGGACTGCAAAAACAAACGTTTGTCGCGGCTTCCGGAGCTGGATCTGCTGGAGAACGTCACGATCCACCGTCTCTACCTAGATGAGAACCGGATCAGTAACCTCCCGAGCCAGGCCTTCGACGGACTCCGGATTATCGGTATTGAACTCACGGATAACCCCCTGAACAACATCGCCACGGACGCGTTCTCCGGACTCGAGTACTTCCTCGAGTACTTGTCTATGCAGCGGGTATCGCTGAGCCAGCAGCCGTATCAGTTCCTCGGCGGTTTGACCATGCTGAGGACTCTGGATCTGAGCGGAGTAACCACGTCGGTGATCAGATCCCTCTCCAACGAAACATTCGGCACGCTGCGAATGCTGGAGACTCTGGTGCTCAGTGAGTGCGAAATCAGCTCCATACACGAAGACGCTTTCGTCGGGGTGGAATCCATCATGGAATTGCGTCTGGATCAAAATAGGCTCTCCTCCATTCCCATCAAGCCACTTCGGCCGCTCATGGAGCTGCGCACATTAAACTTGGATCAAAACCAAATCGATGAGATCGAACCCAACTCGTTCCTGACTCTTCAGAATCTTCGCAAGCTGACCCTCCGAGAAAACAGGCTGTCTGACGCCAAGAAAATCGAGGCGGCGGCTTTCAGAGGCCTCGGACACAATCTCATGGAATTGGATCTTAGTTTCAATCGTCTGAAGCAACTGCCAAAGAAAGCGTTTCAACATCTGTTTAATCTGGCCATATTCAGGATCGTAGACAACGAGCTCACGGGGATTCAGAACGGCGCGTTTGAACGCATGCGCCATTTGATGACGCTGGATTTGAGTGGAAATCGAGTGCGCGTCACATACGGGGTTCTGCGCGGGATGGAGATGTCTCTCGTGAACCTGATTCTCTCCAGAACCGACATGACTTCTGAGACCATCCCCGCCGGGGCATTGCAGCGATTCCCATATCTGAGACATTTGGATTTGTCTGAGAATCGATTGGAGAGCTTGAATAATGCTTCTTTCTCAGGGCTGACCGTCAATAAGATTAACATGTCCAAGTGCAGTGTTTCCCAGATCGATGAAGACACGTTCTTGCAGCTGCAAGCTCCCCTCGTGGTCGACCTCAGTCACAACAACCTGGAGACGATGGAGTTCGTGTCCGACCCGTGCATATTCCGCACGTTAAACGTTGACCACAACCCAGTCAACTGTGACTGTGACTTTTTGAAAGTGGTCCGTTTTCAGACCACAAAATTCGTGGGTAGGTGTTCCTCGCCCCCGTCAGTGGATGGGGAGAACTTTAACGTCGCCAGTAGAAACGAGGAGATGGTCGAGTCATGTAACTGGGGCAACGCGACGGAGGACGCCCGGTGTGATTGGATGGCGTCCAGAACGGCCGGCATCAGCTTCAGCTTCAGCTTCAACTTCTTCATCAGTGCCTTGTGTTTCGTGCTTCTTTTCGTTTGAGCTCCTATGAACCGGAGGTCTCTTTACTTTTTCTCTGGAAATGCAAAAAGCCATGCAGCAACCAAATTCATGCAGCAACAAACCACCGCAATACCCCATGTTCCATGCACATCTGCATTCAACAAAAAGAATATCAAACACACAGATATTTCTGGTCACAGCTGTGGCGTATGTCGTCACACACACGTTCAAAATTTCATTGCAGTCAAATTGCTTTTTCCCGCTGTAAAGAAGCTGCCTGGTGTGCAGTGTGACGCCTGCGTTTCTCTCGTGCAAGGAGCCACGCCTTGGAGCGGCTGGGGACGTCGAGTGTTGTGCGATTTTCTTCAACAGAATTGCCTTTGCCTTCCTTCCAATCAGTGTTGGTGTCAACTGGCTTTGTGTCCTGTTGTATTGGGCAGCACAAGTAAAAACGCAAATTCATAAAGCTGTCAATTTACAACAAGTGTGATGGTGTGTGAAGATGACTGGTGAGGTTCTCCACGGTGCACGCGCTCCGCTTTGTTGTCTGTTTGACGCGTTCGTCGCTTGTAAGACCCAGGATCTACTCGTGTTTCTGTTCTTTTTTGATGATACCGCTTTCAGTGTCAACAATTGTGAAGGTCTTGGTTTGTTTTTCTTTCATAAAGAACACTTTAAGGAGGGCATTCCTGCACTGTGAACTGTGAATCTTGTGTCCACTTTACAAAACATTGTTCTCGTCCCTCGAAGCTCAGCAGCACGAAACTGCTCATTGCAACCCTGTCAGGAGTGGGACTGTTGTGTTTGTGTTTTCTGCTCGCGTGGAGCTGTGAATCTCATGTTTGTTGTTCAGGCTCAATACTCAGTGCGCCGTGCACGCTGTTCGTTCAACGAGAAAGATTCGTGTCTTCAGAAGACCAGAACCCGGAAATGGTCAACGAAACTCTGGGGTGGTGCAAAATTTGTGGGCTAACGATCCTTTTCTGGGGTCGAAGCGGTGAGTGGGTCCTGTGGGTCCTGGCTCCTCTCCTGAGTTGTGCACAGGTGCTTGAGTTTGTGGCTCTAAAATCTGTGTGTTCATTCATTTTTGGAAAAGCCGTTGCCAATGGAGATCAGTATTGTTGCCAGCAGAAACCTGATTCAAGGCAGACGAAGGTTGCCTGTGTCAAATGAACAGGCTGTTGTGCAGAATGTTGAGAGTTTTATGAAAAGCGCTTCACCTTGCCCCGAGCGCTGTGTACGAGAGTCAGATGTGATTGTTGTTAGTGCCGTATTCACCCGTGTATCAGTCGCGCCCATGCACAAGGCACACCCCAAGAGAGGGGTTCCAATTGAAATCCTGGCAAACGAAAACCCTGTTCCAGACGCACACCCCCTTGTGATGCTCAATTTCTCAAGGGAAAAAGGGTGCGTCAAACAACACGGATGAATACGGTACGCGCACCTCAAGCTTCAGGTCTCGTAAGACCCTGAATTTGACTCGTTTCAGGCTTTTCACATCCTCCATCGCGACACGCTGCGAAGCAGAGAAAAAGCTTCCCTTGCGTACGGCGAAAGAATCAATGGAATCTGGTCCTTGAGAGAAGACAGCAACGTGTCATTGTTAATATCTCTCTGTTCCCCCGAGAAAGTGTTTTGGAGGCATGAATGGAGGCAGGGAGAAACAGCGCCAAAAGCCTGGAACCGAGAACATGCACAGACAGTGTTTCAAGTTTATCATCAAGATCTTTGGTGTGTGTTGGGTTTGTACAGCTCCACACTGTTGCGTGCAGCTGCCATTTGAATTGGCAGATTTGCCGCCTGCTCGCCCCCCTCTCTCGGTCCGGTCTTTTTGGGCCAGTTTATCGATCCGTGGCTCGGTTCACCCGATGATGCACGTGCAGTTTGATCGCAGCATTCATGACAATGGATCCGGTCTGTTGTGATCGGGAAACGTTGGATTTCGCCTTTGTCAGAGAGAACCCCCTCGGGTTGGGGACTGAATAAGGGTGAATTTGCTGGCGATTCTGCATGCATGCTTCCACGGCGTACTCTGACAACACGGAACCTGGAACAAGCAGAACCAACCCAAGCCGCGTGTGACTTTTGTTCGAAAACTTGCACATGAAGGCCCTGGCCAAGGAAGTACCTGGATTAGTCAATGAAAAACGTTTTCACTCGGCTTGAGGTGCAGTCGTTTTTGCCAGAGTGGAAAGCCAAATGAAGGCAGAAATGAAAACCCTTCATTATTTGCATGTTCTGACAAGCAAAGCTGAGGGGAAGCCGCATGGTGGTTTCAGCAGTTTTTGACAGGAAACCTTATTTTTTTTGTTACACTGTCAGCAGCAAAACGAGTTTTGTTGTTCTTAGACGAGTTGTCGGGGTGAGATTTACTCCATCTCTTTGTCGTCGCTTTTGCGAGAATGGGACTGTGTGTGGATATTCGAAAACAACGTGTTGTGGACGGATACATGTTCACGCCGAAATACATGTTTCAAAACTACGAAGAACATTGTGTTTATTTTTGCCTTTGTCTCGCGAATCAAGTACAACATCTTTTGAAAATCTGCGGTCACAAAGCCTCTCGTACACTACCTTATTGTGGCAGAAGTGAGTTCACAAAGAAGGTTCATGTTCAATCATGCAACTCTTTTCTCGACCAAGCGCCTCGAATAGTCGTTGTATGATTTGTCAGCGTGTGTGAACCCTGACGATGTTGCCCGTGCAGCGAATCGAAGAAACGAGGTCTTTTGGAGCTGCAAATGATCCGTTGGCGTGTCGAGCCCCTGTCCGAGACCAAGACCCCTCCCTCCACAAATTAGGTCACGCACGTGTACGAGGCAACAACGGCAGCAGCAGCAGCTGCCGCAGCAGGAGGAGGAGGCATATAATGGGACGTGCGATCTGACCAGTTGCAGCACTTAAAGACTCAACAACCGACAAGTGAACGGAGGGGAATCACAGCCAATGGACCGGGGTCACGCACTACGACGTGAGGCTCCTCTACACCTGACCCACTCACCTGTTGTGGCTGCCAGAAACAAGGGACTCAACACATTTCTGACCTATGGCGCTCAAAGTCTAGTGTTCCAGGTGCACATATGCAGAGCCTCGCCACTTATTCCTGGGTGAGAAGCGACTTGTCTTTGAGGGAGATAAAACATTTCAAGGCCCAACCCACAGAGAATTGATGCTAAGAAGCGCGCGTCAATTGACTTGTGGGCAAATTCCCACATGGTCCCGTCTTGACACGCGACAAACCTCCAGATTTGTGAGTCACTCTGTACACATTCATATGAGTGGTTCGTCCAGGGATATGGGCTTCTGAAGAGCTGCTTGCGTGCGATGGTGCAGTGAGTGCAAAATATGTTGAGAAAAGTCCAATTTTTCGGATGTCAAAGCTTTATCGCAAAACGACTTTTTGCCCTCAAAATCTTTGAGACGAAAAAACATCCGTTGGCAGGAAAACAGGACAAGTTTCTACCTTACAAACCAAAATGGCTACAACAGACTGCAACTCTTGTGTTTCATCTCACTGTCTGGATGACGAACGAACGAACGACGCAAATCGTCCGGTCGAGCATGGAAGAGCCTCCAGAGGCAGGAGTTCCAAAAATGAAAACTAGGAGCTGTGTTTTAAACTGAGAACATTGACAGCAATGAAGCAGTGACGACAAACGAGAAGCTCTCAGATTGTCGCACTGCTCTCGATGTTTGGCCTTCTGGTTCTGGCCGTTCGAACAGTGTTCGTCCGTCCGCGCACGATTGGTGGTGATTTCGTCATTCTTCTGTGGAAAGCCGATCGCATTTTCCTGTTTCAACAACAACGTGTGAGTGGCGAGTGTCTTTGGGTTCGTTCCGTCAGCTGGGGTTTTGTCGCACAAGAAAAAAACAACACACCTGGGAAATAAAGTTTTTTACATTCCAAACAGATGTCGTATCATGTTGAACAACTGGTGAAAAAAAAAAAAGCGCGACAGAACCTTGCATGCGCAGGTCTCATTGGACAAGCGTAAGATCCGACCACAGGCCCGGAGCAGCTGGAAGACCTCATAATGCGTTACAATGGGAACCCATCACCATGGAGATCACCATGGTGAATTCCATTTGCGAGGTCCATCGCATCAACCTTCTCAATGAATACCAAGCAATGCCGGCAGACGGAATTGTGAATTGATGTATCGCCTTCATGTTTCCCCTCAGTATGGCACACAAACTGATTTGATTAACTTCAATAATGCACAAGAAAAACATGTTAGTCCGGTGCAAGACACTCGCCATGAATTTTTTAAGGCGCGAATGGGAATGTCCTGCTGCGATGGCAACGTCGCGTTCCCAGGCAGGACTTTGGGAGACGCGTCGACGCGTCACGGACACAAACCGGAAAGCGTTCCAATCTCTGTGCCGCCTGCAGAAAGAAATTACGGTAAAAAGAGGAAAGCCCCCCCCCCGAAAAAACCCCACAAAAACAAACAAGAAACATCATTAACCCGTGGCGAGTTTTCAAAGCTCAAGTAAATAAAGAGACTTGGGAAAGCCAGCAATTTTGCAGCTGCTTTTGTCATGGCAGCCTTGCCAATCAACGCAATCACAATGAATATCGCTTGACACACTTAGTCTACCATGTCAAAGTCCAAGCTTATTTCAGTGCGCCAATACACTTTTGCACAAAGGTTCACAAACGCCATCAAATTCAATTGTGCCATTTTGGGGATTCTTTGGAGATTTCCAAACTTTATTGGTTTGTTACGGGTCTCTGTGGCCTGCAGTAATCAGTTGCTCCATTTTCTTGATTGAAAACGCAAAGCGCACATTGTGACGTGATAAGCTCCGCGCAGCTTTGTTGTGTCCCTGACTGTCCGAGACGGAAGGCATGCTCCGCGCGCGCGCGAGGCTGAAGCTGTCCACGCGCGCGCGCAGGACGACGCCGCGCGCAGAGAGCGCGTACGCGTGAGCACAGGTTCTGCACAGATGCACAATTGCGTTCGGTGTTCAGTTTCGGGAGGAAGATTTGAATGCAGGCTTTTGAAAAGTTCTAAAGCAATGGAACTTCAGTCCTGACTGCACACTTGATTGCAGTGATTAGTCGAAGAAAGACCGAGTTTGTCCAAGGTGACTCCTTTTGCGTGGTGCGCATTTGAACAGAAAATTTGTCCTGAAGGGGTCTCATGGATGTTTGACAAATTTGAAAAGCTTGTGGCTGTGACCTGTGTACAATCCGCGTGTGATCCTTTGTGTCTGAAGCCCAAGCCAGCAGAACAGGCACATCGCCCCTAACACAAAGACAATTCCTCAACGCTGCCCTTATCCCTGTTCACCTTAATCGCTTCAGTCCGTGACCAACTCAATGAATACACTTGTGGAGAGACGAGCGGGCGGGAGAGAATGAATTCGATTCTTGGAGGTGCTGACTCCTGCTTAGTATTTATTTTCTGCAGGAGGCTTCGGTGCCATTGGCTCCGCGTGGGTCCCCCAGAAGTGACGTATTAGGCGACGGACTTCGATTGGAAATTAAAGGCGTGCAGCTTTTAGATCCCCCAATGCAGCTGCAGTCATGCAGCCGCACTCGCCTTGCGCTGCAGTTCCTATTCTGGCAATGTGGGTGCCGCACACTCGGCTTCTCCCCATCTTGGCAGCGTCATCAATTCAAGATGCATCTTCAGAGCAGCATCAGCCGCTGCATCGCTGCGTCGCTGCGTGGTTTTTTAAGGACACACTGCGTTAACAAACGGGGATGTTTATGAAAACACCTACGCCTACTACTTGCTGATTGTGGCTAGTGGGCGTCGGTGTTGTCACTGATATCTCGCGTTGCGTCACGGTGCCGGGATTCTCAGCGAGGCGTGGAGCAGGATCCGGGAAAGGTGAGGCTTCCACCCCGCGACAACAATGGCGGAGAGCAGCTGCCTCCGCAGCCATTTTGAACATGATGGCTGCCATTGATCTGGGATGCAGCTGTGCCTTCAAAGCTGGTGGCTTTCATCTCGCTGGGATTTTTTTCTGCTTTTAGCCACCCATATTTGGACACACAGTGGAACAAAGGTAAAAATGCCAAAACGAGACGTGTGTATCGAGTTCGTGCAATTCCTTACAAGGCCATTGCAAATGAGGATTAATGGGTCACACCGTTAGTCACGGATAGTTTCAGGAAGGACGGAGAGGAATTCCTTCTTGAGAAACTCTCACCACAGTCACCGAGCATCAAGCAGGGAAAAGGAAAAAGAGAAGTCTCGAACAAATGTTTTGGTTTGAAATTGCGACGCGCGTGTGTGTACATGTAATCTTGACGCAGCTGCAGTTTTGGAGGACATGGCTGCAGACAAGGTCATTTCTATTAGATGCAGCGCAGCCAGCAGGATTCCGCTCCTCTTTAGGAAATTCAGTTGCCCAGGGATGAAAGGAAGCCTCAACAAAGCGCGGACCAGGTTCACAATGACGGAATTGCACTGAATGGACGCTGTACCCAGCAGGATCCGTGGCTGCAGGGCCGCACGGTTCATCTCCTTTCAAAGGACAATAAATACCTCTCTGTGTGTGTAACGTTGGCTTTGTTTTCACGTATCAAAGGAAACAATAATTTGTAACAAAGGAAGCTGCGTGGCTTGGCGCGGATTTTCTTCCCTATTTGTGGAATATCCTCTCAGGCACCAGCGAGACTTTTTTCCATTTCAGATCAACCGAATGTATTACATTAGAATCAATAAATTGAACTGTGGAATATTTTCGCTTGTCATTTAATCAAGAAGTGTTTCTCCGTAGCGAACCAACAGAGACATGCAAGCGCACGCACACCGCGCATACCACAAAAAAATTATTTTTGTTGCACAAGCGCAAAAAGGGAACCCCGAAACGACAGAAAATGCCTTCAGAAAATTCATTCAGAGCGAAAACTAACACTCCATGGGTGCGCATTAAATTTTGCATGCTTCCCAGAGCTGCACACGCGCACGGATAATCCTAGCAGTTTCCCCGAACGGTCCCATTCCTCCCTTGCCAACATTTCCACAACTAATATGGATTAAATCCGCAATTAATGCAGAGGCACGGCCATGAAATATTAAGGAGGCCCATTACACACGGGGTGCCAGCTGGTAATGTACTGATACGGCGTCCGCATGCTGCAGGGCCGGTCAATCTGTCCACCTCACAATGCATCCATATAGGGCAACGAGCCGGGGCATGCAGCACCCGCCTCCGCGCAGCAGCAATAGGGAGGTTCAGCACCGCCTTAATTTCCAAACGTGCGGTGCTCGAATTGCTAGATCAGTGGTCCAGAAAACTCAACTGTATGTACAGAGCCAATGACAAGTGACCAAATGGTATCTGTGTCACCAATCTGGCAATTGGGGCACGTCGGAAATGGACCGGACGTATTTGCTAAACGTCGCCAGTGTGTCTGCGAGCATGGATGATGGATTCCAGGACCGTCTTTGTCGGATCCAGGGGGCCCGGACCCCCCCACTAACCCTGGAAGTCAATTTCGATGTCCCGTCCCAATTTTGCACAACATCTTGTGAAGTGCATGAAGGTTGAGGCGCTTGACCCCCCAGCTACGTATGAATCACCATCCCAAATTCTTGAGCCTGACCCCCCAGCCACCATAACAAATTCTTGAGCCTGACCCCCCAGCCACCATCCCAAATTCTTGAGCCTGACCCCCCCAGCCACCATCCCAAATTCTTGATTCTCGAGGGTTGGGTCGGATGCTGCACGGCTTGGACAGGTGCAAAACTTCCCTGATCCTGGAAAGGCCTGAAATCCATGACGGATCTAGGCCAGAGGGGGGAGGCCCAATCCCGGTCACCGCAGGAGTCAGACCCTGAGAGAGGAGGGGGGACGAATTTTAGGGGTCAGGGGCCAACTTCAACTTCAGTGCAAACCCTTTGGGGATAAACCAATTATGAAGGGCCACAGAGGACATGTTTTTGTCACGTATTTTCATGGCTCCTTACCTGATTTGGGTTCACGTCAATTACACCTCAAGCCAACAAAGGCCAACTGAGTTCAAACGACGCGATATTGTTCATGTCAAATATCAGCACGAAAGGTTGGGGTTTTTACAGGCTTTTGGAAAGTTCCTGTGTACAAGACGCTGTCATATTGGGTTTTGAGTTTCGTTGCACAGGGTCTTTTTTTTTTTTTTTTTTTTTGCAGCTGGAGACAGTTTTTCCCTTGAGAACAGGCAACGCAACTCAAAAACCGAACTGATGACATGTGATCGACCAACAGGCCATCTTCACGGCCAGCTGAACAATTTTCTGGATTCTCAAAAAAAAGCAATGCTGTTGAAAACCAGCTTGCTTGCTTTCTGGTTCCTGCCTCTACCGTTGGACCAGCCGTTGGATTTTTGTTTTACCCCAATCCCTTCCCTTCTGAATCACACTCCAAACTTCTCATAAAAATTGTGAAAAGTCAGTTTGCTGTGCCAGCAGTGGAAAAGACCCAAGCGATGCAGGCGGGCAAGGAGAGTGGCATGTTCATACCCGTGCATGGTTCAAAAGCCCTCGTATCTTTGGCATTCTCCTCCGCCAGAGGACCTCTCCTCTGACAGAGGACCAAAGACCAATCCACAAATCGTTCAGATTATGTGCCTTCCAAATTTTGCTTCACATGTTGAAGAAACGAAGTTGAAGTTGGAGACCCCGGACCCTCCATGCAGCCTCCCAACGGATCAAACAGCGCTCGATACCAATTCTGTTTTTCCACTGTCACAAACACACAAACCACCACCGATCCTGAACGCGATGGAGCTCTCTCACTGTTTTACCTGCAGACGAAGTTTTGGAGGGAGTTTATCCCTTCGTTGTTGTGTTTTCCTGCTTTTCAGTAGCAATTTGTGTGAAATCAGAGCCTTGATTTTTCTAGTATCAGAAAAATATCAAGGGAATTGTTTGAAGTGAATGTTGGTTTGTTCAAAGTTGGCAAACAAACGTGTAGATCTGAGAGTTTTTTTCGTGAATAGAAATGTGAAGCCTCGCAAAAAGCAAATGAAGCAGTCTCCTTTTGATCTTTCTATTTCTCAGAAAGTCTCTGACTCCAGCTTGGTGTGCAGGTGTGAGGCTCGTCTGAAAACAATGTTTCCCACCCGGAGTCCTCTGTTGTGCCAGCATTTGGCAGAGCTGCACTCGAAGCCACACTCGTATGGGTGAGTCTTTCAAACCATGCACTTCATTCCACGATTCCTTCAAACAAAAGTCATGCTGCCAACAAATAGGTCGGCACCATACGAAACAGGTAAGAAGGGTCCGTTCTTGTCCGACTTCTCCCACCACCCACACTGCAAATCAAAATGAAAAACAAACAACATGCTTGCGGAGTTGTTTTCTGACCACGGATGCATGGGGTGAAGGCGGCAGCGCGTGATCTTTTGTCTCAGAAAAACTGGCAGCGATTCCGTTTTTGTCTCCACCTCTCATGAGCAGTTTCTGCTTTTGGACCGCAGTGGGTCTCACAACTGAGAGAGACAAAGACTGCGGAGTGTTTGTTTCAATCTTGTGTCCGACAAAAAGAATGCACGCACCTTTGTCCCGACCCACACCCGAACTCATCAGAAGCGTCAGGACTTTTCATGAAGTGGTACACCTTGTGAAGGAAGGACCACGCATGTACCCAGTTGATGTCGTTGCGGACATCCTGTGCTCTGAAGGGATGATGGGGAAGACCCTCTTTGCCTTGAGTTCCCTGCAACTCATTTGACGGCTGCAATGACTCTACGAGTGCAAACTGTAATGTGAGGGGATCAGGAAACCTCACTGCAGCAAATCATGCCAGGTCTCCTTCGACCGGCCGTTTTCCAGTGGGAAAAGAAACACGATCCGATTGTCATCAGATCAAGTGTAACGTTGACTTCATCCACGCATTCTCCCCTCTTCTCAGTTCATCTGCAAAATTATTGCAGCGATCACGTCTGTCAAAGCGGCACAATGCACGAGGGAAACAATACTCAGAATAGCTGTTGTGTGCACACGTAACGCTCGGTCCAGCTTTGGCCGTGGACGCCGGCGTTGTGACGAGAGACGCCGCGCATTGCGCATGCGTCACGCCGGCGACGCGTCCTCGTCGCAGGACAGACGCCTAACGGGCCCCCAGCAACGGTGACTCGCTGTCGGAGTGTCAGAAGGGTAGGGTAGTCAAAACTACCTATCAGCACTTTCCACTCGACAGTCCTCCGTGCCAAAACGCTCGATGGGTGGTTCTGACCCCGTGTGAAAACTCACCGTTCGTGTCAGAATGCATCGTTGCACTTCATAGGAACGGTACACTTTCTGCCCTGGATGGTTACATTGTGACACTGGAATTCGCTCATCCTGTACAACACTACCATTTCGACCCTGAACGGTCCACTTTGTACACGTACATTCGTTCCCAACTGAACTGTGGCATTTTGACCCTAAACAGTACCTTTACAACCTGTAGATGTGCTCACACACAACGAGGTACATTTTCACCCTGAACGGTGTGGTTTCTACCCGCAGATGCGCTAACAGAGATGGTGTGTGTATAAGTGGACTGGTGTTTATTTATTTATCACAGATG
>JAAUXT010066679.1_pt1 | contig 16607 bp, 20 predicted proteins | sample 7278171 | NCBI WGS metagenome assembly JAAUXT01 (sample SAMN14350112, study PRJNA611818) | marine sediment metagenome | isolation source: surface marine sediment (1.8m) | place: French Polynesia: Moorea | collected 2018-08 | reverse complement strand
TGCAGTCAATATCCCTTGTAACATTTACCCATCAACAAAAACATGTTGACATCCTGAAGATCAAAGGGGGACATCGCACCCGCAGTTGCCTTAGCACTGCTTCTCTTGTTCTGCCTTGCGCCTGGCAACAGCGTGAGCCTTCAGCCTCGAGATCTTGGCTTGAAAAGAGCAGGGCTCGTGCAAGTCGTTGTGGGGTTTGTGTACGCTCCCACATGCACTATGGGGCTGAAGTCCGAAAGGACTCCTCCAATGGGCATGTGTGTGAGTGACGATCTCCAGCAATGCCCACACAACCACACTAATGTTTGGAGCACATCACAACACCAGGGGCACAATCATGTTTGTGAACAATTTATTATCGCATACGGAATCAAGATTCTTTCTTTGAACAAGTTCTGGTGAGCTTCAGTTTCCCAACCCACAAGGCAGAAAAAAATCCAAACAATTTAATTTCAAGACAATTGAGTTGCTTGTCCTGTCACTTACTGTTTATTTGGATTACTCTTTAAATTTATACTCAAAAACCAAAATTTATTGCATTTACATGAGACTCAAATTGCTGAGACTGCACAGCTTCATTATTCAGAGGTTCCATACTGCTGCTTCTCATGGGAGGTCAGATCCTCCTTCTCTCCTTTCCCTCCAGAGGACTTGGAGCAGAAGCCAAAGAACCAGCACACCACCTGAGAAACAATACAAGGTCAAGGGCATTTCTGCCAAAAATTGTTGAAATCCATGTATGTGTTGACATGAAATGTGAGAAAACAAGCAGTATTCCCCACAAGGTGTTCTGACCTCCAGTTTTCAAGTTGGGTTCCTTTTGCTGAGAGTGTCTCATTGACTGAAGCTACCTGTTGAAAATCATCCCATTGTTTCTGTACTCACAATGACAGCGATCAGGATGATGAGGATGAGGACAGGCACCCCAACTCCAACCCCAATCAGGGCACCAACCGGACCTGAAGGAGACACACACTTCACTGGTGCATTCTTGAGAAACCATACCACGTAAAAGGTGAAGAAATTGTTTTGAATATTTTGTCAACAGATGTCAGTGCTTGAGGTGATATTGAAGGGAAGCTGCAACATGTTTTCCAGTTCCAACAAACACAACAGAGAGAGACATCTTTGGCACACCTTCTTCCTTCTTAGTCCTGGGCAGAATGACATCTGAAATGAGTGTTGATAAAGAAAAGCAACGGCGACAAATGTAAACACAAGGCACAGAACAAGAGACATAAGGAATGAGCTGTTGTCTTGAAGTTTGTGGCACAAAGATTCATTGTTGGTGTTTTGTGGTTTTCCTGAGCTGACAAAAATCATGTTCATCTTGACATGAAACATTCAAAATTGGTCAAGCAACCTCATCACTTGCCCCAAACATCTATATTCTGTACACACTAAAAAATCTTATATCCAATCTTAATCTTCTCACCTGGCTTCTCACACACAAACTGCAACACATTGTCACTGTTGGCACACTTCTCATCACTCCACATGCCATCAGTTCCAATGGAAACACAGTTGTCAGTGGATTCTCCATCAGGTTCCCCTGTTTTGAAGTTCCTGAATGAGGCTGGAAGAAGCAAGACCAGGTGATATTGCCATTATGCACTGCACAACACTTGTCAAAATATCCACAAACCCATGTTTGTGACAACTCACAGGAGCCACCATCTACCCAGGTAAAATTTCCTTCCGCATTGGCATCAGTCAACCCAATCCAACCAGCCTGTCCACTGAAATGACACAATACCATACATGAATAGTTACAAGTGACAAGTGTTAGTATCATAGAGGCCGTGACATGTTGGTCATAGTTGTGCCATTTACCTCAGCAGGGTCTTGATGTATTCATTCTCCTCAGCATTGTCAACAGTGACCAGGTGAGAACCCTCAGCCTGGCAAGTGGCTTGAGCTGCAGTGGCTGTGGCTGGAGTTGCTACAAGTTTGTAGCATGTTCCAGCATGTACCTCAAACCCAACAGGGCATTCTAAAATGAACAAAATCTCTGCTGATTTACCAAAAATATCATGAAACATGGAAGCTTTATGAAATCAGGGAAAATCATACACAAAAACATGTGTGAATGCAAAAAAACAGGACCTCCATGTACTCAATGCTGTTTGCTTTTTATTGCTGATTTGGTGTTTTCTTTTTACCTTTCTTCTCACAGATGTAAGACCACACACTGTCAGTCTGATCACAGGTCTCATCTCTCCAGGCACCATCCGGCAACATTTGCACACAGTTCTCAGCAGTTCCTCCATTGGGCTCACCAGCTCCAAAGTTTGTGAATGTAGCTGAAATGAACAATACATTCAGTCAGATCTATGACGACAATTCACCATGTTGGAAGATTTTAACCTGCCTTCATGTTTCTTGAAACAAAATGAAACACTCACATGTGCTGCCATCTGTCCAGCAAAATTTTCCTTCTTCTTTGGAGTCAGTCAGTCCAATCCACCCTGTTTCTCCCCTGCGCACAAACAACAAGCTACACATGCTGACATCTGCACCAGCTCCACTCTAAATTAACGTTTGTTTTTGATGGTTAAAATAACCTGAACATTTTCTTGATGTGAACATTCTCAGCAGAATCAGATATGGAGACCAGATGTGAACCATCCGTTACACAGGCAGCCTGAGCTGTTTCTCCTGTTGCCAAAGTTGTCACCAGTTTGTAGCAGCTTCCACTATGTTGGTCAGATCCAGCTGGGCAATCTGAGTAAACAGGGAAAAAAGAGACGCATGGGAGCCTGTGGCAACGAATTTAGATGAAGTTTGATGAATTCAGACGATGAGACATATTATCCTGAAGAGAAGGACATTGATAAAACACATACTTTGTGGCCCTCTCTCACAGACATACTGCCACTCCTGGTCACTGTGATCACAGTTGGCATCAGTCCAGGCCCCATCAGACCACATTGAGACACAGTTCGCACTGGACCCACCGTCCGGCTTACCGTCACGGAAGTTCCGGAATGCAGCTAAAATGTTCAACCCCAAACAAGAGCACATGTACATGTATTTCTGTACCGGTTCTAAATTCTTTGTTTTGGTCTTCCGTACCATGAATGTCAGTGTGTACTCACAAGTTCGGTCGTCAAAGCCGACAAAGGTGCCCTCTTTCTTTCTGTCGGTCAAACCAATCCAACCACGACTCCCTCTGAAGAATAACAGCTGACAACTTTCAAAACAAGAAACAGTGCCCAAGGCAACTGCAGTGCGAAGTCCCGAGTAGCATATGTTTCATCTCAATACAAGGAAAGAAACATGAAATTTGTAAAGGTAGATACGATTGCCTCATGGAACTCTGGTAGCCATCTGGCCTGCCAGGCTCTTGGTACTCTGTCTTATAAAGATACCCTCCATAGGGGGGCAAAGCCGAGGGGGAGAAAGGCCGCGGGTGTGGGACATGGGGTCGGGGGGGCATGGGGGCAGGGGGACATGTGACAGGGACAGGGACATCTGGCCCACGTGCTTGCCTTGAAACTTTGAGATAAGGAACATGTAAAAAATGGTGACAGATGAGAAAGTGCTGTTCACCTCAGTGTGAGTCTGATGTACTCATTCTCCTGGGCATTGTCAATGAAAACCAAATTGCCACCATCAGCCTGACAGGCAGCTTGAGCTGCATAAGCCCTGGCTGGAGTTTTCACGTGTTTGTAGCACCTCTCATCATTATTCTCATAACCTCCTGGGCAAGCTGAGTAAAAGAGCAGGAAACATCATGATGTCAGTGTCACAAAAGACAATTGATGAAGGTCTTGTCTTTCCATGTTGTCTTCTCTTGTGAAAATGGGCTCTCACAGATGGTTTCCTTTGCCTTCTCACAGATGTATGGTGTAACACTTGGTGTACAAGCCCAATCTTGCCATGCACCAGCAGCCAGTATCACAGCACAATTTTCACCAGTTCCCCCCTTTCCTTCAGTACCATAGGTAAATTTGTTGAAGGCACCTGCAAAGGAAACAAATCCACAACTCACACAAACTGTAACATGTCAATGATAGAATTTTTGCTGCTTTTTCAACAAAATTCCAGTGCTCTTACTTGGACTGCCATCAAGCCATTCCCAGTCTCCCTCCACTATTGCATCACTGTATCCAATCCACCCAGCAGTTCCACTGAAAGCAAACTACCATTGCATAACACAACACTACATGAACTCATCTGAAACGATGTTTGGCTTTGCTGCATTTGTACCTGTATTTTCCTTTGATGTAGTTGTTCTCCGCAGTGTCAGTGATAGAAACAAGATTTGCACCCTCGGCCACACACGCAGCTTGAGCTGCATCTCGTGTTGCTGTGGTGGTCACAAGTTTATAGCATTTTCCCGCATTTTCTTCATAGCCATCGGGACAAGCTAAGAAGAGAACACATAGATCTAAGGCTGAGGAAGTGGCTTGAAACAACGAAGTAGCAGGAATGAGTGAACACCAAAAACACATTGAATCTACAAACTTGTCAAGCACACAGATAAAAGGACAGGGTTCACTTTGTTTCCTTTCAGGTGAAAGATTTTGTTTGAACATAATGAAACTCAAGCAGGTACTGACATGTGGTTCCTTTCTGCTTCTTGCAGACATACTGTTGTGGGGAAGTGCAGGCAGAATCAGCCCAAGTCCCTGCAGCCAGCATGGCACCACAGTTTTCACTGGTCCCTGCAGTTCCCTCACCAGTTCCAAAGTTGTTGAAAGAGCCTGTAATGTTGAACAAACATCTCTCACTTCAAACTTTTCTGAAGGAACCGACAATGATTATTTTGCTGAAAGAGGTTTTGTTTGCCTCTGGAGAAATACAGTCTGACAGGTGAAACCTACTTGTGCTGCCATCATACCATTCCCATGTCCCTTCTTGTTGTGTGTCACTGTATCCAATCCAGCCAGTAGCACTGCAAGACCATCACTGTCCCATCAGCAAAACCATAGGTCCAGGAAACCTTTTCCTTGTATTGTTTCATACATTGTTGTCCCCGAAATCTGCTGGACACTTTGCTTATATTTGGGTTGATGAATAGGATGAGACAATATTTACACCATCAATACAAGTACGTGTTTCTCAGCTTTGGTACAGTCTTTGTTACCTGTATTTGCCTCTGACATAATCATTCTCAGCTGCATTAGTGATGGAGACAAGATTTGCACCCTCAGCCACACAAGCCGTTTGAGCTGCATCTCCTGTTGCTGTGGTGGTCACCAGTTTATAGCAGCTGCCAGCATTATGTTCATAGTTTTCTGGACATGCTGCAGATAAGCAAAACTAACAGGTGTAAAAATTCTGATTTCATAATCTTGCAAAACAACACATGTGATCTGGCAAACCAATGAATGCATCAGCAATCTTTTCACACACTTGGTCTTTTCAATCCTCTTTCACAGACGTACTGCCACTTCCTGTCATTCTGACTACACCACTCATCTGTCCAAGAACCATCAACCTGCATTGCCACACAGTTTTCATACAGTTTTTTGGTGGGCTCAGAAACCTTCCACTTCCTGAATGTGGCTACAAAAAGAAGACACTTTTGTAAAGAGACTCAAACAAGAATGTCTGGTCTTGGTTTGACTCATTGGCACCACAAAATAAACTGCACATGAACCCTGCAACATCCTGACTGCAGTCAAACTATTACCAGGCAAAAAGTCTCAGATGAAGAATGCCAGGTCCACACATGAGGCATTTTCATGACATGACAAATGAAAGTGCAAACTGACCTCCAGAACCATCCAACCAGATATATGTGCCTTCCTCCTTGGCATCAGTCAACCCAATCCAGCCAATGTTTCCACTGAAAAAGGCAAATAGCTTCCTCAGTACATTTAACAGGTATGAAGGCTCTCATCATTGTGTTTTGTCAAGCAGATTTACTTGAGTTTTCCTTTGATGTATTCATTCTCAGCATCATTGTTGATGGTAACCAAATTGGCACCAACAGTCATGCAGGCAACTTGAGCTGCCTCTGCAGTCAATGTGTCTGTCCCAACTTGGTAGCATCTTCCAGCATGTTCTTCAAAACGCAATGGACAATCTGAACAAATAAAAGAACAAGCTGCCAAATCCTTTGCTGAAAGGGAAATTGGTGAGCCTTGTCAAGGCAGCAAAGTGCACTTGGTATTGGGCTTCACCATTCTGGTGAAAAGAAATATATTATTGTGATTTAAAGCCGCACTGCTGCTGCTCTGGTGGAAGAGTAAATAATTAGTTACGAACAAAGTATTTTTTCAATTTTTGAAGTGAGGAAACAAACAATGAAGAAAGGAAATAGGCAAGTCAATAATTCAGGACATTATAATGTCTGGCAAATTTTCTTTCTGGGGCAAACCAAACTTTTCACTTGTGTTTTGATCACTTACAATTTTTATTTTCCTCCACCTCACAGACAAACTTCCACTTGGTGTCGCTGTCAGCGCAGCTGGCATCATTCCAACTGCCATCTACATCCATGTGCACACAGTTCTCACTGGCTCCTCCACTTGGCTGACCTTGTTTGAACTTCAGATAGTTTGCTGAAACAAGAACAGTTCTCTGACACAAGAAGGATCCATGGTTGGCTGTGGATAGCTGTATCAATATATAGTTTGAGGGATTCTCACACATGATGCCATCTAGCCACACCCATGTGCCTTCTCCTTGTGCGTCAGAGAGTCCAATCCAACCATTGCTTCCACTGAAAAACAAAGAGTCTCTCAAGACAATGTTCAGAAGAAAGGGAACGGGACCTATCATTTGCGGGTTTCTTTCTGAACTCACCTGAGTTTTCCTTTGATGTATTCATTTTCTGCAGCATCATTGATGGTAACAAGATTTGTACCATCAGCCACACAGGCAGCCTGAGCTGCATCTCCTGTTGCTGTGTCTGTGACTAGTCTGTAGCATCTTCCCATGTGGTTTTCATACAGAGATGGACAAGCTTTCGAAGAGACATGTTGAACACACAATAAATTATTAGATTTTGGAAGGAACTTTTCCAAGCCAAATTATTCTTGTCATGTTGAGATTTGTATACTTCTCTTGTTCACCATGGCTGGAAATACCCACATACTTGACTGTTCCTGTCACCAAGATCTGCCAGTTTTACTTCTTTGTTTTGACTTGTGTTAAGGACATGAAGAAACTCGGAACTCACGCATTCTCCCTTTCTCGCAGATGTACTCATAGGTGACACCATCGCAGGCCTGATCTGCCCAGTTATGGACAGCCAGCATAGCCGCACAGTTCTCAGTGGTGCCAACACTTCCCTCATTGCTCCCCCATTTTGAAAAGGAACCTTGAACCAGAAAAACAAACACGAGTCACCTCTGAACTATTTGGTGTAGGATTGAAGTGAAATTTCTTTGATATCTTTGTCCTGTGTCAGCAAAGATATTGCTTACTTGTGGTGCCATCAAACCACTCCCATGTTCCTTCTTCGTTTGCATCAGAATATCCAATCCAGCCAGGATTCCCACTGAAAGGATGAAATTCCCAGATAACTCAGAGCAATGCCCAACCCATGTCTGTCTTTTTCTTTTCAAAACTGCTGCACAATTTTACCCGAACTTCACGTTGACATAATCATTCTCAGCTGCATCTTCAATGGAGACCAGATTTGCACCATCAGCTACACAAGCAGCTTGAGCTGCATCTCCTGTTGCTGTGGTGGTCACGTGTTTGTAGCATTTTCCACCATGCTCCTCATATCCAGAAGCACACCCTGCCAAACCAAGAACATTTTCTCAGAAAAATTTATTAAAACTCCAAATCTGTATTCTTTCAAATCCTAATATTAGCAACAATAAATAAGAGCAACACATCAGCAGAAACTCACACAGTGCCTTGTAGTCAGTTTCACAGAGATACTGCCTCAGATTGGTACCACTGTCACACAGGTTGTCATGCCAGGCTCCCTCAGCATCCATCAGCACACAGTCCTCATCTCCACCGGCTGCGTTCGGCTCGTTGGTGTCTGACTTCCAATTCCTGTAGGTTGCTGGAAAAAGATGTGTTCATGTGAAATTTTATTCACACCCCAAAACTAGAAAGTTCTGTGTCAAAAAAAGTCTGAATTTACATGTGCTGCCATCTAGCCAGACAAACGTTCCCTCCATGGCGGCATCACTCAGTCCAATCCACCCCAGGCTTCCACTGGAACAAAACAACAGGTAGAAATCAGTGAAGAAATGCCACGTGGGGATTGGTGAGTGGGTACAAGGTTCGCACTGCACGGAGCAGCTGAAGGGTTATAAACTCGTGTGTGACTGAAGCGCTTCTGGCCTCTTCTCTTTGGTTCTCTGCCCAACCAATCACCACGCTCGGACCAAATCGAATTGAAAAACTGCATCCTGGTGAAGTGCAAGTTTCTTCTCCTCCAGTGCAGAGTTGACGACCAATAGGAGCACTCACCTGAGCCAGGTTTCGAATTAAACATTGTATGTCAGAAGGCGGCAAAAATGGGCCTTTCAACATCAATGGGTCACAAGGGCCACAAAATATTTTTGCAGAGCAGAACAGGCGTAGTTGTGGTGTTTTTTTACCTGAACTTTCCTTTGACGTACGCGTTTTCACCAGCATCATCTATAGTGACGAGGTGAGTGCCCTCCGCCTCACAGGCAGCCTTCGCCTCGTTCCCCTTCACTGCTGTTGTCACCAGTTTGTAGCACTTCTCAGCATGATCTTCATAGCCAGGCAGACAACCTGGGGAAAACGAGAAGCACTGTGTTCAATGGAGCAATTCAACCAGGAAACATACAAAAGATGCTTGAAACGTTTCAACTCATGGAGAAAGCAAAAACTCAAGTCAGAGAGAGGAGAAACGAAATGACCAGGAGGTCATATGTCGTTCAGGCCATAGATCTATGAAGAAATTCGTAGCAGAGCTAAAAGCCGTAAAACAAAATGGCAGCCCTATATCCATATCATCTGATATCTGTAGTAGAGCTGCAAAACAAAATGGCAGCCCCCATGCAGCTGAAATGAGATGTTGCCTCCTCGGCTGCCAGTACACAAATGATACTTATACTGATTCCCAGGCCCCGTTGAAGCCTTTTGGCCAATCAGAATGCATTATGTGCTCTGGCCCTGAACCTAGCATGGCATAACTGCTCACAGGGGGGGGGGGTTCCCTTGAGGTCACATGTCACAGACAGACACATACTGACAATACTAGTCACGCCTTACGCGACTAAAAATATAAGGCACTACTCTAGAGAATTTCTGGTCAATTTATTGCTCACACCAAACCAAAGTATGGAGGCAAAATATGGAGGGTATGCTGGAACTCCTGGAACAACTAGCTTCAGGATATTTTGGGAATATACAATATTTTGACTTTGAGCAAGCTGGTGTTGTTCAAATAACAGGATAAAAACAGCAGAATGATACATTTGTAAAATATCCCGCTTGAGCTGTGACACAAAACGGGAAGAAAATATGGAGGCCACTGCGTTCAACATCCATGATGAAGGAAAATTTGGCCTCCATCTGTGTTACCAGCATGGGTTTGGGCTGTGAGTGCAGCCAAAAGAAGCAATGATACCAGCCACATCCTCATCGTCACAAGTCCTGAGTCTGACAATTCAGTTTGACCAATCTCTGCAAAAAATTATAATTTCTTTTCACTATTTGTCTATCCAAACCTTAATCAAACTGAAATGAGGTGATTTTGTTATATTTCCTCAGTTGTGGGTGCTGTGAACAATTGTACATTGGTGAGACAGCATAGAAACGACATCATATCGAACCATATGGTACACCCACAGCACAACTCCGCATTTCAAAAAAGAGTGAAGAGAGATACCCACCCTGTCGCATGTGAAGCAAGCAGAAGACTAAACTGAAGCTGCTTCCGGCTCCCAACAGCTTCAGCCTGGGAACCAGAGCCTCTTCCTGAGGACCAACTGCCCGCAGCTCTGTTCACATGAAAATGTTTATTTACACACACAGAGAGCTGAATACTGTGTCTATGCAGCAGTAGGAGCTTCACCCAATCCAGATGTCTCCTATTGCTGCTTGTCAGTGGACACTGTCTCGTTCAGGGCCCTATACAGAGCTGCGTACAATACCTACTGCTTTGACAAACACACACACACACACACACACACACATATATATACACACACACAGAGGCACACACATGCACACTTGAGGACCTGTACACCAGTGGCAGCTTCAGCAAAGCTGCTTGTTTTTCACTGTGTACAGATTTGCATATACAGTAGAGCTGCATTCAGCACCTGTTGTTTTGGTCAAAGTCACCTGCCAGTTTATTGTATTTATCTTTGTTCCATAGATAGGACATCAATGGCAATATGTTCATGTTTACAGCCACGTGTACAATGGCAGACAACAAACAGCATATATATTTTTTCTTCTCTCTCTCCAGCCACAATGAATTGCAGATTCAGACCAATATTGGTGATCATGTTCATCTGCCCCACCGGAAGTGCTTCCTCGGGATCTGTCCCCCCATCCTCACCCACCCTCTTGGTTTCAAATAGACTGTAGACCTATGATATCCTCAGAACCGACCTGTTTGAAGCACACAGTTGGCACAAAACATGCATCATTGCTGGGTTCTACATTTAGAATCAAGTGTTGCAGCACCAGTGTCACGTGTGGATGTTTCACCCGAATGTTTGAACCTCCCAGAAGCTGTTCGAAAAATTGTACGTGTGAGTGGTACCAGTAAAAGAAACTCTCATGCTACTCTGGGCTGTTGTTGTTATCCACAAGTTGATTTGATGGCAACAGAAACAAAAGACCATCTCTTCATGACTGGGCTTATTTGTGTGCAAAATGGTGAAGAGTGAGATGGACTTGTGAGGGCACACCGTGTGGTAACTGGACTGGTATCACTATTTAGTTGTCCGTGTGGTCAAACTCATCCAATTGGGATGTTGGAGATGTGGGGTGGGGGTATGGAAACGCCTCGCAGATCTGGATCCCCGAGACTCTTGGCACTCATCTGCTGGGTATTTTCACTGGATAAGTTTGATGAAAAATGTCCGCGTAAATTGTGCGGTAACCCATGTTGCCACGAATGCAATTTCCCTGGTGGTTTGACCAGGAAAGTGAGCACACAAATTCAAGAATTGAGTCCTTATGCAAAAACATAAAATATTACAGGAAATATCTTTGTGTTGAACATGATGATTTTCACTTTTTTGGTGATTTGCGCCTCTACCAGTCGAGCGCAAGCACTATAGGCATCCTCTTCCAAAAGTTGTGTGCAGCAGTTTCTCCATGAAAATGGTGCTCAACTGTGTTTATATTTGGTCTGTACATTTGTTCTTGGTCAAGGATAATGCACCAGTAAGGAATTTGGTGAAATCAATCTTCTAAGAATATTTTAATTTGTGTTCCATTTTCCACTGGTCTGGTGATGTTGACCTTTGTCGACCCCAGGTGCAAATCAGGTGACCTCCCTGGAGGTATTTTTTATACTGTCTCCTGGGATAATATTTGGCACAGAAATATGGCCGGATGTGTGTTTACCCCATCACACATGGTGGGACATATTGCATCAAAACCTCTCTTCTGTGACTGAAGGTGCCTCTGTGTGGTGCTGTATGGTTGCTTCTGTCGCGCAGGGTGATGCTTCAATGAGTTTTCATATTGACGCTGTCGATGTCAACTGCTGACGGTGTTGTGTAATCGAACCACCTCCAATCGAACCCTTGATTGTCGGTTCGACCACACATGTTTCTTTCCCACTCTCCTCTGAAGCTGCAACTTCACCCCAGCTTCAGGTATATATAAATGCTTTCACCCTTCACTCTGGGCTTCCTTCTCTAAAGATTAGGTAAGTTATAATAAACTCAGCTGAAACCTTTACATTGTCACTCCACTTTTGTGAAACGGTCTATGGAGACAGGAGAGATTGGCTCCTTTCTCCTGACAAATGCTTCACAACGGTTCAGCCAGCTGAACGCTTGTGGAATGATGCTGGCCTGAACACCCATACATAATAACGGCAACTGCAACATTTTTTTGATGCTGACTGCAAGTTGTTTTCATATTGGGCCAGCATCAAGGGGTATGCAGTCCACTGCAAACAAGTTGCAGTCAACTGCAAATGTCCAGTAGCATTTCAAGATACCTTTTCATATTGAGTTTTGCAGTTGCAGTCAGGAATGGTTTCTACTGATATTTGCAGTCAACTTCAAGCAGTAGTCTGTAAAACCCAGCAGCTGAGGTCAATTTTGCTGCTTGATGCCGAGTTTTACAGTTGATATCGTCTCAATGTGAAAACCTTTTCACAACAGGCAGACAGGGGCACCATGTCGTTTCACTCAGCCTGTGTATGAAGCATGTTTCAGTTCATGTACTGCCCAAGTCACCTGAAGCAAGCTGAACTCGGTGCCAAAATTTACACCAGCCGTGTTCCTGGCTCCTACAGGAACAACAAACTGTTGGCAGTTGTGCCAAATTTTCCCCTGATGCAGTTTTTTGTGCTGGACATCTTGTGTTGCTTTGAAGCTGACAAAGTTTCCTTTAACATATGTGGATGGTACAGTGGGTTTTCTGAGGAAAGCCTGTATCTGATATTTTACCCTTTGATCTGTTACAATTGAAGAACTCACATGGATCCATGGTTCTTCACACAAAGAAGAGATCAGTGCTGGGGCAACTTCACACAGGGTTGATCAGCAGAAACTGCCAGGCAAGACCAATGTGTCTGCTGCAGAATTCACATTGAAAATAAGTTCTTTGTTTGTGGGAGCTTATTTCTTCTTAATTCAGTCAGGAAACAGACTTGACTTGGTCAAAGGAGGATATGATGGCAAGTCATATAAATTTGCTGCAGAATGTGGAATGCTGGTCACCTGTAGTTTGCTCTCTTTGCTGTTTTTCTGCCTTTGGCCTGGCAGCCCATGAGAACAAACATTGTTTTGTTGCTTCTTTTATTCATCAATGACAACAGGCTATCAAGTCCATTGAAATTTCGAAAGAACACTTTTTTCACCTTAATGTTTTGCTTGCGCGAAGAAAAAATGTTTTGCCCCTTCTTGCATGAAGCACAAACAAACCCACTGGAAAGATCATTCCATTTCACCTTTTCACATTTGCAACACAAAGACTTGGGAAAAGATAAACATTGAAATAAAACAGACACAAAGATAGCAAGAAATTGTAGGCAACCAGAGTGTGCCCCATAGATTGTCTGCTCTCACCAAGCCTGGTATTATTTGATGGAAGTAATGCATATTCAAACATGTATTCTGTTTGCAAAGCTGTCAACATTGACTGCAGAAATATTCTGGCTAGACTTTAGCAAATTGATTCACATAAATAAGTCAGTAGAAACTAAGCACTGGTTCAATTATGTGAAAACAGCACAGTTCTATGTGTTGCTGAAGTCAAAATTTTCACTGAGGCAAAGTTTACTCATTAAAGAATTTCAATTTCACTTCACAAATGCAGCAATGTTAAGAAACACTGCTTTGTCAGAAGAGCACCGAATCAGATGGGAAAATATCACAAGGAATTTCAGGTTGGTCTCCAGGATGAAAGTGTGATAAAAATTTCTTCTTCTGTGAATGGGTTCAAAGACTTTGAGGAAAGAATTTAGAATTTTTTGGTTATTTTCCATTTTCAGGTGCTACGGATATGTAAAATCAGGTACTTGCAGTTACACATTTTCTGTTGGTAAAAAGGAACTGACCAAACCTGTTCAAAAGTTCAACCAGAAACCAACTCAACCATTTGCATTCAAGGCTTGTGACATTCTAAATCATTTGTGTTTGGGCACTTCTATCACTGAAATCTATTTGAAACAGAAATTTTTGTTGAAATTCACATTTGAATTGCACAAAAGCCAAAGACTGAACCTCACCTTTGATAAGATCCATGTTGTTGCCTCACATGTTAAGCTGCCATGTCGCAATAGAATGCGTCGATATGGACCTGATGATTTTTACAAACACGCTCCTCACATTCTATTGACCAGTTCAGAAGCACCTGGTACAATCTCTGAGAATAGATACAGCAGGCACTACTCCAAATTTACCACATTTCCAAGAGGCAATTTTGTGACCATTGAAAATGTTGCTTACCATTCAGGATTTATTATTTCAACAGGTTCTTACCAAACAATAGATGCCCTAACAGTTTACAGTACACCTTGTCAAGAAGTGTTTTTGCCCTCAGTGTGGCGCAGAATTGAGGACACCTCAGCTGTTACACTGGTGTTGTCTCTGCAAAGAAAGTTTCTCACCTATTACCTTATTTCAGTTGAGAAAATGTACTTTGTTTGGGCAACTATTTTTGAAATGAATGATATTGACTATTCTGTTCATGATGGACCTGGGTATTTGTCAAAGGTTCTTAATGCAGAGACAAACCAAGGGAATAACTCTCATTTCAAGGCATCAATGTTTCAAATGTCAATATTTCTCACCTTCTGCACAGATGAGGCTCCTACTGCAACTCTGGAAAACAAGCTGGGCACTCAAATAATTTACAAAATCAAACAGCAACCACAAATGATAGTATTTGCTCACTCACGCTCTGGTGCTATTCACTTGCCGTACATAAAACTTTGTGAATTTTCCAATTTGTGTGCCATATACTTTCTGACTACTCCAGGACATATCTTGAATATCACTATATTCAGTTTCAAACACAAAGGTTTGCCAAACACGGACCTTTGTGGAAATGCAGGCATTAAAATTTACATCAAACCAAATGTCAAGAAGTCGGTTGAAGGCATAAACGCCCACACCCTTTGCGTTCAACATAGATTCTCTAGTTACGGGATTGGTTCTGTCATGAATGATGCTGTTTCAAAACAAAAGTTCTATTTGTTTGAAGAGTTCAATGTTGTTGAAAACTATGTGCCTGCAATGAGAGATAAACAGGTCATATATTCAGAGAGACACAAGAGTACCATTGTATTGTACATGTACCCTGAATACAGTCAATTTACTGTGAGCATCTTAGTCAAGCCAAGCAACTGTTCTTACTTGGGATCATTCCATTCAAGACCAAGAACAGAAGCTGGTTGCCAAGTAACTCAAATCCGGTTTTCTGGGAGAGATAATTGGTCAATGTGTGCAAGGAATAAGAAAATTGGAGACCCTTGCTCCAAACATGCGTGCAATATGTCAGCTGTGATCACAGGAGAAATGCGAGGTCAGTTCAAGCACAAACATCCACATGACAAAGTATCTTGTTTTTGTGTGAAGCAAAGAACCATCTATTTTGATGAGTTTTGGTCAGAGCAGCTGTGGCTCTGAACAATATCCCTCATCAATTAAGATACCACAAATGTTTCGCTTGTTCTTCAAGAATCAAATATCATCGTTTGCAGGTCACCTGTCATTTTTAAAGATGAAAGATACTTCCTGTGAAACCCCACACTGTTACCAGGAAATGCAGGGGATCCCCAAGCACTTGACGTCATCAGCTTGTTCAAGTGAAGGCTGCCTGGAAAAGGTTAAGCTCAAATTGTTGGAAAAGGCGGCCAGATTTCATGTTGCAGAAAAAGTTTCATTCTTTGCTGTTATGACATGGAAATTTACAGTACCAATCCGGTATGCCTATTTGATCTCAGTCACATTGTTTTCGGAGTCCTGGATTAGTATTGTTTTCTTTATGAGTGAAAAGAGTCCCGCAGTAATTCCAACCCACCAGTTATTATATCCCCAAAAGTGGGAGAAGCAATCTCGAAAGCTGACTCAAAAGTACGATTATTTTAATATTGCGGCTCTTCTGAAGTTTGAGCTTGTGTCTTCTGGATCAGCACAAAGAAAGGTGAGCTGCATTTCATGCATTGCAATTCAAAGCTAAGTACAATCGAAGATCAGAAGTTCACAAACAATAATTAGTTTGGTTCTACATTCTGAAGGTGCATTTGACACAACTGTCAATTTCCATTTGCCTTGGGCATATCAGAACCAGTGCAGAAGAATTTTGTGTCAGTGTCATCATGGTTTCCCCATGATCTCAAACAGAAGACCACAATGAACTGTAAAAAAGAAGGTCAGATTGTTACAAACAGGCACATAACTCTACAAGACACAGAAAGGTGGTATATATCTCATTGGGAAGAGCGCTCCATTCAAGGGTCATGTGGGAAACCCTGTTTTTACTGATTTGCGCCGGGTACCGGTCTAGCGCCAAGCACTATGGGCAGCCTCTTCCAAAAGTGTGTGTACAGCACTTTCTCTATGAAAATGGCACTCAATTCTGTTCATAACGGTCTCCTGATTTGTTCTTGGTTGAGGATAAGTTAGGAAATTAATCAAAATAGCCTCTTTGTGATTTGGCAGTGTTCCATTTTTTCTTGCCTGGGACTTTTGACTTTGAGGTGCAAATCACGCGAGTTCCATGGAACTACAGTTGGTCCCGCATATTTCGATAGTCAAAAAAGCATAAGTTTTTCATCGATATAAAGGAACATCAATTTATACGGGGCCCTCTTATATCAATGTCTCACATGCAACAAAGAAACATTGATATAAGCGGGCCCCGGATACAACGATGCCAAATTGAAATATCCGGTTTCTGCTTACTTCGATCATTGGACAGAAATAAGACATGGAGACATGAACCCAGTTTAAATGGGAAGTTTTCACATTGTTTCAGGTGTTTATTTCTTGTGTTCTTTCCTCTCATGT
>JAAUXT010033108.1_pt1 | contig 16608 bp, 16 predicted proteins | sample 7278171 | NCBI WGS metagenome assembly JAAUXT01 (sample SAMN14350112, study PRJNA611818) | marine sediment metagenome | isolation source: surface marine sediment (1.8m) | place: French Polynesia: Moorea | collected 2018-08 | reverse complement strand
CAAACTTGAGACAAACATTTGAAGATGATTTTGTGAAGAATTCACCTTTCTACAAATTCCCGATACCGAGATATTGCGGCGGATCGGTCAAATAAAAAGCGTACCTCGTACATGTACATGGTTGTGTTCACACTGAAGTGCATGTGCGCTACTATGATTGCAGATGGGTTCCAACCCCAAACATGCACTGGCATATGGCGCACGCGGTGTGGCCGAGGGGTGTGTGCGTGAGTGTGTGCCACCGCAGGATGAGATCATACGTCCTGCAACTCCCAAGCGTCCCTGGTGTGCACCACAGCAAGTGTGCGTGTGTGCAGATTTGTAAGCATGCACTTACCCATCGATGACCTTTTTTGCTTCCACGAACTGCTTATAAAGCCGGGTTCTCCAGAACTGGTACCACGGGAAGTCGAACGTCGTCTTCTGGACGGCGCCGAACGACGCATGCGTGGCGGTGACGAGGCGCTGCGCGTCCGACCAGTTCGGCGGCGCTGCGCTCAGACACCCGAGACGCGCGTTGAAACACACCGTGCCGATCGCTGCAGTGGACGGGGCGGACCCGGGATGAGGTGAGATCAGGAGAGGTGGAAGTTCCAAAGAGAAAAATAACGAACGCATTTGATTGCAGGTTTGGTCGAAGGGAGAGGGACGGTCGAATACGAAATGGTTTCAAGGATAGGAGAAATAAACCCCGCTGGGTTAAATTTTTGAGATGATCAAACATTTTGGGCTCCTCAATCTGCTCTTGAATGCGCCCCTGCATGAGCCTGCGCATGTGTAACTCACACTCCATGGTGTAGGTGAGGAGGATGTCATAGAGGTCGGGAACCTCCCCGCGGGCGTCGCGTCTCGACGCCAGCAGCGCCAGCAGGTCTTCCGCGACGGCGTCCTGCGCCTCCAGGTAGGCGGCGGCGGCGCGGGGGTGCATCATGAGCTTCTGAACGGGACGGCGTAGGGCCCACCACGCCTCACCATTCCTATAATGAGCAGGTGAGGGTACGCGTGTGCGGCAGGAGACACGAAAAACGAGCGCACAAGACAACCCAGACAGCGCAGTCTGCAGAACTGAGTGAGTTCGAGCTCGGATTCTCGACAAGGCTTCTGGCTCGGCTCACACGGACCATGCAGGTCCAGACTCACGTGGACCCGAGCCCGAGCTTCAAGCCGTCGCGGCGATGCGCCTTGTCGAGCAGCGGGATCGGCGGGCGGCGTGGCAGCTTCCCGTCGCTCCGGAACACGCGCTCCATGTCCGCCGGCGAGTACAGCTGAAACAGACGCGGCCCCGGGTCAATCACACAGCAGAGCAGGCGCGAGATCTGAGTTTCAGGGTCAAGGCGAGAGGAGGCGATCAAGGCCATCTGACCCACAAATTTTTATTCTTTCCTTCGCAGGAACGTATGAAAGTCAAGAAGATAAAGCCAGATAGTGGGGTCACTTGAGAGCTTTTTAACGTTTTCCACGCAAGAGTAGATCGAACGAGCAGCCGGTTTTAAATGTGAGGAAAACTGCTGTTTGAGTGACAGTTGCATGGGACCTACAGCCATGGATGGAGAGGGAACCACAGCAGACCACGTTCCTGGGGCGGATCCAGGGTGCATGCTGTGCTGAAGGGCTCCGAACCCAAGGTTTTGATTGTCATGGGACGATCTCCTGTGTCCGAAACGAAACAAAGAAAACGGCAGGTATTTTGTCCGGGCTGGGCCCTCCCAGGATCGTCCTGCACCAGAGTTTGATTCCGCTGCAAACATGTCCGTCACTCATCGAGAGCGCGGCTGGTTGAGCGACAGCTGTCACAATGGGGAACGATCTGGTAAACGGGGGCCAAGGTCAAAACAAGTCCCCCAAAAGAGCAAAAGAGACAGCAACAAACGAAACGGCACTTCGCGCTCAGCTCGTCCAAAAACGATAGAAGTTCATGAGAAACTCGTAGATGAACCTCGAGCACTTGAAGCGAAGCAAGACACTTTGTGATAAGTGATAAAGGCTTCAAGACCTTGGGTTTACGAGCGTGGGCTTGGGTGTGTGTGCGTGAGCGTATGATGTGTACATAGGGTAGGCGTGCGTGTACCTGCACCAGCGTAACAGGTCCTATCTTCTCCCTGTAGATCTCGCCGTACAACGCGTACCTCTCCCGTTTCGCCACGTGCAGCCGCTCGAAACTGTAGGGTCCTGCAATGTAAAATTACGTGGACATTGAAAAGGAAGTTGGAATTTTGGTTTGCCGTTGCTCATTTGCGAAATCAGGAGTCGATCTACAAAAAAGAGACAACGGAGTTTTCTCACAGAGAAAAGTGCAGACATCTGGCCATGCACCTGTGTGTGCGCGTGTGTGTGCGTGCGTAGAACTGACAAGGTCACAAATGCCATTTGATGGAGAAAAACCAGGAGGGCCAAGGGGGCGGCCTCTCTGCTGACAACCGATTGTTAACCTCCTCTGTTTTGTGCCACAGTTGCCCGTTTTCCCCTTCTTTTGTTTTCCGGGTTGGGGTTCAGCTATCCTGATGAAGACCTGGATCTTCGCCTGGTCGGCACAAAGAGCTCTGGAAGGTCCAACCGGTGTGCTAAATGAATTCTTGTCAACATGCACGACATGGTTCCTTCACCTGTTCCAGTAAGCGACTCAAGTGACACGCAAAGCGTGGTGAGAATCACATTGTCACAGAAATCTGGTTTTGTGTCCTGTGTGGACGTGTGAGAGTCACACTGTTTCCAAGATGATTTTACAAAGGGATCCAGGTTCACTGGCGGGAGGCCGGATTGGGTCTTAGTGGGTCCAACGCACTTGGAGCAGTTACTCGACGTTAGAGTCATGACCAGGATCCTGGGTCCACATGGCTCATGAGGTGGCGTGATCCATGGAGAGAACTGTCTGCAAGTTGCTCGCCAGGAGACGTAGCGATTTCCACAAGAACATTTCAAGAAAGCATTTGTATTTTTTGGTGTTTTTTGGGGGGCTTCTCGCAAATGACCCAACAGAACTTTTCCGTGTTGACAAGTGCACTGCTGACTTGGAGCATCAGCTGGACTTGCACTGCACCGCTCTGGTCAGTTAATCAAACGCAAACGGTGACAGCCACTCTGTTGGGTCAAACTTTCGGCCATCGATCTCGTTGTCACCCTTGAGGAAAGCGCGCCCAGTCAACTTTGGCTTTCTTTCCAATTGATACTCGCAATTTTAGGGACACCGGAAGAAGAATTGACTCACCTAGTTTGTACTCGAGGACCGAGCCCACAAGGGGCAGGGCCCTGGGACCCGGCATCAAACTCACGGACTTCGCCATCCTCGGAGCTCCTCCAGTCAGCGGGCACGTCATGAGCTTGTTGGGGTCCGGTGACTGAAAACAGGGTCGTCGTTTCTGACGCAGTGCCCATTGGTTGGACACAACACACACAAGACGCAGTTCACAAACAGAACTGCTAATTGAGTACTTCCTGCCAGTCTGATAAGTTTGTCTTGAAGTCTGGTTCACACTGGATGCGACATTGATCCACTCACAGTGGATGCGTCCTGCGTTGCACGCCTGCACACGAGGATGCCTGAGGACCAGACGTCTTCACACCAATCAAACCCTGAGGCTCAACTGATATTATTCCGGGCAATGGACACTGCGTTCACAATTGTCACTGTTCTCGTGTGCACGACGTGGAATTGACTGCTTTCAGGGAACGGACGCAACACACAACGCACCCAGTGTGAAACAGACCAAAACTTCCTCGTCTAGCAGCAGAAAACAAACATGCCAAACCAAACGTGTCAACAGAGCTCCTATCAACTTTGTACCACTTGAGACTCTCGTAAAAAACCACGAGTGCCAAAACCAGCTCACGAGTGAGTGCAGGAAACACGAAGCTGTTGATCGCCCGTCCTCGGCCCGTTCCGCCGGCCTGTGGACTCAACAGGCAACCAGGCACTTTCTGTCACGAGGTCAACAGTGTCACTGGACAAAAGCCGATTTTGTTTGTTCTCAAGCACCTCACCTCCAAGAGTGCCGACCATCTCAATCACACCTGTCCAACTCACCTGCAGGTGATCGTGACAAACCATTGACCCACCGTGCATCAACTGACTCCTCCACAGGTACCATTGGGCCCTGACACACTGAATGGTGTCGTTTTCGCGAGCCCGCTCGGGCTGGTACATTCGGGCGCGTCGGCTCGAAAGAGTGCAGCCCGATCAGCGTGTCAGGGCCCATTGGATCTGTGTGCATTTGGTGGATCCAGCAGTGAGCCTGTCATTCTCTCATCTGCAGCAGATTGACACAGCACGTAGTCACGAGTATATATAGCGTGGCCCAGGCCAATCTGGTGATGAAAGACCTGCTGTTGACCAAGATCCAGTGGGTGGTCAGTTGCAGGCAACAACACAAAGCTGAAAATAGCCGCCTCACTCGGTCGCGTTGCTTGGAGGATTTCCCTCCTGTGAGACACAACCTGGGCAAAAAGAATGAGCCAGGTTAAAATTCTTGCTTTTGGATTACTTTGTTGGGTGGGGCAGGAAACGATCAGTGAGGGGGGTGCTGCATTGAATCTGTCACGGTTGCATTCAGCGCACATGGCTTCAGCAGTAACACACACACGGATGTGTGAAAAGTTCAGAAGGAAAGATACAGAAGAAAACCATGGAGATTACCCAATGAAAACAATATCCCCAACCGAGCCTTCCAGCAGGTTGTTTTCACGACTCCAACATGGAACAAGAGATCAACCGAGAAACAAATAAAGGTCGCCGATATCACCTCGTGAGGTTGAATTGTAGCAGATTCAGAGGAGGACCAGGGACCTGCCACTCAAAGCCCCTGTTTGTGTTCTGTTCTTGGTCTCCCAAATTTGGACTCAGGTGAAAACAAAGATTGAGTGCCTTGTTACGCATGCATGCAGACGCGTGAGTTTCGTCTTTGTTGTGTGAGCTCGCACGGATGTGATTCTGTCTCTGAATATGGATCACCACGAGGTGTGAGATATCTTTCTTCGAAAGGATATTGAGACGACCGGTCTGTGTTACACGTGTCGGATGCAAACAAGTGAGTGCAAGATTTTGCTCGCACAGTTGTGGTCAGAGAGACATCGCGATACGGAAAGAAATTTCACAATAATCACGAGGTGTGGGGAAAATGCGTCTGTTCGTCGTTTCAGCAATGTGATCACACGCAATGGAGAGTCGACTGAATTGATGAGAAATTGTTCAGAAATAGAGTTCCTGCGAGAAAGAGGTTTTCTGGAGATCTCAAAGTTGCAACTCACCACCGCAATATGAAGCTTGCTTGGGTCTCAGGTATCTCCAAGAAAAACAGCAAACCAATGAACACAATTATATTTCTGACACATTTCATGGTGAAAGGAACCAACCAACAAGTCTTGCTGCAAAACACTGATCTTGGGCAAAAATACCTTGTGACTGATTCTCAGAAAATGTGGGGTGCATATCTTAATGCTTCCTTCGATTTATCACCACAATTTCACCAAATATCTCTCACAAGGTCTCTTTGGTATTTCAAGTGCACCAGCAAAGCTTTTCTGAAGAAATCCAACGGGACAATTGATCTGAAGTTGCTTGTCTTGCCAAAGTTACTCGGGCTGCGTGTGGCGTCGTTTTACTTCGCTTTCATCGTTCAGCCCATTGCCAGATTTGAATACACCAACATGACAGACAGGCGATACAGACTTCCCCGTCCCCTCATGGTGACCGCTGCCCAAACAGTTGCACCAATTTATCGTCTGAAGCATTTTGTTCACCGTTTACTGAGGATGAATATTACTTTTCATCACATATACTTCTCTACAAAGAGCAGTAAAGGGTGTCAGTTCAACAACCTGACTGTATCCACATGCGAACACACAGAAAACATGACGGGGCCAGGTTCAGTGACCTACTGTGGCATAAACCCCAGTTCTCAATTTCTTTCCAGTTGCTCAGATGTCCACGTATTGACTTATTTGGACGGTTTTATGACACACAGCACATCAGTGATTTTCAGTGTAATTTCTAGCACCTTCATCAACAGCAATCCCTTTGGACACAAAGCAAATGTGTATGCTCCAAAATGGTTATCAAACCCACAAGCATTTCTTTTGGACGCATTATTCTTTCACAACAACGACATACTGATCAAAGTGTTTTCAGTTGAAACAACAAAATCTTTTCAAATACACCTTTTTTTCAACAACTCAGCAGACACTGTTTTTGCAAAAGTTCACGATGGTCCAGGCCCTTTAACAAGGGAGGTGGTGCCTCGAGCAAAAGGACTGGGTTCATCCTCAATAAGCCATTTCATAACCACAACTTTTCACTGCACACTGTACACTGTGGAATCTTTTAATTCAGTCACATTCTCGTCAAGGAAACATCATTCACATCAAAAGAATGTTTTCATCCATCCAGGAACCAACATTACATTTCAGGCTCCTGGATCCAATGTGTGTGTACATCCCAGATTCTGTGTTGTTTCCATGCGCACAGAACCTGAATTCCATGTCAAGCTTTCAACATCAAACATTTGGTATCAAGGCAATAACAATGCTGAATGTGGGTTCTCAGGCATTGCTGCACACGATGGACACAATGAGTTTCTTGATTGTCCAAAAATATTTCCAACGAATACGGAGCTGAGAGCAGACATGAAGCACCTTTATTCATTCAGGGATGTTTATTCTTCTGCCAACAATCTCATATTTGTCTTCTATTCCTTTACAGAATACAGTGACCTTGCAATTGAAGCACATGTTTCTCTTTCTAATTGCAAAAGAAAACTTTTGAACCTGTGTGACAACATTTATCCTCTGGGTGAATACATTGGGAGAAACAGCTACGATATCATGCTGAGTCTAGACAAAGTGTTTTTCATCACAAGCAATCCTTATTCAGCTGGGTACAGCACAAAATATTTCACGGGGGATGCAGCAAGTGACTGCTGGGTACTTCAGTTGGCCCACGACTTGTCAAGAGAGAAGAATCTTATCATTCTTTCGTTTCCGGCAAAGGATATTCGCTACGATTGTCTCGCGAAGATTGTAATTGAACCTAAACTTCTTTCTAATCAAGAATTTAACATTGTGGTTCACGGATTCTTCAGAGGTAGGTAGATTTGGGAAACAAGAGTGGCACAAAAATTGACACAGATAAGAACATTGACACTGTGGACCTCATGTCACAGACATGGAGAGGGGCAATGTTTTCAAAGGGCCGTAATCTTCCAATGCTTTTCAATGTTGCTCTCTGGCTGGTTGTGAATTCTTTTTGATCAATTGCAGGATTTTTTGACAACATGTTCATGCAAAAGTCAAAGAGCAAGGTTTGTTCAAATATTCAAGTCAGAAAGAAAGCAAAGCTTGAGGAGAAAAAGACCTGCAATCAAAACAATTGCGAACAATGTGTTTCTTCCTTGAAAGGCTCTCTCCCTGTTTCTTGTGTTCAGCACCATGTCAGTTGCTGGGGACCTGAAATTTACAAACACCCATTCCTCAACAAGGTGGCCTATTTTTCTTGGGTTCTCACATCATCCAGCTTGAGGAAAATTTTTTATGCCACCTTTTCTGAGCACAACACCGGAAGTTGGATGGATCTGATAATTGTCCGAGGCAACAAATCGCATTCTGGAAACAGTACGAGTTTGATATCAAAGGAGTTTTTTGTTGAAAAAGGTCGCAACGACACGTTCAAAGAGGGCTCTAATATGGAATTTCGAGTACAGTCAGACAACACAGCGCAAAAAGTAGGAATCAGTGTTGAAGCACACACCAAGTTTTCACTGACAAAATTGGCTCACGTTCTACGCAGCATGACATGGTTGGCGCACACTGTTCTTGGTCCTGAAACTCCTGACTTCCACTTCTTCTTGTTTGGTGAAATAAAGACATTGCAAGTTTCACAGGCTGAAGGTGAGTTTCATTCCAATCAGAACCCCCGTGGGCATTTTTTCAGAGGTGTGATGACAGGTGTTATCGCCCTGCACGCAAAAGCATCAGGAGGGTCCTTGCCGACTGGCGGCTTGACGCCCGATCCAAAGGCACGCCTTCAATGTGGCACAAAGTTCAAAGATTTTTGACAGTTTTGGTCAAACCTTTGTTCCTGACCGAATCCAAGGTCCGCCGATGCACACACATTTGTGGTCACCTGATCGTAGGAACCTGCCAGACAGCAACAAACTTTTCCCGTCGTGTGACGTTAGACAATGGTGCATGAAACATGTTTGTTGCCTGTTGTTTTCTGTGTAAAGCCTCAAGACATGTTGATGGACCCATTTTTAGGAGGTAGATCGAATGGAAGCATTCTGGCGCACAACTTCAGTGTAAAGCTGGTGACCAGTGAGACAAAGGATTTGTTTTCAACACACTTCACTGAGAAAGATTTGGCAAGGTGCCTTTCAGAGCCAAGAGAAACATACGTGGACGAGAAATGGACGACTTGGCAGCATCATCAAAAATGCTTCAACTACAGTCGGGCGGGGTTCCACAATGCGGACACAGGGATGGTGCACTACTACATTGCTGTCCTGGTCAAAGTGCCTCCCTTGTACTGCACAACAAAAGGCAACGATAAAGTCTCGTGGGTGGAGGCATTGCTCTTGTGCCACAATGCTGGTGGACACTTGCCTGTCTTGATAGACAGCATAGAATTGAGTCACTTTGTAAACCTTCTGAAGTTTGAGCCTTACCAATATTTCCAGATGAATATACCCTCTCTGAAGTTAACTAAGAAACAGTTCACCAGATTGACTTCAACCAGTCCCGCTCCTGAAGCCAAAGAATTGGTTTTCCTCGGTGCAACGGCAGATTCAAGCAGACAGGTGTTTGACAGTTCAGACTCTGCAGCACTTAGCCGAGAAGTGAAATGAATATTTCTATTTTTTGTGCAGGGCTGCACAGTACAAGTGAATCCTGGCAAATTTCTTCTGGTTCATTTCAGAAAAGATTTTGGTGGAATGGCAAGAATCCTGTAGGATATCAGCGATGGTACAGGACCAACAAATCTCGTGTCACGACCAGTTATACTGTTCGGGTGGAAGATCAAATACAAGATGTCTGTGATGACAAAATCGGGGACAAAATATTCACAATTCCCTCAAGTGCCCCAACTCATTTGTTCAGGCAGAATCATCCGTCATTCGAGCCACACGTCAGATGCACAGCACTATGGCTTTCTAATCCAAGCGACCCTCAGTGGGTGTCAGTAAACTGCAGTGAGAGACTTGCCAAAACTGTTTATTGTTCTATGCAGACAGCTGATGAAGGCTTTGGCTCTTCATCAAATATTACTGATCGCAAGTTCTACTGTCCTGAAAGTAGCATATTCGCCAACAGCACGTGTCTCCACTTTCAATGGGGATCTCGGCGACAACTATCACACAAAATGTTGAGACGTAAAGAAAAGAATTTGGGTATCAAAGCTGTCTGCATGTTGATCAATCAGAGTTTACCCCGTCTGTTCAGCAGTGATTTTACACATTTTGGAATTCCCACAAGACACACCAAAGTGACACAATGTAATTTATTTCCCATTGGTGATGATGAAATGGAAGCATTTGCTGTTTCTGTGGAACACCTCAACGAACGTTTGGTCACGGACAACTTGTTTGATTGTGGCTGTGGTGAGCTTGTGTCCATATTTGTGGTTTGTGACGGTGTTTTTGATTGCTTAGAAACTTTCAAAGATGAGTCTATGTGCCACTGCAACAGCACAACACAGTACTCAGAAAAGTGTAAATATTTGAGCCAAAGTGGCGTGCAGACTTGCTCAAGTTTTTATTGGCAACAGGGATCAGGTGAGTGCCTGAAATATTTTGACATGTTTCCTCATCTGACATCAAATAGTGACAAACTGAACTTCACCTCATCTGAGATGAAGGTAGATAGACACAACAAATCGCATTCAAGTCAAGAAAGTTGGGAAGGAAACATGGTGAAACCACACAAAGAATGTTTTGAGTTTGGTAAAATGCCATGCCCAACAGAGCCATCAGCCTGCTATTCTGTGTCAGATATTTGTGTGTACAAACTGAACCAGAAAAGAGCACTGCAGCCTTGCTGGGCAGGTGACCATCTTAAGAACTGCAAAACACATCACTGCAAAGCTTTGTTCAAGTGTCCTGGATATTACTGCATTTCCTGGCAGTTGGTGTGTGATCAGAAATGGGATTGTCCCCATGGTATTGATGAAAGTTTTGAGCACCAATGTGGAGGAAATAAATCCTGCAAGTTTCTTTTCAAATGCCAAGGTAGACAGGAATGTGTTCACTTTGTGCAAGTTTGCGATGGTAAGAATGACTGCACAAATGGAGACGATGAGATATTGTGCTCATTGAAGGGTGTGACATGCCCCAAATCATGTCACTGTTTAACTTTGGTGATAAGATGTGTCAATACCAGTGACTTTGCAAGTTTCCTGCGCAATTCATGGCCTTATCAAATGATTACTATCCTTCACACAAGATCACCCATTTCACTGGCAATGAATGGAAATTATAAACTTTTCCCCAAAGCTGTTTCAATCTTCCTCAGGCACACACAACTTTCTGCAATCTGTCACAAAGCTCTTTTGGCACCAAAGCTTAAAATGCTTGATGGAGCAAACAATCAGATAAACATGCTCCAGCAGAGATGTTTCCATGTTTCCACAGAGCTGCGACTTATCAAACTGAATGAAAACAACATTCATCAGATTGAAAAAAATAGTTTTTATCCTCTACAGTTTCTAAAATTGCTTAATTTGTCAGGAAATTCATTGGTTGTCTTGGATAACATTTTCAGTGGACTGTTTGGCATCCATTTGCTCTCAATGAAACAAATTGCGTTGGAAAACATACATTGCAATTTTTTTGAACATTTGTCCATCAGATATGTGGAGTCTGAACACTTTTCTGTCTCCTGCATGCAGAATTCTGAAGCTACGCTTGTATTCACAAATCCCTTTCCGTGGTTCTTTGTTTGCTCAGGTATTCTCCACACCAAAGCTGTCAGAGCTGCTGTGTACACCACCATAACACTGATATCTGTCTTCAACATTGTCTTTTTTCTTTTGGAGCAGCTCATGAATTACCACAACAAGTCAGCAGAGTCAAAGGGGTTCAAATATATTATTATTGTGGTAAATATTGTTGACTTTGTGTCTTTTGGTCCCCTCATTGTTTTAGCTATAGCTGATAAAGTCTTTACAAATCCAGCAGCAATTGATGCTTTTTGGAGACAAACATTTTTCTGCTTTCTGGGGTTTCACATATTTGGAAGCTATGTTATTTGGTCCCCATCATTGCAATACCTCTCAGCTTGTTCTAGACTATCTGTGGTTGAAGAACCTTTCACTTCCAAATTTAAGAAGAACTCCCACGTGAAAAGATGGCTTGTTGCCATAATAGTTTTGGGGGGTGTTGCTATGGTTGTAGTTACTCTGCTGCAGTGGAGTATTTATCTGGAGACACCAACATCACTCTGTTGTCCTTTTATTGATCCTTCTGATTCTTTTCCAATCATCACAACAATGTCGTGGATAATGCTTCAGTACAAGGTTTCAGTTCTGGTTTTCATTGTGTTCTTCTACGTTAAACTGGTTCTTGAGCTCCTAAATTCTGAAAACAAGACGCAGTTGTCCACATCAAAAGAGAGAAGTTATAAGTCAATCATTATGCAGGTTTTTGTTCTCTCCCTTTCAAACACTGTTTCTTGGGTTCCTAGCAGTCTTCTTTTTGTGGTGTCTCTGCATCAACATCAGTACCCACTGGAGCTCCCCGTTTGGGCAGCAGTGCTGATACTTCCGATCAATGCCATGGTGAATCCTGTTGTTTTCTTCGTGCTCAATGTGAGGAAACTGATGAAAAAGTAGCGCACTGCGTTGCAGCACCATCCCCAGCGGTTCGGTCACATCCAATCAGATCTTGTGAAAACGAAAACATCCTATTTTTCAGCTGTGTAGCCTCCACCTGTTTCTCTTTCTCAGTTGAGTCCTGAGTCCTTGGTACTTGGAGTGACATTGGCTCTTCGGGAGTGAGATATGGGGCTCTTCGGGAGTGACATCAATAATTTTTAAATGTCACTCTGGAAGAGCCGCCTCTTTGGGAGACATTTTTGATGTCGCTTCCGAAGAGGCTTGTGCAGGCCGAGGCCCTTCTCTTTTTTCAGATACTTGGCGTCATTCTTCTTCCGTGCTTGGCGTCAACCCGCCCCAGACACACTTTCGTCGAGAACCTCTACATGTCTGACCATCCTCGTGTTTTGACGAAGCAAACTTTCGAAACAAATCTTGTTTTATTTGCTGAAATTTGCGACTCGTTGTGTTGACGATTGGTCACCATTTAGTTTCAATGACAAGTTTTTGCTCTCTTGAAAAGTTAGCTGATAAGCGCAAAGAACTTCGTACGTATTCTCACAAAACCCCCTTTTTTCGAACACTTGCACTGGAACAGATCTCATGAATGCTTGCTGGAGCGTGGTGCGACATTTTCACATCAACCACGAAAACCAGAAAAACAAGCGATTTGTCAACAGGTTAAGTTTAAAGCAAGTGAAAATTGAACAATATGGGTTGGAAATAGGTAGGAAAAGGTGCAAAATATGTTCTGTGGATCCTTCGCACAAGAACCGCAATCCTGAAAGGACCAGCAGAAGGCATCCACATCCTGCTGGACCTGCATGGCACAACGTGAACAGAAACACCTCCACATCTCTGGGAGCGGCACCAACGTCGGCGGGACCCGCAATCACACACGTGCAAGAAGTGCGCATTTCTGCGCACGTATTTCAAGTCTTGTTGAGCGCAGATTGCAGTAATTTTCATGACAATTTATGGATTGCGAACTGCGCTTGCATGATTTCGTTAAGCGACTGGCAGAGCGTTGATCCGGTTGGTGAGCAAATGTGTGTGTGTGTGTGTGTGTGTGTGTGTGTGTGTGTGTCTGTGTGTATGTGGGTGTTGTGTGCAAATGAGTCGGTGTGTCACACACGGAGGTGGGTCAGTGCTTGAGGAGTCGGGTTGGGATGCAGGCCATGTTGAAATTGCGCTTGATCAGTGGGGCAAGAGGATGGCCAAAGCCAGGAGGAGCGCTGTCGTCAGGATGGACCCTGCGAGAGTGGCGCCCCCGCATGTCCCGTCCTCGTCCCGAAACGCCCACTCCGCGACGTCTCCGCAGTACTGCGACTCGTTGCGTCCGCTCTGCACGTACGAGTATAAGATCCAGGGGTCAAGGGTCACGTTCATCCAGCTGACCCCGACGAGCTCAAGGCCTCGGTCAGACACGAACATGTTGATGTCGAACAGGCACCTGGAAGTGGGAAGAAGGGTGCGAAGTTTCAAAACACTGATTCGGCAGATTCACGTTGGCAACGAAGTTTTCTGACCTGCTCTGAGCAGGAACGTGTTCCATGATAGAGGCGTAAGAAGTATCGCATTTGTCGGTGGACAAGTGAAGTAGGGTGTCCTCGGACACACACACACACACACACACACACACACACACACACACACACACACACCTGTTGCACGTGTCGGAGCCGATGTACCCACGGCGCATGGCTTCCACGTCCAGGAGGACTCGCGCGTTCTGACGGTACAGCAGGAAGTAGTAGGTGTGCGGTGCATCCGGAGGGCGCGGGCCGCGGTAGGGCTGCAGCACCTCTCCATTCTCCACGTCCCCGTCTCTACAGGGGCAGGGAACACGAAAAATGTACACACAAAGAACACAAAGCAATCAGCATGACAAAGTGCAGTGCTCGGCCTTGCATCAAGCAAGCCAGAGACTCATTGTCCTTGACCGGAAGCAGGGACGATGTTGGGGTGAACTGACCGGATGTGTGAACCGACTTGATTGTGTGAATTGACCGGATGTGTGTGTGTGTGTGTGTGTGTGTGTGTGTGTGTGTGCTGACCAGGTGTGGGTGTGAACTGCTTCAAATGTGGTGTGAACTGCGACATGAGTGTGAACTGACTGAACATGGGTGTGAACTGACTGGACGTGAGTGTGAACTGACTGGATGTGAGTGTGAACTGACTGGACGTGAGTGTGAACTGATGTGAGTGTGAACTGACTGGACATGAGTGTGAACTGACGTGAGTGTGAACTGACTGGACATGAGTGTGAACTGACTGGACGTGAGTGTGAACTGACTGGATGTGAGTGTGAACTGACTGGACATGAGTGTGAACTGATGTGAGTGTGAACTGACTGGACGTGAGTGTGAACTGATGTGGGTGTGAACTGACTGGACGTGAGTGTGAACTGACTGGATGTGAGTGTGAACTGACTGAACATGGGTGTGAACTGACTGGACGTGAGTGTGAACTGACGTGAGTGTGAACTGACTGGACATGAGTGTGAACTGACCGGATGTTGACGACCATCATGTGGAGGATGGGCTTCTCCTGGGTTCCAGCGGTCGGAGACGGTACATCCGGGTCCACCACGAGCAGCGTGTGCCACTCGCCTGCAACAGAAGCCAGAGACGCATGACGGAATGCAAAACGGATCTGCACCTGCGTGGAGACATCGGCGAGCTTGGCGCCCACAAGATCTTGAGAACTTGGAAATCTTTAATGGCAGCACATGACCCTCTGCACGCGTGGGTGGCTGAGCCAACCGTCCACACAGCCGAGCACCCCGAGATGTGAAGTGTGTGTGTGTGTATGTGTGTGTGTGAGTGTGTGTGTGTGTGTGAGTGTGTGTGTGTGGGTGCGGGCAGTCTCGCACAATCCACCAGGAAACAATGCCGCGGAACAAGGTGTTACAGGGACATTGTGCTGCCCACGTCCTCATTTTGCTCCATTGTCATCGTCCACAACTCAAGCGGATTTGTCCATCAGAATAATTTCCTGCGCTTAACGCCACACTGCGCGATAGACCAGAGTAGGATCCAGCATTGGGTTACAGGGTTTGACTCTTGTGAGAAATGAAACTGTTGGTATTGAAGGAAGATGGGAGAGGGGTTGCAAGGTTCCCAAATGACGTTGCCCTGTCCGTGAGCTCACGCATCTGAGTCCGTCCGTGTGTTAGCCGTACTTGCGCTTGCAGGTTTTTGTTGCCACAACACAAGCTTTTTGTCCTTGATTCAGGACAGGGAGTCACCGAGCTCCGCTTCCACCTCAATCCCTGATCGTTGTGGGATCACAATTGCGGGATTTTCCGAGTTTTTCACGCCCAATCTACTTTTCTACGCGCTTATCCGATCAAGGCGCATTCATCCTTTTTGCCGCAGATAGAAACAGAAAATTGTGATGCAGAATTCAGCCGGAATTGTGGTGGTTCAGATTCAGCCTAACTTGTATGGAGGATTCCGTGAGTAAACCCATTTTTCGCAAAGAAGACCAAAATTTGTGAATTCAACAAGGATACAAGTACATGACGCCCCAACAGACTTTGGTCTTGCCGACCGCACGCGTCAAGAGCGCGCGTTGGAAGGTCAGTTGCTGATGACCACCCTTTGTTCAAAGTCAACGGAAGGGGAAACATCGGATTTGGAATCAGCCATGTGAAGAACTGTAGCTGTCCGAACGAATCGATCTTCCTTCCTGCAGGCAACAAAGTCGCCGTCTGGCCGCTTGTTTCCTTACCTCATTGACACGTGCACAACACCAAGATGAACCACACACGCGTGTGGTTATCAACTCGAGCCAACTCAAAATCATGACCAATTCAAACCAGTGCAATTGACCATCAACCGACAGACACCACAAGAACAGCCTCTCTTTCAAACCCTGCGACCCTGGAACTCGACGTGGGCTCAAACAGAACACGGTGAGCCTGAGGCCGAGCCCACACGAAGCCAATCATGTGTACGAGGCACGACACATTTGTATCATGTCACGAGCTGCAGGACTTTCACAAAGTCCCTCTCTGTGTGTCCTGGGCCTGAGAGTATACACACCTTCAAACGAAGCAGTCACCACGCCCGCGTAATTGGGCGGCCCGAGTAGGAACTGCTTCCGCAGGCGGATGTCCCACGCGATTCCGTCTCCGCCCCCGTCCCTCGTATTGACGGCGGCAACAGGCGGGTTCCCGATCGGGTCCAGCGAAAACGTACTGGGTCTGAAACAAACAATGGGTCCAAGTCCAGACAGAGACACACGTGAGAAAAATAGCTCCATGGAGCTCGCGGTGATTTGAGGCAATTTCAGTTGCTCTGATTTGGCTTGCTCTGATTTGGCTTGCTCTGATTTGGGTTACTCAGATTTGGCTTGCTCTGATTTGGGTCACTCTAATTTGGCTCGCTCTGATTTGGCTCACTCTGATTTGGGTTGCTTTTTTGTCAAAATTCTTACTTTTTTCACTCAATACTCACAACTTAGGAACTCATTTAGCACACACCAAAATGAAACAAATTTGACCAAATGGAACTTTTACACATTGTTTCACAACAATATCTACATATCAACCAAAAAAATTGCCTAGTATCCATTTTTAAATTTTCAATTAAAAATCACTTTTTAACCCAAACTTTAGCCCCACCTAAAAACCATTTAAAAATTTTTGAAAATCAAAAATTGAATGCTACCTCTCACACCCCCATACAATATACTACTTTTCATCAATATACTTCTTTCACCAAATATTTGTACCTTCTGAGATACAGAGACATTTATACATCCACACCCCATTTTTTCTGCACTTCCAAATTTGACCTTTTTGACCT
>JAAUXT010000768.1_pt1 | contig 16608 bp, 14 predicted proteins | sample 7278171 | NCBI WGS metagenome assembly JAAUXT01 (sample SAMN14350112, study PRJNA611818) | marine sediment metagenome | isolation source: surface marine sediment (1.8m) | place: French Polynesia: Moorea | collected 2018-08 | reverse complement strand
GCTTTTTTGGTGGGTGGGGGTGCTCTTTGGTTGGTAGATGTGAGTGGTTTTTTCGTGGGTGGGGGTGAGTGCTTCTTTGGTGGGTGGGGTGAGTGCTCTTTGGTGGGTGGGGGTGAGTGCTCTTTGGTTGGTAGGGGTGAGTGCTCTTGTATGGTGGGTGGGGGTGAGTGCCGTGACGCACCTTTCAATTTCAAGTGCATTGTGTACCGTGTACCCTGCTTTCACGACAACTATGAAGGGCCACACAGCTGTACCCTCAGTGCCGAAGCCTTGAGCATGCACACCCAATCCACGCACCCAAGAACCCAGACGTGGACCATGAGCACCCAACCCACACGCAGAGCAGGCGTGCGCGTACCCAGTTCATGTACCCACGTACCCATGAGCCCCGAAGCTGGATCAGGCATACCCAGTCATGTACCCAGGTACCCACGAGCCCCGAAGCTGGATCAGGCATACCCAGTGCACGTACCCACGAGCCCCGAAGCTGGATCAGGCATACCCAGTGCACGTACCCACGAGCCCGGAGGCGGAGCAAGCGTACGAGAAGAAGGCGCACATCATGAGCAGATGGCGCTGGTTGGAGAAGCCAATACAGCAGTTGAGCACGTAGCAGTGGTGCAGTCGCTTCAGCACGCACACGTTGCAGTACTTGCAGTGCTGCGCGCGCGGGGGCCGATTGATCTGCAGTCAGAACACAGTGTGAAGGCCTTGTGAATGCGACACGCGTTGCCTCACAACACAAGTCAATGGGGAGATTATGCACGGCCCTAAATTGCACGTCACGCCAACACCAACGTCGAAAAGAGCGCACAAATTGGTGATGTTATGCACAGTTTCCATGGCACTGGCTGATCACCACACACCACTCGACGTTGCCACGTTCAGTGAAACGTAACTGCACAATCCGCCTGGTGAGATGCGACGCGACGACTTCGCAGTGGTGAGGTCATTGTGTGCGGGGATGAATCTGGTCAGAAAAGCGGATGCGCTCACCACCTACGGGACCCTATCTGAGCTGCTTCACGAGAGGGAGACGAACAGGACCTTGGGTGACGCGAAACGCACCACTACCACTTGGGGGACACACCTGACACCGTACCACGCCCACCAGAGGGACCCACCTGACACCGCACCACACCCACCAGAGGGACCCACCTGACACGCCTCGCACCACTGCCACGACAGCAGCTCCTTCTCCTTCGCAAACGGGTCCTTGACGCCGTTGCGTTCGACGCCGGCGTCGCCGGACGCCGCGAGCCCCGCTTCGGTGGCGTTGAGCGCGCTCTTCCCCTCCATAGTGATGGTGCTGCTTCTGCTGCTGCAAGTGCTGCTGCTGCTGCCGGAGTGGAGGCCTGGGAAGTTCGGGGAGCCGGGGCTACCGACGCCCGGGCGGTGCTGGCTGTAGATCTGCTGGGTGCTGTACAGCTTAGTGCACGCCCAGTACACCAGGCACTGCGTGTACACCACTGCCGTGTATACCTGTACGCAGGGGAGCAACGTGCTCTTTGAGAGGTAATTTGATCTTGGACGCAGCAAAAACACAGGCCAATTGTTCTATACTTCTCATTGAACAAGAAATAGAAACAGTTGTTTGTGTGTGTGTGCATTTGTGTGAATATCTCTGCACATCCAGAACCCAGTCGCACGGGAGACATGGCTGTCAGTACTTATTACACGTGTGTGGTGTGGTGTGTGTGTGTGTGTGTGTGTGTGTGTGTGTGTGCGTGCGTATGTGTGCGTGTGTGTTTGTGTGAACATGCATGCAGATCCAGGACCCACTTCCGCAAGAGTCATGACTGTCACTGTGTGGTGGTGGTGTGTTTGTGTGTGTGTGTGTGTGCCCACGCCTGCTGACCTTCATGAGCGTGACGGCGACGTCGCCGAACTGCGCGAACACGTCGGGGATCACGTAGACGTGACCGAGGTAGAGCACGCTGGTGGAGAGCACGAACACGAACACGTTCGTCAGCAGCTCCACGATCCACACGTCCTCCGTGTTCGGCGTCTGCAATAGGCTGTTTTAGCAAAGTGCTCCGTAGGCGTAACACGTCCATGTAGAGCGTAGCCTTCAGAGCCAACTCCCCTGTTCTGGAAGACTCCACAATCAATTTTGAAATAATTTTTGAGTCAGAAACTTGAGGAAGTTTTCTATTTTCCCCCAAAGTACAAAGTGTTTTAAGGGATCATAAACTCAACTGGTTAGGTTTTGATAACAGAGTGAATTTTTCTGTGGACTCTAAGAAAGGGGGGTTGCATGTGAAAGCTATGTGTCACGTGTACGTTTTGCAGCTACGGAGCTTGTTGCTAAAACTCCCCAATTACGTCACGTGACGTCACGTAGTTTACGTCACGTCACACACCGCACGTCAAGTAGTCTACATCACTTCAAAACACATCTTAGAAAAGACAGCGCGTCACACAGACGTGATGCGTCGCGCTGTTCGTCCTTGCGCACCTTGTTCACGAATTCATAGTGTGTGTGTGTGTGTGTGCATCTCGTACCTTGGGCAGCCCGATCGCCTCCCTCCAGCGCGCGACCACGTGCATGTCGTCGAGCGACGCGGACGCCATGTCGGGACGGAGCGCGTTGCCACGTGACCTGACGCCTCCGTCCTCCAGCTGCGCCATCTGGTGGAAGACGCGCCCGACTCAGGCTGCAACAGGAAAGGGACTTTTCCAGGATGTCACACGCCTGCATTTCTTCGCTGTACGTTCGGCATAACTGAAACGCAAAGGTTTCTTCTTCCCTATTGCAGATTTCTTTGCCCAGCTCGACTCTGTCCTTCTGCATGGGCGCGGCTTTGAGACTGGGCCCGCTCTCCGCCAGCACCAACAAACACCACCTTCTCTTTTGCAACAATCAAACACAAGAATCTTCCAACGAAAGTCAAAAACAGAATTGAATTGACGAACTCACCGCTCACAAACTTGTTTTTTCTTGTCTGACTTGGTCGCTGACACGTATGCTGCTGTCTGAAATCCAGATCTCATTCCACACTTTGTTGTCCGTAGTCTCCACTCCGTCGACAACACTCGCTGTGTTTCTCGTCGCCTGGCAACCACGCATGGCTGCACACGGCACGGATCCCACAGACACCAGCTTGTTGCTGCGGATCAATAATTTTTACCGCGGACCTGCGCGAGCACATGCGGAACGCTGCGTCAATATTTAACGCTGATCAGCGCGTTATGATGCGCGCGCAGGGTGTAAACTCCACTTTGCACTCTGTGACCCCTGTATTCAGCAGGGAGTGGCCCAATTTTTGTGAAAAACAGAAATCGTTGAAAGTTGAATTCAAAATTCCCATGGCGTCAGCTGAATTGTTTTGAGAACAGGTTTGACAAATTATTGGAAGCGCATTTTCCGATTGTGTCAATACCGTGACAAACGAAAACTGACATTAAATTTTTGGAAGCATCTTTATTTACCTTGCAATTTTTAAAAATAAAATAAAGTGACGCTGTCAGACAGACAACACAGAACAAGAAAACCCCCATGTAAAGCACGGAATTCAGCAAGCGAATGTTATGGCTTCAGTTGCACGAGATTTTTCAGCAAAATATGGCCGTTTTTATCCGTGGCGGAATGCAAGAAAAATTTATCAATGTGTATCGGAAAAAGCGGATACCAGATCTGACATTGTTGTGCACAGTTGTTTACAGTGGATGGGGAAGAAAACAAACAAGGTCAACAAGCAAATAAACAAACGTCATCGTATCAGTCGTTGAGAGGGACTTTTGCTTTCTGCCCATTGTGAAGAAAAATACCTGACATGACGCACACCATGCTCGTGCCGATTCGAATGGAGATTTTTTAAATTTGAGCCAATTCAGATCGAGTTAAGTACTGCTTCAAACACTCATTTGGTCAGCTGTAATTTCAAATTCAGGAATGTGACCGAAAATAGACTGCTTCGCGCACTTGTATTTTGACATATCAAAACACCTTTTTTTTTCTTTTAGAAAAGTTTGGAATGTTAGTTTTATCATTGCACATTTTTTCAAGGGAATGGAGCAAGGAATGAATTTTTTGACGCTGGGCGGCAGTGTACTCTGCGACAACCCAAACAGTGATAAAAATCACATCTTGAAACACTAGTTTTCGTTTGCTTCTGATTTTGATCTGTACACACCACCGAGCTCAGAAATACTCAATTATCGCCCGCCCAATGCAAAATAGAAATTTGTCGAACGAATTCGTATTTCATGTACCGTACAAGTTGCTGCGCACGTGGTCACATGGCGACGCATGCGCACGAATTGGTGGCGCCCCCCCGTGGGCAGCGCGCTCTTATACTCTCTTGTTTAATCTGGCCTTGAAACAGGAGGGGAGAATGTCGTCCATGTCCGCAGCCTGAAATAAACAGTTGTCAAGTGTGACTGGGGATGTCCATACTGCGTGGCGTGGTCCCTGCTGTAGGACGGACGGGGGGGGGGGCAACATAACGTGGGTCAGCGTCGGAGTAAACGCCGTCGCCATAGGAACCTGCGTCCTCGTTTGCACACGTGCAGCTTTCCGGAGGCCATCTGTACTTTCTGTCGAGCCAACCTGCTCTATCACTCAGTAACAGTTCCCCACCTGCATTTCATTCTCATGGAAACTTCATACACCAGCTGCGGCAGCGGCAGCAGAATGAGTGTACCATTGAGTGCAATGTCCGCACATTTGTTGCACCAAAAATCAGTTTCCACCCATTTTCTGAGGCAAACTACCTGCGTCACATTGGGCGTCATGTTAAATTTTGATGCCGCCCATGACTTTTACCGCAAAACGCAAAGATTCCATATGAAGCCGCCTTCACTGGGTTTTCAGTCTCAACACTGCCCGCACTGACAGACCCACCCCGCGCTCACAGGACTCACCTGGATCTCGAACTGACACCCGACCAGCTTCTCTTTGAGCGCCTTCTTGCTCGACGCGACCAGCATCTTCTGCTTGATGGGGAACGAGTCCAGACACCTGGAGCGAACGAGCGACACACACTGAAGGCGCGGTCACGCAGCGCTCATCGGCGCGCATGCGCGGAGACGCAGCGTCTCACGCAGCGCCACGCGAAACAGGCGGGCACACCCACTTTGTGCAGTGAAGTCCAAAATTTAGTGACCCCAAAACTTTGAACTTTTTACCCTCAAAAATCTAAAAATGCAAACTTGACAAATTCCTTACTCACACATTATCCTTGACCCATACAAATTCAAAAAGACTCAAAAGATCCAAATTTGAAATTTATCTTGACCATGAAACTGGTGTACACATACTTTTCACAGACGCTGCCTGAAGGTGCTTTGATTTTGGATGCTATGTTTCGGTCGCTTTTTGCGACCTTCAACAGTGCAACCTCCTCAAATCACCAAAACAGAAACGCGCGCGCACACGCACGCAGTCGAGCTAACGAGAGAGCTGCCCGTCACACACGCACATCCGCACCCTCACCCGCACGTACACACACACACACACACACTGACCAGGCGACAAAGAAGAGTGTCTTGTTCTTCTGGTGGTTGGTGTCCTCCCAGGGGAAGTCGACGACAGCGTACACGGGTCGGTCCATCGCCAGCAGCTTCTGCTGGAAGTCCTCGAACGACACGTCTGAAACGAGCAGAACAAACAAAGCCTCACGCACTGCGTACGTCACGCGCTACTTCCGGGTTCATGTCAATTGGACACGCAGTTTGAAGACCAACAACGGACGATGACAGGTTGACCTGAACGACGCGTCAAGCACAGACCGTGTGTGAAGATTGCGTTCAAATTTCTCCGTTGAAGAAGGAAGTTCGGAGGTCCAGTCCAACTGGTGATGTGTGTGTGTAGATCTACGTTTTTCTTGACAACACGCGGCTTGTACGATCTCGTTGAACGCGCTGTGTGTGCGTGGTGTGTGTGTGTGTGTGTGTATAACTCTACGCGGCGCATCTTGTATGATCACGTCTCGTTGTGTGTGTGTGTGTGTGTGCGTGCGTGTCATGTGTGCCAATGGCATTGCAATCGTTGTTCGTAGAAAAGAGGGGTGTCTGGATTGGACCAAGCATTGTGTGTGTGTGTGTGTGTGTGTGTGTGTGCCTGCGCATTGTGGCTACGCACTGGGCTCGCCGATCTCCGTCACTGCGATCCGACTGTCGCCGTCCACGAAGTTGAAGAAGATGTAGGCGGGGCGGGTGTCGGGCTTGCCGCCGCGCATCTTCTCGAACTCCTTCACCACCGCATCGTCGATAATGATCCCAGAGTTGGCCTGCAGAGATACGAGACGCAGACGCGTCAGTTTTAACTCAGGGTCTGCGTCCCCCCCCTCACACACACACACACACACACACACACACATACACACACAAGACCTCGTCCTTTTGGCACCCGAGGGAAGGACGTCAAGTCGATCTCAGTCAGAACCCCACACCTGGACCCCATATCTACTGGGTTCCGCCACCTCATTTTGATATTGATTGAAAGAATGTCAGGTGGTACGGTACTCTCAGTGACAGTGCTGTCATGTTCAACACGTTCGTCTGATGTTGGGGGAATTCAGAAACCCAGGATCCGGAACTGTTGCTGTGGCAGAGGTGGTGTACGAGACTTCCTTGTCCGATGCTGTGCACTGTTTTCTTTTTGTTCACACACCAAACAAATGTATTTTCGAAGTTGTTCCTTCAACAAAAGTTTGCTCTTACACTGGGATTGTGACGAGACAATTGATTTGGGGTCCAAACTACGAGCTACCCAATTCACGTCAGGATCTCAGTTCAAAGGAAAAAGTGTGGCGACTTTGTCTCGATTCCACACAAAAGAGTCAACTTGTCTTGTCTGAGAAATGACGAAACGCCCCAAATGTCCCAATGTCCAGAGGTCCGCCCAAAAGAGGAGTCCGGACATCAGAGTTGACTTGTCGCGTGCGGACATCCGCTAGATCTATAAAAACTGTGCGCTGACGTGTTTGTTGCGAGATTGTTTTTCCAAAGCCAAAGAAATTTTGACTTCCCAACAATGAACTTTTCCCCCCAGGTTGGCGTGCTGAACTGAAAGACGAACTTCCCTCCCCCTGTGCGTCTGAAACAAATCACCCTTTGAACGGCTATGGAGGTTGCGGTAGATACACTTTAGTACTTGGGCAAAAAATTTGAGGCGCACTTTGCTTTGTGTGCCCGTCCATCTTCTGATTCAAATCGTTTGAATTCTGTCAATGCGGAAACGCACTGAAGCGTGACAGCCCCAAGACTTTGGGGGAGAAATGATGTCACGAAAAACCTCCCTCCCCCAGTTCCTCCTCCACTTTTCCTCCAGATGAGAACTCCAACGGCTCCCACAACCTCCTGGACACAAGTTTGTCGAGATCTGGAGACAATACACGGACACTTACCATAGCTAGAGTGAAAAAGTTTCACTTCCTCAAAGTTGCCACCGACACGCCGGTTCTGTACTTCCGGTTATTAGTCCGGACTCTGAAGAGTCTCGACTCGCCCGGCGCGCGGCGATGACTGGGCTGAAATACCACGTGACTCCCGCCACGGTTCATTCTCAGACAGGCAAACGTAAACCAGCTCTGGATGATGTTCTGTTGGACTTCACGGGTATTCATAACTTGCTTGAGGGCCACAGGGGGCGATCTAGGATTTGGGACCTTTGGGGAGGATCCAGGAACTGGTCAAGGGAAAATGAAAATGAAGATGCAAGGGTCAGAAATGTACAAATTTATTTGTGTACAAACACACAACACGAGTTTTCAAAACTTGCAAACAGTGCTACAACGCACCGGTGGAAAAGCTCTTCTGCGACGAAACGTGACGCACCTAGAGACACGCTGTGGCGGATCCGTACAAGGCACGGCCAGGGGGCGCCCCCCCCCACCCCGAATTTGCAACACAGGCGCCAATTATTTTTTGCGTAAGAGTTGCGTGAGTGGTGCCCCGAGGCAAAGTGGGGAAGGCAAAAACTTTTGCTCGCTTTCATTCTCTGGCGTCAGCAGCCAAAAACACTCTGTGAAAAATTTTAAAGGGACAAGTACAACAGATCCAGAAGGAGGCCAACGCGGGAAGCATGAGTCTGATCTTGGGACTCTTGGTCCGAGTTCCTCATTTTCACAAAAAGAGATGCAGTTTTGAATGTGTTGAAGCAATTGCGTGTGAAATGTTATGACAAGTGACGAAACATTTGACGGGGTAAACAAAACTTTGTTCCTGGGGCAAGAGTGGCCAGGGCCTGGAAGCAAATTCAAGTGTTTTTCACTGCACAGTATTGCCGCTCCAGGGTCACAAGCTGGTGTTGGATCTGTGAGTGTTGACTCCGGCCCCGTCCGTGTCGTCACCCTGCCCGGCGCCGCGGAAACCCGCGCCGCCACCCTGCCGCCCTCCTGCGTGGTCCTGCACCGTGATCTCCGGTAGGTAGATGTCGCCGTTTTCGACCGGGTGTTCTCCGATCACCTCGTCATCCTCCAACCTGCAGCCAACCAACCCCAAAATGTTTGCAGGTAGCGTTTGTTCGGCGTTAGCCTCACACTGCCAACACACAGGAGAGGAAATTGTTGCCCAGTTGCCCACTGACCCAAACTAATGCAGTGTTCGATTTACGAATCCAAACAGTGAATCTGAATCCAATTGTCATGGAGTGGCCTCAGATTCGTGTAAATCAAACACCCCTTTGCCAGTTTGCCCATCAAATCCAAGCCAAAAATGAAACCAACTCAGAAGGCAGATGGGTTGCATCCAAACTGGGATCCAGATTCGTTCTCAGATTCGGAAAGTCGAACGCTGCCGAAACCATTGTCGTTGATTCATCCAGGACTTTGGTCCAGAGGGCTCGAACTCCAGCCCAATAAAGGTGCAAAAAGTCTGTCTGAAATGTGTTTTGCACCTTTGTGCGATGATTATAAGGGTTGGTGCACACCCCTCTGGAAAAAGCTACAGAATTGCTGAAACCGTTTGATCTTCTCGATGACGTTGAACTGCATGATGTCCTTGCGCGTGATGATGCCGACGACGCAGTTGTGCATGTCCGTCACCACCAGGTGGCGCAACCCGAGCGAGCGGAACAGCTCGTGCGTGCGCAGCAGCGAGTAGTGCTCGTCCACCTTGGGCGCTGATATGTTCACGTACGGGTCCTGCCGAAGGAACAGCCAACCTCAACTTCCGGTTGAGAACCTCAACTTCCGGTTGAGAAAACCAAAGACCCAGTGACCACGAGAGGGGCCAGGTTCCAGTCCCTGGAAACCAGTTTCAGGCTTCAATCCTTACGCATGCAAGGCAAAATTGGACCTCGTGGGACAGAAAAGGGAATGGATCACACGGATTGCAGCTGAACCACGGGAACCCCCTTCAGCATCTCTGCATCTGAAAAGCAGTTGCCATCGGGTAAATGAAAACGCCTGTAGACGTGAGTGAACAGCTGGTCGCGGCCCAGTGGGTTGTGTCATTTGAAGCTCCTTTCTTGACCTTTTATTCAGGGAAGATTTCTTTGAGGCCGCAACGCTAGCCTCCCCCCTCCCCACAGTGGACCTCACCGGATGGCAGCTCACCAGACCACAGGGCTCACCAGGTTGACGAAGATCTTGTCGTACTGCGGGAACTTGGCGTAGGTGCGGAGCCGCTCCTGAATCACGTCCAGGTCGGTGATGTAGTCCACAGAGACCTGCAGTGGAGAACCAGGGGTCAGGAGGGACCCGGTGTCTCAGGACCAGACAACGACCGTACTATTTTTCCGACGTCGTTGTCCAGGGGGGTGTTTTTCCATTGTGCTGATATCCCTTTGTCTGTGGTAAGTGTCACTTGTTCACTGACAACTTTCATCAGCACTGATAAATTTTGGTAATAACTTTTTATGACCAGTTTTTCCATTGGCCCAGGCAAATGTCAGTGACAAAATTCACTCAGCAATTTATCAATGTCATCTGAAAAGGTGAGATATCACTGACAGAGAAAATGGAAAAACACCCCCCAGTCCTAGGTGGTCACTGTCTGGTCCTGGTCGTTGTCTGGTCCTGTTACACCGGGGCGGGATCGGGGGGTGTGGGTGTGACCTCCAGAGTGGTCTCAAAAGCGCATCGTGCCATAGAATGCAAACCTTGCTTGAACAAAAACTGTCACGTTTTTCACGAGGGGTGGGAGTGTGGTACGATTCACCCCTGAGCTCAATTTGTGCAATTCACGAGATCCAATCCGGCTCGCACTTTGTGCGTCACGCGTTTCTTCCTTTACTGGTCACTCAAAACGGCTTTGTTTGTTTCCGAACGCAGCCCGAGTGAGACCTCGAGAAAGTTCTGGACGTCGGGGGGCTTTTCAAAAATTGAGTGACGCGCGGTTGTGTTTGAGCAGACGTCAAAATTTCCACCATTGGTTCAATGTATTTTTTGACGCCGACGTCAAGAAAATGACCGCAGGTCACCAATGTGAAAACTACATCTGGCGCATCGAGTGTTACCCGGCGTCAGAAACCTGAACACCCCGAGTTCTGAGGCCTCTGGGTCCCCAGCCTGTCACCAGTGGAACGAAACTGGATGCTGGCCATTTCGCTATATCTGCGTAACTGAGGTCTCCAAGCACAGGAGCAGTGGTGGGCCTAGGACCTGGAAACCTCAACCCATTGAGGGCTCTGAGTACCAGCACTTTGGGGTGTGACAACCAGGAAGAGCCTTGTTCAGGTCTCTGGGTACCAGTGGGTACCTCTTCGTAGTCGGTGGTGGGCGTCACGACGGCGTTTTCCTGCGAGAACTCGTACACCTGATCACTGCGCAGAATCAGGTACAGCTCGTTCCTATGGAAACAGACAGAATCAGGTACAGCTTGTTCCTATGGAAACAGACAGACGCAGATCCACAGTTGATACAGTGAACCCTGCACAACACGAACCCCACGCACGTGTGATTGAATTTGTACGCAAAACGTAAAAGACACACCCCATCTTTGGCCTTGATTTTCTGGTGTGGGTTCACAGTAAAATAATGGTAATTTCATAGCTAATAAGACACACCCCTCATTTTGGTGTACAAGTTCAGGTCAAAATGGTGCGTCTTGTTCACTGGTGGATACGGTATTGGACAGGGACCCCAGGAGACCGCAGTACCCGCGGCCCTGGACGCACCTGCTCAGCAGCCCGTAGAGATACTCCTTGCGCGTGTCGTGGTCGTACTTCACCACCGGGAACCCGCCGTGTTCCGTCTCAAGGAGCATGCGCGCCAGGTACCCGACAGACTCCACCTGGTGGACGCAGAAGGAAAACAAATCTGGGTCCCGTGGGAGGCCTGAGGCTCGAGCGACATGTTGGTGTGTGTGGTCAGGTACCCTGTGGTGGTTCCTTTGGTGGAGTCCTTCGGTGACAAGAACCATTTGGCAGATCGCCCCGCCCCTTGTTTTGACAGAACTAAGATCAAGTCTACAGTCTCTATCCACAAATTGCTCAGGTTTGAGAACCGGTGCAAAAGGGAAGAAAACCGTTTGCCTGGAGCTGGACCCTGGAGCTGGACCCTGGAAGTTGGACCCCTGAAGCTGAACCCTGTAGCTGAACCCTGGGAGCTGGACCCTGGGCTGAACCCTGGGCCTGGCCGAGTCTGTACCTGTTGTATCGTGACGACAGGAGCGTTCATGACGTCGGCCGCTCGGAATAGCTCCAGGTTCATCCTGCACAAAAAATAGACAAACTTGAAGCCAAAACACAGAGGTTGAGGCTCACCCGTCTCCGTGCTTCTGATGAGGCCTCGCATACACACATACACACACGCACACACACGCACACACACTGCAACTCCTGCGGCTTCACCGAGTCCTGTGCAGACAATAGATTTTTCCAACAAAGGCCCGTTCTGCATTGGATGTCACGCAACGAGGCGGCAAAGCTGTGCTGCACACACACACACACACACACACACACACACACACACACACACAAACGAGTACTCACAGGGTACCGTCGATGGCGACCTCTAGTGTCGGGTCGAGGTAGGGCATCGCCTTCATGTCCAGCTGGTACTTGTAAAGCGGCTTCGCCAACATGTCGGCCACGATCTTGGCGACGAAGTTTGCGATGAGGAGCGGAAGGACGAGGTCCATGTCCTGGGACATCTCCACCTGAGGGGTCACGTGTGTGTGTGTGAGAGAGAGATAGAGAGAGAGAGAGAGAGAGAGAGAGAGAGAGAGAGAGAGCGTGTGCCGGTACGTGTGCGTGTGTGCGCGCTCTTCTGGTGTGTGCAATCATGAGAGGAAGGACCAGGCGCCAAGGACATGTCTACGTGGGCCCGTGTGTGTGTGTGTGTGTGTGTGTGTGTGTGTGTGTGTGTGATCGATGGGCACATTTTATCACGACGGCAGTTTCGGGTGAGAGTGCGTTTGAGTGTGTGTGAGTGTGCGTGTGTGTGTGTTTGTGTGTGTGTGCGTGCGTGTGTGAACTCACGATGATGACGGTGATGGCGAGCGTGAGTCTTGTGACCCCTCCGAGGAGGCTGCCCGCCCCCAGCACGGCGATGAGCCCCGGATCCACCCACTGCCAGTAGGGGTCGCTCGGGTAGGCCTCCCCGGTCCACAGCTCGTACAGCTCCAGCATCCCGACCCCGACCGCGCGGCCGTACAGAGCCCCGTTCACCCTACACACACAGAGAACACACATTCATTAAAGAGAGGCGTAAGGAGGCTGAGAACAAGGGTTTTTACACAGGCTGGGCGGCGTCAGAATTTTTGACGCACGCAACAAAATTTTGATACTCGGGCATCAAATTTAACATAACACTCAATGGAGAGCATCAAAAAAATGGTCCAGTCCGTTCCCGGCCTCGCGTCAAAATTTTGATGCCGCGTCATCTGCGTGAAAACCCTAAATCTTGGACGACCGCCGCAAAGTGCTCCAATAGAGAGCAGACACAGTGTCTGCTGATTTGTGGGACGCTCGGTGTGACACAAGTCGAGAAAAACAAGCCTCAATACACAAAGCTTCCCGGGTCCCCTACATGCTGCAGCAAAACGTGACACAATTGGATCCAATTGAAATGAACCCAACATCGTACGCAGCTCTGAGAGCAGATCCAACGGAACGCCCTTGGGCCCAACGCCCTCTAACGTGATACGCCAGCATCTTCAAAGCTGAGTTCTGGGTCCCTGATGGGGTCCCCCCTCTGTCCAGACCCTGGATCGACGCCAGCATCTTTGAACGGAAAACGGGGGTGCACGCCTGCAGGTACATCCTGCATGGTTGAGCAGTGTGCCACTCACAGAAGAGGGACGAAGGTTCCACCGACGATGGCGAGTCCCGCAGTGAAGCAGGTCATGGTGAAGTAGACCGGAAGTGCGTAGAGCAGCGTCTGCCACGAGAAGTAGCGGTGGTGGTTCCGTGCAGCCAGCTTCTGCAGCGTCCCCGTGCCGCCGCTCTGCAGCAGTGTCGCCACTGCAGGGAAAACAGGTCACAAAGGTCATCGAGGTCATTCAGGGGTCAATAGCTGGGACGGGTCTCAAGGCCTGTGGGTTGAGGTTGAATACTCACACTCGTTGTAGTAGGATTTGTTTTGGGCGTCTTTCCCACACGTGTACTCCACCAAAGTCAAGTTGTATCTGCAGAAAGACAAACACACATGTCACTTTTTCAAAATCTTTGCTTTCTTGCAGTGGGTCTAGTCCTGGGGTTGGGTGACCGCCCATTCCGGACGAGCCCCACACAGTCCCCATTCCTTCAGTCCCGACTTCCTGAGGCTTCACCCATTCAGTTCCACCCTGCAACTCCGACGCTTACAGCCTCCCCTCTCGGAGCAGACTTCCCACAGGCCACTCCCTCCCTGTTCAGTCCCCAACACTCACGAGAGTCCGCAGGACGCAAACGGGCTGGTGAGGTTGCGCGGCGGGACGGGTTTGCAGTCGAACGCCGACGGGAAGTAGACCGCCACGGCCGCCATCAGGAGCTGAAACACGGACACAGGTCTGTAGGACAAGCTCAGGCGAAAAGATCGCTGCCTGTGCGTCTTTTCAGTTTGTTGAAAGATTTGCATGGTTTGTTATTTGCACGTTTGCATGAGGAGCTCTTGAAAACAAACGTTTCGTGCTGTTTGACAGAAAATCTCAATTCAAGGAAGGGGTCAGAAACATGCCTCACAGGGTGGGCACATAACCCTCCACTGCATGGGCACAGTCTCTCTGGGTCTTGTGTATTTCGCGACCACCAGATGGACTCAAACCCCCGAGGAAATCGCACCACTAGAGGGACTCAAACCCCCGAGGAAATCACATCACTAGAGGGACTCAAACCCCCGAGGTAATCGCACCACTAGAAGGACTCAAAACCCCCGAGGAAATCACACCACTAGAGGGACTCAAACCCCCGAGGAAATCACCACTAGAGGGACTCACCACGAAGACGACGGCCTCGACGATCCTGAGGACGCGCTTGGCGTGCGGGTTCGACACGGCGGCGACGATGCGTTTGCGCGTCAGATTGACGGCGTTGTTGAGACGCGTGAAGACGGCGCCCAGGACGCCGCCGATGACGCCGAGCGCCACCGCCGGCGCAAAGATGGCGACGTTGTACGGGACCGGCTCGATGATCTGCGCGCAGAGGGAGGGAAGTCCGATGCGTCCCAAACACATGGGAATTGCACACGAATCCGACAGATGGGAGAACTTTAGGGTTTTCACATTGGTGACGCTGCGGAGGCAGGAAGTGATAACAAGTTCAAAGGTTATTGAGGGAAGAACCCCCAACCCCCGCGGGGGGGGGGGGGAATTCAACTTTGAATTTTCGGGCAAGAACGAAAGCAGGAGGGTTCTGGGAACAGACTCACATTCTGCGAGTAGAGACCGATCAGCCCCTGGTACTCGAATCCCGTGAACGCTGACGTCAGCAGTTTTGCCGTCGCGGCGGCGATTCCAGCGCAGAAGAAAACCTGTGGATGGACAAAAGGTGCAGGTGGTGCATCCACAAAGGTTTGAGGGAGGGTGTCAAATGTTTCTGATCCTTGTGAGAGTCACGTCAAAAAATGCTCGAGTTCCACCCAAGGACCTACTAGTCACCCACCTGGCAACTCACCCCCCCCCCCCGCCGTGGTGCATATCTCCATGGGGCCCGCGCTCACCCCACCCCAGACCTCGCCTCACCCCACCCGGTCTCACTCGTTATCCGTCAACCCTGCCAGGTGCCTTGCCATGTCCCCACCCACCCTTCACCTCTTCCCTGCCCAGCCCATGCCGCTTCTCCACCTCACCCCTCGCCTCGTCCTTTCCCGGCCCTCGTCTCACCCCTTCCCAGATTTCGTGTCGTGTCGTCCCTGCCCAATCCCAGGTCCTGTCCCTGCCCAACCCTCACCCTATCCCCTCCCCAAGGCACACACCTCATCCCCCGAGGCCCACACCTCATCCCCCCGAGATCCACACCCCATCCCCTGCCCCGATACCCTGAGCCTCACCTGCCACGACAGGCTGCGGCTCCAGAAGCTGGACAGGTCCTCCATAGCGAAGAGCAGTCCGCCGATGGGCGCGTTGAAGGCGGCGGCAACACCGGCCGCGACGCCCGCCGTCGTGAAGGCGCGTCTGAAATGAGCACAATCGTCATGCGTGGAGTTTGGTGCAAAATTCTTTGATGCGTTGAAGATAAACGAGCAGCATCTGTTGAACTCCTCCAACAAATTTGTGCTTGTTTATGGCGCGTTGACTTCTGCCCTGAGGGGGCCACACGCCAAACCGGAAGTGAAGGTGGAACCGGAAGTGACCTGTCCTCGGGGTTCCGGAAGCGCGAGAAGATGTGCGGGTCGATGCCGAAGGTGCGCGACTTGAACTGGCCGATCCCGACGCCGACGATCGCACTGCAGGAAGAAGCGGTCGAGCGTGTGAGACGAACAGTCACAGGACACAATCTTTGGATTGCCGAGCATGCAGCACCTTCCTTTGGCCAGTTGACAGGCATCAGTCTGGCAGCACGCATAGTTTTCTGCTGGCAATGGTGGACACTCCAACTCAACATACCCTTTGGCTTACAACCGCTTCTTGTGTGATCGAAGACCCCACACCACCCCTAAGGCTGTGACAGGTCCTTCCTGTCCTCCTGATCAAACATCTTTTTGCTATGGCCACAAATACCTAAACCTGTGGCAAGACGTCTCCACATGTCCGTGGTGGTTCACTGTGCAGGACTGTGGGCTCCGTTCGCCTGAGACCACAATGCCTTGTTCCCACCCGCAAGTCACGGTGGAGTGAGGACTCAGTGAACCATGAACCATTCCAATAAGGGTTTTCACATTGGTGACGCAGCGACAAAAAATTGACACCCGCGTCAAAAATTTGTGATTGGTCTGGACCAATAATTTGACACTCTCCATTGGGCATCATGTTACATTTGACGGCTGTGCGTCAAAATTTTGATGCATGCATCAAAAATTCTGATGCCGCCCAGCCAATGTGAAAACCCTAAATGACTCACTCACCCTGTGGTTCTTCTATTGCCAGCTCACATCATGCCAGGGCTGTGATGGCTCACTGCACACTGCTACACTCACTAACTTACTCATTTGCCAAGGCTGAACTCACTCACTCACTCACTCACTCACTCACCAATGCTACACCCACTCACTCACTCACCACCCCACTCACTTACTCACTCACTCACTAACTCCACTCACTCACTCAGGCCACACTCACTCACTCACTCACTCACTCACT
>JAAUXT010006846.1_pt1 | contig 16609 bp, 19 predicted proteins | sample 7278171 | NCBI WGS metagenome assembly JAAUXT01 (sample SAMN14350112, study PRJNA611818) | marine sediment metagenome | isolation source: surface marine sediment (1.8m) | place: French Polynesia: Moorea | collected 2018-08 | reverse complement strand
TGAATGCTAAGGGTTTTTAAGCCAACAGCGATACCTAGATGGCCGCTACCGCGACCATCAATTAGCATTTTACGTTTGCTAACCTTCAAAAGCACTCGTGGATGTCTTGGCAGATCTAGTAGCAGCTTGAAGGATCGTAATCTTGATAACTCGTCAATGACAAGAGAGGATTGTGTGTGATAAGACTTGACCTGACACTTGTTATTGTTGTGCACCAGCAAAATTGTTATTAATTTTGCAATATCTGCTGATAACTCCCAAAAAATATCCCACATTCCTTCCCACTGGGTTCCAGGGGCGTTGTTGTACGTGAGGTCTGGAATTTTTGAGGCAGACAAAAAACAGCAGACTTCCTTCTCCGTACAATTGCTTCTGCATTATTGGCTTCAAAGCTTCTTTTCTTCACTCAATCCTGAACCACGCTTCCATGGAGTAAATTTCTGTCATTGTTTGTTCCTGCTGCATGCACTGTTGGGTGTGAGCCAAACTACGCAGATCCAAAGGACAGCATCTTCCAGTTTTTGGTGTGTGCGTGCGCGTGCTTGACTGTCGCAATGTTCATGGCTTGTTGTGAAACAGCACACTCGTGCATGCACAATTTTTGATACCAAATCAAACATACTGCTTGACGTTCCCTCTTGCCAAGCAAGCTGACCACGCAGTGTCACACGTCATCCCTCCTGGACGTGAGTGATTATTCTTCTGAATATGTTGGTTCACGCACAAATCCGGGACTGCAGACTGAAAGACCCGCAGGCGTCGTGTGCTGTCTCATTGGTGGCAAACCAATTTTGTTGCTTAGAAACATGGATTTGAAGAAAAAAAAAACGCTTGCCTCTGCTCTCAAACAGAGAAATGTAGTTTGACCTTGGAACTTGGGAAAGAAAGTCTTGTCGTTTCATCACAATTAAACTGACTGCACAGCAAGAACGCCAACTTACCTCGATCAAGCTGTGGTTTGATACGTTTCTCCTGCGATTACCGTCGCAAATGTGGAAGCGTTGCATGAATGGGTTTATCTGATAAACCACAAAAGCTTCGTCATTAGAGATAAGCTTTTGCACACTGCAGATAGATCCATCTAGGTTTTGCACTGGTCTCGCATGTATATGTGGTCTCAAATAGTCTGTGGTGTTCTAAATTTGCGTGCATATATACCGGTACTTATATCAAGCAAGTCCACACAAAGTGCCGTGTGCAGTTTCAGCCGTGTCGACACACGACCGCGAGTGCGCCGAGATGCTCCTTTGCTGTGAGAAAACCAAAGCTCGAGGCTCTGGCTGAGAGTTGCGCATCATCACAACAGTTTTCAGATTACGAATAATCACGTCGAAGATTCCAATCTGTCTGAAATAATATTTCAGTGGAAGCGGCATTGACTTTGTTTGATTTTTGTTCACAAAACAGCCTTGGACACAACAAGGAAACAATTGCTTTCCATTTTCTCAAGTTCAACATTCCGATCGTGGTGTCCGTGGAACTTGGTTTTTATTCATTTTTTCCGCAGAAACCAGCAGCACGGCATTATCAACTTGTGTGCAACAGCTCCTGTTGCTCTGCAGGTGCATAAGATGAGCACAAAAATGCAGGCGAAACAACAAAACATTAACTGCACTTGTGTGGCCCATGGAACAGTGTGTATTGTCCTTCGAAGGTAGAGCAACAGGTGGACGCTTTTTCATCTTCCGGCATTGTCCATTCACAGAATAACACAGGAACATCGGTGCGCACATGTGTGAAAACAATTCAACACATTGAAATCGTGCTGCAATTCAGACAGACCCCCTTTGTGACGGCTCCGTCACGCAGTATTGTTTGCAGCCCGTGCACTTTTGGCGCACAGGCGGATGTCAACCATCGCGTCAGCAAGTTAAAAAGCTGTTCAAATTGTTGTCAAATTGAGAGTTGGAAGTTTTTGTTGTCAAAATCACCAAACCTTCGGAGTCAAGCCGTTGTGGTACATTCCGTTGCAGCATCTTTGTGTGTGTGTCTTTGCACTATGTCTGAGTCTTGCGTCCTACACTCGATAAAAGCGACGCATGTATCCAAAGCCGGACGGGGCCCACGGCTGGTTCAGGTAGCGCGCCTTCTCGTGCCACGCCGGCTCGAAGTGCGGCGGCAGCGTCGACACCGACGGGGGCGGCAGGTACATGGAGCGCGCCCTGCGCTTCCGCTGAGACCTGTCCAGCTTTCTGAAAACAAACACTTGACGAGAATTTCATGGCGGCTGCTGGTCCGTATTCACGCACAATGTCCCTGCTGTCAAGAAACGTATGTGCAGGCCCAATGATCCAGAAGAAGTTCACACGATGTTTAGAAGATTTTTTCACATCGGCCGACATCAAAGAGAAGGAACTGAGCTTCGAGAACGCTGTCCAGAGATTCGGCATGGTTTGCATGGCTTGCGCTCACAACTCACCTCTGATACTTCTTGGCCCTCTCCACGTCTTCTGAAGTGACACTTCGATCATCCTTCAGCATCTGAGTTTCCATCCGTCTGGAAAGATGGAGAACACCATCCTGCGGACGTGTTCTTTCTCAGAAAGCTGAAATTCTTGATTCTTCTTTTCAAACCACAAGGCGGGCTCGTGAGATTTCCGAGCACTACTTGTACTTGAGCCACCTGCTTGTGTTTCAGCATTGGAGCCACAAACACCCGAAGTCTCACCTGGAGGCACGCGACGCGCAGCACTGAATGAGGACGAAGACGATGCAGAAGAGAAAGAAGAACACGACCACTGAGCCCATCACGATGAAGAGCAGTTCCCTGCTGCTGAGCCCCTCCCGCCAGTCAGCCCGGGCGACGCAGCCCTCCCCCGTCCAGTCCGGCCCGCACCTGCACACGAGGTGAGAGACTCGCTGGAAACCAGAAGCGGACGCATGAAAACAGGCTTGGCTGATCGAACTCTGAACACAACAGAAAACATTTCATTCCCGACGGGAACAATGCGATGTGTCGCAGACGAACTGTCCCCTTCAAGCAAGGGGCAACGACTGCAACGTCAACTGCAACGCTCCGCTCTCGTGGCTCCAACACGGTGACGACAGGGGCGACTCACAGACAGACGGGTTCGTTGGTTGTCTCATTCACGATGCAGTTTCCGTTGTTCTCGCACACTTCTGCGGCGTCGTAATACGCGCATGCGTTCACCAACTCAACTACAAAACGACCCACAGTATGTACCGTAAAATCCCGCGTATAAGACCCCCTTTTGATGCTCTAAAATTAATGCCCAAAATGGGGGGTGGTCTTATACGTGAGGATTTAACTTTTGATATTAATGATCAATAACAAGATCAAAAGTGAAGAATCAAGAGTAAAAATGAGGAAGTGAAGTATCAAAAGAGAGTGGGATGAGTCAAGGGAGTATTGAAGTTGAGTTAGATCTAAAATTGAAAAAATTTATGAAAAGTTTGCCTGAAGAGTACACATTTGTTGCTTTTTATGGAAAATATATTTAGAGAAAGTAATTTTAAAGAGGAATTTCTTCAATTTTGTTTTGAAAAAACTTAAAAATTTGTATGTGTGAATTAATTTCCTAAAAATATAAAATATAGCTTTGTACTGATTTCATGGATCAAAAATAGGGGGTGTTCTTATACTCGAAGGGGTCTTATACGCGGGATTTTACGGGTAGTCCCTTTTTCCTCAACAAGGAAATGTTCAGATCCAAACACTGGCATTTCTATGAGAGTGATTTGGTTTTTTCTCGACCTGTTTTTTCCAGCAACCTGGATGAAATATCTGTTCAGGCAAATGGATGCGACAAACGTTTGTTTCAACAGGGTGCTTGCAGTGCTCGACCTCAGATACAAATGAAAGAAGCGAAATCGCCAGGGGTACAGGGGGAACCTGAGCCCAACTTGCCTGCATGCCCTCAGTGAATCGTGGTGTTTACCTTCGACCGGCCCGCTTGCGGACGGCACGAGGATGGCGGGTGTTCCGACGACGCGCACGACTCGCCCGTCGATGCTGAGCGTGCCGGCGCCGCGCGACACGGCGTCCGCCAGCTGCATCGCGCGACGGGACCGCTCTGCTTCCGTCATCGGCGATGACGTCTGCACGTCGTACTCGATGATCGTGCTCCCGTTCCTTCCGGTGAAAACGAGTTCTTGACCAACAGGTATCGACAGCACGAGAAATCGCTGAGTTTCAGCTGCTTTCCAGAGTTGGTTCTCCCAAAGGCACTTTCTTTGACACGGATTCGTCCGAAAGGAAAATTACGGAAATTTTTCACAATTTGAATTTCATCTCATTGTTGACCGTGAGGAAGAATGGTGTTGATGACAACAATTCTTTTGTTGAGGGCAGTGTGACAAACACAACCAAGAACGTACTGGCATCGTTCAATCGTGAGTGACCTCAGGTCCCTTCCTGCGTTATGGATCCTCAACAACTGAAAGAAACCAGGAAAGGGTTATGCCAAAGAATAAACAACAAACAAAACAAACAGCTGTGAAGGAAGGAGAAGTGGGAAGGTCAGTCGTTTGCTAATTCCACGTTCAGAGAAGAAAACCAGGCAAGGAGGGGCTTTCTGGAGGATCTGGGGGACTCAACTCCACACTTCCGGAACACAAACCCAAGGCAAATTTTGCAACACACACGCCCCCCACACACACACACACACACACGCGCGCGCACTTAACAGTTCTCAAGGTTGGAGTTTGAGACCACATATCAAAGGTGGTACCTTCCCTGACCTCAAACCCCCTGGAGGCAGGGACCTTGAGCAATCGCAGCTCCCAAGTGTGTTGAACATTCGGAACGCGTCTCACCCGCATTGAGAAGCGGCCAAAACGTCTGCATCTGGGCTCAACGTACCTCGTTCCTGCAGGCAGTCAGCCACATCCTGTCGTGGCACTTCCCATCCACAGCCAACGTGAGTTTCATCTTGAAAACGTAGTCTTCTGCAAGAGATACACACACCTGTCAAGCTCAAAACACAGACATGCATACACATGTTCACACACATACACACACACGCACACCACTCTCGCCCTTCTCTGTCTCTGTCTCTCTCTCATTTGCGTTTTCTTGGGCGTTTTCGAGTGTACATGTACTGGCACTGGAAATATGCTGTAGAACCGAACTGGTCTTCATCCAGGAACAAATTGCCCTGCTGGACTTCTTACGTCTGCTGGAGATGTCGTACCTGGTGAGGCAACAACAGTCGTCACTGCTGATGTCACAGTCGTGGATTCAACCGTCGAAAAACCCGCGGCTCCCACTGCATTTGAGCCAGACACGTCAGATCTACTTGCTGTCCAATGCCCACTTCTCGTCGACTGTGAGTCTGGAGTCGATTCAACAGTCGATTCCTCAGTGCTCCTGGTCGATAGTTCCGTTGGTACAACTGTCGGCGTTGTACTGCTGAGGTCGGACGCATCATTGGTGGACACTGAGGTTGATTCTTCTGAAAGGGTAGAACGAGGATGACTGGATGACTCAGTCGCCCTGGTTTCTCTGGTGAAAATTGTCGGTGATGTCCGTTCAACAGAGGGCGAGATATCAGCAGTCGTTGGGCGTGTTACTCCAGTCCTCAGAGTGATATCACTTGGTAAAAGTGTCTGCGCAGCTGCTGCATTGGGGTCGGGCGTGACGCCCCCCACATTTCCACAGGTCGCAGTTAGTATCCAGAACGGAATCCATGGCACCAGAAATCCGGTAAGTTCCATATTCAAAACTGTGACAGGCGCAAGGAAAACACGCCTTTGATACCTGAAGATGTATAGAGTCTACGACGTGTGTTTGAATTGGAAGGTGAGAGCACTGGAAACAACCAAAGAAACTCGCACACACTTTTCAATCTCTCATGCGCACTGTATGGTTTGGTCATGCTTCTCATTTTAATTGCAAACAAATTTTCAAAGTGAGCCAAGAGGAAAAAGCGCATCTTTCTCCAAAACAAACAATCATTGAAGGGCAACTGTGTGAAGCAAAAGGTGAAGATGGTGTTTCAACAGAGAACCTCACGGTCTTTTCTTTTGTTTCGCACGCCGAGAGGGTATGTTCAGGGACACACCCGTTCAAAACTTTGAACTCCAGTGGCCACTTTACCCAAGACGACAATGTTTTTCTCCAGACTGAAAATGTTCTTCTGCGAAATGAGTAGTTTGTACTTCTTGTTTGAATTTGAAATACATGCAAAAGTAGCGTATTTTGCACCGGGCCCGGTGACACAAGTTTGGGGACTTTCAATCAACCGGTGGAGAGTCTCAGATGTCCAAGAATTCTCGGATCTTTGACAGAACAGTGTCACAATACATTTCGCCAAAATTTGGAGCGAGATCCATGTCACCCTGCCTCATCTGTAAAATACGTGACTGAAACTGTTTCTCGCACTTTTTCTGTGTCGCGATATATTTCCTTTTTCACATTTGGACACTTCAACCGCGATGGGCGCGAAACCCTCGCGTCGCGCTGTGCCGTCTTCTCCAACGGGACGTTTTGCGCGTCGAATACATCGATTTTCGTATCGTCGAGACTTTCGTACGAAACTTGAGCTTCAAACAGCTCCGTTCAAACGAAAAGGAGAGGGAGCGTTGGAAAGAGAATTGAGATTTATTTCTTGGTAAAATGTGACAAAAACGTCAACAAAATGATCGTTCACGACTGTGCCTGGTGGATTTTGGTACCTGGATTATTGTTATGTGGAATATGGGCCAGAAAGCACGGTAAGTGTGGCGATGTGAGCAAAACGATTGATGGCTTGAAAGAAAATGTGAGTCAGTGTGTTCAAAAACAAGTCAGTTGCATTTGGACGAGAATCTTGATGCTGTGTCTTCCAATCGGGAAACTTCCGCGGGTATCAAGATTTGCGTCAGTCCGTTCAACATGAATCATGTAGATCTCTATATCTGTGTAGATCTAGATCTAGAACTAGAGTCTACCTGCAGACGTGGGTTCCATTCCTTTCAAACAAGAGAGCACGTGCAGAATCTGGTCTTGATTTGGACCAGCGTTTTGACAAAGCGAGCTGGATGCACGAGGACAACTGACTGAACGGGTTTTCCTGCAGGCGTCCCTTCTGCGTGGGATGTTGCATCCGAGTCCATTTTCGTACTTTGATTCTGACAAGGATGGAAACATGGAAGTGGGGACTGACCCCAGTGAAACAAACACACACACACACACACACACACACACACACACACACACACCCCTGCTCCAGCAATTCAGGAAGTGGTCAGTGCAGCACAAGGGAAACCTAACGGTCGATTGTGGTAAGATGTCTTCGTCAGACTGAGTTTCTCTGTCAGAGAAACCGTTGTATAAAACTGAACTGAATCGTGCAGATCTCTTCTGCAGTGTGGCGATTGTGCCAGTTGAAAGCTCCTTGTCTGCAGGATTCCTCTTCCTCTTGAGTGGAACAGCCCGCACGTTTGAAGAGCATGGCTTTGGGCTACAACGCGATGGAGGCTCCGAGTGTGGAGCGTAAGAAAAAGAAACTGTTCGTCGGAGGTTTGTTTGACATACGACTTACGACGTACAATGTGAACTTTTCCAAAGTCTCAAGTGTTTCTATTTGCATTTCCCGACGGCGGTTGTGCGTTTGAATATTCAACCCCTGAGGACCAGTTGAGCGATATTCAAACTCTGAAACTATTGCATCTTGACAAGACACTGATTCTACTCAACTCAGACACCTCTCACCACTCCTGGTTAATGAAAATGATAATCCAACGAATATGCTGTTTCGCATTCTTCAACACTTGACCGAAAAAAAAGGCAATTTCATTTCGCGTATGTGAGTTGTCACTCTTGTGTGATTGGGTCAAGTGCGTCTGGGCCAACACTGGAACGGTCATAAAGGAATTTGAGGAGCTTGCCTTTGGCCGAGTGATTTTGTATAAAAGTGTCGTTGAAGGCATTTGGCAGGGTTATTTTTAGATTACCTGCTCAAGGCTTTGCAAGTCTGTGACTTTTCTCACAGTGCGACCCGTTGAGAACGTAGTATGCGAAAGTGTTGAATGAGGCCTAATTTGCCACTTTGTAGTGCTCTGATCAAATATTTGATGAAACGTTAGACCCAGAGTTTTGTGGTTTGAATTGGACTTGTTCCTTGTGTTCGTACTCACGCCTTTGTTCACGTGCAAGATTGTTCAAAGCGTGCGTGTGTACTTGTTTGTATGTGCGTGTGTGAAGCGGTTGTGTATGTGCAGGAAGGCAACGCCTGTTTTATGTCCCTCACTCGTTTCCCTGAACGTGCATATGGCATTGGATAAGGCCCCGAAAATTACTTTTATTGATCTCGAGATGCACATGCATGCATTTTGCACATGGGTGCGATTTGTTATCCAACGCTGTTGCTTTTCTGCAATGCAGGACCGTGCATTGATGCAACTGTCACGTAACTCGTTCATCAGGTTTTGTTCATCGATCGATGTCAGGTTCGGAATGCTGTGTGGAGGTGCGATGAGTCACCTGGACCCTATACTTCTCAGGCTGTCACCAGCACTGCAGGGTGGTTGTGTTCTCATATGTGTGCGCTTAGTATTTGCGTGAGTCTGGAGTGTCCATGGCTCTACGAGTATTTTGTTGTCCACAGGTAATCGCGGTAGATTTTGTATCACCAACAGATCGAAACTGACATCTGTTGGAAACGCATTGGCAAGAAATTCAAAGCTAAGCAGACACTGTGTTTGGTACGTATTTGCAGTACAGCGAAGTTTCAGTGCAATTTCCAAACAAAAGTACTCATGAAACTGCAACAAAAACAAACACGTTCTTGGCTGTTTACTTTGAACAGAACCTGGAGAATTTGGAAATTTTGTTCGCGTTCTTCAGTGGGGACCCTAAAACGTGAGAAGAATCCAGGGTGGCCGGTGAAACTGGGATCTGTGTGTCTGCTTTCTGCGATGGTGCTGAAGCCCCAATGCGGAAACCGTTGGCATTGTGTGCGCGAAGCAAATGAGACGTGCATCGATAACACAATGGGGCGCCCGCTGACACAAAAGCGCCTGTCAGATGGAGCGTAATGAGCGCGCAGAGAGCCGTGAGTGATTGCGCGTGAGTGTTTGCGTTTTGATCCCCGCGGATCACCCAGGAAGACGAGGACACTCGACATTTCCCGAAAAATAGAGGTCCTTGTGTTTGCTATTTTCCAGCCTTCTGACTTATCTTGCTGTCTGTCTCTCGACAGGCTGTCAAAAAAAGCCTTTCGAATTTGCTAGTTAACGTGGCAGCAGGAAGGTCCCTTGTCCTTGCGCAAGTGAAGGAATCCCACGAAAGTCGTTTCTTATCTCTTATCAGCAATGACAACGACTTGATCTCCTTTGTGACAACGGAAAGTTGCAGACTCTCGCGATGTTTTGCTCGTCCCACCGGCTGAGGCCGTGGTTTGTGGTCGTACGTATCCGCGGGTGCTCGTTTGTGCCCGACACAGATATAGCTGGGGACTAATGAGTGATAACCATCACTGTTTAAGTGCAGTGGAATTGTTTGCGAACACGTGTTTTCGTGCACGGTCTGCCGGCGATGTCCAGGTGCAGTGTCGTGTTGAGTTGGCTCCAGCTGCAAATCTTGAGAAGAAATCCAGCTGTTGCTGCGTTGGCTGGGCCGGTACAGAACGGATGCTCTCCTCTCGCACAAAACACATTTCAACAAGTTGTACGCAAGACCTCCATCGCGCAGGTCAACCCCTGATAAGACTTGACAAGGCTGAGTAGACGATGAAGATATTCTGCATCGTCAGGACACGAGCTCAGATTTAGCTCCCTGCAGGAAATGACGCGGGCGTCCCCTGATTGCAGTGTCTGCCTGGATGGATGCAGCGGTTGCATGTTCTTCCATCACTGCTCAAAGGCACCTGCGGATCCGGCTGTGCAGCGGACGTCCTGCTCCAGCAGGCCGAGCAAGCTGCAACATTGCAACGAAAGTTTGCGGGAAGATCACGAAAGAAAGCAAATCAGGAAGCGGACAAGTTGAAACGGACGTGTGGAATTGGTCTGTTTTGTCGCTGTCGCAGTCTTGGTTTTCAATATTGCAGACTGAACTGGATTGCGTTTTGCCTGCACACGCGTAGCTCTGAAGGCAGCAAGCAGCAGGACAAGTCTTGTCTCCTCCTGTGTATGTCGATGCACGACAGCTCGGGGGACCCGGCCCATCTCCAAATCGAGTGAGATGTCATCACCAGCAGCTGCCTCATGTGATTAGTTGCCCCTGGAACACGCAGTAATAGCACGAGGCAGCCCACCCAACGCCCAACCGCACATGTAAATTGGAAAGAACAGAGGCAGTGATTGCCACTTCGTGTGCGCGAAGCAGGAAAAGGCCCATCTTGCTGGCCCAGAATCGAGCGAAGAAATAAGGCATCGCAGTTGTGCTGGTTGAATTGGGTGCAGCCATAAAATTCGTGCAACAGGCATCACGGTTGGACCTCCCGTCGGTCTGCACGAAGGGCAGAACTACAGCATGTTCAGAATGTAACATCTTATCCCTTCTGTAAGCGACGCAGCGCAGCTGAGTAATGGGCCTTAACCGGAAATTTCATCCTGCAGAGCCGCAGGATTCCTCAATGCCCGCGCAATCCTCAGGGGCAACAGATTACGAGCACGGGAAGCTATTTGTCTCTTGTCTATCTGCGCCAAGGCATCGCGGTGCAGGGGCTCACGTAGCCAGAATTTCAGCAAGTCGTAACTGAATAATTCAGGGATACCAAAGAGGGTCGGCCATCTTTCATTTCCAGAGCTCGAGCCAGGCCCATCTACGTCGAACTTTCCGTGACTTCTCGTAAATTCCTCTGCAGGGGAGGATTCCCTGACGATTATCCAGTGAGAATGCCTGTTGGTAGCTGGAGTTTTATGTGAAGCAGATTTGGAAGGTTGTTGCATGCGGCGTTGCAGCAGATCAACGAAGGGAATGAGCAATCTGGGATATTTTTCAGTGTTTGGGGAAGGGGCGGGAAAGTTCCAAACCAAACTTTCAGCAGATTTGTGTTTTTCAAGCAGCTGAAGCTTTGTGACCCTTGACCTTCAGGGGTCGTGTTCTTGAGTGGAGGACAAGTGGGTCAGTGACCATCTGGAACGGGAACTGCGCTCGGTCGGATGGCTTCCAGGTGAAACAGATGTTTCCTTCAGTGCTGCGGTGCGTGTTCAATCAGCGGCTATTGAGCTGTTTATGCGGCCTGGAAGTCCAGAATGGGGTTGAGGCCCCGTGCACAGGTTCTGTTCGTCTTTTGACAAGGAGCGCTGTTGAAGAAATCTTGGCGATGCTGTTGCTGAACAGCTGGGTCTTCCAAAGCAGCCAAATCATGACGGAAGCCATAATCCACGGGAGAAGAATGGAAATACGAGAGGGACGTCTCGTGTTTGAAAGTCGTGTGCTGGTTTGTTTGTTGTTCGCAGCGGCAGTTACGGATCAGCTTGCAGCCACTGTGGATCAAAACAAGACGATCCGTCCCGCTTTTGCCATCTGTATCCGGGGCGCTGAGCGGACGCACGCGCGTGTTTGTGTGTTTGTGTTCTCGTGATAACCCGACCCGCGGCAGGAGGGGTGTTTGCTCAGGATTCGTTGCGAAAGAGTCGCACACGCGACCTTGTGCACAAAACCGCATGAAAAAGCGACCTCCTACACTCTGTTTATAATGATTTTGAGCCCTTGCCCCTGGATCCACCCCGACCAAATCCTGCAGTAGCGTGCCACAGTCGATTCGCAACGTGAGCCCCTGCACGCAAACCCGCTGCACCGATTCGCACGCAGCCTCTCAGCAGGACTTTGACATGCTGCTACCTGCTGGGTTGCGCCGGTCAGTCGCATTGGAGCGGCTTTTCATCCTCAAGTCCACGTCCAGCAATCAACATGTCGTCACGTCACTTGTAACGTGCGGGCGCTCAGCATTTCAGATCTTGTCCCGTGTCATCTCGGGGTCTTTGTGCAGACAGGCGTGTGCATCAGGACAGTGGGCACGAGAAAATGCGTCGATCTGCTTGTGACAGAGTCCTGTCAACTCATAATTGGATGCCGTCAGTTTGTCAAATGTGAATGCAATGGGTTGATGCTATCACAATGGTCGGACTGGCATTTGAACTGAATACATAAGGGAAAGTCGGACCTCTTCAAAGCCGCGGGTTTCGTTCAATATGGAGTCTAACTTTTCCCTACATTTCTACGAAGCCCTGGTGAAGCCAAAGCAAAGTACATCATCAGAAAACTTGGTTGGTAACTGCACGAAACAGATGGGTTTGCTGTCCCATCGCCATCTTGTTAGCGCTGTTAACTCGTTACCTCCTGCTGCGTAGAGAATTCAGCCACTTTGCCTGTCAGTTGAACAGCGACATTTCAATCAGTGGTCGGACCACATTTATCTCTCGCGAGGTGCTCGTTCTCATCTCTGCAGATTGCTTCGCTTTACATGTTCTCGTATCAAAACCAACATCGAAAACGATCGCAGGCATGAGAAGCCGTAACTACCCCGCTGCAAATTGTGTGTTGAGTACAAGGAGGGAAGGGGGAGAGGGACGCGAGGTGTCCGTGGTGCAAAGATGACTTTTGCTTCGAGAAGTGAGTCCAACCCGTGCTCGTCTTGGTTGTTGGACACTGTCATTTCCCTGTGTAACTGTCCCAATCAGTGTGATGTTGAACGAACCTCACCTGCCTCCCTGCTGGTCGGTTGCGATAACTACTTGATGACTGCAAGATGCAATGCAGTGGTTTTCATTAGTCCTCCAACCAGCGGGAAATTAAATGCTTTGCCCAGGGCATTGTTTGTGCCAAGTATGCCACAATTACTCAGAGAGGAATGTTCGGAGTCCCAATGCTTTGCAGAACTGAGATACCGGCACCTTGTTACCTACAACGCCTGGAAATATTCTGTGTGGTTGTCATGCAGATTTGTTTGCTGCTGTTTGCAATTTGATTCGAGTGACCCTGCCCCCCAAATGTGTTCGTGCATGTGAATGATGCATTTTTAATGGCGAAAAAAGTTGGCTGCGACTTTGGCGCCTCAGGCCTTGCCACAAGATAAGATCTCAACCCCTGCGAGGAGCCCACGTTGCTTGACCACTTTTTCACCTGGCAAGTACGAAAACTGACAACTGTATGCGCGAGGAAAACGGCAAACGCCAAGCAGAAAAGCCCCAACTGCGAAGACCAGTGGACTGAAAATTATAGATGATCGTTTCACAGCAAAAGCGATGGCAGGCTAATAGCCAGCCTCTGGACATAAACATCGCTCTCTGTTTGGAGCAAACGGCCCATAAACAATATGTTACTCACTGAATACCGAGTTCTGAAAGCAACCCTTCATGTGGACGTTTCCCCGAGGAAATTGCGCTAAATGACGAAGGGTCAACTGCGAACACAAAGAGAGGAGAGGGCTGATGTGTTTTGATTTAGTCCCGATGTGAACCTCGCCCAGGGACCTTTTCTCTCTCACCCAACATGTTGATAGAGGGCAAACGGGAAGGGGTGGACCCTGTTTCAATGCTCAGAGGTACGTGCCAGATTTTGCTGAGGATAACCGAATTCAAAACGCTGCAAACTGTGCCCGCCAGTTTGTTCGTGCACGACGTGGAGTTGCGGGTGAATTTCCTTCATGCAAAGCCAATTTTCACCGCAACTTTCAAACGTTACCCAAAAGTTGTGTCTCTCTTTTTTGCTCAAGATTGCATCGAACATCTCACTAGTGTCTGTACGTGCGAGTCTTGTGTTCGTGTGTGGCGCAATCTCGCTCCGAGGCAGCTCAGTCTTGTTGCCATAGAACGCTTGCAGCCGCAGCAGCGCCACACTTGCAGCATCAGATCGAGCACAAACTCCCCAACAGTGAAAAAGACAACGAGTCTTCGTCAGTGAAGTGAGACTGAATGTTCAAAGTTCTGAGAGAGAACTGTTCGTCGTGGTGTGCCCTTGTGCAAGGACAACACAGCAGGTTCGAGCTGTTCACGCAGAAAACTAGTTGCCCATCATGAAGGCGCTCGCAATCTCTTCTGCACAGCTCCGCTGATAGGGAATTCTGTCAGGAAGAAGAACAAACCTCATCACTTCAATCACGCCAATCTGCGTTGATGAATCTGTGATTTGGTTTCTGTCAGGTGAAGGACAGCAAAAAACCTCGAGAAAATACAGCAGTGAAAATCGGTCTTGGGCACGCAGTTACTGCCACTTTTGGAAACGGTCGGATGTTTTGTCAAGTTTCATAACGGGTGATTTGCGGCGTTTTGACCTGAGTCTGTCAGAGCGTGTGTGGTTATTTTCGACTGACAGACAGAATACGAGTTACCAGGGTTTTTGGAAGGGGATTGAAGCCTTGCTTGTTTTCTTGCAGATCTGCGTGTGAATATCGAAAATCTGCGCGCGATTGTTCATTGCTGCCTGAAATGTTTTGTTTTGTTCAAGGACTGTGTTCTGTGAATAATTGCCAAATCCAGTGTTGTTGCTATGTCTCATTTGCACTGTGTTTTCCCCAGGAAACCGTGGGAGGGAACGATATTTCCGGGGGAGGCGTGTTTGCTTGTTTGAGCCAACATGAGACCAGTTCAATTTTCTTTGCGTGCGAGGACATTCATGTGTTCACTCTTCAATGCAGTGCCGTCCTTCAAAAAGCGAGAAAGCCGCTGTGGAGCTGCAGCCCCTTTCAAAAAAGCTTGGTCTGGAGGCCCACTTCAGAAAGACGGCATTCTCTGTTTGCCTCGAAGACGACGTTCCTGTTATCATACTGAGCGTAACCTCAAGCTCTTTTCCAACCTTGTGTTGGTTTCTCGTTTGACTGTTTTTCTCACGGAAGACTTGAGGGGAGAGAATAGATGAAAGAAACTGCTTTTTCTTGGCGTGTGTTGTGCGCAGCCAATGAAGCCAGAGCATTTTGCTTTGCATGGTGCTCGCTCTTGTCAGCGTCTCTGGCTCGAGAAGGCGCACAGACGCCCACCACGTTCCTTGGGAAGTGAGTTTGACCAAGGATGGAGTGCAACTGTGGACGGAAATGAACGTTTGACGACAGTCGTCCACAACACCCCGCCCCAACAGACTACGGTACCGCTGGGAAGTTGAAGCTTCCACACGCAACGTCCGTCGAGTACACTTGTAAAGTGGCAGACAGTAGTTTACAAAGTGTGAGGAGCGCATCGCACCACACCAGACCACGAGAGCCGAAATGCTGTGAATCAAACTGGAGCAATTAAAACACCAGTTTTGGGTGGGGAGCAAACTGGACGTCGATCCCACGAGGGACCACGGGAGGTCATTGTCTCGAGTGGGGACAGATAGGTCACGCGTTTCGCTGTTCTGGTCTGGTATAATTTATGAATTTTTGTAGTGTTTCAAGGGTCAAGGAGTGTTTTCTGTGGTTTATGACGCCTCTTCATATCAACGAGTGCCTGACTTCAGGTCCAGTTGTAAATCAGTATCTGTCACATTGTTTTCCTGATCTGGTAAACATTTCTCTTGAGTTCATGTACGTGCCGTCGTTCATTTGGCTGTACAGTACCCGACGAACTGTCTGTTTCCCCTCAGGTTTGCACCAAGGTCACTTGAAAAAGGCGAAACGCAGTGCACGTTGTCCCAGTTGTCGTGGCGTCTGCCCAGATTCCGTTAGAACCTTGCAACAGGGGTCCTGATCTTCTGAAGTGCTGTGAGCAATCTGAGCCAACCTCGCAAGATTATTTCCTGTCCAGGCTGATTTGGACAGGTCAGTCAGGTCAGTCCACTGGTGACTGCTGCAAGGAGAATGAGTGTTGAATTAGAGTTGGGTGTCGGGTGGGGAATGAGTGGGTGCAGATGGAACTTGCGTGGAGAAGGCGAGGGAGGTGCAAAGTGGCTGGGGGATGGTGAGGCGCCCAGGCCACTGCCAGGCTGGGTGGGAATGGTGACTGTGATTGAGGATTGGATCATCAGTGTGGGAAGGTGCTTTGATACTTGTGTCAGAAAATGCACACACAGTGGGAACTCAATCATCCCTTTTGTTGTGTGGCTTCGAACTTCAGCTGAAGCTTCCACAGTGAGTTACTGGTTGCACCTTATACCTTTGTGGTTAAGACCAGACACATTCTCTGAGGCGAAATGCACTTCTCCTTTAATAGACTGGGACAAGGTTCCAGTGCGGTTGTTCCAGTCTGGTCGTCAGGAGAAGCTGAGTGAGTGCATGGCAATCGTAATGAGGGCATTGGATCTTCGTCCCCCGTGAACAAAAATTTTCGGATTGATTTGGGCCATTTGGGACAACCCCCACCCACCCCGCACAGGGTTTTCACTTCCAAAGGTTTGATGCCGATTGGGCGGCTACGGCGACTGTTGCTGCAGGTATCAAAGAGGAGTGAGTGAGTGTGTGTGTATGTGTGTGTGAGATATATACGAGGACCGTCTCAAAACAGACCGATTGGAGGACCGTACATCTTTGTGTTTGGTCAAAAATGAAAACTTCCTGTGCCATATGTTTGGTACAACTCATTAACCTATAGTTTAAGGATCTTGTGATCACAGCCAAATGACCTCTTTTAACTGATTAAAAATTGGATAAAATTGTCTATTTGCTATTAGAGATCAATTCTTCTTATTACTACGCATTTTTTTGGAATTGCAAGGTGTTTGTGCTTCTTTTTCCTCTTAAGTTTATACATAGATGTCTCAACCTATCACTGTAGTATAAGATAGATCATCATGTGTGATATTTTTTTC
>JAAUXT010044247.1_pt1 | contig 16610 bp, 16 predicted proteins | sample 7278171 | NCBI WGS metagenome assembly JAAUXT01 (sample SAMN14350112, study PRJNA611818) | marine sediment metagenome | isolation source: surface marine sediment (1.8m) | place: French Polynesia: Moorea | collected 2018-08 | reverse complement strand
CCTAGCAACCAGATGCAAAACTCCCTAGCAACCAGATGCAAATGGCTAAATCCTGAAGATCAAAGGGGGACATCGCACCCGCAGTTGCCTTAGCACTGCTTCTCTTGTTTAATTCGCAGGTGTTTGCGAGATTTCGCTTGCTCGGGTTGCGTGTTCAGTGATGGCCAGGACCCGTTGTGCAAAATTATCCACGACGGACCAATTCCTCTGGAAACTGACTCGCTGGATCTCGTTTACTCTTTGCAAAAGGGTAAATTTGTTCCGACACATCTCACATTCTCTGTGTGAATTTCTGCGTGAATTTTTGTTTTTCAAGCCATTCCAAACTTCACATTTGTGACGCAGATGAGAATGTGACTCCGAATCAAAGCGCCTGTGAATCAACTGGAAACTGCTCGTCCTGCAATGTGGGGTACGTGTGTCTTCTTGTATCTTCGGTGCGGAAGACACAGAAAGAGACATTCGTTTGTCTGTGATCTTTTGAGAGGAATTCGGGCTCCAAGTCCACGGGCTGGAATCAGGTGTACCGTTGTACCGTTGCTCTTCCATCGGGACTCCACTCCGTCCTCGAAGTCGAAAAAACTTGTCAGCACTTGTGAGCGTCAGCCAAGTGAGCATCTGGTTTCGGCAAGCGAAGAAAAAACTGCAAGCTCTGCTCGAAATGGCCTGGAATTCATGTTTTGTCATGGTCAAATGGTGGGATACGGCGTTCAGTTATATACCAAAGCAACACATCCGTTGTGAACCATCTGCCACTTGTGTTTCAAAATGAGGTCCCCGTTTTCTCTGACTGTGACTGGGAACTTTTGCAGACACGAAGGTGGCAGCTGTGTTCAGTGTGAGAGCCAACAGTACGACGGATTGTACGTTTTGGTTTCCTTCGATCTCTACCTGACCTTCAGTGGACCCAACTGCACCGAGTTCAATGGTATAATTTTCAATCAAAACTTGCGCACCAGTTTCTCGTGCATCTTGCAGACTGAATAGCAAGCTGGAGCGCCAGGAAAAACAAAGTGACAAGAAATTTGGTTCCTTTCTTTCCAGGCACTGAGGTGTACTACAAGTGTACAACAGGACGCGTAACGAACGGAACGCTCGACCGTCAGGCGATGACCGTTTCCTACACGCTGCTGTACGAGCCGCCGTGCGACGGACGCACCTTCCAAGTGACGGCCGATCTGGATGCAAACGGGAACATGATCAATGGACGCTGGGAAAATGTCAACGACGCAGCTGATGCTGGTTCTTTCTCTGCAGACAGAGTACAGCCATGAATGGACCGACCATGAAGTGACCTCGCAGGAATGAAAGTTCCTCTGCTTCCTCTCAATGGAGGAACTCTTGAAAGTCATGTTCTCCTGGCAGCCGAAGAGAAAGCAGCCTGGCAACCGGACACAAAAAAAACTACACAAATGCAAGTCCTGTGGTCATGCTTCTGATAATTTTATCTGACAACAGTTTTTCACGTGCATACAGCTGCGTTGCAATGACGAACATTCAGCACACTTTCAGTGCATGCATTGTGCAGTCGTCCTCAAAGACAGCGCAGTGTTCCTCGACAAACAAGTTTCTTACAATCCTGGTCGAAAACAGTTTCCTACAAAAAACCTTCAAAGACATTGTTGTTTTGACAGCGTCCCTCAAAACAACAGAATTCAAGTGTCATGAGATCGGACTTTTACGAAAGTATCCACACAAAGCTGTGCTTGGGTGTGCACCTGAGTGCGTTGGTTCTCACACACGCATCTATGTGCAATGTCTCGAATTCCAACGTTCATTAGAAACAGAACAGATCCACCACAGATGATGCCGAAGTATATCTCGTCAATGACTGCAGCGTCTTTGTCCTCCAAATGGCGAAAAGAGATGCGCGCACAAAAAATTCCAATGTTTCAAGTGTGAACAGTCCAAGACGAAAAGGAAGCAACATTGGTCGACTACACATGGTTTGTTCAGGTAAAATATATTACCGAAGTGCTCTGTGCTTTCGAGTCGTTGTCTCGTTCCTGCATGAACGTGTGTTTACTTTTTCAGTATTTTCCAGCACGTGTTTGAAGGCGCGCGTGTGTGTGCAGCAAGTGTGAGAGACAACGGAGACATTTTTACAGCTCACTGCAAGGCTGTGAGGCTCGATGCGTGGTCCTGTTGACGAGGCGAGGTCCCAGATGAGATTTATTCCAGAGTACTGTAGTCAGTTCCCTTCATGGGAAGTTTTGTACTTCTTGGGCGTTGTGGCCTTTTCTGCAACAGATGAAACCAGCGTGAGCGAATGCAAGCCATTTTTCACACGGAAAATAAAGATGTCTCTTCCCAAGTAACTTCTTCAACAACACGAGTTCTCCAACCAATTCAAACAAAAATTTCTGAATCAGTTTTGACCAACACGGTCTGCAAGGTTGGGGAGAAAAAGTACTGAGAAACACTCGTTGCACATGTTACAAGGGCCAAACGACAGGTTGAGGCATTCTCGTTGCAGTTTTCGGGAATGATGCTGGAGGAAACTGAACACATCAAGATTTTCTATCCTGAAATGGATCACGAACCAAGAGATGTTCTACGGCTGTGCACTCTATTTTGTTCGCACAACATTGAATGTGGACAAAAGAACCAAGATTTTTCTTCACTTGTCTGACGACAAAAAGCTTCAAAACACAACAATTCCTGTGGTTTCTGTGTGATGAACAACGCTCAATTTTCTGTGTTGAAACTTTTCGACGGAAAGCGTCGGTCAACTCGGACTCACCCGCACCTTGAGTGAGGCCCCAGAATCGTCTTCAGCCAATCACAGCGGCGTGTCACACAAATCCAGGCTTGTAGTGAACTCCATCTGGTCCTATCTCTGATATCTGACTTGTCTTGGAAGAGATTGAGTTCTTTGAAGCAGATTTGCCAGAGGCAAATTTTTTCCTCAAAGTACTTCCGGCTTTTCTTTTCAGTTTTTTCCCTTCAGGCTCTTGGCCTTCAGGCTCTGGCACTGCGCTGATCTCTTCCTGTGTGTCTTTCCTTCTGATTGTGCTTCTCTTTCCTCTCTGCAGTTTTTTGACAGGCTGCTCGTCCCCTTCAGGTTTCTCTTCAACCCCAGTATCATCGCCAGCAGCAGCGTTCTCCTCGGGGATGGTGGCGCCTTCTGGTGCGATGGGAGGCCGTGGAGCTGGGAACTCTTCATCTATGGATTCTGAAAGCAGAACAACCAAGTGCAGTGTGTGCAACTGGGTGCATTGTCACGGCAGACTGAACACCCTCAAGTGCTTTCAAACTGAACTCAAAGGAACTGCTGAAAATGCACAAAGTATTTCTGTTTGGCGCCGAAGATTGGAATTGAATCTGAATGATCAAAATGTTTTTTCTTGAGATGGGTTTGATGGTTTCCTTTGAGAAACAAAGCTAAAAGAAATCAGTGCAAAAGGTTCATGCAAGTGATTCACGTCGTGCATGAAGTGTCTTGTACCTGGCATGCAGCAAAATACAAAGTTCAAGCAATGTTTCCCTCAGGAACATCAGGCTCGGAATCAGAGGAACTGAAAAAGTGCTCGGAAGGTCGGCGGCACGGAATACGAGGGATATCCAGACCGTGAATCTCGTCATCTGAGCTGTCCGAGCTATCGTGTCTTTCTCCGGATTTCTTCAAAGTGTCTGCTTTGTCACGGCATTGGACCACGTAAGAGCCCGAGGTAGGTGACTTGACCCCTGAAAGAACTGGCGTGGACAGAGTTGAGCTTTGAGAACTCTCCGGCTCCTCTGTGTGTTTCAAAACCACGTTTCTGCTGATCTCGAGAACAGGTTGGGGCAGAGAATCCTTGTTGGAGAAAAGCAAGGCATTCTCCATACAGCCTTGGACACGATTTCCCTCAGGCTTCGCCACCCTGTCCGGAGGTAAAAAGGCAGGGGAATTGGATTTCTTGACGAGAGATGAAACTTGGCCGATTTTGTGCGAAGACTTTTTGCCCTCCACTGGGAGGTTTTTGCCTTCAACTCCTCGTCTGAATCCTTCACGTGAACTTACTGCTGGATAAAACGTCGAATTTGTACTTGATTGAATTGGAAATGGTTTCTGGTTAGCAGGTTTGACCTGAACAACTTGCAGTGTGACCAAAGGGTCCATCGCCATGTTCTTGGATGTATTTTGCAGGTCTTCATGAGTCTTCACCGGAATCTCGGGCTCAGGCTCAGAATCAGAATCAGAAGAACTAAGAAAGTGCACGGAAGGTCGGCGGCACGGAATGCGAGGGATGTCAAGACCGTGAATCTCGTCATCTGAACTGTCATCAGTTGAGTACCCTGTTTCGTTTATATTCTGTTTCCAGTCAGTTGTTGTGAAAGACGGAGGGTTGTGTGGGGAAGTAGATCTATCGAGTGGTACAGATGAGTCATCTGGTGAAAAATTTCGGGGTGGTTGGGGTACAGAGTCGTCCGGAGCATCCGGTATACAAACTTCAATGACATAACAACCAGTTTCAGACGGTGTGTTCCCTACTTCCGGCTCTTCTCGAATTCCTCTGAGCACATCAGATTCTTCTGAGCGTTCCAAAGCTTTCGTGACTTGACCCTCAGATTTCTCCACATTTCCATCACTTGATTCAATTTTCAAAGTTGTGCTGTCCGTGCGTGAAGATTGTGCAACTGGAATTTTTCGTTCAGGTGAGTAGGGAGGTGGAGGTTCATAATCTGCTGAGTTGTGGATTTGGACTTCAAAGGCTGGAGTCTCTCGATACGGTGGAGGTGGAGTGCGGGGTGCCTCACCTTGCCCTTGTGTGTTGTGGTTCTCATTTGGAGGTGCTCGGTGCGCGTTCTGGTCCAGTGCAGAAAGTTCAAGTGCAGAAGCTTGCAAAGTGTCATCATTTTCCTCTTCCGCAGCAGCAGATGCTGAGGATTTGTGCTGGACCTGTGAAAGTCCCGACTCGCTTTCGATGTCAGGTCCTGCGTTTTTACCGCTTTCGGGGAGACTGGCTTCTTTCTTTCTGGATCTCGCGATGAGCGATGCCTTCTTTAGTGATTGCTTGAATTTGTTTTTGAAGGATTTTTTCTCTTCTTTGCTCTCAATGTTTGCCTTGGTTGCTTCTTCTGCTTCTGCTGATTGCTCATTGGAAGTCTGTTGGGAGATTGCTTCTTCCTTGGTTGTCTCGGGACTCGCCGCTGCTGCTGTATGATTGGCTGATGGATTCTGTGGCTCGGATTGGTTGTGAGTCTTGTTGTGAGTCTTGTCCTTTTGTGAAGGCTGAGCTTTGTGTTTGGTTGCTTCTGAAATGTGAACGTTGGAAGCGTACACTGAAGGCAGTCAAACCCAACACAAAAATTGTGTTCTGGTATGAAAAAATGCACCATTGTCGAGCGGTTCCAGGAAAGGTTCGCGGGAGACATCAGTCTCAGCTGATGTCTGTCAATTGAAAGGACAAATTTGCGGGAGGACACCAACACTTTGTGTTCTTAAAATTGGAACACAAAACAGGAACAGAAAGGAAGACTGTTTCTGCTAAATTTACAATGTGCTCGGGACAAAAACAAAAATCTGCTGGGTAACTATGCGACACCAGAACAGATGCCAGAGTTCCGCGAAGCTCAACTCACCATCTGGTTGGAAAGCTGAGTTGTTGTGACCTGAAACTGGATTTGCTTGATTTTAATGTCGAGCTCTGTGTTCTGTAGTGGTGTGGAGACAAAAATTCAAAGATCAAAATTCGTCGTGTTGGACGAGTCAAGCTCTGCGGAAAACGCACGTGTCAACCCGGACAAACCTGTGCTGAGGGAAGTCTCCTTGACTTTGCCCGCGGGATTCTGCTGCACCTCCAAATCACTCATCTCCGACACAGTGGAGCTGGGCTCGTCCTCCACTGCTCCTGGTTCTGCAAACACAACAGTGAGGCCAGTCTAACAGAGCTGAGTCAGGTTCTTCCTTTTTTCGAGATCTTGAACAGGTGCATGGTATCTGGAGGATATCATCTGTGCATGGGAGTTGCTGTTCACAATTTTCGTGCAAAACAACAGTGAATTCCCACAGAAGTGTTTGTCGCCTTGCTTGTTTCAGAAAGAGAATGAACAAGAAAGCAGAACTTTGAACATAGACACGTCGCAAGCGCAACTTGCTCGTCCGGTAGCTCCCGGTGCCGGAGCTACCTAAGAACTATGAGGCAGGTCCTGCGTACTCAGGCTGGGAAGGACCTGAAAATGCGGCTAGTCCTGCCTCCCTACCTCAGGATGGCAGCAGGTCCTGCGGATTACACTGGCGCGCTCCTTTGGGCGCGCGTGCATGTGCAAATTTACCGTCTTTTCCGAGTTCCCTTTGCTTGGCTCTTTCTGTTTCATCCAAAGAAGGAATCAGGCCGACGCTGTGGAATTCACATGAAAGGAAACACAACTCACTCGCGCTCGCATCTCGCGTTGTGGCAGAAGTCGCTCGGGTGCTGTCTGCCCTTGAGTCGTCCAAACTGCCGATGTTGGAGCCCTTGCAGAACAGGAGCCAGGGCGTCTTCTGCTCCAGAACCGCCCTGAAGGAATCAAGATGCAAGCGATGATAAACGGTTGTCATGTGCTGCAGGCTCCGCCGATCATCTTGAACCAGCGTCACTTTGTTTCTTTGCCTGTGTTGAGCACAATTTGACGTCGTCATTGCGACACACGACACAGTGTCCTGTGAAAGCACGTTTTGTTGCAAACTTCACAAGGAAGGTGATGTTGAGACTTCAGTCTGGAAGAAATACAACAAAATTTCGCAGCATTCTGATTCTTGCCTGTCTCGGTGAAAGAGTCGTATCACAACTATTGGTGCCTTCCTTTTCAAAGAGTGACAGCTGTCCAAGTCTGTTCACACGAGCTCACGCATCCTTTAGTGTGATTCTTTTGTTTTCTACCTGAACTTGGGGTGCGTGAGGGCGTAGATGATCGGGTTCCACGTGGCGGAAGTCTTGGCGATCATGACCGGAAGTTGGGTGGTGTACGGCGTGACGAGGTCGGCGCGCCCGGTGACGCCGGCGATGGCGAAGACGGCGTACGAGATCCAAGAGATGACGAACAGCGTCACCGTGCCGAACGCGATTTTGGCCAGCTGGAAAAGGGTGCGGTTGGAGTTGTTTCCACCACAAGTGAGGAGTCCATGGGGTCAGTCACATCCTGAACACCCCAGAGAACGCAGGCAAATGCTTCATTTTGCTTCGCACTTTTGTCCCTTGTCTGACTGAAATTTATCTCTCGATTGTTGGTCCATTCCCTGATGACAATTCCGCTCATATCCCAGTTGCACACGAGGGGAGACTGAGGCTTGTGCCGACAAATACTTCGGTGCCAAGACAAAATCCATCAAAGAATGCGCGGTGTGGTGGGACTTGATTTCGCATGTTCAAATGCACGAACTTGATTCAATGACTCATTCCACAAACGATTGTTTCTTGCCAGCCCTTTTGAACTTTCGAACAGTCTCACTTTCAGGTACCTGGATATCCTGGCGTCGTTCCCTCTCACTCTTGGTTGTCTGAGCGCCCATCTTCTTTGCTGTGCTCTGCATCATCTTCGCCTGATAAAGAATTCAAGTTGTTGTTGAACCGTTTTCAAAGCAAAACAAAATTGAACTTTGGCTCTTGGCTTTGACACTTCATGGCAGGCGCCTATCCACCCGTCCCTGCATCGGGTTGTACAGTACCTGCTGCTTGACAGAGAGGATGATGCCGATGTAGCACCAGATAATGAGGACGAGCGGAGCGATGAAGCCGAGCACAAACATCAACATCACCTGCAACAATACGGGTGGCCCCAAGATGAAATGAAGAAACCACACCTTGACCTAAAGCATCGTGCACGTGCACGTGCCAAAAGTTTTCAGTTTTTCGGTTCCTTTCAAAGTTACGGGGTAGATTAGGTAAATTGTGCGCAAATTCTGAGCACTCTGGGTGAGGGCCGTGTGTAGCCTGCGCCTTTGTTGCTGCTGTCACGGCCTTCAGAAGCATGAGAGGATTTCACGTCGCCACACTTACGTGAGTGAAAGTGTTCCAGTCCGTGCTGAGATAGTCGAAAGAGCACTCGATCTGGAAACCCTCTGGTATGTACCTGAAAACAATTCGGAAATCAGATCTGGGTGAATCTCTCTGAATGTCAACAAAAACTGGAGGCGGAAAGGAAATGAGACTTTTTGAGTCTGGACTCATCAAAAAGAACAAAGCGGCTGACATCACAATTTGCTTCACTGTGAAAGAGAATTGCTTTTGGAACTGTTGTGTGGTACAACATACAGAGCTCAATCGTGACCCAACGGCTGAACTCTTTAGATCGTGTTTATCTTCCGTCAGACCGTCAGACACGACGTCAATACCTGCCGAATCCGAAGAAGGGCGGGATGATCCAGGCGATGGACCAGAGCCAGCAGAGGGCAATCTGGAACGCGGCGCGTCGATGTGTGATTCGATGCATCGCCTCGAGCGGGTTCGAAATGACCACGTAGCGATCCAAGGCGATGAGCGCCAGAGTTCCGATCGAGTTGAAGCCGAACACGCCTGCGATCGCCGCGTACAGCTCACACGCTGGAGAATAAGCATCACGACACTTTGATGAGTTCCGCAGCCAAATGGCGCGACGAAGATATTGCAAGTTGCCAGTAAACGTGGGACTTGGGCACGTGGCACGTTGTTCAGGGGAAGCTTGATCACGTGAGTTTTGCATGGGATCGACACGGTGTCCCAAATTCAAACTGGTCACTCCACAACATCTATCTTCCTTTTGTCAGTATCGTGTACGCGCATGAGGCCTGATCGTTTTTGAGGAAAGGAACGAAGTGTCAACTACACCTGAATGACAGCAGATGACAAATTGAGGTCAGGCAGTGTAATTGTGATGCCGGTTCATTCATGTCGGAGCGAGGCAGACGACAAGGTCTGCGCTGGGAGAGTGACCTTCATTTTAATTAGATGGACTCTTCATTCTGCCCAAGTAAGGCTGTACGTAAAAGGCGAACCGAAATGTCCGTTCTGTGAAAAGCCTTCAAGTCCTTGAAGCAAAGAGTGATGCACCCAAGAGTCCAGCTGAGGTCCACGCAGACAGAGCATCGACGAAGATGCAAACAAACAAAACTCTTCTGCAATTCAAGCACACGTGTGACGCACGATGCGTCGTTCGAGCCTTGTGTGGGGAATTAGGATCTCAGGTGCGTCATCCAGCGATTGGCACTTCAATGCTTCTATTCTTGGTCAGTTCGTCAGCAGTAAATTCCTCAGCTCAATGTCACGTCGTGGACAAATCCCTCGGCGGAGTTACGTACTGCCGGGCAAATTATGTGTTTTACTGCCTGAGTCGTATATTTCATTACCGCAAATCTTTCGTCAATCTGGATCGGTCGCTTCACCACACTCCAGGTTCGAGATCAACATCTGAAACAGGCAGTTTTGAATGGCATTCTAGACAATTGGGGCCAAAAGGAGATGTCGTCAGCGTGAAGGAACCAAGACGTCTCAGCAGCCTGCATTCTGGTCGAACTATCAGAGTCCAAGAGTCCAAGCTCATATCCAACGCAAGAGGCATTTGATTCTGTTTTTTTATATACTCTCATTCTCTGCACTCAGCGTACGCTACATGCATTTGATGAAAAGCTGAATTCTGTTTTTTGTTGTTGGTATCGGTGTCAAGCGGTATTGTACCAGTTGACGTGGAGCCTTTTGGACCATCTCAGGGGTTCAGTTCACCTTGACAAGTCCTTTGAAGAGTGAGAACCCACGAAAAAGACGCCATCGCGATTATTCAAAGACGCGGAGGGGGAGAGTTTTGTGGAGTTTGCCCCAATCATGTGTGCGTCGTCTTGTGCAGCTTTTCCTCAACCTCTCAGGAAACCGCGGCACCCAGATGATTTAACTCCCTCAGCCAATTTCCGGAACATTGCAGCTGAAGACTGGAGAAACGCAACACAGCAAACCACCAGCTCATCAACCGGAAACATTCGGTCCCACGTTGCAGATTCGCATGGGTGTTAGTTGTTGCTGCAGCTTTGCACAGAGACAACAATCAAGAACTGACTCCAGCCAAAAATGTATGAAATGGCACAAAGTTACAGATCTCTCGGACCCTACAAGTGCACCTGCAAGCTTTCAGCAGGAGCTGTGATCATCAATGAGGAAGGTTCCGCAAGATTGCTTTCACGTTCGGTTGTTACAAGGGTTACACGCTTCATTTGAACGAACACGCTTCATTTGAGCAAGGCTTTCCTTGCGTAGATCTTCGAGCGTATCTCAGTCAAGTTTTTTTCTGCAAAATTCAATTCTATGTGTGGTAGTGTAGCTTTCCCGAAGGCGCTTCTTGCCAAAACTTTAAAACCCGAAGTCCCACAGAACATGCTGCGCGTGATGTCTGAGTGCTCATTACAAGGAAACTACCTTTGAGCAAAGCAAATCAATCTGCGATGCGGAGTAATGAGTCTCGAAAATGAGCGCACATTAGGTGCGCCGTGGCCTCGCACATCAAAGGTCGACAACAGAAAGATCGGGAAGGTTGAGACCTGCAGAGTAATTTTTGCGCTTCCTGTTCTTGGGCGACGAGTCTCAGTGAGCTTGCCCACTTTCATGTGAGTAAATGTGTGAGGCTGTGGCCGAAAATGAGTTTTGTGTGGATGGTTGTTCCAGAATGTGCCCTGACAGCTGGGTCTAACAGAACTGTGTGAATGAAGGACCAGAAAGAGGTGATTGGAAGCTGATCACATTTCCGAAAGAAGCACGAACTTATTTCTCCAACAAATGATGCTGACTGCGTTGATCAAATTTATGGAGAGTGATGTTCATGCAGTCTACGCAAAATAGGCTTTTTGTGACACTGTGGATTGGTTCAGGAGTCCTCAAGCGCAACCTTTATTGGCTGATCATCAATCGCACGAATTCAGGTTGCCGACTGCTCAACACTGAGTTCCATCCCCTCAGAAAATACTCTGGCGAAAGGTCTCACGAAGGACACAAGCCAGTTCCAGCATTCCGTTCCGCAGCAGTACGTAAACGCAACACGTACGTACGAGTACGCACATACTCGCAGGATTCACGACACAGGTACTGGTACACCCGTGTCGTTCACAACAGTTTGACAACCTGCTGACTAGATGTTGACGAAACGAAGCAAGGAATTGAGTGTTTTTTGCACAAAACAATTTGTGTTAGTGGTGGTGTTGTGGAACCTACACCGTGACTCCAACGAACTTCGTGCGACGTTTTGCTGCAACGTAACGTGGTGCTGAAACTCCCCATTGCAGTTTTTCGCTGCCAGTTCCACTGCCATAGTATGCCAGCTTTGTCCTGGCCTCATCCGCGCATTGCTGTGGGGATTGGCTTGAACTTTGAAAACACATTCAATTGGGGTATTTTTCAGGAATGAGGGCAACGGGAGTCTGGGAATCACTGGAAAAAATTGAAATGGAACAAACTTCAACCGAACGTGTGACAACACCAATATCGCCCATGCAGCCCGAGGGCAAGTAACCTTTGCAAGAAGACACATCGTTTTGGGCCCAAAAGCCATTCGGTGTGTCTTTGCCCGGATACTCACCTATTTTTCCGAAGTACCACTTGCGCATGAAGGCGGAGATGGTCATGAGTGGAAAGCCGTTGATGAGGCTGAAGCCGAAGTCGCTGATCGCCATGTTAACGATGAACATGTTGGGTGGGGTACGCAGGGCCTTCGTGCTGAAAATGCAAAACTTCCTGTGAGATTTCGCTTTTGACGTTGCGTCTTACATTGTTTTGTGAGACGGAAGGGAACCCAGGGGCATGAGGCAGATCCATTGAAGACCAGACACCCTGTGCAAGAAAAATCATCTGTCTGACATGGAAGAGGGTCTCATCATTCAGGAAATCACGTACGAGTACGAGCACAAATTCCATTCGTGCATGAATTGAACTTTGTTCCACTTGGAAACTGCCCGCGTTGAAGTATGAACTCTTTTGTCAACATAACACGGGAAGCCTCAACATTTTTGGCACAAGGCCACACATGTAAGACTGCTGGGAAAACACAAACCTCTTGCAGGCTGAAAGCAATGCAAGTGTCCCAAATCAAGGCCAAAGATAAGAAGGACTGAGCTGTCTTCAAAATTGCTTCGAGATGGGCGGGATTGTGAATCAACCTGTTTCTTATGGCGGGGTTTGATGTGGTGAGGCCAACTCTTTATGAGCTCTTCTTGGCTTCAGCCAGAGGTCATGAGCCCCTGGGGTTTCAAGGATCTGCCAAGTCGTATTAGCTGGGCGACTCAGACTGATGAACAAATGACTCTCAGGGAAAATGTCTCACACAAGATCAAATGTTCCCGGAAGAACTAGGAATCCCAAGATTCATTTCTGACAGGCGATGAGCCCAGAAAACCTTCAATGTCGCGCGCACATTGCATAACAAGATCTACTTTAATGAAATTTTGAAATTGGTGTCGAAAAAACTCCCTTCCCAACATCAGACTTCCAGTCCGCCGAATTCATGCATGTGAATGGGCAGTTCATATCACGCTCGGATCCTGGAGTGCTCTGAAACCCAAAAGATTAGTTTCCCCCTGGATATTTTGCACCGTCAACAGAAATATTTTCATTGCCCCTCCAGGGGTTGGGCCTCTCGTTCAATTTCTGGACACACGCAGGGCACTTTCGAGCTCTGTGTGTTGGTGGTGCTCAGGAATAGCTTTTAGAATCTGCTGACATCTTTTCACCTGCGGGCAAAACACTTGAAAGACAAAATACCGGTAAACGAAGGAAAAAGTGAGACCCTCTGGACCCGTTGAAAAATCCGACCTGTTGCACTCGCACACTTGATTTGGAGATGGACGGCATACGTATCTGACGACTTTTGGGACACACCAGAAGCTTGGTGGAGGGAATTGGCCTCTTTAAGACTCCAGTTGAAATCAAGTTGCGAAAACAATACGCAACTGAAAGATAGAACAGCCAAAAACAACGCAAAAGTTGAGATCAACTGCCGAAAATCGCGCGAATCCAAAAATACTCCCTGAGATGCATCAAACGCCCTTTTCAGCAAATACTTGGGACAATAATTTCTGGTACAGCGCACAGCCGATTCAAATGAGTTTGGCGAACAAGCCGCCTTTGGCTTTGTGGCTGCAATTCACATCATGCAGTTGGTTTCTTTCCTGATGTGGAATACCAAGCCCAGACTCGATATAGATTTTCGGCCCATAATCTGATAAAAATCGACAACTTGAGGCCATATATTTCGCCCGAATCACGAAAACGATTCCTCGGTAACAGCCAGTGAGTTCGAGAACTGCTTCCACACACTAACGCTAATTTTCCTTCAGTTCACGTCATTCAACCAGAGTTTGCTTGAGGGCGGACGCATATATGATCGGGCTGAAGAACATCCCGACATCGGTTTCGAATCAGGCTGGCTTCAGGCTAGCTTCAGGATGTTTGCATTGCATTGTTCCCTATGGAGTAATGCACACCTGATCAAGCTGGTCAGCCCGATCAGGCTCTGAACCAATGAATATACACGAGGACTGAATAAATTGGGCTGAAGACCAGTTGGGCTTAAATTTTTAATGAGATGTTCCTTGGCAACTGCAACTTCCAGCTGCAAAAATATAGATAACTTTCAGCAACAAACATATCTTTAAACAGATCCTTCTGTTTTTTGTTTGTACTTCAACTCTGCAATATTGGAACATCCTGTGTTTAGCAAAAAAAAGCATGTGTAATATCCTGTGTTCAGTAAAAAACAAAAGCGTATGGAACATCTCATATCCAGCAAAAAAAAAAAAAAGTATGTGGAATATCCTGTATAAACAAAAGCACATGGAACATCTCATATCCAGCAAAAACAATAGCACATGGAACCTTCTGTGTTCAGCAAAAAAACCAAAAGTATATGGAACATCCTGTGTTCAGCAAAAAAGAAACAAAAGCACATGGAACATCCTGTATTCAACAAAAAAAAAACAAAAGCATGTAGAATATCCTGTATTCAGCAAAAAATAACAAAAGCACACAGAACATCCTGGACAAACAAAAGCACACAGAACATCCTGGACAAACAAAAGCACACAGGACATCCTATGTCTAACAAAAAACAAAAGCACATAGAACATCCTATGCTAAACAAAAGCAAAAGGAACATCCCATGTTTTGCAAAAAAAAACAAACAAAAGCACATGGAATATCTCAGCCTAAAGCTAGCCTGAAGCTAGCCCGAAGCAGTGTGCGACTGATTGGTACATAGCCTGAACATCATGTGAATCAGGTGCGGATCAGGCTCACTGGCCCGTCGGGATGTTCCAGCCCGATCCGGTGTGCGTCCGCCCTGACGGACGCTTGTGACGTGCAAAGTTTGTCCGAGAAAAATGTTTTTCTTTGACTGGTTTTGTCCCAGTGGTTCCAGACACCGCAGGTGCAACCTGGAACTGCTGCAGCAAAAACAGGAAACAGGGTCAGTCGAAAAGGCTCACGTGAGGAAGAACCAGATGACGAGCGTGTTTCCAAAGGCGCCGAGCATGCCGACGATCGCGATGTAGATGCCCAGGATGTAGTACACGTAGCTGGGCATGTTCTCAAACACATCTGCAATTGACAGCGCATCCTACGTGTTCCACAACTGTCACCTGTGTGAGCTCGTCAACAAAGTCGTTTTGTGGGTCTCAAGCTGGAACACATCAGGTTCAGATGTACTTTCTCTGGCGAATTCCGGACAACGACCCGAACATGTAAGGTCTGATTTACTTGGGTTCAAAACATTTGTTTGTGTCGTTGAAGAAAATTCAGCAATTTCCTCATGCAGGGGTTCATTTTGTCGGGTCGGAAAGTCAGGCTCGACGCTCTTGTTATCCTGCCATAAACTTCTACATTTTGAGAGAGACAGCAGAACACCCCAGGCAGACGAATTCGGGTTCAACCTGAATCGCTTTCCCAGATAATTCGAAGAACCCGTCGGTGCTTCAACCAAAAAATGTTTGTGGACAAGCTCTGCATATTTGAAAAGACTTGGTACATTCCAAGGAAAGCTGTCCAAACTCTTCAAAACTGTTCTTTGCCCGAGGATCGTTGACGAAAACGTCGAAGGCAGTTCTGCCTTCTTGGTCTCAGACGCAATTGCAAAGTGGTCGACGACAATGAAAATTTTGATGTTGACATCTTGAAGTCAGAGAGGTCGTTCATTACATGTACCCAGGTACTGAATCCAGTGTGGGTGGAAGTAGAGATCCTCCGGCAGCCAGTCGGGGTGGAATGTGGTGTTGCCCAGACCGGATGACAGGGTCGCCGTTCCCGTTCCCGTTCCCGTTCCCGCCATGCTCGTTCCACTTCCTGCCATGTTGCCTCACTGGGTGCTGTTTGTGGAGGTCTGCAACAAGTCAGTTGACCTGTCAGCCGAGTAGGTAGCGGTAGAAGAAGAGTGTAAATGGGACCATGTGTGTGTGTGTGTGTGTGTGTTGTGTGCGTGTCTTTTGTGTGTATGTTTGTTCATTGCCCGAGAGTTGGAATTGCAGGAGACCCTTCTGGATCAGCCTAATCACTGCAGTAGCTCACGAACACGTGCACGTGTGATTTGAGTGTGCCGGCAGGGTATTCCAATGGCGTTCTTGCCACGTTTCTTCAATGACCACCCAAATGCGTGGAGTGTGGTGCAAAAGTGGTGCTGACGTGTGACCACAGAGAAATTGCTGTGTGTGGCACATGATCAGGCAAGCCCTCTTTTGACTCACTTGCGAGGTGCGGGGAACGGGTCAAAACGCCGTTTGTTGCGCAAGTGGTTTTTTCTTGGGTTACGCAAGCCCCAAAGGGGTAGGAAATATGTGTGTCAGTCTGTCTTTTATCCCATCAGAACAGGAAATGTGAAGACGACGACTGTTGACATCCAGAGTGTGTTCAGCTGGTAATGGACCAGAGACTTATCAATCTCATCTCATTTCCGTCAACGGCAACGTAACAAGTTACAACTGGGCGAGAGAGCAAGGCTACAGGCGGCGCGCAACGTGCCTTGGCTTCTCAGCAACCGTCTCAGGTCGAGTAGAGACGGTAGATTTGTTGAGTTGCGGTAGAATTTGCGTGCACATGACGAAGAGAAAAAGTTTCCACGACAAGAGGGAATGGCTACAGTCGAGATCACTGAAGTTGACAACAAGACGAAAATGAAATAACGGTGTTGGCGAGTCAGAAGGGTAGGGTCCGAAAACGTAACAGTACACTTCTGACTCGACGATCGTCCGTGTGGAAACTACCTATGGGTGCTTCTGACACTGAAATTGACCGTTTGAGTAGAAAGCACCCTGCTGTGCTCAGAAGTATACCGTTGGGGGTACCAATGGTGTACTTCTGACACTGACGGTATACTTATTTCTACTGGATTCATTGCAACACTGCTACCCATTACTTTTCACCCCGGACGGGAACATTTTGACACTGGAAGGCACTCTGAGTGCAACCCAGCATTTTCCACCCCGAATGAGCACGTTTTGACTCATATCTGCGTTTTGATGACAACAGTGCACTTTTGACCCTGGACGGTTACGTTTTCACTCATCATCTGCATCAAGTAATCATTAGTCACTTATGCAACAGTGACCAGGTACATTCCTATCAGAACGGTAACCTTTTCACATGTATGTTAATGTCTATTCTTATCTGCTGTGGAGATTTCCTCATTTCTCATGGAGAATGTCACCATTG
>JAAUXT010084973.1_pt1 | contig 16612 bp, 17 predicted proteins | sample 7278171 | NCBI WGS metagenome assembly JAAUXT01 (sample SAMN14350112, study PRJNA611818) | marine sediment metagenome | isolation source: surface marine sediment (1.8m) | place: French Polynesia: Moorea | collected 2018-08 | reverse complement strand
GTCGAGAAAAGAGTTGTATGATTGAACAGGAACCTTTTTTGCAGTGGGTGAACTCACTTCTACCACAATGAAGTCACGTACGAGAGGCTCTGTGACGGCAGCGTGGTAGAAAAAAACATCAGTCCATCCGCATCCAACCTCAATGGGAGGGGCATGAAGTTCCGGAGAAGATTCATCATGGGGGGACACAAAGAAAGCAAAGTCGGGTGATCAGGCAGTAATTTGCGGAGAAGCCACGGAAACACAAGCACATAATGAGCTCACAATGGAGCTCTCCGGCTTCAGAGTCCATCCGGTGACGCAGGGACAGACCAGAATCCCGCAGGATGCACCCGCGTCACAAAACTAATTGACACGCAAACCGTTCGTGGGATCTTGCTGAGACTGTTCAAGTTGATTGTTGCAATGGGGAGTGCGTGCGCATGCACGGAGATTTGGCGGGTTATCCGTCTGATCTCCGCTCCCCTTGAGAACCGATTACTGAAGCGAGTGGGCGTCGAACAACGACCTCGCTTGTTGTCGCGATTCTGGGGTCTTGTTGCACCGACTCCAGCTCTGAGTGCTCTGATTGTTTGACTTCCAGGGACAACGTTATTTCGTGAGTTCTAGTTGACGTTTTCACAGTGCAGCAGGCCCCTTCAACAAAATCATGAATCAGCGCAAAAAGCAGGTTGCATTCCCTTTGAAAATACAAGAGTTCTCAGCACAAAGAAGATGAGCAGGGATCTCTGATGAATAGAAGACGTACTCGTACAGAATCGTGACTTAAGATGAATTTGAAGGAGTCTTGATTGAGTCGTGCTCTCGTTCCCAAGTGACGTTGTTTTGTTCGCGGCATCTGAGTTTCAGAGAGCACGGCCTAAGGGTTCCGCGCATCGCTGGCCTGGTCCAAACTGCATTGGACTGCCTCATCACGCGAAGCCCTTCTGCTGCAGCAAAGCAAAATGTGCCTGTCCCTCGTCTTTTCCAACGTTCGTTCAGACACAGAACTTTCAACTTCAACCCTGTGTCGGATGGACAACAGACAGACATTTGTCGCAACGTTCACAAATCAAACGTACGAACGCCCTGGGTTTGCCAGCAATGTCCAGATGAGGTCATGCAGTTGAGGGAAATGTCAACCCAAGTTTCAAGGTATTCTGTTGATTTGTTGATGAGTGATTATCAAAAGCAGCCTTCGTCATGCAATTGCTGTGGGAGGGTTGAGAGCCCACGTCTGGTTGTCCGCGTGCTTGTTGACCTCATATAGCCAGATTGGGGTCAACTTGACTGGGATTTACAAAAGAGGACCCAACCTTTATGGGCCCAGCAAAATGTATTGGACAATGGTTGGACAAGGCAAAGTTTCCAGAGGCAACCGAGGAAGTACGTGAAACCACGAACAGTGAAAAACCTGACCGGAAAGAGACACGAAACTAATCAACACAAGAAGAATGTGAAACGATAAAAGTTCTTTTGTTTCATCTCCGAGATTCTGTCATTGTTCTGAAATGAAAAGCGTGAAAGGCCCGGAACGTGCGTGTTGCGAGGATCCTGTGCAAGAATTCATCTGTAGCTGGAAAAAAAGTCAGTTGACGTAAAGCGCCAAAAATATCGCCACGGCGGTGGGGCTGTTGAGAATCTGGTGTCGCCGCACTCAGCGTTATTGAGCGTCTGTTTGGCTTCGTGTCGAACCATAATTGTCCTCATCAGGGCGAGTCTCACTGTGATAGATGCCCACGAGCGCACACAGTGATCCCTCATCCATTCAAACAGATTTTTAAATGTTTGAAGAGATCAGTTCAGAATGTCACATGAGACAAGTCATGTTTGCGCTATTTTGGAGTCAGGCAGAATGCACTTCCTGCTTCTCACTTCCGAATGTTCATTGTTCTTCCGACAAGTGCTTTTGACAAAGTTACTAATTGATTCCGGAATGAAAAAAAAACAACAAAACTCCTCGCCACAAAACGTGTTCTTTTCTTTGCTGATCACGACATGTATCCAGGGGACAATTTGCAAGGCAAAACCTGGAGTCACTCTGAAGTAGCAGAAACCGCGCAACAACAGCTTGTCGTGCGTGTCGTTTTTGATCTCTCTTGTCGCGTTCGTCCGATCGTGCTGCTGTTTCGGAGTTTTGTTTCTTTTTTTCGACTTGGAGACTCCGATACGAGTGGCGGACCAAAGCTTCCTGATCTTCCACGATCAACTCCAACGTGACGAGGGATTCATAGCGCGTTTGAGATATCTGTCTAATTGTCACTCACGAATCAATTAAATGGTGGAAAGTCAAACATTCACGTTCGAAAGCCACGATCAATCTAGCAGTAGTGAGTTGGAGCAACGCGAAACCCAGTGCGTGAACCATTCACCTGATTCACGAAGCCACCCCTGGTGTGCCTCCGGCCCACCACAGCTGGAGTCCCACACGCTGCCCCGTTACGTGCGAGACAACCACCGCGGAGAGTGATTCCTGATGGATCTGCTTTTGTTCTGGTCACTTTTGTCATGGACAGACGTGAAAGCCCTTCCTATGGACAACGCAAAACCTGCGAATCTGAACACAGCGAATAAATTCACCTGCAGGGACCTCATGGACTCTTTGCATAAATCAGAAAGAGCCTGATTCTCTAATCCTGTGGCTTTTATACTGCGCTCAATTACTTTTTGTCTCGACGGAGTGTTTGCTGAAGGGCTCGAGCAATGATGAACACGCGAAAGCAATTTGTGAGCAGAGTGGGCGAAGGACCGGTGGGTCGTTGTTTTCCGCCATGACACCTGGAGGGTGGAGCCGTGCTTCGAGTTTGAATTTCTGCCTCGATTCCGATGCACTGAATAGGAAGAGAAACAGCTTTGTCTTCCACTCAGGAAAATCTGTTTTCACAGCCTGATACACCAATTGTTCTTTGTGACAAAAATATTTGTGCACGTGACATTTTCCTCTCCCTGTGTGAATTGCTGGTTCTTGTGAAAATCTGTGTCCCGCTCCCCCTCGTGGCATCAATTGCACGAAGCTTTCACAGAGACTACAATGACGCCTGGCTTCAAACAAACACGCTTTTCAAACAAGGAGCTATTCCCTGTGAAATTGAGCTTTGAAAAGTGAAACTCAGCTTTCAATGAAAACGCTGTACTCGCACACGTGTGTGGCAGTGGTTCTTCAACGAAAATTATGTCAAGCGCATTCACACTTGGAAGTCAGCGCAGTTTTCGCAACCACATTCGAAACATGGATGCTCGTGACATTTCCAGGGTTGTACGAATACAAGCGTGAAAGATCAAAAGAAAGACGGGAACAGCACGCAAGAACCACCAGACGCACCGGAAAAGTTGTGTGGGTCTCCACCTGCTCAGCAGTTGGACCGCTGAGCAGTGTAACGCTGAACCTCGAGACATCAGACCAGCGGAAATGTTGAAGAAACCAGGCACTTCCGGCAACTCCAGATGCTGAGTCTCCGACAAAAGGCTCTGTTCACGGTTGTTCTCACGAACACGAGTGGGCTCGCAGTGGTTCGGTGGCCTGTGAATGTAACGCAAAGCTGAAGAATCCGGTTTTCTTTCATTCGTTTTGTTTCTTTTCTTTCGTTCTCCCTTCCTCCCTTCCTCCCTTCCTTCCTTCTCTCTCTCTCTCTCTCTCTCTCTCTCTCTCTCTCTCTCTCTCTCCCTCTCTCTGTCTCTCTCTATCTCTCTCCCCTCCGCTCTCTCTGTCTCTCTCACGATACAAGCCAAAGCAAACCACGGAGATTTTGTCCGTCAGAACAGGCAGTTTTGAATGTGGTTGTGAACGTGGTGCTGATTCGCGTGTCTTCATCTGTCGTGTTTGAAAGCAGAACCTCACGAGATCTTAATTGGCTTGCTGATGGCTTTTGAGAGCTTCACCCAAAATGACACTGATGCTGATGAGATTGTCAAAATGGGACGCGGATAGCTCGTTGACAACAACGGAATTTTTTACGTGTGAGCGTGCGAGTGTCTTCCGCAGCGTCGTGCCTTCTACGATTCTCCTTCGTGCGTGGTTCCTTATGTCTGCGGTTTCATCTTCCAAACTGATTGAAAATGAAGCCTGCAACGAAACCACGCAAAGAAAGAAATGACAATGCCGCTTCATTTGATGAAGGTGGAATCAGTCATCCACGAACGGCTCTGGAGTGATCTCAACTTTGAAAAACCTGAGAAAAAATGAAAGAGGAAACAAGAAAGGGATTTTGGGGCAGAGGTTCAGAGGGAGTGGGCCCCGGGTCCACTTGCTGCCTTTTCCGAAGAGAAAAAGATGGAAAAATTCAAACTGAGGACAGTTTCTTCTGGCCGCCAAACAACAGCGATCCATTCTGCATGTGTCATTTTTGAATGATGACGTGCTCTCTTGGGAGTTTTTGCTGTTCTTCCGGGACAAAGACTTTCTTGTGAGCTGTTCCATTTGAACAAGATTGGACCAGAGTGACGGTGAAGATCAAGCATAGATAGATCAACTTTCTTGCGCATTTTAAAGAAACGCCATTCGCCTGGTCACTCAAACTTTCTGATTGATGTGAGCCGCGGTGACTGCAGGAGAAAACTCGACACCTCAAGACGAGTCTGAAGTTCCCGGTGTGAGGTGCCCCCGGCGCTGCAGGCGGAAGAACCTCTTGTTTTTCCCGGTGTGACAGGAAAGTCTTATTTGTGCCTCCTCGGATAATCTGATCAAAATGCTGGTCTGTACCGAAATGAGCTCACTGATGACATTTGCAGTTGCGGTGTGACGCAAGTTTCTCAAGTAATTTTCCTCCAGCAGATCAAGGAGGAAAAGATCAGAACGTGTCCTGATCCAGGAGGGGTGTTCCAAACTCACACCTGCTGCGCTCGAATGAAACAACAAGACACGACTTTTCCAGGCACAACTGACTTGTCATTTGGGGTTCAGGTCCCATACTGAGACACTGTCTGACAACGCCACTCGGAGCTGAGGTTGTACTGTTGTTGAAAAGATGAAACGTGCGTGGACCAATATGCGGACCAACTTGTGTCAGAAACCTTTTTGCACCTGAAATCTTCTTCGTCACTTCCAATCTCCGCGGCTCCAGTCAGGAGAAATTATCAGTCGATGCGGCTCCGCTGTGCTCCTGATAAGGCCACCCCGTCTCGTACTGCAAACAGCAACACCCCAGAAAAAAAAAACAATCTTTCACAACATCCACCTCTAGCTGGGCGGTTTTCTTGACAGATTCGAGCCTCATTTGAAGCTTCCGGGTGTCTTCCATTTGCCAACACGTTTATCGTGATGTGTGTCGACTTTCAAGGAAGTCAATCAGAAAAGTTGCATTTGGAACGCACGTATGTGTACTCGTGATGTGACAGAAAGAGCTTGCCACTCAACGTTTGCAACAATGGTGAAAATGGGTGAAAATGCTTTGTTTTGTTCTCGCTGAGACAAAGGAAACCAGCATCTCACGACAAATGTCCATTAGAAAGACACGACAGAACCTCCGCATTCTGGTCTGCCAAAACAAGACATCGCGTCTCAAGCTGGGATTTTGGGAGTCTCCACTTCAAATGGCGGGTCGCGCAGCTGATTGGATTCAAGGCTCGTTTGTCAGTTGTATTCAAGTTATGCATCCCTGAGGAGCATTTCCAGTTGCGCTGCTGTGCCAGTTCAAGTCAAAGAAAGTCGAACTGTAACAACCCCGCATGCCTCGCAAACCTTTATGAAAAATTCAGGCCTTGAAACTTGGGGGAAGTGGAGAGTGTGCGAAACGGAAACTGTGGAGGCGGAGGAACAGGAAGTCACGTTGTCTTGTGGTGTGAACTGCGCTCGTATGGTTCGTCAGAAGTCAGAAACATAACTCCAAATCCATTTGTCCGGAAATAATGGACTCGTACTCAGCTTTCAAAACTTCCGTCTTGAGTTTCATTCAGGTGAAGTTTTTCCGCCTCCATGCGTGTCAGGTGAAGGATTCAGCATTGAAACTTGCAACAATTAGGGGATGTTTGGTGTGGGAAATTGGGACGGTGCCCCTCTCTCGGGCAAAACATCTTACGGAGAACTTTGTCTCTCGTGGCGTTTTGGTCAGGTTCCTCTGTGTTCAGATTCACGCACATCTGTATCAGCTGCGTTCCCAACTGACCCCAAAATGGAACAAAAGCACCATTTCAACTTGGAGACTGGAGCTTTCAATCTCAAATGAGCCTCACATTGAGCACCCCATGAGAAGCAAAGAAGAGACCACCAGCTGCTGGAGCTCCGATTGAAGCTTGAATGAAGTGAAAGCGAAAGTCGACGAGAGACGACAATGCAAAGCGAAACTGAGTGAGTCCAGACTGAAAAATTTACGGCAAAACCCACGTCATGGAAAGTGAAATGTCAGACTGCTCAAGGTTGGAAGACAGATGTCAAGGATGAAATCGATTGTTTAATCAAAGTTGACATTTTTCTTCGATTTTTTGGTTCTTTGAAAGCAATTCTCAGCACCAGTGTCACTCGAGCCAAGACTCGGTGCACAGAACTATCACTCCCTGACGGCAAAATAACATTCAGCTTCCTTCAGCAACTGTGAATGTCACTGGTAAATGCCGCAGTAGAAACTGAATAGAAAACGCCCTGAACCCGAAGGAAAGAGGAGACGACTCCATTTTGGATTGGAATCTGGACGCGGATCGATGGTTCCCACTCGAGGGTGCAATAAGGAGAGTTGTGGATCGGACTGTCAGGACTGGAATCAAACATGGCTCCAGGAAGCGACATTCCTTTCAGAAGGAAGTGTCTTTTTTTCTATTTGCATTTCCGAAATGGAAACTGGCAAAAATTTAAGTTTGGAAATAAGGCAAGAAAGTTTGGAAAAAAGGCAAGAGAGAACTTCAGTCAAGACCTTCGAACCCACAACCATCCTGACAAGAAGCACTTTTCTGAGTGCGTGAGGTAGTGTCACAAAATGGACTGTCACGCAACTTGTGTTGCACAAATCACTGGGAGAGATTAGAAGGTGTTTGGGCTGATCTGAAAGGAGCTTCTCTCTCACAGGCAGGAAACATGACAGCAAATGAGCAGTCCCCATTGGACACAACACTGACAACATCAGATCATGGCACATCAAACGAGCAGAGCTCAAGATTATTTCACACAGCTACAGAAAGAATGACAGGTGACACCAAAATAACTCACATGCAGGAAATTAATTTGGCCCCAAAACAAAGCCAACGCGGCAGCCATTCAATCCTTGGACCTGGTGGCTTTTTTGTCACAACCCCAGATATTTTTGTCACCACTCATCAGACAAAAAGCAGACAGACAACATTCCACATTCTCTCTGTTAAGTCTTTCGCACCTTTGCCTGCAACATCCTTGACAGAGCTCTGCAGTCTCTTGCACCACCTTCATACGCGACGTTCAGTTAGATCTGTGTCCTGAGGATTTTTCTCTGGCCAACGAGCCCAGACGACGAGCACGCCTGACGACGATCACCTCCGACTGCAGGGCTCAGCACTGGTACACACATCGTGCGATGTTTTGATCTATCTGATGCGCAACGTCAAACAGTGCTGCCAGAATCATCAAGGAGGTCGAATTTTGTAAACCTCTCATTCAAATTTGCAAATTTAATTTCACACTGCATTGCACATCCTTTCAAAATTGTATTCGTTTGTTTTCCAAAAAAACAGTCGAGCTGCATGAAAAAACATTCCATCATTTGTGCCAGCGGATCTGGAGTTTGCTGGGGTGTCCACCGAGGGAGCGATCCAACTTAGAAAAACACAGGGGACACGAATTGCACCAAACGGCGTTTTGTGTCGGGCTTTACTCGTACTTGTCTTTCGGGGATCAAGGACACCAGCAAAGGATCCACCACTGAACGAGAGGAAAAAATTCCTTCTGATCGTCTGGCAAGAAGCGAAGGTGAAGAGAGATCTGGAGACATATTGTAGCAAAAATGTGCCAGTTTTTCGCAGAAAATCGTCAAAGAAGATGTTCTCGCTTGCAAACTTTCAGCGTGCTTGTTGTCGTCGTTGTTTGTTGCTGCTTGGTGAAATTACATTAAAAAATTTGCGACATGCTTCTGTACCTTGAGTCCTTTGCTCACGCCAACGCAAGGAATAACCAAAGGAAGCGGACAACAGCTGCAACGTAGTCCGTCAAGCTCTGTGGACGTACGATCGTATCTCTGCGAGGCAACGCTGATCAAAGAGTCCTCCTCACAATATCCTCACAACAAACATCCTCACACCTCTCGATGTCCTCACGCCATGCGCGTGCTATTTCTGGAAGACCGAGGGAGGGAGGGAGGGAGGGAGGGAGGGGTCCACAAAGCGTTGACCGGCTCGGGGGAGTTACGAGTACGAGCGCTGCGAAGCTGAGGAGGATGATAACGCTCGCAATAAAACTGAGCGCTAATTAACACAAAAACAGCTGCACTCGAGCGAGGCCCACTCTCAGCCAAAAATCGAAGCACTCTCGGATCGAGAAGTGGGCAGCGTCTCCGATGCACGTGACAAAAGCGATCTCTGCTGCACTGACTTTGCGTTCTTGCACTTTTCTCTCACGAGTCTCTGAGGAGGCTTTGAGTTGTCAAGAACAGCGGCTGCTCCGGTTTTAATTAAAATGTCATTGTACGCAGCAGACAAAGGCAAATCTGTCAAGAAAATGAACATTTCTGTCAGCGTTTTATTTGTTCTTCCAGAAGGATGAACTGGAGCAAAGTTCGTTTCAGTCAAGCTTGCTCACTGGTGTCGGGCAAAAACACAAGCAGGTTCTTCAATTCTTTCTTTGTTTTCCCAGAACCTCAAATGTTATGAAACAAAAAACACGGTGCTTCAGCAGTTGTACTCAAGTCATGAGTAAAACGGGTAGATCGAGATCAGGACTGATTGCGAAACAACAATGCAATGAGAAAGGATGTCTGCAGTGTGGGAACTGAAACAAATGATGTAGCTGATGTTGTGCAAAGTAGCTGAGAGGAATTCGGGAACCACTGTTGTTTGTCACTCTGCTTTCAGTGAGATAATTGGAAAAGTATTAGAATGGAAGAGAGTGTGTTCCCATGAGGGGGACAACTCGGATAACTGCACCGGTGTGGCTGAAACAACAGCTCCCGCGCGCGCAGACACGAGACGAGACTGCGGCGAGAGAAGCTCCCTCCATTCCAGAGACAAATTGAAACTTGCTCTTCAGAATTGAATCCGTCCGGAGGGACAGGAAGAGTGTGACGTGGTGCGCCACAATCCCAACAGATCGATCAACAAGGAGGAGGAAGCTTCCCCGAGATCGCTCGACTCTCGTTCAGTGTCATCGTCTGTGTCGTGAAAAGTTTCCTCTGATTTGCAAGATTTTCTGTTCAGAAACTGTGGACTGAAAGTGAGTCAAGTCCCAAACCAAAACACTTGAAAGGCGTGCTTCAGTGCAGCTATGTTCCCTCTGGTACTCCGGTTCTTTGGCGGGTCAGTGTCCTGAATTTGGGTCCTGACCTTTGTTGTTTTGACAAGAAATGATGAGAGAAACAAACGCCTTAGGTCTAACCGCATTCTGTCAATCAGTAGCCCGGGCAATGGAGTCTGAAAAGATTTGTTCTGGTCTCCTTCCGAGAATTGCAAAGGGTTTGCTATGCCCAAAACGAGGGTTAACAAGTGAATAAACGTCCGTCAATTTGTGTCACGACATTGTGCACCGAGTGATCCGGGATGGTGACCACCTCATCCTCACCTCCCCGCAGACCCAGGAGCAAGAGACTCTCCAGACCAACACTTCCAGTAGATCCAGGGTTGCGGTCCGGGAGACCTTTGGGGGACCAAACTCCAATCTCGAAAAAGAAGACACGCAAAGTTTTCAGCAACTTCGGCACACATTTTGGGGCCAAGTGGTTTTTTTCTGTGGGCGGCTGGGTGACCCAGGCCCCTTGCTCCAGATGCATCTCCCAGAGATCAATCCACACACAACTCTGTGGAGTCACACGTCGCAAGTTGCCTGAAGCCTTTTGGTCACACTTCAAAATGAGGGAAAGGTGGTGAACTTGAAAGGAATCCGTCGCGTGTCTCATCTGAGATGAACATTTCAATAAGATGCCCAGGTGAGGAATATTGTGCAATTCGACTGAAGAAGAGTCCTTCTCTTCGACAGGGAAGAGAGAATATCACGTCTTGGCAGGGATTTTTGTACCGCAGCCTCTGCAAAGGCTGAGGTTCTGAAACCCATGAAGACCCTTCAATCCGACACACAAGACACACAAGACGACAAAGTGAAGTCTGTTGTGACATTCTTCCAGGCTTCCGATTTTGCTCATCTCACAATCTTGTTGTTTTCCTGAATTTCACTTTTTTTGCACAACACCGAAGCCCTTCTGTCACCGGCGCAGGATGGCCACTTGTAAGTTTGTCATTTTCAGAAATCGTTTATTTCTGAAATTTAATCCGCCAGATTCACACTTTGGATGTATTGCTCATTTTTGGGTCCAAACGCGACTCACACTCGAGGTGTTTTCACGTTGCTTTCACTCGTGCGTTCTCTCCCTGTGTCGAATTTCCCCCAGAAAACGTCAACAACAGTTGTTTTTCTCCCTCTTTCTTTTTTTGCAGAAAGAAGTTGCACTGGACGCCGAAGAGTGTTTGTTCCGTTTTTCTGTTTTTAGTCAATATCTGGATTTTTCTCGCAAATATAGGAATTCAAAGAATCCACATTCTCAATCTCTGAAGCTCAAAACAACGTTCAGATCAGAGCGACTCGAGCTGCGCCAGTATCTAAACGGCGGCAAGTTTCTAAACATGTCTATTATGCCATATTTGGAGCAGCGATGGCGATGTTTATTTATTAGTCGCAGCTTTCTGGCTGTTCAGTGCTTGTGGATTGATGAGAGAGTCTGAGCGGGAATGCATTAGCCATCTTCCTCCACTCCTCCAGTGGATCCAGCGCGTCTGAAAAACGCAGCAGCAGAGAAATTTCAGCGACGCAGCATCTGCCCCTCATTCTGACGCATTGAACACAAAAGTTTCACTCAAAGTTCTCGAAGCAAAAGTTCGTTCCCTCCAGAATCGACTCCCTTCAAACCCTCGATCTGGATTGGCAGTTTGCCAGACCTCCAGAATGTGGCAACCGAATGCCTACGCACGTCCCCAGAATTTCTGCAGAAGGAGGGCACTCAAATATCCAGATCTGAACATGTTTTCTTGCGTTTCACGAAAAGGCGAGAAGATGACTCCCGTTTTCTTTCTCAAACTGTTGTTTCTGTACTGACTTCAGCACTGCCGAACAGCTGACAGGCGACATTATACAGAGAAAGTGTGAAAATTCACTCGCCCCTCCCCATGTGGGAATTGGCGCAACAAAAACCAAGCGAGTTCAACTTCAGTGAGGCGTCACGATCAGTTGACACTCACACCACCCCTACACACGCAGCAAAAGAATCCTTTTGTCGTGAAAATGAAAGAACCCTTTCAACAAAGCAGGCAGTTTATTCTTCCTTTTGCAAACACTTTTTTCTGGCACGCATCAAACTTTGTAATGGACCTTCACGACAGCAGAATCTTTTTCCTTTGTGAGAGGTGTGAGTTTCAGCAGATCGTGACAGGCAATGCGACTTGTGCTTCTGCCTCCTCATCCAACTCGGCTCCACTGCAGAGGACTTATTGAATCCAGTATTCAAATTCCACGGCATCTGGATTAATTTGGCTCAATTTCCGTCTCTTGAGTTTCAATTAAGACAGTGGAATTTGTGAAGAGTGATGTCACGTTTTCCCGCGGCTTTTCACGTGAAAAGCGCTCGAAAGGCAAACACAACCGGTTACACTCAGTGAATTAGGATTGGGGAGACTTCACTACAACTCGCACTGATCCGCTCAGGCCATGAGTTTGAGTCACGCTGAGTCCTTTTGAGGCGCAGCTCAACACAACGGGATCAGTCAGCGGATCTCGTGTGCTCTGAACGGATTTGTGGTGTGACTGGCACGTGCACAATATTGCCTCACCCCCGGAGTCTGTCCATCCGACTTCAGCGGATTCCACGAGGCCATCTGACCTGATAAAGCAGTTTGATTCCCTTCAACAGTCGGGGCCTCACGACTCTATCAGAGACGTAGAAACCAGTTCCATGTCTGTCAATAGCGGAGCGTGCACGGACTGGTAGAAATTGATTTAACCGCGGAGGAGCCGAGATAGGGGAGGGAGCCTGCACTTTCTTCTGCTCCCCGTGCCTCCCGGAGACTACCCGTACGACTCAAAGACTCTTCATTCTTCGCTCCGGGTGCCCCTAGACGCGGAGCAGTTGACATTGGAGAGCGTGGTTCAGCTCGGAGGCAGCCTCCCTCTAGTTTCACCAGAAGCATCCATGAATGCTGAGACGCTTTTCAGATTCATTAAGATTTCAACCTTCATATCCTTATGACTGCGCTTGTGTTCTCATTGTTGCTCCATCGTGCCTCAAACAGCACGAAGAAAGTAAAAAGACGGTCATGTCGTGTTTGTCACGTTATTCAATCAAAGACGCGAAACGACATTCAGCAGAAAAAAAGTCGGGTAGAGTCTGCTCTGGGAATCATCCAAGACCAACAGGTGAAACTTTCTTGATTTTTTGAAGCGGAGGCAAAGAAGTGAACAAAAGTTCTTCTCACGGAAAAAACAACAACAAAATTTTGAAATGCCTGCGGATCCCACACAATATCGACGGCGGAACTTCTTTTTGGGACGTGAACAGTTTGTGAACTTGTCAGGTGAAGGGTCTCAAATCTGTGAACACATCCCCGCAAGTGCGAACGTGAAAGAAACGACAACTCAGAACATATCGAAGACACCCAAAGCTGGTGACTTCGCACTTGGATAATCCTGGCCAAATCAATGGACACTGCTGCGCTGCCGCTGTTCGAACGCGCAGCATTACAAGCTGCAGGCAAAAGTGTGAACGAACCTAACCTGGATAAAATACGCAGCTATCAAATGCTTCACGAAGCTCTAAACTTTGATTCTCCGCTGTTGCTTTTCTTCTGTCAAACTTCAAAATGTGTTGCCATTTTTCAACAACGCTTCTTCCCAGCGAATCCTTTCAGTCGAGCATTGAGCAACTCCTTTCCTGTTCTTTCTTCAGAAGAACCAGTTCCGATTCGCCCAGACAACTGAAGCTCCCGAAGGCATCACAGCCCCGAGTGAAGCATGTAGCGGTCCTCTTAGGTTCCATCACAGTACCACTCGCACAAGTTTAACAAGGTAAGCGAGACTGATCTACGCTGAAACTCCAGCAGATTCAGGGGATCAAGGGATTGACCGTTTTGGCTCTGGGGAGGGGGGGGCAAACGGTGAACCAGGGCACCACTTTGGTCAGATCCAGGCCGCTCCGGGTCAGAACCCTGGATCCCCAGCTGCAGTGACGGAAGGAACAGACCCTGCAGGCCCGTCAATGTAGCGAAACGTGTTTTGTGTGCTCAAAGAGCCCAGGGAGACCCTTTGCCTCTTTCCTTGGACAAGTCGAAGCACTTCCAACCAAAGAACTTTGAGCCAGAGCCAGGTGCTTCGCCATTGCACAGCTTCCCACATGGCAGGACTTTGCGATGGCAAAGCAGTCAGTGACAACCGTGAAGATGAACAGAAATGGAGCTGCTTCTTTGGTTTGCACTCCTTTTTACTGATTTGTGTTGAAGTTTTCGAAAAAAAAAATTTGAGCATCTGTCTGCTTCAAAACCTGCAGTATTCGCAGTAATCCCCATCCCATTCAGCTCAGAATGCAGACTTCTGCAGACAGAGGACCACTGATTTCCCCCTGATGTTTGGCTTGCCTTTGGGTCAGACCCAGAATCTTCTGAATATCCTCCGCCCTGAACCTTGTACTGCGTGAAGGCTGATCGTGGAATCAGTTGCAGAAAGAAAAAAAAGAACAAGCAACCGGCACCGCGAAACACAGAACTTATTGTCCTGGCTGGTTCTGGAACAAGCAAAGAAGAGGGCAAAACTGACTCCCGCTGAGACTTGTTTTCGGGGAGGCGTCCGCATAGAAAAAGACGCTGTTTGGCACAGGAGCAAAAGGAAACATCGAACTCAAACAGGGAAACGTGCACAACTCGCTCATTGCCCCTTCGTCTTCGGATTCTTTTGTTGCGATCGCCCTTTGGTTCTGAGATTTCACGAACAACCATCATGAAGCGACCTGATGAAATGTCTGGGTCCATCGTCCGTCGGCAGTCATTACCTGTCAATTTAGTCAGTGTTGAACCTGACGACCACACGGGAAATTACAAACCAACAGGGCCCAGTGTGATCGAAGAACTCATTTGTCCGTGGAACACAGAGGGAAAAGGCAGAGGAAAGAGAGCAGCAAATATCAAGTCAGAATTCCATTCCATTCCGACATGGCGGGAGAGGCCAGGGAGAACAACCAATCGACTGCAGCCCAGAGTTCGAGAATCTGCCACAAAAATTTGTATTGGTCGGTCTTTTCGCAGTTTGCACGTTCCGCAAGTCACACAAGGAAGTTGGTGCTTGGCAGCCCAGTTCTGGGCTCCCATGGAGCTTGCGCTGCTTCACCTTGATGCAGCCTCACACTTCAGCCCGTCGCACGTCCGGTGCGAACTCGATCGATTCGCTGACCACACAGCGTGATTGGGTGTCGCTGATCGCGGAGGTGGCCACCACGCGAGGCTCTAATCACCGGAACAGGACCCAGGGGTGCCGGGGTGGATCCAGAGGGACCTGGGCCCTCTGACTCCGACAAATCAATCCGTGCCCCAGTTTGGTGACGCACAAGGTTTCTTTCTTTCACCCACGCAAAATAATTTTGCAAGTTGAAAGCGCCCACCAGGCGTCCTGACCAGATCCTGAGTCCGCCCACTGAACGCTCGTGGTCCTGACGAGATCCGCAGTCGGGTGGAGGGGGAGGAGGGGGGAGTAGGCGCAGCCACCGTAAACACGACCCAGATTGGTCATTTATGAGACAGACATTCCACTGGATAAGGCAGAGATTGCAGACCTCTCGCACTTATTTGGCTTCTTGCCTCCGAATGGAGAGACACGCGCGGACACACTGCTCCCATTCACGAAGCCTTGTCCAGGGCGATTTGCGTTTTGCTCTGCTGTGATATATGACAAGACGAACAACGCACCAAAAAGCCTTTTGTTGCAGCACGTTTCCTTGCATTCCTTTATCCTTGTTGTCAGGCGAACCCAATGTCACGCGCACCCTCACAAAGAACGCCTCTCCCTGATTGCTCCTTGTGGGAAATGGCTCCTGACTCTTCACATGCACCACAGACAGATAGCTCGACCTTGTCATGCTAAATCCAGGTCTGCGAGGAGTAACTATGGCACCGAACAATCCTTTCTCCCTGATGCATCTCGCAGGCAAGAACAGTTGCTGGGGGCAAGAAAGCTTCTTCAGGGATCAAGACCTCTTCTGTTTGAACAGTCATTGGTCTGAGACACAGAATGTGTTTTTGTTTTCGCGAACCCCAGCAGCTCCTGCCAACCACAGAAGTTTCAAGGCCTTTGCTTTGATCCAGTCTTGAGAGCGCGCGTTAAGCCGATGAAGCGGCGTGCGTGGTGATTGGCAATTTCCCGTGTTAACAGCTCACACACCCACACGAAGAAGTCGGCGCAGCTGTGTTTGGTGGCCATTGGGTCCCGCGTCTGTGTCGTTGCGTTGTGACAACCATTGGTAGGGAGTGGTGTTGTCATGACAGTGACGCCAACAACACGCCTCTATCAGCTTGAGTGTCAAAGATGCACAACCCTCTTGGAATGCTTCATTCTGGCCATTGTACTTCAATGGCAAAGTCAAGAAAATGTTGGGGGGGGGTTCATCCGACGATTTACATGTTCGTGCACGTGTATTCCGATGACCATCTTGATCTTTGGCATTGCGGCACTGTCGAGACAAGGGCTTCTCCGTTTTCTTGGGGTGTTATCCGAAACTGAACATCCCAAACAACATGCAAGCTCCCCCGCACAATGGCGAGTTCAAGCACAGTGCACGTGGCGCCCCCCCCCCCACTCCAGTGTGGTCTCACTTTAATGCACAGCTTCGCACGTTGGTTTCTCATGCCGCACGCAAACGTTTCGCTGCAATCCCTCACTTCGTGTCCCTTGATGAGGTCTCCAAAGAATCCAGAACTCAGGATACTCATTTTCAGACAGTCACATTGTATTGTCTCGTTCTCACAGTCAACGGCAGGTGTTCTTGAGGAAGTGGAATCTCCGGTTTGACAGCTCTGATTGCTTTCGAAATGTCTCAAACTCTGGGGAAAAGGTCAGGATAAATGTTTGAAGATTTGTTCTGGGAATGTTTCGCACTTTCAGAGAGTTTTCAGAGCACATGCCGCAAAGCAAAACACATCGTGACTGTCAAAAAGAAAACCGACGCTCAGTTTGCTTCGTTCCCACCACAACAACTTCAGCAGAACTATCAGAAAGCAGTAGCAAAACAAAAATTGTCAAAACACCTGTGTTTTTTAGGTGATTTGAGGTGGGTCGCACGATTTGGGCTCAAGTGAGCCAAATCGGTGCGAGCCAAATCAAAGCACCTATAGGCAACCTCTTCCAAAAGTATGTCTACAGCAGTTTCATGGTCAAGATGAGGATTGATTTGGGATCTTTTGGGCTCTTTTGGTTCATTTTGGGTTGGGGATAATGTGCAAGGAAGGAATTTGTCAATTTTGAATTTTTAGGTTTCTGAGGTCAAAAAGGTCAAATTTGGAAGTG
>JAAUXT010042851.1_pt1 | contig 16614 bp, 15 predicted proteins | sample 7278171 | NCBI WGS metagenome assembly JAAUXT01 (sample SAMN14350112, study PRJNA611818) | marine sediment metagenome | isolation source: surface marine sediment (1.8m) | place: French Polynesia: Moorea | collected 2018-08 | reverse complement strand
GATATACTTTTGGAAGACCCTGCCTGTAGGTGATTTGATTTCACTTGCTCCGATTTCACTCGCTTTTTCCAAAAGCTCACAAATCGGACCAAGCTCCTCAAATCACCTGAAAACCCTTGCAGTGTGCCATTCGCATCCCCACGCTGGACCCTCAGAGCGCGTGTCGCGTGCTACCTTGAGGGGTGTTGGCCAGTGTATCAGGTAGAGGTCCACATAGTCGAGCTGGAGGTCGCGCAGCTGGCGTCTCAGGGCCGGAACCACGGCGTCTCTCGACGTACAGGTGAGCCACAACTTGAAAACGATACTGGTGTTCTTGTCTTGCTTTTTGCAGATTGTGCACATCTTGTTTTTACTTCTTTGAAAGGTAAACCTTTACTTGTTGTGCATTTTTGTGTGACATTTCACTCGGCTTTGGGTTGAAGCTTTGTGGCGGCAAGATCATGCAGTCAATTCATGAACAAAAGGAGAATTGTGTGTGCATGAAACACTCAGCAATTGCAGACAATGCACACATACCTTGGTGGTGATGAAGACATCATCCCTGGAGAGTTTCCCAGATCCAAAGGCCTTCTGCAGTGCCCGTCCGATGGCGACCTCGGTGCCATAGAGACTGGCGGTATCTATGTGGCGGTATCCAACGTCGAGGGCCTTCGTGACGACTCGTTCCAAGTAATCGTGGTCCGGCTGAAGGTCAAAATGCAGCAGAGAGAGGTGGCTTCGGTATTGTGAGCAATTCGACCATTTCTTCACAATTTGACGAAGCAAGCAAGCTCTGGCAATTTGCACACAGTCCTCACAGTAATTGATGGTCGCGTAGCCGGCCATCTAGGTGCTGCTGATGGCTTAAAAACCAGTAGCATTCATGTGTGCATCTGTCCACACTTTGGACTTTCACCCCCAAAAATAAAAAGTCCTCACACAAATGGTCGCAGCTTTAAAGACGAAGATGTGTGTTCATCTCTCAACTGTGCTGCCTTTTTAACAAGCCACAAACATTCTGAGCAAGTGCAAAAAAGATGTTCGTGATTGCCTTGAAGTGCATGACAATGGAGCCATGAAACAAGAGTGTCAAAAAATTAGCGTGATATTTCGGGGAACAAAATCAGGAAGGAGTCTTTTTCTTTTTCACTGAGAAAAGAAATACACGCAAAAAAGTTTTGTGACTTGAGTCAAAGGTGACTTTTCGCTTCTGCAGTGTTGCAGGTGATGATGTCACTTGTTCACTTCTAAACAAAGGTGGATGTTTCATGCAAATACACTTGGGACCAATTTCTCGAATAAAGTCACGCAACTCAATCTGCGTAAGTTTGCGTGAAATTTGTCACGTAAAAGATCACGTACCTACGCAGTTTTTTACGTACATTTCTCGAAGCAAGTTACGTGCAAAAAAAAAAAAATTCACGCAGTTACGTGTTTTTTACTTGCATGAAAAGTTGCGTGGAAAACAAAAGTCACGCAAAGATCCAGGCACTTACGCATTTATTTCACGCAACTTTTTTCGAGAAACAGGGCCCAGCTGTCTTTTGCACTCTCATTAATTGAAGCTGTGAAACAGCGCAGGGCCGGCCCATTCCACGAAGAGATCTTTTCGTACGTACGTTGGACAGGGGTTCAGCCATCCACGTCCCAAAGGCGAGCTGCGGCATGCGTGCGCCTGTGTTGAGCGTGAGGTGCGCCTGCTGAGCTGCGGCCATGTTCGACGCGTTCCTTCGTGCCAAGTTACTCGCTGATTGAATGGGTTTGAATATTGAAGGATGAACAGGCCCTAGTCACATGCTCCAGAAGTCACGTAGGCCACCGTTGCGTCGTCGTTTGCACAATGGACAGTGAAACCAGGGGCGGATCAAGGTGACGTCATTCACATGCCCGGCTCCTTCCTGGACCAAACACCCCACCTCTCTCCCTGTCACCCAACATTTCGTTGCTTTGAAATCAGCTGCTTGCGCTGACATTGTTCCACTCGTGTATTGTCCAGTGTCTTATTGCCAACTTTGCCTCCCCCTCCCCTACCCAGGGTGTCCAAAGGTGTCCAGAGTAGATCTACCCATGTCATCCACATTACCATACCCCACCCCGTGCGCACACAAAAAAATTTTTGGACTCGTCATTTTTGAGTCTTGTCTAAAGCTTTCTGGATAACCTTGCTTGTTTGGCCGGATTGCCCCCCACCTGCTCACAACAAATTCAGAGACAGTTATTTTTGAGTCCTTGTCTGAAGTTGTCCAGGTTAGATCCACCGTGGTTTTCCAGATTACCCCCTCCCCTCGCCCCCACCCTCGCCGTCACAAAGATTTTGGACTTCAAACTTGGAACGACTTGTCCTGCGAATAGACTCTGTCAGTGTGTTGCATTCAGTCTTCAGGCCATCAAATCTACGCGTTCAGCCAGTGGCTGATATTCTGTAGTTATACTTGAAACTCTGGTTTGGTCTGGTTTTCTTCCTTTTCCAAATCTTCATTGAAAGCAAAAATTGCGATTCGATCCCACACACGTGCACCTTCAGCTCCTGAATCCACCCATTGCATCAGTGCTGTTAGATCATAGACCAAAGCTCAAGTGCATTTGAGATTACAACTCTTTCGTCAAGCCTTTCGTTTTTGGTCTTCACGTCATAAATCACGATAATCACGCAACAGACGTGCCGCTGTTGCATCAACAACCAGACTTTCAAGCGGAAAATCAGCCGAGTGCCTTGTGAGTCCACCAACAATCTTCTTGAAAAAAAAAGGGGGGGGGGGTAACCAAGGCAAGACCAATATGAGATCACCAGGACAATTTCAGGTGGCTCAGGCAACAAGTATCCTTGACCATCTGAAAAGATTTTTGACAAAATCCAACCAACTATCTTTCCAAGTGAGCAGGGGGTTAGCAAGGACAACCTGAGGAAATCAGGACAGACATCTGAGCTTACCAGAACAATCCAAGGTCAGGGATCCGAACAAGAGCCAATTTCAGGTTCAGAAAAGAGCTGTCCTGAACAATCTGAATTCTTTTTGTCCAAATCAAGCCAAAAAATGTCCAAGGCGGGGGGTGGAGGGAAGGAGTGGTTTCCAGGACAGGTTAGGACAAGGATACACAAACACTGACACTGGGGTGACACAAACATTGATCAGCCGACGCGGCTGATAAAGATTCTGCGGTGAGGACTCTTGAAACACAAATTGCGGGCAACTTTCCTTCGCTCGGCCAAAGTTTCATAGACAAGGGAACTATTTGCACTGAACAAGGGAACTATTTGCACTCATTGCGTCGAACTTGTGGCTGATTTTGGAAGAGCAGAAGGCATGTGTTTCAGTGTGGAAATAAATCTGTATTTTTTCGTAAATCTTCACTTTTTGCAAAAAATATATAAAGTCAGAACCAGTTCAACTGAAGAACTCAGAATTGCACGGAATGCGCATACGTGGGATCTACTTTATCAATTCAATTTCCTTTTGCACAGAATTTTCAGATCTATCCGCGTTTTTGCACATTTGCTTTTTCAGAAGTAGATTTAACAAAATTACACAAGTGAACACAGAAATATTCCCCGTGGAATGGAGCAAGCTGCGTTTGTCGAGAACAAACAAAAGCAGCTGGAATGAACACATGCGTCTCACAGGCAGAGAACTTGTGACCACAAAATTCCACACAACAGACACAGAAGCGTTCTGAACATTTTACGGTGTGGTTGAGCTTCGATTGCATCCTTGTTGACCTAAAATTGTTCTACTTGCGAACACGCGCGTCTCATCAAGACCGAACTCTTCCCAGATCTAGTTTTCAACATTCTGTCAGTCTCTTCCAGACTCTACTGTCGGAATGTTGCAAGCACCCGTGCATGGTTCACAAGATCTGTCATATCACATGTGCACCAGCCTCTTCGACAAAAATATCCAGTACATTCTTGGAAAGTGTACAAATTTACAAAATAAGTGACATTCTGAAAATGCACAGAATCTGATAGTGTTGCACCCTGACTGTGAGAAAAGGCACAAAGTTGTGAAGGTTTCAGCTCAAGAAAGGTTCAGGCATAAACATATAAGACGCTCTGAAATATTTACGACGTTAGTAAGACACGTGAATAGCTGTTTCTTTCAAACGAAACACATCAAGGCTTCAATTTTTGACACTAATAAAGGGTGTGGGGAAATCTTGTAGGTTTTGTAGAACTTTGGGTTGCGACTTAGACAAGCAGAAGATTGGCACACGTGTTAAATATCGCTTCGGGTAAATACTGGTCGTTGCTAGCGGTACTCTGAAAGACCTCGGAAAAGCTCGCGTTCTGTGAACACACGCAAAATCCGCTTTTTGCGTTTCACATTTACAGAAAGCGTGCAGAACATACATTGAACAGAGCACAGAAATATAAACCCCACGTTACTTCAGCAAAACAAAACACAGAATTGAGCAAATCTGCTTTCTCCATCGCCTATTGGCACACAAGTCTTCGCACAGAGATACAAATTCTCCTCTGACCAGTCACACACGCACAAGAAGAAGTTTTGCGAACAACTCAATTTGCGGGGGAAAAAAGCTGCGAAAGTATTGGTGTTCGCACATTTCAGCTGTTTGCACGGTGAGTTCACTTTGCTACGGTGTTTTGCGCGGCGGATGAACGGGTTCACCAGAGTCGCGTGCTCGCTCCCCCTGGCGGCTGCACCACGCGCGTCGACGGCCGACTCACAGCTTGCCCAGTTCCCTGCAAACCACAGTGGAATGTTTCGATCAAGTCGCAACTGCTTTTCTCTGTCGTTGAGCGGCGCCAGGGTTGGGAGGGGATGGGGACGATTCGGTCTTGACGAGGGTCCAAATCGAGGAGGAGGGAATGGTACCTCCGGCGGGTTGCTCCAACTTCGCCCCTTTTGAAGTTCTGACTTGCACAAAGCAAAAATCAGATGCCGCGTTTCATTCCCATGGAGACGGGGAGGTAGGGCGGACCTCTTGAATCCGCTACACTTCTCAAACCGCTGGTTCTTTTTTTTTTTTTTTTTTTGCCGAAGACTGCGGGGGGAGCGATAATTGATGATGCACATTCCTGTGTCACTCATCACAAAGCGAGTCACGCTTCACAGAGTCGCGTGAATCACACGTTTACTTTGAACTAATCCTTGATCTCCGTGGCGGCGATATTTCACACAACGCTTACGCAAACACAACGGATAATGCCAACACAAAAGGACGCGTTGAACAAAACTGGGACTTGACGTACTTTGTGATGCTCGGCTTTGAAAGTGTAAAAGAAAAACTTTTTTACCCTTGTGAATTCCGCGCAGATTTGTGGTTCAGACGACACCGCAGGTTTCAACCAGGGAATTTCATGTTGTGACAGAGACACGTGTGTCATGTGACACTTACCCCGATAGCGAAGCTCCTCGTTTCACCCGTGATCGGATTCGACACTTCTGAAAGAGAAAGAGAACACAATTATGTCTGTTGTCGTTCTGCGAACGTGCAAACGCAATCACAGGAATCTTCCCCACTGTTTCCCCAGCCACTGCAAGAGAAGAATTGAACTCAAATGAAAGTACAACACCAAACGAGTGCTTTTAACACTGTCTTCTCAGAGCCAAATCACCGAAGCGTTCTCACTCGCTTCACACACATCTCCTCAGGACACGCCACTTTTCCAACCAATTTTGCTCTGAAAATTGTTCTCAATGTGTCCCTCGAAGCAAACTGCACTTTACACAGACGGAACCCCATCAGATCGCAACACTGACGGAAAACTGAGAACTGAGAAGAACAGTGTTGAACGCACTCGCAACACAACAAAACCACCAGAGGGCAGTGCTGCAGCTGCCGGCTTCTGACCCGAGTTGAGTCTGCGGGTGCACGTGGGACGCTCCACGTCTGACGGGTTCCCGCCCAGCACGAGCGAGCCGCGCGGGGAACACCCCCGCGTGTTGGGGGAGGACGCAGCCGGGGACCCGTCACTCAGACACGTGACCGAGTCGTTCACGTTGAACTCTCCTGCGGGCGAGAGAAGGACGTGAGGGCCCACGGAAATCTCATCGTCAGCCGCAGGTCCATGGTCCCTGTCGGGTCTTTTCAAGGGCTTCGCTGAGCACAACATGGGCACAGAAGTTGAATTCATTTCTTCCAATAGTTCTGAATTCTCTGGCAATTCACATCCATGTACAACGCCAAGTTCACAGCGTCCAACAAAATATTGAAGGGAGTGCCCTGAAGTGAACAAATCTGTCATCAAACTGAACAAGAAGAGTCACACGTGAACACAACACGAATCAGCCGTTTCCAGGCAACCGAACTACCTCGGCCTTTTCCGGATCCTTTCGTGGGCGAATCCTCCTGCCCGAAGTTGAGTTTCCCCGTGATCGGGTTGTACACGTTGTCTCCTGGAAACCAAACCCAGCAACAAGGCCGTTGGTGAACAGCGGTCAAAGATCCACCACGCGACAACATCAACGACACTGAACGCAAAACACACAAGTCACAGACAGCTTCCCTCGTGCACCAAACTGCGAAAACAAAGTTGGGCCTTCAAAAATCTCTGAAGACGGACAAACACACAAAACAACGAAAGTCGTCGCTTTGCCCCAACCTTTGGACTTTCTGCGCAGTTGCTGCACTTCTTCTTCCTCTTCGTCTTTCTTTTCCCTTTCTACCTCCATCTGTTCCTCTCTCTCCTGCTCCTCTGACAAACACACAACACCGTGCAACCTACACAGCAGGGCCAGTGAGAGCAGGGATCCGTTGGACGCATCGATCAGTTTTCCCAACAGAGAGTTTCAGATGCACCACGTGGGGGCTCTGCCCGGCCCCATTTCACGTGCCATCCAACGTGCGGTGCCAGAGTGCAAATTCCGTGACATTTTACATAGGACATATCCCCAATTGTGATCCATTTTCATCCACTCAGGTTTGGTCAATATTTTTAACTTTTCTACAGACAAAGCAGAAGGGATCCACACACAAAACAAGACACAAAATACTTTCCCAAATACCTCCAGTGATGGATGAGAATGCCACGGAAATTGGCCCGTGGCAAGTTGAGTTGCCACGTAAAAAATGGAAATTTTCAGACCGGGCGTAGGACCGTGCGTGGGCTCGCACGTGTTGCACCTAAAACACTCTAATCACAGGAAAACTACGTGCGGTCCGAATTCAGGGGATGAAGACCTTCACGACCAGCTCTTTTACCTTTGGCTTTGGCTTGTTGTAGCTGTTGCTGAGGTTCCGCCTCCTTCTCCTCGTTGTTGTTGCTTTCACTCGTTTCTTTCTCCTCGTCCTTCTTTTCTACGTCCTCTTCCTCATCTGACACAACACACAACAACGTGCAACAACAAAACACACGCGGGTGAAAACAAAAGGATGAAAACAACGCAAACCGCAATCTCAATGTAATGGGTGCTCAAAAGAAGCTCAAACTAAAATCCATTCACTGTGCTTGGGTGTAACTTGCACCTGGATGAGCAAAGTTGCAGGTGAAACGAACTCAAAAAGTCAAATGAAGTCCGTGAAGCAGCTATTGTGGGCCAAAGGTGGACAAAACCAAATTTTCGTCAGCTCACACACTGGGAAAATAAATAAACTCTACGAAATCTTTTCAACTGCAAAAACCAACTCAAACCAAGTCACATCTGGATATCGTAGGGAGCGGACAGTGATTCCAACGCATCAGCCCCGCACCGCGTCAAAATTACCTGGATTGGACTTGTTGGCGTCTGTCTGCTGTTCGCTCTGACCCACAGGGGGCGTCGTCACCTCGGGCGAGCTGAACACGTTGCTACGGAGACGGTCGTGCTTCGGGCGGTCTGGCGTCGGGTCCTCGTAGCCGCCGAAGATGTTGTTGGAGGGCGGCGCGCGGCCGCGCGGTGGCGCTGCCGCAGGAGGCGCATCGGTCCCAAAGATGTTGCTGGAGCTGCCACCTGGTGGCTGGATCACCCTGAGGAAAACACAAGGCATTCAGGCCTCAGTGAAGCACCTTACAACAGGCATGGATCGCACTGAGAGTAGACAGCTGGAGTCACTCACCAGTTCCAAGCACTGAGACTGAAGCAGCTCTGAACTTTGATTTGTCACTGGCTAAATGTTGCTGGTGAGTCATAGCGGACGTCTTGGGAGTGGGCGAAGGAATTGGACTTGGCACTTTTTGTCACCATGGTTTCGGCTGGCAAACTGCACAGGAGTGGGCTTCACAGCCCTGGTCCGTAGGGTGTGTGCACTCTCTGGTCCCGAGAAATCACCATTCTCGACATTCAGTGCAAATGGCCAACCACCAGTTTGAGGGTTTCACTTGATCAGCAGTCTGTCTTCACCACCCCAACTGGAGGCACAATCCTGTTTTCACCACACTAGTTGGTGGCTCAGATCTGTTCGGGGCTTGACTCTGCTTGATCAAACTGCGACTCGCAAACTGAACGTGACAGGTTTCTTTTCTGCTTGCGAGAGACTTGTTTCATAAGTTTGTTTTTTTCATTCCAAGAATGAAACCTCTCGCCCAAAGGCTTGAACAAGCCCGTGTCTGCTAAATGCATTGAGGCTGCAGCCAGATTATTTTGCCGGACCCAACCCAGCATTTGGAGTGGTAGATCCAGCCAAACCAGGTGAGGTGGTGGACTCTGGGGTCTTGAAATTCTCTGCACACTCGTGGACACAAAGACAGCGAGCCGCATGTCCATCTTCGTGGACGCGGCCTGCGAGAACTGAAACCCAAATTCACAAGCCGTGCACAGTCAGTCGCTCAAGAGTCAATGGAAGGAAAGAGGATTTGACAAAACACACCAAAGACGGATCTTTCCTTTTTGACAGCGAGTCATTTTGGCACATTTCCCGGATCATCGGGATGGGTTTGAACAACAAGTAGAACTTCCTTTTCCTCAAATCATCAACACAAACAGAGCTTCATCGTGAAGAATGTGCCTGATCCACAACACAGAACGTCTGGCTTGTTTCCCCCTCACATCGGACGACAAGTTTCGCTTTCACACAGTCGAACACATTTGATCATGATGAATGAACTGGGAGACTTCATGCACGTGCAAAATATCTGATAGTTTGAATGAATCTTACTTTGAACTTGGCTTCGCACCAGCGATGAGGCCTTCGTTGATATGTGTGGACGACATTTTCTCGTAAATTCCACTGTTTAACAGCACAAATTGACAAAATATCAATCTCCTGTAAACTTTGAAAAATCCGGAAACCTGACGAAACGAAAACGAGGCTGGAAGGAATTCAACTGTCACCCGTTTCGTCCGTTGGCCATATCGGCAATTGTGGTTTTACCTGTGCAAGCTGAAAGTTCCGACTGACACTTTTCCCTTCCTCAGATTGTGTTTTGCAAAAATGTAGGACCAGAGCTCATCCATGAATCCATTAAAATTGACAACTCAGACAAAAACACAAACCAGCATGCCGATTGCAGTCCACGTAGTCCAGCAGAGAATGACAGCATCTCACATTTGACGTGTCATGCTGGGTGACATGCAAATTTCAAATGCTGAGTGACCTGGAGGGGGTTACCCAATACAAAAAGGTTTGAATGTCAAAACTTTTTAATTGCAAGTGACTCCGGCAAATTTGAAATGTTGCGTGACCTGGGAGAGGGGGTCAGTCACCCAAACCAAAAAATTTTGGTGCCAAAATTTTCAATTGCAAATGACCCCAACAAATGTGAAATGTTGCATCCGAAATTTGCTGGAGTTACATGCACCAATTGAACATTTTTGGCATCCCGAATTCCTGATGTCAAAAGCTGACATTTGTGTAACCAAACAGCAGATAGTTTGCGGGTAGTTCTTGAATAGGTGAGATTTTAGCCGTCTGAAATTCCTGATGTTGGGTCACCTCGCAGGTTACTCAACATTTGGTTCGGGTTGGGGTGGTAGTTTTGGGGGTCACCCAACATATATTGGAGTCTGAGGCAAAAGCATCACAACAGTACATCAGTTGCGGATCTGCTCGCCCAAACTTTGTTCCTCACCCGTCCTTTTGTATTTGCACAAACAAATCATCACATGTATTCAAGCTCAAGTGCTGAAGCTGGAGATGTTTGTCCCAAAATATTGTGCGTTGTTGTTTGCTTCGTTGGTGAGTTCGTACAAGTGTGAATTTGCGACCCAATAGGGCCCTGATCCCAATGTTCAGCTGGTGTCCTGAACAGTTCTTACTTGATGGTAAATCTGGCCTCATGCACGTGTGCTTTTGGTCTGTACCTGGCAACACCAGTTGCTCTCAAAGATGAAGGTTCTCACTGGTGGTGCCCCGTGAGAGAGACTGGTGAAATGTCAGGAAAAATGGTTCCGGCATGGATTCACTAGTTGTGCCACCCAGGAAAATGACATCACGTAGTTTGGCTGCTTCATGTCATGGCAAAGTGAAAATGGACACAAATTTTTGTGTGCATTTTGATGCAAACTGCTCAAAGATGTTCCAGCATTTAGATTTTTCTTTCTTTCTTTTCCTGGACTGTCAGTTGACATTCCCTTTGAAAGGAACACTCAAAGCAGTCAGACTTCTGCTGGGTAAAGGTATGGATCCGACCGTTCATTGAGGAGCATCTTCAGTTCAGGCCAACCACTTGGAAGGTGGAGCAACACGCTTGGAGTGTCAGGAGGTAAATGAACAATATGTCAATTTTTGTGTCACACAGAAGGTTCTTGATGAAATCTGAATTTTCTTGGGGTTGTCCAGAACATTAGTTACACTCTGCAAAGTTGTTTGTTTCTCTGTATTCGGAGCGCATGTCGGTTCAGCTGTGCCATTCCAAGACTGATTTCCTTGTGAAACATAATTTGTCACGTTCTGACACGAAAGATAAACCAAGGAATATTCAGGTTGTTGGACGCACAAAATTGCTTGACCGTTTTTGTCTCCCACAGATTTGTCACGAAACGAAACAGAGCACGACAAGTGTCAGGACTGTCCCTAGTGTAGTCATTTTGTACAACCAATTGCTTCCCAAGTGCTGCGACACTCAGATGAATTCATTTTTCCTGGCCTACCAGGCATTCAGGGGCGTGGAATAAAACCAGCGGACGAATCGACCAAATACCGAAATGGGTGACTTGGATTCCCGGTCACGTGATCTGGGACAGCCAATCAGAAAGGGAGTACCCTGCTAGGTGCAGCGCCAAATCAAATCGGTGATACATTTTACCAGTCAAAAATATGAACGTTTTAGGAGTTTACGGGAAGCTGTGAGGACTTTTACTTCGGTACAATGGAAGTTGAATATCTTAGGATTGGATATGATGCCAAAATACGTGACGTTTTCAGTGAAAAAATACCGCATGCAGTGCTCAAAGTGAGGAGGGGTGTTGCCTTGTTGCAGTTGACTAAGTAGGTCACAATTTGTTTTGGTGCTTGACAGATGGACACACGTGAGGTGTGTTGGAGTTCTAACATGGATATCTTTGTCAAACAGCTGACCGGTCGGGACATATGTTGAGACAACAATCTCAAGCATCTCAGGATGTCGTCGGGAAGACTTGTACTCAAGTTGAGGTGAGTTTTCTTGATCTTGAATGGGTTTCGTCTCAAATTCTTTGAAGGACATTCAAATGGAATCCAAAGGGCTGTCTTTGGTCGTAGATTTCTCGGTGTGTTTTGGCTTACGTTTCAAGTTTTGTGGCTCTGTCAGTCCCTGGGGGTTGGAGTCCCTCTCTCGTACACAGTTAACGATCACAAAGTTCGAGTGAAGCGTCTGAGATCAGAATGTTTTGTCGTCTTTGCCTTCGGCTGTGGAGGAATAGCTACGTCATCCTGCGGTTTGATTGGCTGTTGTTGCTTAACTTTCCTGGCTGAATAAGTTCACATTTCCTCTGTTTCTCACTGTTTTCTTTCTGTAAACTGAAAAATGCATGCAGTATCTTTGTTTGGGTCAAATTTGGTTGTCATCATACCGTTAAAAGTGGTGAAATCTGCCCGTGAAATTTGCCATTGATTTGCCTTGTAAAAAGATCACAGTCGAACTCGCAGCTCACAGCGCACAGGAGAGAGCGAAGTTGCGTCCGGAAAACTCAGCAAATCTGATTCAAAGAGTGCCGCCATGTAGAATCGAAGAAAGTATATCATGTTAGAAGATGGGCAGAAAAAGAAAAGCATCTCCAATTGAGCAGGAAAGAACTTCTGAAGCTGAAAAGGGGTAAAGTATTCTCGGCAAATTGAAAACCGCCATTTTGGTTTTGGAGCTCGATTTGACGAATTTTCTTTCCGCTTGTTCTGCGCCATTTCTCGCTTCATGTCACTTTGCACATTGTTTGCCAGGTCCTGAATGTGTGCTCAGCTTATTTATCAGATATTTACACACAGTTGTCGTCCGTGAGCCCGCAAATGAAGCTGCTTATTTTTGCCCCTGGAACACTGGAGGCCGCCATATTGAATTTGCGACCCCAGTGGAGAAATATTCGGATAGAACCATTTGGGTTTCCTTGTCTTCTTGTTTCTGACATTTTCAATCTTTGATCGAACCCAAAAGCTAGGATGTTACACTCTGCATATTTCGGCACTGAACTGGAAGTGTGAGCGTTTTTGCAGTTGTGCAGAGAGCGGAAAGAAGGGTCGGGCGTGTGCTTTGCATGTGACTTCCCTGGAAGCGGTTTTCCGAAAGTTGACAGCTTTTGATCTGCCGCAACCTGGATTGCAGGTCTTTGCAAGCGCACTGAAGGGTCTCAATCTGCCTGCTGTGTTAGATTTGCTGTCGCAAAGCGTCGAAAACTTTTTTTGTTGGGGCAAACTTCGTGTTCAAGCGCCACAACGCTGTTGAGTGGCTTCCTGCTACTCGTATGCTGACGCAATTCCGTTGTGTCTGTTCCTCAGAAGGAAGTCAAAGTGACGAACCGTCAAGAATATTCACAGCAGAATCTCGCACTGACGTTGCTTTGTTCTTTTGATCAAATTGTCACTTTCTTGCACGCGTGGGATTTTCAAGACGCCAGACGCGTTCGCGTTTCGTTTGTTGGTGGGGCACGTGCGAGTGAGTGCGCACGACCAAACAGCTGAGTTTCGGAACATGCAGCTGAGTTGCCCGCGGTTGTTTCACACTTTTGTCTCTCCATTGCATGCACTCCTATTTCGCTACAGATGCGAAAGTAAAGCGGACGATGACGCGGGCGCGGCGCGCGGTGGCGGCGCCGCCTCCTCGGGACGCCAGGGCCCGACCGGCCCGCAGCCCGTCCGCTCCAGCACTCGCATCCTCAAGCGACCCAAGCGAGACTTCAGTCCACCCGCCTCGCCGCCCAAAAAGCCACGTACGCGATATTTCAAGCTCATTGCCTTGTGTTTCTGCAAAAATTTGAACTCTTTCTGGTGAACGCGTGTGGACGTGACTTGGCGTCAACACTGACCTTTGGTCAAACGCAGTGACCACTTGTCTCAAAAATCCGGTTTCAACTGAACAATCCCACTGTTCAAAATCAGTTCATTTTCGTGGACAGTTCCGAAAGAGCAGAAGGAGAAGCGAAGTCGAACGCCCAAGGTCGGGCGCACCGGGGGTGGCGCCGGCGGGGGCGGCGGCAAGCGAAACGTCGTGTGGTCCCAGGACGACAAGAACGCGTTCTTTGAGGCAGTGGCCGAGGTGAGACAAGACAGTGTGAAGCGTGGGGGATTTCAAATCAAAATTCAATTCGAGAAAAAAGTTCTTGTCTGGAAAAGAAAACTGTCCTTGGGACTTCAAAGACAGAAATCGATTGTTTGTTTTCCAGCACGGTAAAAACTTCGAGGCGATAAAGAGTCACTTGGAGAAGAAACATCTCGGCCTCAAGTTGGACCCGAGTCTGGTGAAGACCAAGGAACAAGTGCGCCACCTGTACTACCGAACCTGGAGCAAAATCTCCAAGCACATCGACGAAAATGACGGTGAGCTACCACGCGCTGTACGCGATCCGACCACTCAGATCACCACGTTTTGGTTTGGTTTATTTCGCATTTTGGCCAACCTGGATCGAACAACGCAATGATCGATCTCACGAAACTGCAAATTGTGCAGCTCTTCTGGATGAGCAGCATTCGTTTCATTGACGAGGAACAATTTGTGCTTCTGGCCACGAACAAAAACAGACTTGTCCGTTTTCAGATATCGTGAAGCACGCGCGGGAACTTTACGGTCTCATCAACTACGGAGAGATGCGCAAGAAAATCGGGCAGGGCATCTGTAAGTTTTCCTCGTCGAATGAGGGCTTGTGAACTTGACTAAAGCAGGACTCTGGAGTCCAGACTGCGAGTGTGTTTCTGTTTCAGGCTTGGATGAGAAGACTGGTGCCAAACTCAATGAGCTGGTTCACAAGGGGTGAGAATCGGCACACACAACCCTGTGCATATCACCTGTGTCTATTCACAACAATTATTTTCCGTGATATTGACAAATTTCAAAGCAAGTTTCTCACATTTCAGAACCGCGACTATCCGGCTGCACAAAAAGTATTTCCGGTGAGTGTCTCAAACGTCGCCCTCTCAACTCGAGGCTCCGCGATGCAAGACGCAGTTTCACGCGTGTTCGTGTTTTGTCCTTTTCAGGCTCAAGACTCCCGCGTGTCCGGCTCTTCAAAAACTGAACAAACTGAAGCCGGACGTTCAGACGGGTGAGCAGCACAAAGCAATTTTTCCCCCATTTCCAGACGCCGAGTGATCTTTTGGTCAGGTTCACAGGGATATCTTGTAAGAATTCACAAAATTCAATTGCAATACGACGTTTGAAGACGACCTGCGTCTGAGCAACCACACCCTTCTGCGTACGTCAGGCAAATAACACTGCCAGCGTCTTTGCACGAATAAGTGTGCGCGTGGTCGTCAACGCTGTTGAGCGTTCGTGTTTGTTGTGCAGGGGGCGAGCTGAAGGACGAGGGGGCGCAGCAGACGCGACTCCCGGACAAACTGACTCTCGAGCTCAAGCCGCGCAACAACCGCGCCTGGACACGGGTACGGCACGCACACACACACACACACACACACACACACACACACACACACACACTGCCCTCGTGCCAACTCACCGTCTGCCTGTGTACGTTGCATATTGTGTAGTCTACGCTCGTACACTCAACTTGAAACACGTTGAAGTGGGCCTTCAGGTGATAAAAATCACAGCGATCGCGTCCCTTTGTGAGCAGATTTCTGTGCATTGTTGACGTTGCCTTTTCAGGTGCAGAGTTTGTCGCAGAACCCGCGGGTTCGTCTGCATCTCAAGGCTCAGCACCGTCTCTCAGGCGTCATCGACTTCCTCTCCAACAAGTGGAAGTCTCCGCGACTGCGCCTGGTGCGTCACTCACTCACTCACTCACTCACTTGCTTACTCACTCACTCACTCACTCACTTGCTTACTCACTCACTCACTCACTCACTTGCTTACTCACTCACTCACTTGCTCACTCGCTTGCTCACTCACTTTTACTTACTTACTTACTTACTTACTTGCTCACTTACTTGCTCACTCATTCATTCGCTTACTTACTCACTCACTCACTCAGCTGCACACACTCACTCACTCAGCCACTCACTCACTCACTTGCTCACTCACACTCAATATGTATGCTCTTGACTAGCTTTTGTTGAGGCTCTCTCTTCACTCACTTGCACTCTTCACCAATTCACTCACTCCAAATACACTCTTGACTTGCTCTTGTGTGTATACTCATGCAACTCACTCACTCACTCACTCACTCACTCGCTCACTCACTCACTCACTCACTCACTAACTCCTTGTCCCTGTCCGTCTTTCGATTTCTCTTCAAAACAGCAGGAAGCACAGTTCCAATAAATTGTTTCCGAAAGTTGTCAGTCGCACCATCGCTTCCCAAAGAAACGCTGCTGACCTTGAACTCTGTGACCTCTCACAGAAGGAGGAGATGAAGGAGGAGGAGGAGCCTCGGTCTGAGCTGCGGCTTCTGCCACCAGAGGGCAGCGAGATTCGTCTTTTTGAATTCGCGCTCACGACCAACCCGTCCAGTGCTGCCCCCTACAACATGCAGCAGTACACAGAAAACCTGAAACGTACGTTGAAAAGTTTTTGTACGTCCAAGGACTACTTCACACGTTTGCCAAAACGTTCAAAACGTTTGCATGAAGATAAAATGTGACGGCTCGTGCACTGACTTGCAGGAGGGAAGATTGATCAACAGACCCGCGGTGCCAACAACAAGAAGACCAAAGACGCGGCGTCTCCTGACGCTGAGCAGAGCGACGTGGCGGGCAGCGCGCCGGTGCATGACGGGATTGGTGAGTCCGGTGGTTCACTTTGAAGCGACGGCGATCCATTGCATCCTGCGGGGAAAGTGATTGTTCCGGGTGAATCACAGGCGAAATTGAAAACGGTCGTATTTGGGGGGGGGGGGCAAAATTACTGTTGTGGAAGCGGAGAGAGGAACGCTGGTTCTTGCTGCAGGTTTCGCAGCGGACGAGAACGCGCAGCTGCCGGATGAAGGCGAGTTCTCTCCGCGCATGTTCCACGGGCTCGTCGGCTTCACCGGAGCAGTCAGCGCCGCCACCGCAAACCTCAACTTCACCTCGGGTCAGTCACGTACGAAGAAAGGAAAAATTGTCACACACACACACACACACACACACACACACACACACACACACACACACACACACACACACAAACCGACTCACTCACAAAAAAAAAACAAACACGCCCACACCCCCACCACCCACACAATGATAGAGCGCGCG
>JAAUXT010027110.1_pt1 | contig 16614 bp, 13 predicted proteins | sample 7278171 | NCBI WGS metagenome assembly JAAUXT01 (sample SAMN14350112, study PRJNA611818) | marine sediment metagenome | isolation source: surface marine sediment (1.8m) | place: French Polynesia: Moorea | collected 2018-08 | reverse complement strand
ACCAAGTAACGGACCCTAATACTACTCACAAGGATCAGTTTTGGCAACTTATGGAGTATTATGGAGTATATTTTCGCATGATATAGCAGATAATTTGATCACTCATCCATATATATTTGCAGATGATACATCAGTTGAAAAGACAGAAAGGGATGATATTTAAAGTGGCCTTTATACAGCACATTTTGAAACAGATAAATTATTGCATTGGGCTGAACAAAATGAAATAGAGTACTGTGAAGAAAAAACATGACATATAATTGTAAGTAATAAACATTTTAATTTTATCCTTGTTTGTACATGAAAGATAAATTAATCGTAAACAATTAAGATTCTACAATCATGAAATTTTCAATTGGGAATCACATACAAAGTACACAATAAGTAGTAAAATTGTCCATATATATGCTTGAGTCAACAAGGAAAAGATTTGATTGTATAATTTCTGAAAAAAAATATGAAGGTCCTGCCGAGGGAACTGCAGATAACCGCGCAGAACCACTCAGTGCGGTTCCCTGTGGTTCCCTGCACATTTTTTTCTTTTTCTGACTCCGACGATGTCGGACAAATGTTTTTTTGTGGGTGTCACTTTTTGACAGAACGTCAGAATTATTGTGGCTTCGCCACCCTGATCACTGATGAGAGGTAGCGACATCTTTGAAGCATTGTTGTTGGTGGGAAATTTTTTCTCGCGCCGTAGGACTATTTTGTTTGAATCAAAGGAAATTATTCCAACCTGTCTGCGAATTTGTTTCTGGTATGCAGATAATTTATTTTTGGACAAATTTTGCGTGTAGTGGCGGCAGAGAAAACAGCATTTCCGGGAAAATAGTCTCTCAGTTTTTCAAGAAACTTGAGTCACGTGACGCAATATGGCGGTAGCAGTAGACTCTGCAGTGTGATTCATTTGTGGTTTAATTACCGTGATTCCAATCAAAGTATCCATTTGAACGTGTGAACAAAACTCTACGTTTGGAATACTGAGCGAGAAGAGCTAGAAAATCATCTGAAAGGTCAGGAAATATTTCGTGTGTTGAAAGCGTTCAAACTTCTTTGAAATCAAATGACTTGTCACCAATTCCGGATTCTGGTTGGTGTTGGGCTGAATGCTGAGTTGACACTCCAAAGCACATCCTGACAACACCTTTTGTGTTTTGAGGGATTTATTCCTTTCTGTTTGCCAGCAGGAGTGGATCCAGGGCGAGAGCGTGGCTCTAACCCTGACCCTCCAAAAATGTCCCCTCGTCGAGTCTGGATCAACAGATCCAGACCAAAGTTGTTCCCCTCGGGGTCAGATAGAGTCTATCGAAATCTGTTCGAGATCTGGACATCTACTGACACGTGTTGATCTGGTCATTTTCCCAAGTGGGGATTTGGTCGGCCAGGGGTTTACCCTTCAAACTCGTCATTGACATGGCCGTTGATGAACTGTTGACCTGCGGTTCTGCCTTTTTGCGTTGTGGATCAAAACTCAGGTGTCTCCGACCCATTCTCGGATTTGACTTCCTTGAAGCTGCCCTCACCGAAAGCCAGGACTGAAGTCAGCTTTGCACCCAGACAGGATTGTCCAACCCAAGTTTTACGTTGTCAAAACTCGTACAAATTTCCAGTGAGCGTTCGGTTTTCAACTCGTTCGTGGAAGTGCTCCGACAGGGCAGAAGCCTCCCATCCAAACACTGTGCCTTGGATCAGAACGCAACGTGCTTTTTGCTATTTTGTTGAGAAACATCGGGTGAAGTTGGTGCGAGTGGAGTTGTGGACAGGGTGGGTCTCAATTTCAGCGAGGCACACTCTGCGATGTCGCACACTTGTCCTTGGAGAAATATTGCAGTAATGTCACGCGAGTGTAGTTCACGAAAACTGATTCGTCGGGCAAGATGGGAGACCCGTTCTCCAAGTCTTGGTGGCCTTCGTGAGACTCCCAGGCGTTGCTTGGTGACAGATTTGGCATCCCTTTTGCAGACTTTAAACTTGTCACCCCACTCGCAGCATCGAACGCGTCTGTTCAGCGCTATGGACCTTTGGGTTTCCTTGGATCGTTGGTCCTCTTGGATCTGAACTTGTGCAGTCCGCCCAAAAATGACCTGCTACGCGTTGGACTTTGGATCGCGAAATGAATTTTGTTGAACATTGTTGTGTTTTGTCGTTTTGTGGCAATTGTCATTCGTTGCTGCTGGTGGGCACAGAGCTGTGCTTGTGTCTTGGAGTGGGTTGGAACAATCAACTTTCAGTATGAAGTACCGACGAGGTTCACAAAAGGGAGCGCGTCGTGTCCATGTGTCGTTGCCCATTTGTCGGAAGTGTCCGTGTGGCGTTCGAATCATTCTCCAATTGTTCCACCCACCGTCATTACAAGGCATTTGGTTGGGCTGTTCTATTGATCTGTCTGCCGTTACACAGCACTAAGACTGTTGCTCTTTATAGACACAGTCAATTCTCCCCACAGACATCGGCTTTGGCATTGGCGCTCAAAACTCCTTTGGGTGTGATTTGTGTTCAGTACATTGGGTTTTATGGCGAATATATTTGAGGCGTTTTGAGGACGAATTGAAACGGGTTCAGTGGACTGTTGGAGGAGTGCTTTAGGTTTGAATGGCTTTGCAGGAAACGGAAGATTGCCAAAAAAACCAGACTGAATTTTGAAACGAGATTCAGGTTCTGCACAACACTTGGAATGTTTTTGACATGACTTTTCTGTCGTGGTACATGTTGCTGTCTCACCCAAACACAGACTTACCGTGACCACTCGGGCGGTAAATAGCTTCTGAATGTCTGCGTTCGCACAGAAGTTTCACAGGCTGTGACAGTCAACCAGCTATTGCTGTCTGAATCGAAGACCATTTCATATCATTGTCACTGGAAGCGAGTGCGCTCGTATAGGTTTCAGAAAACAGGAGAAGCAGAGGACATTTTTATTGCATCGTACAAGGTTCGTCCACGAATTTCGCATCTCTCTCGTTTTTCGCAAACGTGACTGCTAGATTCACCACACTCACTGGTGGGGCAGGTCCACCACAACCAACTGGCAGGGCCATATCCACCACAACCAACTGGCAGGGTGGAGCTGCCAAACCAACTGGTGGGGCCATATCCGCCACACCAACTGTTTTGTTGAGTTTTAGTGGCCATTTTCCCTTCGACAGGTGACTCTTTTCTTTCTTGAGTACAGTGTCCTGGTATATTCTGCACAATTTTGGTGTCATCAAAGAGAAACGGGAAATTCGTGAACAGACCTCCGCCAGACAACTGCATTCGGAAACAAAGCTGCTCACTTTGTCGAGTGCAATTGGAATGTCAAATGTTGGAGGACGCCGCAGTGATAAATTGGCTGTAATTGCCCAGAGCTGACACAGAGGACAGATAAATTGCGTCCGTGAAGTTGAAGGGAGGACAGGGTTTACACACTCTTCACCCAACTCAAAAGTCTGCGATTTGTTGTGAGGAAGACAGCTTTCGCTTGCATCGTTCTCAAGGAAGCACAGGTGAGGGGCGGACAGTGCGACGTCGCGAGCGTGGCAGTGGCCATTTGGGGAGTTGTTTTTATACAACTCGTGCGATATCTTCAAACATTAAATCTAAGAGCACAACCGTTCATTCTCTGGCCACGAATCTTCTCTTGCAGTTTTGACTTGTTGTATAAGTCAACTATTTCACTCATCATGCAATATTTGTGACGTATGACCCTAAACCGTGAGTGAGCGTGATGTATCATAAAAATTCAGGACTGAAGAGCGGAGTGATGTCGCCTGTGTGATCAAGCAGAGTGCCCAGTGGGTGTGGTCCACTGGTGAAAACTGGATGTTGGACCCATTCTCCCGCAGGTCGTTCCGAAGAGCACCAGCAGGCAGATACTGTCAGTCATGAACTGAGGAAGAGGCTCAGGTGACTACTCACTGCGCCGTGTCTGCCCCTCTGCAGAGGCTTACTTTTTTACCTGCAGTGTCTCATCGATTTACCACAGTCGAGTGTTTGTGGCTTTTCGCTGTTCGTTCTTGCGCCACAACGCGGAGTTGGCCTTGGACTTGCACCGCACGCAAATGGGAGAAAAAGCAGCCGCGAATGTACGTGATGGGGATGTTTGATTGGCAGACACAGAGCTTGTTGGATCACACTGTTGACAAGAGTTCAACTCAACAAGTTCCGTTCAAACCTGGTGAACTGGTTGAGATGTACGAGGAGGCTCCAACTTCTGGGTGTCTTTTGCATGCTGTATCACCTTGCTCGATTTGACACGCCCGCACTCCCGAAAATGTGGTTAATAGCGACCAAACAAAATAGACTCCATGGTGATACAGCATGCAAAAGACACCCAGAAGTTGGAGCCTCCTCGTATTTTCTGGCTTCGTTCTGTCCGAATTGAGTGACAAGAAAATCTATCGGGAGTGTTGAAGAGGAAACGTTGAACTGAATCTCTGGAAGGTCGAAGCAGTTTCCCTCAACTGTTATGTGGCTGCAGGTGAATGTTTGCGCTAGGGAGGTGGTTCATTGTGGATTCAAATTTCCATGTGAACTCGTTGTCCAACGCGGACCTTGTGAGGAGTGGGTGGTGGAAGGTCGTTTCTCATCTGAACACACTCATGAAAGAGGTGCCAAAATCTTGTCAAGATTGAGTTCCTGAACCACCTTGTTCTCAATTGAGAGCTCCACAACCCTTGAGTCCAATGCAACCACTTCATTGTGGACAATGTCTCTCAAGAAATGCTTTATCTCGCTCAGGTTCTGTGACAGCGTTCAAAACCCTCATCTGATGCAACAGAACCCCAATCGGTGGATGGTTCAGTTGGCTCATTTCTTTGGGATTCGTCGATGAACCATCGTAACAAATGCAGACATCGTAAGCATCCTAAGCCGGGCGTTAGCATTTGTAATATTCCTGATGTGTGAGAATTCATACAGTTACAATGTTCGTTTGTTTTGCAGCAAGCAGTTTGAGTCAGTGACCATGTAGCGGCGAATCTCGGACCAAAGACACCAGGTGCCGAAGCAACAGGACCGAACCACGCCATGGCAACGGCCAGGTAGGAACACTTCCCATTCTCTGAACTGTCCCTGCTTCAGACTTTGCTCAAAATTTCTGTTTTGGACAGTTCAAAGGCAAGAAAAAAGTTTCACCAAATCGTCAGATCAAGTTCCCGCGATCGTTTGTTGAAGCAGTTGCAGCTTGTTCCATCGTCAGGAGACCAAGGGGACGGATTCTGCAGTCATGCTTATTTTTGTGTTGAATTATTCATCGCACAACGACAGGCAAGCGCAACACGATTCTCTACAGAGCCTTATGTTCTATCTGTGTGCACAATTCACGTTTCAGTGCAGCAAGAGAGGAACAGGAACAGTGTTTTCTTCCCCACGTACCCACCTCGGGAAGAAAGTGTCCTGAGGTGGTCGCGTCGAGCAGATGTTGGAGCCCGCAAGGAATTTGTGGGCCGTGAAATGCCTGTCATGCAGTTTTGATGTGTTTTTGTGTGTGGTACTTGTCAGGCTTTATTCGTGTGTGTTACGTAACATGAAGCTGTTTTGGTTTCATCAAGCTGTAGGTGGCGGTAAAGGCTCTGTTCAGAGAAAGGAAAGATTTTGTGATAGATGTCGGGACTGAAGGGAGTCTTCTGATTTGTCCATGTTTGGGCAGAGGCTTGGCCGAAGCACGCCCACATCAGTCTCCCAAGGAACAAGTACACTTCTTGAACAGCTCCAAATTGAACCTGAGTATCAGGGAAGTCCCAGTGTTTGCTTCTGCCCTTGTCGTTTGACCAGTCCAGTAACAACTCTGACGGTGTCAGTTTTCAGATCCATTGTTGTGGGCTATCACAGTCTTCGAAATGATCTCTCTCATTGCTCGTAAGTTTGGTGCAAAAATGATTGAGTCTTATGCTGAGTGCAAACACATTTTCCCGCAGCAGTGTGTTTGTGGCTGGTCGGTGAAGAAAGTTTGCCTGGCTGAGTTACTTTGCCGTTGAAATTATGGCAGTTTCTTCAGTGCATTGTGATTCACATTTTCTGCTCGATGTTTGTCTTTTCCTCTTGTGCTGAGTGATGTGCAAAATTACTCCGGAGGAAACTGCTGTGTGAAGAGCGGAGCTGGGTTGAAGCTCCTGCTTGAGCCCAAGTCTTGTGCAGTGTCTCCACATGGGTACGGAATTCGGATCAACAAAAGATGTGCAGTTCCTCGCCTCCTTGGGTCTTTCCCTTTGTGTGCCAGGGCCTCAGATTGGGTTGACGCCTGGTGTTTGGAACGTCTTTCAGTCCAGATGGACACAAGGCACGAAGTGATTCGAAGACCAGTATCTTGGCGGCGCGAATGTTCCGGTGGTCGAAATGTTGAGTTTCTTTCTGGAGCCGGAATCGGACGCCCTTCGGCGTTCATGCCGCACCTGGAGCTGGTTTTCTGCAGCGTGCGTCCTGTCGGTGGTGCGCCCCGAGATCCTTCATAACTCTCCACTCGCAAAGTTCGTACACTCCGTGCACTGTTGTTGAAATTTCCAAACTGGTCCGCAGGCGATGTGTGCTTTGTGCGGTATGTGTGTTGCAGTGCAGCCAAGCCAGTGCTCAGTTTAAGGTGGGCCGCCAACCCAGGATTATCAGGTGGATTTGAAGTGTCGGCTCACACCAGGTTCGGGTGCCAGCTTGGGACATTCAGCAAAGTTCCTCACTCAAGTTTTTGGTCTGACTACGATTTGTGAAGCTGATTTGCAAACCACGAAGAGGACCCAAACCAAACGAGCACCAGAAGTTTGGTGGACAACCTTAAAACACCTGTCTGGTGGTGGACATCTGAACTGGATTTTGTGCACTGAAAAGTTTGTGACGGGACTACAGACGAGAGCCTTCCGACATCAGGCTCACCAGGTTGTGTCTCTGTTGCTTGCATTTTGGACGAAAAGGATTGATTTCAATTAAATTCCCGAACTGAAGTGGACAACATTGGTTTCTGTGAAAATGGCGTTCTTTTCGAAGCTGGAACACGAGAGACGCTCACCGTCTCTGCCAATTATAGAACAGTGACACAATTGGACGGACACCTGGAGCGGCCAAAGTTCTTGTGTGGTTTGCAACAAAAAACTTTTGCTTGGAGCTCAGCATTGACGACGCTAGAATCAGGAGAAATAATCTGACGAGAGGAGCGATGTGCATGTTGGGGTTGTTGGCGACGGGGGTGCTGGGACTCTTCTCGCGGAAGTCCTACTCCTTTCCTCCGGCCGAGACGCTGCGGAACCACGACAGGTTCTGCCACGGCAAGTTCACGCTCAAGCGGTAAGTGTTTCCGTGCTTCACGCTTGTGACTCGATGGGTAATGGAATCAGAAAAAGACGCGAGGCTCTCGTCGTTCATGTGGCCTCTGCTTCAGTAGATTGTAGTCAGCTTGTTCGGATTTGGGGAAGGACCGTGTGCCACGTTTTGCCAACACTCAAGTCTTCAGACGCTACCACTGCAGAAGTCAGCGCGTTTTCACCCGGACCAACCCGTACTGACGCTGAGATACCTGCAGAAATGTTTGTTGTCAAGACGATAAACTTGGCCCCTCACCTGTGCACTGTGACAGTTGTCAAGGCATCTCTTTGATGTGTGTGAATCAGAAGCTGGCGTACCGGTGCACCTGGATTGCGACTTGAGCGCCGGCGGCGAATCGCACCGCAGCGCGCGGTGCGCGGGGGACGAGCACAGGCGCGCGTGCCGATCGACAGAAGCGCGACGCGCAGCGCTTTGTGTCTGTGGTGTGACCCCAGTGCGTCGAATGTTCTGCCCTCAAATGGGTTCACTTTGATAAGGTGCAATGTGAGTCAATTGGCGGAAAAGTCAATTATGGTGAGGCGATACGAGTAGAAGAGACGCTGCCTCGATGATCGAAACGCGCTGTTTTGTTTGCCTGTGTGGTTTTGTTTTCGTCTCCAGCAGTGCACTCGTTGGGTTTGAGAGCCGTCTCTCGGGAAGGATGGAGATGCTTCTTTTTCAACGACTTTCGCGACGTGTTCAATGTTCCTGAGTGGCATCGTCTTGTGAGCTGATTCTTAAGTTCGTGACAGGATGGTATCAAATTTTGACGTACTGCAGCTGTTGGGTAAATTAAACGTCCGAGATTTGTGCTGTTCTGCGTGGGGGGAGAGCAGGTTTCTCATCAGTGCTGAAGCTCAGCTTGGTCTCAGCGGAGACGAGGAAGAGCACACTTCTCAATTCACGAGGTTCCCATCAGGACTCGTTGTGCAGTTCCCATTGTCTCGTTGTGATTTCGCCTTTAATTGCGTTTTGATGTGGGGAGAGCTGGTGGGAATCCTAATGTGCGGCTCCTCTTCGCCTGATTACCATTTAGAGATGGAGGTCGCGATAGAGTTGGTCAGGGATACAGAGGCTAAGTACAGCGCACAGAAAGATGTGGAGAGAGCTAAGTGCTCCATTGTCCCGTTCCCCAGCAGCGCACTGTAAATGGCATTTTGCTTTTCCTGTGATCGACCAGGTTGGTGGTGGGTTTGCGGCCGGTGAAAATTGTCTGCAGTCAAGAACTTCTGAAGAGAGCCTGAAGTGCAAGCCTGGCGGCAAAATAGAAAACGATATGCTGGCGCCACAAAGCTTCAGCTCGAGATTTTCCAGAATGACATCACAGTCCTTGTTAGGTCACAAGACTTTGCTTACTCTGCCTCTGAATAGCCATCTCTGAGGCTTCCAGGGGTGAAGAGAGAATTGCATTGAGTGAAGGAGCCCGAGAAATTGCATTAGAATTGGAGGAGCCTGACTGTGGGAGTGTTATTACGGTGTTCGGAGGGGGACTCTCTGGTATCGATTCGACTCCGAGTCACAGAGCGAGAAGAGAAGGAAGGAAGCCGAGGGATCAGCTGCTTCGTGAAGTCCCGGCGCAGTCGGGACGGCCGCAGCTGCCGCCCGCCCGCTCACCCGCCCGCAACCCAGGGAAAAGTTCTTATGCTCGCGAAGACAGCGAGGTTTGGTTTGTGCAGTTTGGGATGCGTTACACCAAAACAGCTTCCCCCCCCCCCCATGTGTGTCCGTCGATCCAGTTGAAACAATTTGATCTTGTGCAGGATTCAGCCGGAAAATGTTATATGTTCGGAACGGACATGCAGGTTCCTGCACGATTTCGATACGAATTGTACCACCGCAGTCGCAACTGACTTGCCAAAGGGATGGGGGGTGTGCTTGGCTTTGTAACTCGAGTTTCCTTGCAGAGCTGCCTCACTTGACCACCAAGTGAATTTTCCTGGTTCGAACAACCGAACAATCGTTCTCGTCTGTGAACGAACATTTCCTTTTCTGGTTGTGACCAGTCCTACCAAACAGGCGTTTGAGCAGACGGAAGATCCCAGTCGGTGGCAGCTTCGGCTTCTCGTGAACGCGTGTCGGCCCCGACTGGCTCTGCAGCCACATGTGCAGCTTCACTGCCATGCTGCAGGAACATGGCGCCTGCACCAGAAAGGCAAAAGCTCCGCCGCGCTGGTTCTTCCCAGATTCTCACTCAAATACGGATACAGTTCGGTGTGTTGGGATACAAATTGGTTGGGATGACGCGCAGTGCAGTGGAACAGTCAAACTGCGTGTGACAGACAGTTGTGACAGGTGACGTTCGGGAGGGAAACTGGATCCTGAAATGTTGTAAGGCGTCGGCTGAGGTGGCTGTTTTCTTGAGGAATCGAGTGTGGGGAGCGTCAAGTGTTCTTCTGCACGAGGTGTTTCTGCACGCCGAAATTCTCAAATGTTCGCTGGGCCTGCCCAAATTAATTTTTCCGAACGCGTGTCTGGTTCCGATGCTGGTGGTGTGTGTTGCAAGCGGATGTGTCATATCTACGGATGTGATTACAATTGTGGTATCTTCTCACACTCGATAAACGTTGTTTTGATTGATCTTTTTATGTTTCCGCTCAGTATACTTGTTTGCAGCTGGAGACCATCTGTTTCTGCAAGGTGTTGTCGATGATTCTCTGGTGCGCTGTGCAGATGTTTGTGGACAAAACAGTTTGTGATCACTTTCTCACCGGAAAGTTTGAGAGAAGTAGTATTTTCCACTTTGAATCTTGAAAAAGAAAGCCTGGTCTCCGAGAGGCAGGAAGAGTGGGTGTCGAAGAACCTGCAGTGTTGAGAGAGCTCGGGCGGGCTTGGCGCGACTCGGAGGCGACGTTCCACCTCAGGAATGCTGACGTGTTGAGGCAGGTTCTTTGCACTCGACATCACCTCAGGGCCGATACCTGTCAAGCTTGTTGCGCTGTTGACTTTTTCTTCTCGGCTCTCCAACGTCACTATTTGAGGCAAATCCCGTCTGGAAACGGGGACGACCGCACATGAGAACGTTGGTGTGCTGAGTCGTGGATTTTGGTATTTCATTCATTGTCACGTTTTGTTCCATCCTGTTTCGTGGTTTTTGTCTCCATTGCATTGAAATGGAATCGTGGTTGCGCATAGTAACGTGATCCTGAACCATGGAGAGCGTGCAAAATGAAGGAGATAGTGTTTTTATTTGTTCACGCGCGGAGTACTGCTCGTTTCGCGTGGTCTCTTGTTTTGTATGAAGCTGCAAAATTTGGCGCCGATTGGATCCGCATTGCTGTGAAACGGCGGTGGTGGTGTCGTTTCAATCTGTGGGACTGTGGGTTGCAAGTTTTGCGCCATCATGGCCCATGGCAAGAACACTGCAGCTATATTGTATTGCATCAAAACCAATGCCAGGTACAAGAGACGAACACGGAAAGACTTGCGTAGTGGAACGATTTGTGTGATGTGTCAATCACCTGGATTTTCAACCTCAGTTGCGTGTTGACAGCTGTGGCTTTGCTGTAGTTCCGCAGTAGGAACCACGTACGACAATGACACACGCAGACAACACTGTCCACACAGAAAGGAAACGAACAACAAAACGACGGTGAAAAGCGCACTGTTGCCACTTCTTATTCATTGAAAATTAACTGACAACAGTTTGTTTTGTAGAGAATCGTTCATAACTCGGTGATGACAATCGTCGTCACATGTTGCGCTTGGAAATCGATGAGATTTCGTGCAAAGCGCTCACAATTCGCTGAGAGATAAAAGGGAGCATGGATCTATTTCTGCGTGTCTTGTCAGTGGAGCATGTAGATGCAGGTTACATCGATGGCACGAGGTAATTGTGTTTATGAAATGAAGGATGGGGGGACGTAGTGAAAGGGACAGCATTGAAGAGGTAGAGTTTGATTCTGGTGGCAGATGGCGGTGGTCGGAATCCGCAGGCGAAGCCAACCATCATTCAAGGACTCTGCCGCGCTTGAGGCTGGCTTACCATTCAAGGGACACACGAGGAAGAAAAGAAGAACACGCGTTTTGTACTTTCATAACCGCGGTGTCAGCAGCCTTTTTTTGGCACTCTTTGGCAAACATTTGATTTCGTGGTCGTGTGCCGTGAGAGAAACAAAGATTGAAATCAAGATAACAAGGAAGTCTTGAACGGTGTTGGCAGGTGCGTGACTTGTCTTCACTGGCGGAGGTGGCACCGTTGTTTCTCTTCCATTCGAGGCTGAGAAGGCAACTTGGTTTCATTGTGTTTTCTGTGCTTCAAGGCTTCTGGTGCGGAGATAAGGATCCTTTGGTCATCCTTTGGTCACCACCCTGTTCAACTGCATATTCAAGCACAAAGCAAACGAGTCCCTGCAGGGACCGGTCACCAGACAGGCGGTGAACGAGCAGCACCTCATCTGTTGTCCTGTTCGTTTCCTTCCACCATACCACCAACAAACCTTGCGTGTGTGTGAATCATGCATGTTGAGGTTTGGGGAATTCTTCCCCTGTGAGCTGTTTACCATGTTCTGTCAGGTTCAACAGATTTCACAGTCAAAGGAGGCATAAAACAAGAAAGGGAACGCTCTGTGTTCGCTTTTCACTCATTCGTGTTTCGTTTCCATAACAACACTGCACGGTTCACTTGCAGACAAACTTTCTTCAGTGTCCAATCTTCACAACGATTGGAAATGGTTTTTGTGAAGATCTTTGGACTCCTCCTGCAGGACGAAAGCCGTTGATCTCAGTGATCCAGAGAAGACGGCGAATGAGCAGGTGTGCTTCAGTGGAATGACTCAAGGGCCAGTGTCTTTTTCATTCGAGGCAAGAATCAACGGATAAAAAAGTGACTGTTCACTGCTTTCTGAATTGCAGATCCAACATTGATCACAAAGACATGGATTCACGCGTGTAGCAGTTTCGTACTGATGTTGGATCTGCACAAACAGATCAAGGTGGACCTGTTCCCTCGGTAGTTACTCATCTTTTCTGGAGGAACGTTTGAAATGCGAGAAACTGTGGGTGATTCATGGTGATGGCTCTGGGTGAGAGGGTTGTTTGCAAGGTTGTGGCTGGGACACTCTCGCTGACGCAAAGACGCATGTCTGGAAGAGCGCATGACGTTCTGTGTTTTCATTCTTCCTGAGAAACAGACGCTTTTCCCTTGCGTGCTGCAGGTGTGGCAGTAACGCGTTCGTTATTGCGTCCTGTGCGTGACATCTCAGTGTTTCACCTTCAGGCACCGCTCAGTCCAGCTTCGTACACGCCACAACATCCTGCGCATTCCGTCCTGGAGGCAAAGTCATTCTCGTACAATTTGGTTTTGTCTTGGAAGTAAGAAAGTGGCTCCAGCATGGTTATCTGCAGTGGAGTGTTGATGCACCGAGAGACTATGACATGACGCAACGATCAATCTTCTTTGCTAAATCCCGGCGGAATGTCCCTGGGGAAAATCCTGTGGGAGGAGTGACCCGGTTGGGACACGCGGCGTCGCTGCTGTGGAGCGCTTCGCTTCAGACCCTGCGCAGTGATGGATCGCGGGAATCATAACGAAAATAGTTCCGTAATCCGCTGGTGCCAGGAGAAAGTGGAATGATGTCCCTCTGTGACCTACTTTTGGCAGTCAAAGTGTGTGCATTGTGGTCAGCTCCGTACGAGTCCAGGGTTCAAACCCAACTCAAAATTGTGAACTTTCTTGCACTCGTTCGAGCAAGATCACCCTTGGATCCAAGCACTGTGACTGGCCACTGATCACAACCTTGGCGCCCCAGTGTGCCGGGCACTGCCACGGCGACCTGTTTGTCAGTCACGCATCATCACAGCAGCTTTATGTGTTCAGATACGCCAACAGAACTGAGCAGCCTGATTGACGGAGAGGCGATTATGAACAAGATTGTTTCCGAAATGCTTCCCAGGGCGATGGTTTCATGTTGGACCCAGAGTCGTTTTTACGATGTGACCGAATGAGTTGGTCATAAAGTGGGAGACAGTCAGTTGTCTCCCGGATCAAGACTGATATTCAAGGGCTGACCGTCAGGATTGCCGCTTGCCGTGTTGAACCTGTGGGAACACGGGCACTCACAAGCCAGGGACATACGAGGGTGTTTTCGAAAGCCCACAGGCACCACTTGATCACGATTGCGCGACTTGTGACCTGTTTACCAGGTTGCACTATCTGGCCTGGTTGCTGACACAGTGTCATTTGGTGGCCCAGACAATAATTTGTCCGTCGCGAAAAGGTGATCTGTTTCAGAAATTCATGTGTCGGAGAAACCGGCCCTGCCTACGAACAACTGAAACCCCCTCGTAACAGTGTACACAGAAGAACTGTGCAAAGACTGAAGACAACGCTCAGTTTATTGAGGTTGAATCAAAGTTGTGATGAAGTCTTCTGCGGAAATGGTCAATCCGATTACAGCTGGTGCTGCTGCTGCTCTGACGGGTCAGCAGTTTCAGATTTCAGACGTCCCGACATCCCATCTCGAGAAAGCGTCAGGCCTGTCAACCCGACAAAGTGCTGTTGTCATTGCTCTGAAGGATGGATCTGTGAGCAAACACGGGAAATTGACTTCCAGGTTCTTCACACAGGAAGCGGATACGTGTCAGCGCTTGAATGACGACAGTGAGGTCCGGGAGTCCGGGAGACGACCAGTCTGCATGTCTCACTGCGTCACGAACCTCCGAGTCGGGTGTGGCGTTGTTTGAGCTTCGCATCCTCAGGTGCAGTTCTTTGTGCTTCCGGACAAGTCGGGGACGTCAATTTACCCTCAGCTGCTTTTGGTTGGGAGCTTTGAAACATTTTTTTCGTCTTTCCACCAGACTCAGTCCTTTCAGCGGGCGATCCTAACTGGCAGTTTATCTTCACATAACACACCGTTTTTCTCCTTCATAGAACAGGACCAGCCTGCCAAACAGACCAACACAATATCCTTCTGAAGGCAAATCGCTCAGAAGCTGTGTGGCTTCAAAGAGTCGGGTGCTGCAGTTTTTGCGGACTGAATACGACATTTGAATGTGGACATCAAAAGTATTGAACCAAATCCTCAGCGACGGGGAGGGGATGTTTCTTTCACTGAGGCGCCACGTTTCAGAGAGGCGTTCTGTTGGCAGATGCACCACTTCGTAGATCACTCAATTTGTGCAAAACTGCAGTTGCAAGCCGAGGAACATCTTAACCCTGGTGGGACTGGTCGAAGGCACCATTTAAGAGGGTAATAGCAATGTGACACTCGAGGAAATTGAGAGTCCTGTTCCTTTTGCACCCACTTGTTCACAATAAAGCTGCGACTTATTGACTTGCAGCAAAGGGACACGGACCACCCTCAAGAGAAACGCTCAGCCAATGCACCCATTTTAGGATGATTGCGACAAATGGCCTTGTTACAACACCTCCGTGAGGAGATTGGTCTCTTTGGTGTGGCTCTCTGAAGCAAACCATCTGATTTGATCCCCAAGAAGCGGCGACTCATGGGCTTGTCAATGCTGATGCTGTGGACAGACAATCTGAAGTTCCGGGCAATCCCGGGAGTGCCCCAAGCACAAAACGAAGCCGTTCAGAGTTGCAACTGGACCGAGGCCCAGGTGTGGGCAAATGTTTCACACAAGGAAGAGGCATCTGGGTTTCACACATTTTGAGGTGAAACGGCAGTTGTCTCTTGACAGCTGCTGTTTCTTGTCTCGGTGAACAAAAATTTCACACAGATGGAAACGGAAAATTGTTCCTGTGACCCAAGCAACAACGGGGGAAGGAAATCAGACAAGAGTCGTGCGGATAAAAAAGTGGATCAGGAACTAACTTTTCTGTGTCCTTGGTTGAAACGACCTTTTATGGGCAACATCTTGGAGGGGAGGGAAGTGGAGTGAGAATGTTGATGCTGATTCTCGCAATGCGCGACTGGTGACCTTGTGTTCTCGTACCGGACCCGGAGTCTCGGTGTCGAATTGGGTCACATGGACACTTCCGCCAGGAGTCGTAATGTCACAGACTTCGACGTTTATGATCCATATTTCAATTGATCAGGGGTCGTCCGTCATTCCACAGAATGTGCACTTTCAGAATGTGCATTTTCTGAAATTGGAAAAATTGTTTGCACGCGTGCTTTGCGTGAAATTCACAAGGACCGAAGTTCAAGCGACTTTGTAAACAGCTTCGTAAACGGCCTTGCGCGATTGTGTGCTGTTGAACAAAGCTTTTTCTCCTCTTGTTCAGTTGCCTATTAAGGAGGCTGTTACGTAAATGGCCTGTCACAGAGCATTTCTCCCTTCGATTCGCAGGGCAGGCCGTGGATGAAAAGCTTGATTAATCATGTGGAAGGATTTACGTTCAGCGAATAGGCTGCTTCCGCCGTCGTGATTCAGAAAAAAACATGGATTCATGTGGAGCTCTGATTAGTATGGTTAATCCTGATGTATTGGCCGTGGGACTGACGAAGTACGCACGCCAGCAGCAGTGTGCAGTCGCAGACACGCACGGTGACACTGTCTCTGTCCAAGTATCATGCTCCGGACACTTCACATTCAATTAGGGACGAGATCCAAGGATTGAGGGGCTCATCCATATGATCCATTTGCTCTCACTGGAAAAGTTATTATGTTGTGTTTGTGTGAGTAGCTGACCCTGCAGCAGCTCTGTGTGGGGCCTCGGGTCCAGCCTGCTGATCCATCACACTGTGCAGGTCATCTGTCACTGGGGATTCCCGTCTCACTCACGAGCAGCCAGGAGCGAGATTGCTAAATATGGCTCGCTAAGTGCGGAGTCTTGAGCTCAAATTCAGTTGGAGATCTCTTGGTCAATACCACTTTGGATACCACCGGGATGTTGTCACCCGTTGTGCTGTTTGCTCAAGATTCTGCCCAGTTATGGGTCAAGGGAATCGCGTCAAAATGACGCATTATGCAGCCCGCGTCCACGAAGGAAAGGAAGCTGCAGACGAATCACCATTGCGCCTCAAGGTGGATGGGCCCACCACACTGGACCAGATCCACCAACTGGTGGAGCTAGGTCCACCGTACCAACTGGTGGGGCCAGGTCCACCATACCAACTGGTGGTGCCAGGTCCACCAGGCCAAATGGTGGGACCAGAACCACCAGACCAACTGGCAGGACCAGATCTTCCAGACCAACTGGTGGGACCAGGTCTGCCACACCAATTGTTGTCAAAGTTGAACTGGCGAAAACATCTTGGACCCGAAAAAAGCAACAGAACACAGATTTTCTTGGACATTTGAAGACCAGTTTACGAGACCTGTTCCCAAAATAAACAGTGCTCGCACAGAGTGCTTTTAAAAAGCACATGTGCTTTTTTGTGCTTTTTTTTGACCAGCCACTTTTTTATGTGCTTTTTTGTGCTTTTTTTTGGCCTTGAAGTGCTT
>JAAUXT010140917.1_pt1 | contig 16617 bp, 22 predicted proteins | sample 7278171 | NCBI WGS metagenome assembly JAAUXT01 (sample SAMN14350112, study PRJNA611818) | marine sediment metagenome | isolation source: surface marine sediment (1.8m) | place: French Polynesia: Moorea | collected 2018-08 | reverse complement strand
TGAAATCACCCGTCGCGTCAACGTCGCGTCAAAAATGCTATTTCGACGTTCACGCGTCGCGTCGGCGACGCGACGTTCAGCCGTTTTCAAACGTCGTGCTTAATCTGCCTACTGAATGCGACGTACGTCGCGTCCATGGGCAAACCAATTCACAACGCGTCATTGCAATCACAGGCTGGTGTCGGGCGCAATGCGTGACGCGTCCAGTGCAATCAACCCTGAGAGACGCGGTGCCACGTGACTGGCTGGGCGCCATGCAGTGCAAGACGTTTGTCCAACGGTCTGTGCGACGCGATGTCACGTGACTTGCTCTCAGACCCCAATGGGGGGGGGGGGCCGTCCATCCACAAATCAATCCGTGCCCGAGTGAGTCCGGTGTTACGTGCCCGGTTGACCTGCGTGCCTCATTGACACGTGTCAATGGGGCACGCAAGCCAACCGGGCACGTTACACCGGACGTTGAGTTCAGTACGCGAAGTGAGTGCGACCTGAAGCAGCACGCAGGGGTATTCAGATCTACAGGCTCAGCGGTCGCACGTGGTCAGTCAGCTTCGCACTCCAACTGTTGTACAGACGTGTGTTCTGTTCCTGTTCCAATGAGCATTTATTTCATTCAGACCTGTTGCCAGGCGCAGTTTGCCTCTCGTTTGGCATCTGCTGTTCCATGCAACTGAAGACCCAACTTTTTTTCTTTCGCCTCGCCGAGTCTCCTGGGTTCACTGGGTCGACACTGGGGCGTGGCGTGGCGCCTCCCCCTCCAGCAGGACATCCAACAAGGGAGTCGTGGCGCAGCACCCATCAACGTGTGCGTGACGTGCCCGGTGAGTATGAAGTGTGCCTCAAGTTCTGTGGGATACTCCGAATTTGCGCCATTCCAGCAGCGCGCGGAGAGTGCATCTCGTACCCAGAAAACTCGCCTTGTGTGTGTTGCAAGCCTCACGGCTGTGCGTGTGGAGCTGAGATCAGCGCTATGTGAGTAATTCCTGCGAAAAGAAGCACCGGCTGATCCTAAACACTCAGGGAATGAGGGAAATGAGGAAACAATGTGTTGCATTGAAGAACACTGGTGCAGTGAAGCGAAATTTTCTGCAAAACGCCTCGTCCTGCACTAATCCAACTTGACCCAAATTCCCAATTGACACAATTCGAACGCGCCCAAATTAGGCAGGTTCAACCCTTCATCCCCTGTTTGAGCCTTGGCCAACTCAAAACTGACATCCAGCACGTGGCAAAAGATTTTTGAAACAGACACACAGATGCTTTAAACAATGCACTTTTCCCAGTCACCATTGAGATATTCAAAGATTCCCATTTCTCTGTTTGGGTAAAAATTGCATGCAAATGTCTGACAAACTCGGATCCCAGGCTCCTACATCCGGACGGACGGGCGAACAAAGAGCGGTGCGGGTCCCTCAGCTCTGTCTGCGGCTGGTGATGAGTCAGTACAAACTCAATCAGAATCTGCAAGATGCTGAGGAGGGAAGCTCCGTCAGGGGCCCGGGGGAGGATCCAGGGGTCCACGCTCCTGGGGTGCATTTTGTCAGGGGCATTTGGCGGATCCAGAGGCCCTTGGCCCAGGGGTGCAGCCTGTCAGGGCCGAAAGTGGCTCCAGGGTTCAAGGCCTTCCACCCTTGAAATAATAACTTTCCACAATGGGGGCTGCAGACAAAATTCTTTGACTGGCACTCTTTTGAAGGTCAGCCAACGTGACCACTTTGGATATGTACTTCAATGTTCCTTGGTCAGGGGGCAAGCGTCTTGTACCACACTGAAAGACTGCGTGTGTCAAGTGTTGCGTCCCGAGCAACAAGTCCAAGTGACGCAGCTGACGTTGTATCGCAGAGTGGACGCAGCGCCCATTGACCAACGTTTGTGGGTGCAACCACAAGGGTCTGTTACGCACAACGCATGGCGCAACCCAGTTCTGAGGCAAAAGGCGCGTTGACTGACGCCGTTCATTCTGGTTGCCAATTGCGTCCAATTAGGTGGGAGCTAATATTTGCGGACCACTCCACATGACAACGCTGTCGTTTGCAGGGTCAGGGCCGCATATCGGGAACCAGGCATTAATCAGAGCTGCAGCGGGACCCAGGGGCGGGGCCAGAATCCTTGGACGCTGGTGCTGAAGGCGCAAATTGAGAAGTTTTGCATTTTGATTGGAAACGCCCCACTTGAGGCTCGCCTCTGGAGCCAAGACTGTTGTGTGTGACACACATTCTGTTTGATACAAAGCCTTTGATGCAATTCCCTGAGTTACTCACGGTGCAGAATTTGCATGATTCAATCAGCCAATCAGAGAACAGATTTCGCTTGCAATTTCTCGCGAGTCCAATTCGGGGTCCCTGATTGAGGGAAAACCCCGACGCTTCGGGCAAATAGCAATTTTCCAGCCGTTTCGTCAGAGGATCATCCAGTGGTTTCGTGAAGGGCCAGACCCAATGGCCACGAAATGATGTCAAAGCACCCACGGTACAAAGTGACGTTCAGATATTGGTGTGTGTTTGTTTGTGTGTGTGTGTGTGTGTGTGTGTGTTGGAGGGTGTTTGTTTGTGCCTCTGTGTGTGATAGAATGTGTGTGTGTGTGTGTTTGTGTGTGTTTGTAACTGTGTGGGATGAAGTGTGTGTGTGTGTGTGTGTGTTTGTAACTGTGTGGGATGAAGTGTGTGTGTGTGTGTGTGTGTGTGTGTGTTTGTAACTGTGTGTGATGGAGTGTGTGTGTGTGTTTGTGTGTGTGTTTGTAACTGTGTGGGATGAAGTGTGTGTGTGTGTGTGTGTGTGTTTGTAACTGTGTGGGATGAAGTGTGTGTGCGTGTGTGTGCCTGTGTGTGATGGAGTGTGTGTGCGTGTGCGTGATGGAACGTGTGTGTGTGTGCGTGTGCGTGATGGAACGTGTGTGTGCGTGTGTGTGCGTGTGTGTGCCCCTGTCACCTGCCCAGCTTCTCGACGCTGTTCGCGTTCCCTGTGAGGACACGCTTCACGTCTCCGCGCTGCGAGGCCTTGAGTCTCCATTACGTGATGGCGGATCCTCCTGATTGAAGCTTCGCACAAGAACACAAGGCGAGAGGACATTGACAAGGTCGCCTGCATCCCCCCCATGATGAGAACTGTATTCGCAGCGCAACATGCACCTGGTTGTCTTCTTGCCTTCACGCAACAAGAAAAAGGACACATATCCAGACTCTCAGTTGCACACACACGCACACATGCACATATGCACCCACCCAAACTCCTTGGTTTGGGATGTTTGGAATTTGTTCAAATCAATGGATTCAGTTCGCTTGCAAAATACTCACATCAGGATCTTCCGTGCGGCCATCTTCCTAATTTTGTCTCCGCTGGTGAGAAAATCAAGTGCTGACTTCCGTTCTGTTCCTTCCTCACTTTTCAAATTCTGTAGTCATCCCAGGCTTCAGGAATTCCATCCTCAGTCCTTTCTTCCACAGTAAAGTTCCATTTCTCTTTTCTGGACCAACAATTGAGTTGAACAAAAATTGAAGCGCTTGTTTCACACTGGACGCGTCATGCCTCAGAGGCCGCCGTGCAGACCAATGCATGGGCGCAGTGGCGTTGCGTCTGATACAGCGCATGACGCGTCTAGTGTGGAACTGGCCTGGGATTTTGGCCTGCAGCAGTGGATCAGGTTTGGTGGTGGTTCGCATCACAGTGGATCAGACTGAGAGAACTCCACGAGACCTGGCATCTCCTGATAGCAGAGGCACTGAGTTCCCGACGCCATTGATAACAGGGGGATTCGGTTCCTCCAGCGTTCTGTCCGAGCTGCAGTATTCTGCAGATCAATGTTGATGTACTTTCTGAGTTTTGTAGCATATTTTCTCTGTCACACGTTCAAAACCACACGCACACACCACACACGAAAACACACAACAAACACACACGCACCACACACACACACACACACACACACACACACACAGAGGCAGGCAGGCAGGCGCACACCACACCAAAATACGCGTGTACACTGACCGCACACACGCACACATCGTACTCACATGCACCATGTGCACGCACACGCACACACGTATCACACAACGAACCCACGTCCCTCCACAAACACACACACACCCACACACACACACACACACACACACACACACACACACACACACACACACACGGCGTCAGATTGAACTGATTAATTCTTGTTTTCACAGTTTTTCAGGGTGCAATCCACATAATGCTCCCCGTTCATCTGAGCAAGTTTCTCTTCTGAATCGGATCTCAGGGGCGGATCCAGGGGCGGACCTCGTGGAAGCTCTGGGAGCTCGCCTCACACCAAGAGTTTATTTCCTTTCTTGGAACCACAGGCTCCAAATTCTTTTTCCTTTCTTTGAAGAAGGACGACATTTTGGCCACCAAGATCCCTCAACAAACCCTGGATTTGCGCCTTGATTCTTTGACAAGACTCCATTGAATTTTGCACATTTTATTCAATGGCGACTTCAAACGGAGTTAATTTCCAGTCGGAAGTGAGTTGAATTGAATTTCCTACTGAAATGTGCATTTCCAATAAAACGGGTCGTTTCGATGCAAATCATGTGTGGCCGTCACAGATGAGTCAGGTTCGCTTCATCCAGTGACAAGGGCCCGCTGAATGGGGAGCCACTCGATGACTTTATGAGAATGAAATTTATCATGTATTTTGATGAATTTTTATTTCGAAAGTTGATTCACCCAGACAATGGGGACTTTGATTCCCGTCAGTGAATCGGTCTGTGTGTGTGTGTGTGTGTGTGTGTGTGTGTGTGTGTGTGTGTGTGTGTGTGTGTGTCTTTCTTTCTTTCTTTCTTTCTTTCTTTCTCCGTCCCTGTCCGTGTCCCTTTCTCTGTCTCTGTTCATTGTCCTCAGTCCAAGCTTCATTTCACGTGAAGGGAGGAAATGAATGAAATGAAATGTTTTCAATCAAAATTCTATGTCATGCACCTGCGTCCTTCTCCTCACGAGATGAACATGTCCACCACTGTACACGCGAGGGTTCATGACGTGCATGATTCAGCCTCAGCAAACCGGACCTTGGAGCAGGACAAAGAGACTTGGGGAAACTGCTGCTGCCATGAGTGTGCTCATAAGCTCAGTCTGACGGGGTCCATGTGAGCAGAACGTAAAACAGGTCATAGAAGTGACTTTTGATCAATATGTGCCCCTCAATAATGGGCGTGTCTTCTTGTTTGAACATTTGAAAGTTCGGGGGGTCACAACAAGTCCACCTGTCTGTCAATCTCAGCAGAATGTCCATGTGATTCAATTTCAATTTTGATCACTGTCAAAATGACTGAGTACAATTCTGTGTCGCATGGTCTCAGTCACACGAATTTCCCATCCTGTACGCATGCAGCGCAGTGCAGTGTGGATATGTGGCTTCCTTTGTGTTACCGCTGCGAACGAAGGAACGAGACCCGCCTTCCAATCAGGCGCAATAAAACCACATTGATCGCTCACACGCTCACTGAATAGAGCCATATCAGGGCCGGGGTCACGCTGCACGCATCACGTGTTCAGCCTGCGTCACGTGGTCCGTCCCACGTGCACGTGGGTGCTGTCAGGCGTGACGTGCCCTGTGTGCGTGGCGCTGTTCATGGATCTGAAGGATAGCCACGCATCCAGTGTGTAACAGGCCTTTAGGCAGCAATACTGTATCTGAGTGAATGGGTGAGTAGATATGCGTGCACCCAGCGCCCATACATACAGATGAATGCACAGAGGTGGTCTATGGGATCTGCAGCAATTCTGCAGGGACTGCAGGACTGCATGGCAAAGGACAATGTGTGCATGCAGAGCAGGTTTGGATGCTGCAAATGTCCAAGGCTTTCTTGAAGTGTGCACGTATGCCTGAATGACTCGTGGGATCCTGTGGCAACCACACGCACACCATGCACACACCACACGCACACACACGCACACACACACACACACACACACACACACACACACACACAAACACGACTCGCGAGCACACGTGCACACATACACACGCACACACGTCTGCTCAATGACCAGCATTCCAGCATCTGTCACGAAACTTCCGCACACACACACACACACACACACACACACACACACACACACACACACACACAAACAGCATCACAACAGGTGCTTGCCACCTGACAATAGACAATGGACAAAGAACACTTCTCCTCTGTCTCACTGTCTTCACGACAGAGTTCCAACATCCCTGACTTTTTGCACAGATTCATTTGCACAGATTCTTCACACAAAGGCACGAGCCCAATGCAGTGCAGTCACACCCTGTCTCTCCATCTCAGATCCACACTGCATGTTGACACCACCAAACCTGACCTGACATATCCACTGTTCTGCAGGCAAAATCCCAATGCATTGATTTTAGCACATCCTCCACCCATCCACTCTCGCCTCATGCAGGCGCACGATTAGCCTCCTCCTCCTGCAGCAGAAGGTGCAGGACGCGTGTCAGCTGCAGGCAAATCCACTCACGATCCACGTCCACCTCCAGTCCGACCGTCAGACGCTGCACAATGGGATCCGAGGCTCAAAATCCCCCGTCTTGTTCCGTGAACACTGTGTATATTTTCAAGATGGCAAAACTGCATGTAGCACGTCTGTATCCAACAATGTCTCTGTGCGCACTGTGAGAATTGGAGCCGTTTCAGCTTCTGCACAAGACGCTCCTGCAGCGATGCCACAGTAGGAAACAACGCCGCAGAAAACTGCAGCGCACCAGCAGTTTTTACACAGAAGGTCACAAAAGCGCTCTGTAAAACAAATGTTATTTCTAAGTCCTTTTTGAGCGTCATTTTTGCAACACGCTTCAGCAAGTTTCCTTGTTTTCCTTCACGTCTTTCAGGCACTTTTCTTTTCCATTTTTGAATCATGTGGATGAATCCATTTGCGCGTCAAATTGACGCGTCCTTGTTCTACGCCTGCGCAGAAAAGTAGTCCGCTTCGCGTCATGGCGTCGCGGAGTAGTTTTCACAGCGCGGCGGCGGCGGCGGCTGCGGAGGCTGCAGCCGCTCCACTTCCTCCCCCGACTGATGAGCGACGCGCGCCGCATCCCCCGCCGCGCGCCGCGCCGCCGCAACAACGCGCTCACATGTTTCTGTACCGCGAGGCCTGGCGCAGTGGCGCAGCGAGGCACCTCAAGTGGTGCCGTGGTTCGACTCTCAAAAATGTTCTTCTTTTTTGTGAGTTTTTGAGATGGATTCCCCCTCCCAGAAATTTATACACGTGTGTGTCTTTCTCCTGTCTGGTAGTGATTGAGGGTTTTTCTTCAAGCCTTTGTGCGTTGACTCAGTGCTGGAGGCACGCACACTTTTTCACACACGCACACACACGCACACACACACATGTTTCTCTGTCTTTTTGACTCACAAGCACACACACATTTCTTTCACACACACGACACACACAACACACAGACACACGTTTCTCTTTCACACACCACACCACACACACGCACACACAAACACAGACACAGACACACAAACACACACACACACACAACACACACACACACACACACACACACATACACACACAGCGAGCGTCAGCCCTGCCCCTCTCCACCAGCGCTCTTCCAGTTGCGGTCAGGGATGCTTCACCCATTGATCCAGGTCCCCCACCCCCGGACGGATCGCTCGGTCGAGAGGTCCCCGGGGGCCACTAAATCTCCACAGTGTGTCCCGCCTCATTCTCACTCTTGTCCGCATGCGCCCATTTTGCGGTCATTTTTCAACACAATGACCTCGAAGCGAATCTCGCCCCGATTTCACTGTTGGTTTTGCTGGGATTGCGGTGGGAAGAGCTCCGAGGTCGGAACCCAGGGTGAGGAGTGGGAGTTTCTTTTCCCACCTCAAATGTTTCAAATTTGTGACCGCCTTCGAAATCATGAAACGGTCCCCAAACCAGCGATGGTCACATTCTTGTTTTCTAATACCATCAACTAAAGTTTGCGCAGTACGTGCATGAACTGCAGACGTTATGCGCGTGCGTGTGCAAAGCAATTGGTTTTTGCAATGTGAACTTTTCTGCATCTGCAATGCAAATTTCCACAATCATGCGAAGCAGCTGATCAAACTTACAGTTGGACTGCTTGTTCTGTGGCTGACTGCATTGTGTGACAAAGTTGTGTTAGCATTCAAATTGATGAAAAAGATAAATAAATGCAGTCAGGCCAGCTCTGTCACAAACGTTGGTGCTGGCGGAACTTGGAACCAATAGACCATGAAAGGGGAAGAGGGCAAACACCCTAGGAGGTGGGGCCAGGGGAGCAAAGTTTCAACAAGGACAAAAGCGAAAAGTTTGCAGACGTATGCAAATCTGTAGCGCGAAATTATTGCAGAAGGAATTTGGCATTTTCTGTTTGCAGGAGTTTGTGCGAGCAGAACCCTTTGCTCCGCTGATCCAAATTCAGACGCATCAGTGTGTCCAGTGGCTTGCGTTGTTCGGCAGATCATTACTGCTCACAGTCGCCCTCTATCCAGGATTTTTCCACAACGGACACAAAGCAAGTTTCTCTACTGGCAGCTGTACAACGGCCTCCCGCAACTTTTCCTCGTCCAAGCTGCAAAACTCTCTCAGAGTCTCAGACCGAAATCAAGAGGGGTTTTTGCGTTGCTTCTGAACAGTCCTGGGGGTAGACCAGTTTCTGATTTTGTGAAAATTCACATTCAACAAAACAGAGACCAGATCAGAATGCAAAAGTTTGCGTCCAAAAAAGTTTGCATCTGTGCGACCCACCGCAGTGATCCGTCTTCCGCTGTCTTTGATCAAAGTCACACACACCCTCCACACACACACACACACACACACGCGCGCGCACACACACACACACCACAAAATTGCTTTTGCGTGCAAATACAAACAAACCAATTCCCCCAGCCCCATGGTAACCAGCCCCAACCTGAACAGACCCCGGATCCGCCTCTGTGTTTTCAGTCCTTTTGGAACATTCTGCACTTTTTCCGCTTCTGTTTCTGAATGTGATTACATGTTTCCTCGGAGGGTGTGACGCGACGTGCCATCTGGAGCCCCAATCAAACTGCCGCGCGTCTGTCGAGGGAGGCGAAGGAAACGGAATGCAATCAAAATTCTCATTCAAAAAATCCACAAATTTAATCTGTTCGTTCACACTGTGCCGCTTAGTTTTTCTCTCCCAGGCACGGTTGGAAAAGAGAACAAGTTCACGCCTCCACGGAAAAAAGTGGTTTGTCGTTTGCGCATTCAGCTCTGCAGAAAATTTGTTTCTGGCATTTGAAAAGATTTTTGAGTTGTGGATGCTCCCAGGCTCAAATGGACAAGTGTGTGTGTGTGTGTGTGTGTGTGTGTGTGTGTGTGTGTGTGTGTGTGTTTACACGTGTGTGTGAAACTCAGCATGATGTCACCTCAGAGCGAAGGAGGGAAAAGCGACCACGACATTTGAAAAACTCACACACATGATGCTTTTCTTTTTCTTGGGGGGGGGGGCACCGGAGCTCATGAGAAAGGCGTGGTGGAAACCATTTCCGGTGGAACTGCATCTGCCACCATTTATTCCCTGTCCGCGCGTCAATCTCTGGCTGATTTGGACCACATGATGTGAGGCGGCGCGCGTGCGCGTTTCAGTCGCACCCCATCCGCGGTGCAACCGGACTGAATACGACGTGACGATTGAATCACGTTACGAGGGAGCCTCAAGAATTCCGGTTCGATCCCCGATTATTCATGACCCGAGTTTGCGATCGGAATGCAACTTTTTTATTTGTCAAGAGCACATGCTGAAGAACACTGAGCAACCTCAAATCATGCAATAAAAAGAGGACAAAGGTCCTAAAACTTGGTTTGAAAATGGTCATGCAGGAACATGCGACGGAACCACTGTCAACTGTCAATTTTCATCTTCATCTGAGTCCACTTGAAACATTTCCAAATCGTGATCAGCTGGATCCACCTCCAAATGCCTTCCCTCAAAGTACTCTCCTTGAGCTTGGAGACACTTCATCCACCTTAAAGGCAGACTGTGGATGGCCTGTGAATACTCCTCTTGAGGAATCCAGTCCAAAGTTTGGATCACAGCAGTGATCCTTTCCAAATTTTGGAAACGATGTCCCCGCAACTCAGCCTTCAGTCTGGGAAAGAGCCAGTAATCCAGCACTGCCAGATTGGGAGAGTAGGGAGGGTGTGGCAGCATGTTGATGTTACTCATCCCAATCAGTGCCAAAGATTTGGCTGCTGTGTGGACCAGAGCGTTGTCATGATGAAGGATGAAGGTTTGCTCCGGTGCTCTGGGGGTCCATTTCTCAGGTCTTTTGTGCCTGATCCTCTCTTTCAGCAGCTTCAAAGTCTCACAATAGGCATCGGCCGTGATGCTCTCTCCTGGGGGTTTGAATTGCACAAGAACTGGTCCTTTGTAGTCCATGAAGACAGTGACCATCACCTTCTTTGTGCTCCGGTTCCGGATTGCTTTGAGTGGCCTTTCAGCATGAGTACCCTTGGGCAACCACTCCTTTGAGTCCTTTTTGAGTTCCATTTCGAACACTGACACCCAAGATTCGTCACCTGTGACCACTTTTTTGAGCAAGTCAGGGTCTTCTTTCAGTGACTGGATGTTGCTTTGGCACAGTTCCACACGGAATCTCTTTTGCTCCGGAGTGAGTATCCGAGGGATAAACTTTGGAGCCAGTTTGGAGAGCTGCAAATCTTTCTTCATGATTGTGTGCAGGGTTGTTGGTTTCACATCAACTTTCTGAGACAGTTCTTCAAGGGTCACCCTCCTATCATCACTCAAGGCATCCTGGATCTTCTGGATGTTTTCAGCAGTCCGCACAGATCTTGGCCTTCCAGTCCTTTTTTTGTCCTTAGTGCTCTCCTCACCTCGAGCGAACTTCTTGTGCCAGACTCGGACAGTCTTAGGGGTGAAAGTCTCCCCTCGGTACACCTCGTGGAGCCATCTCCAACAGTCCATGGGCGTGGCCCCTCCCTTGACCAAAAACTTGAGCACACTTCTCTGCTCTACTCTCGCCTCCATGTCAAACAAATTTGAACACAAAACAGTCAAAAACATGCAAAGGAAGAACAACAAACCAGCTTTAAAACAGTAAACTTCTGGAAACATGACTTGTCAACACTACGATCGTCGCCAAATGCACCGTGACCCACAAAAAGTCCTCAGAGGATCGATCAGCAATGATCATGCAGTCTGTTTGACTGGCTCAGATGAAGCACAAAGGTGTTTCGAAAGTCCAAGCCAAGTTTGACCATTTCCAGTCAAAAGGAACAGGAGATATTGAGGATCGAACCGGAATTCTTGAGGCTCCCTCGTATGCGAGGCGCCCATGCGAGCGGGTGGAGCCGGATTCACACGGGATGCGGTGCGCGCTACTTCAGAATGAGCGACGCAGCAGCAACAACAACGCCTTCAGTGTACAACTGGGGAAGGGGCAAGGGGTTACATTGCGTTCCTGCAAGTGATGTGTGCAATGCACGTTGACTCAATTGTGCAGGAACGTAACACTTGAAGTTGTGAAACAGGCCTCAGCGACGTTGGGCCGTCACGCAGAGATACAACGCGTGATGCAACGCGCAACGCATCTCCTGTGAACCTTGCCTTGCAGGGACTCAACTTGTGACGCATCCTGTGCGAACCCGGCCGCAGGTGACGCAATGCGAGATGCATCCTGCCTGAACCCACTGTCCCACGGACGGAACGCGTGACGCACCCGGTGTGACGCACCACGTCACGCCCCCTCCCCCCACGACCCCCCCCCCCGGCGCCATCCTGATCGCACACGCTCTAAAGCGCATCTCTGATTGTGATCCGGATCAGATGCGTCCGGACCCGAGCTGAATGGATCCACTGAAAAATTGATGACTCCTGAATATTTATTCATAAAATCCGCTGAAATTACTCAAAATTTATGCGTCTGGAGTTCATTGTGCTCCGCGCCAGCATTTTTGCGCAAATTTTGGATTTTCGGGTTCTTTTTTCAAAAGTTCATTTGCGCATGAACACAGAATACGCGTTTGATCCATGGAGATTCTAGTTTACTTTCTTGGGCATAGATCTACCTTGCGCTTCAGCCAATTATTTCCTCACAAGCTGTTCCGAACACAAATTTGTGGCTCTTGCTTCGTGTGCATCCTTCGCCTTGTTTCTTGTCTAGAGTTGTTGTTCCTGCCACGTCCATCAGGAAATTAAAAGGACGTGACGCGCACGGGCAGAGCGAGTGATTGGGGGGGGGGGGTAAACACGTGACGCCACGCCTTCAAAACAACACAGGGACGGATCCGGCGCCACCTGAACCCGAAAAAAAGCAAATGCCCTCGGCAGGCGCTACAAATTCTATTTTTCAAGTTGAGATCGGCCCTCCCCCCTGAAGGATCAGGGCTCCCTGACCAAACCCTGGATCTTCCCCTGTGAGATCACCACAACGAGCACTGAGGAAATAACCGTTGTCCCTCTGTGCGACAGGAAGATCCAGGTCGTTTCAGAGCATCCTGCCCACGCAGACCGATTCCAAATCTTGGGTCAGGACCTTGTTTGCTTGTTCTATTTTCAAGTTGAAGTCGGGGCCCTTGTCTCTGTGCAGGCAGCAACATGATCCCGGGTTGCCGGAACTCCCACGGATGGGTCTTGCATGCCCAGACGGAGTTCAAAACGTACGGCCAGGATTCCAGCTCCTTGCAACTGCGAACCAAAGAGAAAGCGCTGTGCCCCAACGGTTCGTTCAGCCACATTCATACGACTCATCTCCAGCCAGGACACACGGACTTCTCTCGCACGGTTGCGTGTCGCACCATCACACCTTGTCAGCGCTGTTTCCCCTTCCGGTGCAACTCAAGACACTGGATCTAGCGGACCCAGGCGCCCTTTTGGTCCTGCAACACTCGTCTCCACCTGGTCATGCCACAAGGCGAACAAAATCCGCTTCCCACACCAGATCGTGCATTTCAAGTTCCTGGGCACCTCCTGGAACTACCACACACACACTCACACACACACACATGTACACAGAAACTGAACTCACGTGGTTCCGGTGGGAGCGTCGCGCGCAGCTGCGTCACGTGAGGATCGTCACCCGGGCAACGTGCGTCTCGATCTGCAAAACACAGAAACAGCGTCTGATGAAGGAGAACAAATGTCCAGCACCTATCCAAAATCGCAAAACGAAGCACACGGAAGCACACACACACACACACACAACACACACACACACACACACACACACACACACACACACACACACACACACACACTGACGCCATCGGGCCTCCAGGCCCCTCTGAATGCGCCCCGCTCCAGATCCGTGTTTGAGTGTGTGTGCGTGTGTGTGTCTGTGTGCGTGTGCGCACGAGTACGAGCACGCGCACGTGTGTATGTGCATCCAGGCCGATCCCGCAGAGCGCATGCGCGGATGGGCGTCTGGACCGCGGCGCATGCGCTGATCGTATCAACGCCGCTCGGCGGGCGTTTTCATCAGTCCACGCCGGCTTATCGCCCAGTCCCATCGGTTCCACCTCCTCCCTCCCAGGCCGGGTGCGCACCAGGTGCGTCGTGCGTTCCTTCTCCCAGCGTCGTGCGTTGTATCTCTGAGCAAGTCAATGGGTGTCGCTTTATCCTTCGCACTGCGCACGCTTTGTTGTCGTGTTCAAGTCACACGTCAATTTCGCGCCGCACTTGGGTTTGTAAGAAGCAAACCTCAATGGGAAACTGAAGCTGATGTGTTGAATCTTGCGACGCAGCGCCCGTTGCTCTGCACGACGCACCCGATGTGAAGCAGGCCCCTGGAGCGGGGCCTGAACGAGCCAGGGAGGCAGGGAACCAGGGACCAATCAGCGGAGAGACAGGAGCTCGGGGAGCGTTTTCCACTGACCCTGCGGTGGATTACGAGAGATTAGCGTCTTTACTGTCGGGCGGGGAAGATGGGGAAGAACCCCCGTCCCGCCTTGTACCCATGTTGTGCAGGCTGCACCGTGGTTCTCAGTCCCCTGCCTGGGAACCACACTCGTATCCACATAGCGCGAATCTTGAGCCTTTCAGAAAGTTTCGTCTGAACTTTGAAATCCGAGCAGCTCCACCAAGACAACACACACGTGTAGTGCATGTGTCAGGCACAGTTCATGTGTGTCTCTTCTGCAAAGCAGCGAATAGAAAAGAGGGTGGCGCAGCAGGGGGGGAGGGGGAGACGGTGGAGGGAGGGGAACAAAGAAACACGGATATTAATAATGCATTACGCGCGGAGACGCTGCGTCGTCGGCGGCGCGTCGCGCGTCGCGTGCTGCGCGGAGTCTCAGAGTTCTGCACGCGCGCGCGCAGGGGGCCGGGGATCCATCACCAAATACGGACAGACAGAGGCCGCTTCACCCTGGATGCGTTGCGTTCCGGTTTGCTGCGTCGTACTTCGTCGTTGGTGACTGTGTTCTGATTTCAACAGAAACGCAACGCACTGACGCACCAAAGGCGGAAAATCCAACAATTGACAAAAAGTTGGTTTTGCTGATGCAACCTCTTTTTCAGATAACAAGAAACGGAAATTTTTGTGGACAAAGCTACCCTTTGTTCAAAATCAATCATTCTCTAATTCTCTCCACAAATACGTTTATCTCGTGGTGAATTCAAAGACCCAAACCACGCCAAGAGATTTCCCGAGTTTTCCCGCTGTCGCGTGCCAGTCTCTGCCTTTCCGTGCAAACCTCAAGACTAAACACTTGATCAATTAGTTGGATGAGTCAAACACAGCTCCGCACCGCGCTGATGCCGAAGAGGCCTGCTTCACGCCGCGTGCGTCACGAGGTGCATCCCTGCACAAGTCAATGGGTGATGTGTCCCTGCACAAGTCAATGGGTGCTGGAGCCCTGCACAAGTCAATGGGAGCTGCATTCATGCACAAGTCAATGGGTGCTACATCCCTGCACAAGTCAATGGGAGCTGCATCCCTACACAAGTCAATGGGAGCTGCATCCCTGTGCAAGTCAATGGGTGTTGCATACCTGCACAAGTCAATGGGTGCTGCATCCCTGCATTTATAAGTCAATGGGAGCTGGAGCCCTGCACAAGTCAGTGGGTGCTGCATCCCTGCACAAGTCAATGGGCTGCATCCCTGCACAAGTCAATGGGTGCTGCATCCCTGCACAAGTCAATGGGTGCTGCATCCCTACACAAGTCAATGGGAGCTGTACCCCTACACAAGTCAATGGGTGCTGCATCCCTGCACAAGTCAATGGTGCTTTATCCCTGCACAAGCCCGTGGTTCCAACGCAGTTCCATTGACCTGTGCAGGGACGCAGCACGTGACGCCTCCCGTATGAACCCGGTTGAACGCGATTATGGATATGAATGGGTGAGCGCGTGCACGCGTTCTTTCTCCATCAGAATGAACCAGACATCACGGCCGCCGCTGTCGCCAGTTTTTGCATCTGTATGCATGCCTCTCTCGTGCATGCGCTTCGGAAATATTCACACGCACAAATTGCGCGCATGAGGACAATGCAATAATTTTCAGATAATCTTGATCAAGGGTAATGAGAGAGCGAGATATTGGAATATTTGACTCATTGTTCACTGCATGGATGGAGATGAGTGATCAGTTTGTTGATCAGTTTGGTTCGAACTGCACGACGTTTCGTGGTTGCACTGCTCGCCACACTTTTGTCCCCTTTTCTTCATCATTCTTCTCTCTGGTCGGGATCTGTCAGGGGGTCCCGTGGATCCTCTGACTTTTCCATGGCCTCCTTGACCCTGAGGTCAGAATGCAACACGAGGGCCCGCAGCCTTCGGACCTGATGTGATGCCCAGTTCCGCTTTTGACATGGAACTGGATTTCTGCTGTTGCATCAAATAAACTTGCAGGCACTGACCACATCGAGAACTGCGGTGTGAGTGTGTGGCACGCAGGCGACACGCACACGCACACGTGCACGGACTCGATACGTATGATGCGAGAATACGACACCCGCCTGTCCACATTCACGAGCAGATGCGTTTCTCACTGTCTCAAGACAGGACCCCAACTCCCTCTCCTGCATTGAAAAGGAGTTTACTCTGAGCAAGGTCGACCAAGTATTTATTCCTTTTGCTCCCTGACCGATTTTGCTGAATGGGATGGGCGCTGGACGTGCATCGCACACGTTGACGGGAAAGTCAAGCACAACGAAGGACATGACGCATGACGCATCCCTTGTGAACCCAGCGTGATCTGCACTGGGAAGGAGCGTAAGGCGCATTCGGTGTGAACGAGGCATGATGCACCGTGCACCTCGTGTGAACCGAGCCTGACATACAACAATCCGGTGTGAATCCAACCCATCCTAGCCTGTCACACGGCACGTCTGGTGTGAACCTGACCTGATGTTGGTGTGAACATGGTATACAACACATAACGTGCACCCAGTGTGAACCTGGCCTGACGCGGCGCACCCGCATCTGGTTTGAACAGGACGCACGCCTCGGACCCGCGTGTCGTGCGCCGCGTCTCATCAGTTCCGGTCGGACGAGTCGCTGACGCCGTGATGGAAACGACGCACATGGCGCCGGACACCGGAAAATTAACCCAGCAGGGGTGGACCCAGGGGGGGGGACAGGGGTGGGGCCAGGGGTGGGTCAAGGGGGGGTCCCGGGGGGGGGCCGGGGGGGGGCCGGGGGGG
>JAAUXT010105939.1_pt1 | contig 16617 bp, 16 predicted proteins | sample 7278171 | NCBI WGS metagenome assembly JAAUXT01 (sample SAMN14350112, study PRJNA611818) | marine sediment metagenome | isolation source: surface marine sediment (1.8m) | place: French Polynesia: Moorea | collected 2018-08 | reverse complement strand
TATGTGCATGGTTGAGAACATGAGCATGAAGCAAAGGAACCCCTGTCTCTTCATCTTTGATCGCAAATGCGAATTTTTTTGAGCGAAAAGTAATGACTGGTAAAAAATGAGCGCTCAAGAAATCGTCGGATGCGATCAAAACATTTGGAGGCCCCCTCGTAATTTTTTGTTACACCATGGGTATCATCTCACAACGTGTACATTACGTATACCCCGCAAACCAAATATATTTCTGCACAACGCACATGCTGACACATGTCACTTCTTTTTTCACTTGATCACTTGTTCCGGTCGCTCTACATTTCACATAGAGCCCCCGGAACAAAGTGTCCCGTTCAAAGAGCTAGAAAAACGAGCCAAGGAAAGCAAACGACAAACACGTGCAGAGGGAAACCTTGCACCTGGGCTGTTTGTGACGTTTAGGATTTACTCGGGGGGTGGGGGGGGCTCGGATCCCGAGGCTCGTCTGGTTCCCTGGAAACGTTTTCAAATCTTTCCAGGCCATGTTGGCCATTGTTTCATTTTGCACTGCTTATTCTTAACAGGGCAAATGAAACATTTTCTCCTGATATCAAACAGGTGGGAAGCAACCAAGGGAGTCCTGGACTCGGGGACACTTGGATTCGCATCCGACAAGACAAAGGGACTCGCTCGTTGCTGCATTGTGAGTCTGCGGCACAGAGCATCGGTCTGCTTGCTCTAGGCCTTCACGCACAACTGGCCTCTCCAAATCAGGAGAAATTCTCTCCCAAAAGGCAGCCTGACCACAATGCATCGGTGCTGTGCGCCAAAAACTCCTTTTGCACACGCAATGATCACGTCATGATGTTCGTTCGCTCACAAGTTTTGTTTGAACATTAAAAATGTATTTCTCGAGAAGGCGTGCGGCAGAAGTGCACGTTGTACAGGAATTCCCTGTGCTAACATCTCACTTCCAATAGCTCTCTTTGTGTTTTGTAGGAAAAGTCCCAGCTGCGGCTCCAAGCGAAGTAAGTGTTCAATCCCGGAATTCAAAACTGTTCGTTGCTCCGAGTGCTGCACGCTTGGGTTCCGTCACACACGGAATACGTGCACTTCTGTCTTCTTCCTCTACACAGAGAAACAAAAACGACATGATATCGTCGATCTCAGTGGACAGTGTCCTGTTCATTTTGTTCCCTTTCTGTGGTCTTTTGGACAATGTTCACGTTGTTTGTTGTTCGTAGGATTCAGACGCTGCAGCTGAACTTGAGGACCTCACGTCCCTGACTGGTGAGTCGTAACCTGCCGGCCGGCTCGGTTTGGCTGTCTTTGTTCTCAGCCGAAGCGTACGCGTTTGTTCAACGTGATTGTGCTTTTCTCAAATATGGATGTTGATGTCAGAGGACAAAGACGTGAAATTACGTTGCACCCGGTTTTCTCCAGTGTTGGTACGTAGTGTACCACATCTCTGGGAACTGTGCCACTTTGGCACTTGCAGGTGAGGAAGGTCGCGAGCCCGCTTCTGCCAAGGCCCCGCCCGCCACCGCCCAGCGCAGCTTCCAGCAGGACCAGCGGCCACAAGCCGCCGGCGGCCCCATCAATCAGCACGACGCCACCGAGGTTCGTTGTCGCGACTTTCAGTCCTCCGACCGCACCCAAACCGGTCGTTCTTGCAAGCAGTGTGGTTTCAAATATATGTGCACACATTCCGCTCCTTAATTCGTAGTTCTGCATGGCGTTCTACTGCCATAGATCTGTCTCCCACCTGAGCCAGGACTTCACGAGCACAGCGTCTGGGATGTTTTGTTCAGATATGGAGACTGTGCTTTGGCTGAGTGTTTTGTTGCCTGTGATTCACCACTTTTGTCCTGATTCGTGCCCCACGCATTCGAATCAACTTGCCCCAGAAGAAGGCTTTTCCAGTTTGGTTGGTTTGCGAATCGATGTGCCAAAGCTGAACAATTCGGCTTGACATCAGAGTCAGAAACAGAAGCCTGCTGCCATGGGGATGTGCGGAAACGAGTCCCCCACACACAAGCTTCCGCCCGGAGTTATGTACAGTCTTGCGTCCCTGTAAAATGTCAGAAGTTCAGCCAACACAACACCTTCTGACTGTCTTGCAACCAAAAGTCTACAGGCTCTTGAAACTTTAGGCACATCAAAAACTTTCGACTTGTACGTTTTGAAACGCAACCCCCAGCACTGGAAGTACGAACAAAACCACAAAAGGGCGTTTTCCTCTTGCATCTGGATCAACGCAGTTTTTAGGTGATTTGAGGTGGCTTGCGCGATTTGGGAGCTTTTGGGAAAAAGTGAGCCAAATCAGTGCAAGCCAAATCAAATCTTCTATAGGTAGGGTCTTCCAAAAGTATGTGTACACCTGTTTCATAGTCAAGATGAAGATCAATTTGAGGTCTTTTTGGGCTCTTTTGGTTCAATTTGGGTTGAGGATAGTATGCCAGGAAAGATTTGGGGAATTTTGAATTTTGCAGTTCTTTGGGTTAAAAAGTTCAAATTTAGAAGTGCAGAAAATATGGGGTATGGATGTAGAAATGGCTCCATATCTGAGAAAGTATAAATATTTGGTGAAAGAAATATATTAATGAAATGTTGTTTATTGCATGGGGGTTTGAGTGGCAGCATTCAATTTTTGATATTTGAAAACTTTTGGATGGTTTTTAGGTAGGGCTAAAGTTTGGGTAAAAAAGTTATTTTTGTATAGAAAATTTAGGAATGGATACTGAGCAATTCTTTTGGTTAATACATGGATATTGTTGTGTAACAATGTGTAAAAGTTCCATTTGGTCAAATTTGTTCTATTTGGGTATGTACTAAATAAGTTCCCAAGTTATGAATGTTCAGTGAAAACAGCAAGAATTTTGATAAAAACAGCAACCCAAATCAGAGCAAGCCAAATCAGAGCAACCCAAATCAGAGTAAGCCAAATCAGAGAAACTGAAATGTCCTCAAATCACCTCGAGCTCCGTGGAGCTAATTTTTGTTGACTGTTGACGAGCAGTTCCGAGCAAGGTTTGTCGTGCCTCTTGGGTAAAACGGCTCCCACGGCTGATAAAGATAGTGTCACTCAGAGCTCCACAGTCAGTGTGGACAAATGACCTTTGAAGTAAGACCTCCGGGCAGAGAGCTAATTTGTTTCATGACGAGCTGCGACTTGATGCTTGGATCAAAGAAGCAGACGTTGGGCAGAATTGTTGTGCATCTTGTGACGTCTTGTGCTCCCTCGTAAACCAAGACTTGTTCAGACACCACTCCCACTGACCAGTTTATTCGTAGTCTCTCCTGACGAAACAAAACGGAACTCACCGTGCAAATTCACATCAACAAAACCTTTTTCATGCAGCTGAGATCTGTGCTTCTCTGTGGATGATGAGAAATCGTGATCAAACAGATGAATTCACGGAAGGTCACCGCGGAGGAAGGTGTGGTGAAGACTGCACAGTATTCTTGTGTGCAACATCTGTGTGTGACTCAGATTCTCAAACCTTTGCAACTTGTGCAAAACTGGAGAGGAAGCAGAAGACTCAGGTTCGGAGGGAATGCGCGCCATTCTGTCTCCCATTGACATTGCTGCTGCAATTGAGGCATCCCATAAAAGTGGCCAATGGGGATGACCGTTGTGCCCACCGAAAGCTGAGCTCCTGTGGAACTATGCACGCGCAAAGCTTGAACATTGGTTGGGCATGCCATCAGACTGTCCATGGCAGACAGCCCTCCAGGCTTGTCTCTTCTGCCGCAATGGAGTTTCATGGTTTGACCCAATCAAATCCCAACTACCAGCCTCAAGTTCGCACCCTCTTCCCTTAGATTGACAAGGAATTTTTGCTGGCGCAAATGTGACGCGCCTTTTGCACTTGGGACGCGTTGCGGTGACGGACGTCACTACGGAGCCTCCGCCCTGGCGGTTATTGACAGGACGTGCCGTGGAGGCAGGAAATTGCCGCAGTTCTTCCTGTTGTACGTCAGCAATGATGAACTGATTTTGTCAAAGATTTCGAATCTGGAAGGAAGTGTCTGAGTTTAGTGAGCCAGCAAGATCTGCAGAAACACACTGAGTCACTCCTGACAAATGTTCGACTTGTTTGGAGAAATTAGTTGAAATGTTCAGGTGAAATTGCAGAGAAGTTGTTTGTAACCAAGATTGTATGCCGTCTCATTTTACGTGCAGCGTGGAACTTGACCTTACTTTTTTACGGTCGTGACATAGGAAACAGTATGTGTCCGTCATCGTGCAAAACTTCTTCATTCTGTTCAGAATCACGTTCCAATGAGAACGAACTGTTCGCCTCACGGGGCGTGTTATCTTTTTGAGCCCAGCACTCTTGTGTTCACACAACCACTCGAGTGAGGACAGCAGACGGGGTTGAGCGACGCTCCCCGCAGGACTCGGGCGTTGCGGATGCTGCACGGAACAAGCTTCACGTGTTCGTTGAAGTAGACAACATCCAAAGAGAAAAAATAACGCATTCGATGTTGCTTATGCACCGTGCCACCTGGGTCTGTCATATGTTGAAAGGACTCTGCAACGGGACGGATGATCCACGGACGAAACACAACTGAGGGAACAGCAACCACTCACCCGGCGAGGCTCTGAAGGAAACTCAGTTGTCTGACCGCACATCCCAGACACTGATTCTCCTCATGTCAAACCTTTTACGTCACAGATACTGATGTCCTCCCACCTTCGCAATATCAATTTAGAGGCCGTGGGAAGCCGTAGTTTGCCTCGTTCACGCAAATGTCATTCTTGCTCTGCATCTCTTTGTCTGGTTAGCGTATTTCGCCACAGGAAACATTGTCCTCGTTTGATGGTTGACACACCAAAAGCCAAATTCTACTGGATATTTCAAGAACTTTCTTTGGTTTCTCGAACGATGAGAAGCCTGCTCCATCACACATCAGCTCTTCGCAAAATGCATAATTTGCTTGTTGGTTTCGTCGGACTGAACATGCAGAGACATTTCGTTCGGTCTGATGACGTTTCAGAACTACGACGCGTTCGACGGCGCAGCGAAGCTGGACGTGACGCCACGCGCCGTCGCCGAGTATCTGCTCATCACCGGAGACTTCGCCGGCTTCGACAGCTCGATGAAGGATCTGCTCACTGCTGGAGTCGTGAGTTGCCATAGTCTCTGTTCCATCGTGCACGAAGGACTGAAATGTGGTTTTTGTGTTGGAAGCCAGGAATATTCGAACACTGTGCAGATGCAGTGGACCGGTCTTCTCATTCAGTTCTTCCAGGCAGAACACTTGTCCAAGAACAAGATTTTCGGACAAAAGGTGACTGGATTTTTTTTAACAACAAAAAGCGAAAATCACACCCACGTGTTGCGTATGCATTGGGTCATTTGCTTTGAAAACGCGTGGGCCAAGATCACGTGTCTCGCAGGGCTGAGCTCACCATGGAGCATTGTCATCAAGTTCGAGACACGACTCGAAACAAAGGCCGCTGCTCTGTGTCGCTGTGTTTGGACCAACTCTGCTGTGCCGTTGTGACGAGCAGAACCAAACAGGGTGTCACAGAGGTGCTTCAAGCGTCTGGAGAGCCACTTTGGGACATTCCAGAAAAAAACAAAACATTTGGGGGGTTTTGTCATGACAAGATTCTTTTTGTCCCCTCTCAATGCTTGTTTTGGCCATTATGGTTTCCAGTAAAATTTCAAGATTGCACCAGAATATTCTTGCTGATACACTTTGACAATGTTGTGAAGATGAGCAAACTCCCAACAAGTCTCCAGAAGGTCCCCTTTTTCGATGCCCCACACATCAGGCCCCCAGACACACAGCTTGTATACACGGGTAAGATGATTTTTCCAAGAACATCGGCGTGTCGTACGTCTGGGAAATTCCGGGGTTCATGAAAGGAGCACGATTCTGCAGAGCATGTGTTGTTGCTTGAAAGAGAACAACACGCACTTCAAATTGGAATGAATCTGTGAGTCCTCTTCACCTGCAAATGTGCAATTGTCGTTTCGAGCACTCCATAAGTTGTTTGCCAATGAAAAATAAAAGGGTCGTGAACTTGAGTTCATTGCATAATCTCCCATTTTTGGTAAAATACAAGTATGCCAAGTACGGAGTTTGCTACATTTATTGCCAAAAGTCGGAAAAGATCACCGGCGCTCAAATACAGGTAAGAATGAAACACATTCACAACATGCAAGAAAACACCTAAAATGTCACAAATACGGGCTGTACCCTTTACCATCCCAGGCCCTTTCTGGACCGTTGTTTTCTGGCCAATTCAGTGAAACTTTTGACGACTGAAGAGGTCACTGTGTGACCGTCTCTTAGCAACTCCGTACAGTCAACAAAGCATTTTTGGTAAAATACAAGTATGCCAAGTACGGAGTTTGCTACATTTATTGCCACATCCAGAGTTCAGGCCTGCAAGATACGATCGGAAAAATCTTCAGCAGGTTTTGAATGAACATAGTGAAACTCAAAGGTCTCACAGGACTTCCAGCGACCTACTGCTCAGACCATGTCAGCTGAAACACCTTGTTCTACCGCGATTGTTGCTCCCGTGGGTCTGAAAGACTTTGCAGAAAAACCCGACAGACCGGCTAAACGAAGGCCCTTGTTGAGAACAGCAGAAAAACCGGCAGCTGTAAGAGCATGGAACGGTGGTCGCAGAGTGACAAAGACTGGGTCCTGTGGACGTCTGGAAATACCCATGTCTGACAGCAATTCTTGGTATAAATCTAATGCCTGGACGGGACACATGAGAGCATCCTGAACACAAGGGCGTAAATAAACTTCCTGACCATCACGATGATAATCATTTTTCGTCCCATGAAGAACTATGCACAAAGCTCCCCCGTCACAGCGATGAATTTGGGACAAAGTGAAGACGTTGTTCCAGCTCCCCTCCTGTGACAAAATGACCGATTTGGGCGCAATGTCTGAAGGTCGCAACATCAATGTCAAAGCCATCAAACAAATCGCTTTCAATCGCGCATTTTCCACAGAAAGAGAACCTCCTCCCCAAGAATGGAAGAGGGCCCTGAAAGCAGAGACAGGAAATACTCGCGAGTGCTGCAAAGGTTGCTGAGTGAGATTCTTGACCAATGCAGTAACAAATTGTTGTACAACCGGCGTGACAGGGGAAGTACGAGGGAATTTCAACTTCTGGCAGTGACCATGTTCATGTGGTGCACATTCCGCGCCGGTCGCTCGTTAATGCCTGAGTCTTCCTTGACCCAGGCGACCTGAGGACAATTACCTGTGAGCGCAGTTCGTTCCCAGACACTGTGAATCACGTCAAAGAATGAAGCGCTGTCAGGAACTGTCTCTGGCTTTGCAGCAGCGGATAAATATTTGGTTTTGTGTCAAGTTGGGATGGACTGTGCAACAAACCCGAGGTGCTCTTGAAGTGTGTTATGAAGAACAAGTCCTCAGTCATTCTAGAGTGATGTATTGGCACAAGGCCTTCCGGACTGGACGCAACAGAATCTTGGACAAGCCCCGTGCACCCAGGAGAAGAACAGGACGCTCTGCTGGCCACATAGCTGCAGTGAAGAACATTGTAGATGCCGACAGGCGCACCACGATTGCCTCCATGAGTCACCAGACAGGTTTGCCCTTTGGTACTTTGCACAAAATTCTTCATGCAGACTTAGGACTTGTGAAGAAGTCCGCGAAGTATGTGCCTCAGATTCTGTTGGATGCTCAGAAAGACAGGAGAGTGCAATTTGTCAGACTCTGGCAGCGCCTGTGGGCCAACAATCAGAGGATATTTGAGACAGTTGTGACCATGGATGAGTCATGGGTTTACATGTATGACCCTCTCCTGAAAAGTCAATCACAAGAGTGGTTGAGACCACAAGACAGGCGTCCACAAAAGGCCAGAAGAGGCAGGGCCACCGGCAAGGTGATGATCATCTCTTTCTTTGATGCAGCAGGCATGGTCTACTACGAGTATCTGCAAGGTGGCACAGTCAAGCAGAAGATCTTCAGGCAGATTTGTACCCGGTTCAGGGAAGCTCACAGGTTGTGCAGACCCAACAGTGTGGTCAATGGGAAAACTTTCTTCCATATGGACAATGCTTCCCCGCATACAGCAACAGAATCCTTGCGGTATTTGCAGCAAGACCTTGGTCTCACCATTCTCCCCCACCCGGCGTACAGCCCTGACTTGGCGCCGAACGATTTCTGGTTTTACTCACGCTTGAAAGGCCCACTGAGAGGAAGGCAATGCCCATCTCTGGCGGACCTCAGACACACTGTCGACCAAGAGATCAGCACAATCAGACCAGAGGAGTACAGGAAGTGCATGTTGGAATCGTGGCCCCGGAGATGGGCAAGGTGCATCGAGGAGAAAGGAGCATATTTTGAAGGCATGAAGTGACTGCAATGTTTCCACAGTGCCACTTGTAAATATTGACAATGAACCCATTGTTTTCAAAACATTGCATGTTGTCCTTTGTTCTGCGCAAGTGCCGAAAAGTATCTGTGTTAACTCGACAGACAACAAACATGACTCACATGGAAGGTCAAACTGCCAGAAGTTGAAATTCCCTCGTACATCCCAAGCCTTTGTAAAAATGTGAAAGAGCAGCCAAAGCGGCATACAAAGTACTCTTCGGTCGATCTAAAGAAGACGCCAATTCAACTAAAAATTCAATGACATCATTTTCAGAAGGAGAAGAAACTATTTTGTCACGAGCAAACATAAAAGCACGAAATTTCTGGAGCAAAGAATTGTAGTGTTGCCATGTAGAATCCGCCCACTGATGAACAAAAATGTTCACAGCACGAGAGTTCCAGCCTTGACTCTTCAAACGCGCTGTCCAGACACCCTCCAAGCTGTCAGGGTCCACTTGGGATTTTTCAGAGGTTCCGCTCCAAATCCGTCGTGAATCACCGACTGTACTGGAGGGGGCAACTGGAGAGGGGGAGACACACTGAGTTTTTGGAGCCTGCGAAACCAATGATGGCCTCTCCAATTTGGTGCAATCACCACCGCCTCCGCGCCAGTCTCGCAAATTTTGTCCAACACTTTTGCGAGCAGAAAAAAGGGAGGATTGACGTAGTTGAAGTGAAGGTGCCAATCTGACTACGCCAAAGCATCCACTCCACTGGTTAGAGGGTCCCAGAAATAACTGTTGTACTTTCTGACCTGTGCTGTTCTCATGGAGGCGAAACGATCCACAGTGAACCTTCCCCACATCCACTCCAACTGCCGAAATACTGCGGGGTGTAGTGTCCAATCGTAGAGCGACGCCTGTCTGGATAAACTGTCGGCCTCCTGGTTGTCTCTGCCCTTGAGGTATTTGGCTGTCAGATCCATACCATTCTCTTTGCACAAAACAAAGATCGACTCCACGATCCTGTTTCTGAGAGGATCCTGACCGACCGCCCAGTCTGTTGAGATAGGTGCAAGTTGTCACATTGTTGGAAAGTACCTGAACGTGTTTTTTCCTGAGGAATCCACGCATTGACTGTAATGTCCTGTAGACTGCTAAAAGCTCCCTGGTGTTTGAATGAAGGTGCCGACATTGTGGAGACCATGATCCGCTGGCCAAAATATCAGAAGAGCAGGCCACACCGTCCTGGACTGGCAAATGACCACCCCAACCGATCGCACTGGCGTCTGTGGAAATCTGAAGGTCAATATTGTGTCGACACAAAGGGGCTCCGTTCCAGCCTTGGAGCGCATGGAACCACCAGAGCAAATCGGATCTACCAGCGTGTGACAATGCCACTGTACTTGACCAGTCCTGTCGTTGAGATAAGTCACGATAAATGTTGTGTAGTAACAGTTGGCCAGGCACAAAGGCCTTGATCATGCCAATGCACTGACCCGTGACTGAAGCTAATTTTCGGGCCAACACGACAGGTGCGTTCAAGATACGTTTGATGTGAGAGCGCAATTTTCTCACTTTATCTGGTTGGGCTTGAATCCAAGGCTGCCCCCGGAAATTTGAAAATACACGATAGCCCACAAAGTCCTGTACAAATTTGGGTTCCAAATGAGACTTTTTAAAATTGACCCTCCAGCCAAGATCTCCGAGAACATCCAGAAATAACTCACGTTGTGCACAAACCAGGGCAGGATGGCACATGTGAATGAAATCATCAACCCAAACCGCCAATCTCAAACCCTGGTGTGTCAGGAACTGATGAACCGCACGAACACACTTCTAAAAATAATATGGGCTGAGGGCAAGCCCAAAGGGCAAAACTGTCCAAACATAGAATTTTCCCTGCCAACAAAGACCCAGGAATCGTTGATGTGAGAACTGAACACCAATGTGAAAAAATCCATCCTTCAGATCAATTGTCATCAACTTGTCTCCGGGTTGTATTAAATCTACCACATCATGAATACCACGCTGCTTGAAAGCCGGCACTTGAAGAAAGGAACTGACGTGTTGACAATCCATAATCAAACGAAAGTCGCCTGACTTCTTTGGGGCGACTTGAAGAGGTAAAATACAGTGTGGTTTGTCCAGTGACTCACGAAGGAAGCCCTCGGCACACAGCCGTCGAATCTCGTTTGTCACAAACTGCTTGGCTTTAGGCTCAAAAACACGATTGTGCTGAAAACGTTTGTTGGGTAGTCGATCACGAAACAGCAGAGGCGCTCCGTCCTGAATCCAGCCACAAACAAAGTCTGGTGCTCCAATATTTCGCCACTGTTGCAGATGGGGTGTCAAAAGACCCATTCATTGATTGTTCTGTTCCTCAATCCTGTCAGGAGCCACACTTCGGGCAGCAAAGGGTTGACCAGCAGAAGTAAACTGGCCACGCCCTCGACCACGGAAGCCACCATGGAAACCACCTCGGAAAGGACGGAAGGCTCCTCGGTGGGTCTGCGAATGTCTGTTGTCGGAATGCTCTTGTGGAAGAGAGGCAAGGGTGGCAGCTGTTCTGAGGGCCTCTAAATCCTCTGGCCGAAACGCGGTTGTCTGCTTTTGAAAGTGGCGAAAGAGCCCATGAGTGCGTTTCCCAAAACTTCCGTGCACAAACAAAGCTCCTTGTTCCTCCTGCAGGTACCTCAAATGAGCGAATTGGCACGTCAACAGCTCATCCAGAGATTCATTGACCACAAATGTGGCCTCAGAAGAACGACGACCAATCTCAATCAGAATTTTCAGACTTGTCTCAGCGTACTTTGTAGATGTACCCAGAGCATTGGCGAGCTCTCGGGTCTCACCCTTGATGCCTTTTTGCGAATTATTAAACTTAAAATCCGCAGGCAAACGTACCTTGACATAAGCGTCTTGTATAGCACAAAAAGATGACTGTAAATCCTCCGGTCCAACGGGCACACCTGTCTTGACGAGTGGAGTCCGAGGAGGGGTTCTCTGTGCAATCCGCACGTAACGACGATAAAGAGCCAGCAGGCGCAGCAGGAGCAGGGGTGGTGGGCCGCAGCGGTAAAGGAGTATCTTGAGCAGTTTTCCGTGCAAGCTGAATGACAAAGTCCCGAAGTTGAGCACTGGTCATGTCGGTAACCGGCTGCATGTCATCATGATCATCAGGTGTCGAAATCGACGATGAAGTTTGAACACTCTCCAAAGCCTGTACTCGTCCACCAAGAGCAGTAAAAGCGTCCTGCAAAGCTTGTTGTCCTTCCGCAATGACTCTCAACTGATTTAACACATCCTCCATTGAGAAACAATGTCAGGAAATACGAAATTTATGATCCCAAAAAAGGCTTGCCGTGAGCGCCAGCGAAACTTTTGACGACTGAAGAGGTCACTGTGTGACCGTCTCTTAGCAACTCCGTACAGTCAACAAAGCACCGGGAAGGGAAACGCAGGGGAACGCAACTTTGTCATTGGCTCCTCAATCTAACAAGCTCTGTGATTGGTCCTGGTCGTAATCTAAGCCAATCACAGCCCTCTATTTCAAATTTAAATTCAAATTCAGTTTCCCAAGTCCAAATTTCTGCAAGCACTCCGTATACTCCCACACTACCGGTGGGAGAATAAGATGTGAAAAAACTGTTGACTGTCTCCCCAATTGTCAGAAAATGACACAACTCTTGTGGTCCATCTGATGGTGTGTATGATGCACAAATGTGTGTGTGTGTGTGTGTGTGTGTGTGTACACGTGTGTGTGTATTTGTGTGTGTGATTGCGCTTCAGCCAGAAGGCACAATCGCTGCCTCTCCAAGTCCAAGTTGTCAGTGGAGAAAAGAGAACGCGAAAGGGACACAATTCCAACCAGGCTGCGGTGGGCACCAGAGAAGCTCGAAATGCCTGGAACAGATACCGTAAACTTCGCCGAGGAACGCTGCTGCGTAAAAACTGTACGTTTGGTTCAGCACTCAACATGTTTTGTTCCTCACAGATCACCACTGATGACGCGCGTATCTACAGAGACGCCGTCGGCTGGGAATATGAACGGCTTCTCTCCAAACTCGTCAGCGCCAAGCAGGACTACCTCAAGGTTAGCAGCTCCTGTGGGATTCAGACAAAAATCTGCCGGGATTCATCTCAAACTTCGTGACATCTATGTGGTGGGATCTGTCAGAGGATCAAGCAGAGCTTTTTGTTGGCTGTCAGCTTACAGTGGGTTGATGCTCACGCTGTCATTGAGGAACATCTGGGGACGGACTTTGAACACAACAATAAACTTCACGATGCATGCAGGAGTTGCTGGACGTGATGATGTCTGATGGCGTTGCCAACAGCCATGCGGCGGCGGAGAAGCGCGACTCTGCGCCCGAGCAGCAGCAACAGCCGCCGGCGCCTGAGACGCCTGCTGGCGCCGACACGGAGATCGACGCCACTGACCTTGGCATCGCCATCAAACAACTGGAGGTGAGCGAGAAACGCTTCTGGGTGAGATCAAGATTGCTGTTTCGAACCGCAGAAACAAGGAACATTGCGGTTGAAACTGTTCACAAACTCTCTTCCTGTCCCAAAGCTTTGACGCACTTGAGATTGATAATGCTGGTCCTCCCTGTCTTGAAACGTAGGTCCGTCGTACATGTACCGGGCCACTTACCCTTGATCACGCACACAGAGGGCGTGGGTGGAACTGACAACCGAGCCAATCAAGCTTCTGAGCGCCCAGATTCCGTTTGCAAATCCCATCAACTGATGGAGCCGAACAAAAGTCTCCTCTCCGTTTGGCTTTCAAGACACTGCCTCACTAGATACGGACTGAAGGGTTTCAATCCTGCTCGTATCACCTCACCTCAAGTGGGTCTGAAGAATGGGAAATGTCAAGTGCTGCGTGGCGGTTGTCTCCAACAAATAGAAAGAACGAGTGAAGTGAGAAGGGCGATGTTACTTGAGCACCTGCGTGAAGCGTGAGTTTTCGCACGACAAGGACACGTTGCTCGTGACAGCTGGAAGAGACAAACCAAAACTCTGGAATTTTGGACTTCTGCAAATGGTAAAGCATTTGCTTGAACGAGTGGTGCGGTTTCGCACGTCTCTCAATCCGCAGCTGAAGTCGCTGCTGGAGAAGCAGGCGACGCTGGACGAGCTTCTGCAGGCCGTCGTCGACGAGTACCTGCTCAACGGTCAGGACAACGGTGAGTCGCCGCCTCAGAATCCGTATTGTGAAAAGTGCGTGGCTGGGTTGCTTTTGTACCCTTGAAGAAACGAATGTTTTTCACTTCAGCTGACGCACCTGCTTCAGTCCCCAAAGCTTCAGTGAAAATCAAGCCACAACAGAAGCCAAGTCAAGGTCTGTTCTCCGTGTGAATTTCCGCAGATGATGTTTCGCGCGATACCTGTGTGCAATTCTCTGTTTTTCGACGGTCAATTTGATACGCACTCTCAGCATTGCTTCTAAACACTTCAATCTGTTTTTGTGTGAAATCAGAACTGTTATTTGATGATCAAAGTAGGTTGGACTCTTGAATGTCGCTCAAGTTTGAGTGACAGAAACAGGGCGACCATTCTAAGGCAGCCAGTGCAAAAGTATGTGTGCAGCAGTTTCATGGTGAAGATGAATTTCAAATTTGGATCTTTAGGGTCTTTTGAACTTGTTTGGGTGAAGGATAATGTACAAGTAAGGAATTTGTCAAGTTTGAATTTCAAGGCTTGTGAGGGCAAAAAGTTTAAATTTTTTGGGGTCATTAAGTTTTGGACTTCACTACACAAAGTGGGCAATATCTTGGAAAGTACAAATATGTGATGAAAGATGTAAATTTTGAAATGTAGTGTATTGGTTGGGTGTTAGACTGGTCACACCAAAGTTTGGGTACAAATTTGAGATTTTATAAAATTGCTCAAAGAATATATCTGGGATAGAATTGGTTTTGTTCATGTGTAATTAAGTGTGCAAATGTTTGATCTTTCATTTGTGTGAATTTCCATTCCTTTGGGCATGTTTTTTGTCATGGAGAAGGAGGTTTCCAATGGTAACTCGTGATAGTTTCTCGAACTGCTCAATGTTACGACGTCATGTTCAAATCACCGCAAAGTCCATTTGGGCGCATGGGGTTTGAACCAAAACTGTGAATTGTGTAATTCTCTTTTCAATACAAATTTTTCAAGGTCAGTTTGGTTCTGTGTAGCATGATTTCTAAACACTTCAATTTGCATCCATGTGAAATCAGAACACCTTTTTGACAGTTGGATTTTCTACAACACTTTACCCTGCAGAGAACTCGTGGAAACCAGACCACGCATCTTGAGATTCTCTGCACAGTGCAAATTGATCAATATTTTGACAGTCAAAGTTTGTTTTGACTCTCTGCACTGAATCTGGACATATATCAACCCACGTCGTTTCTGTGTGAAATTGGAGAAACTTTTCAACAGTTAAGACTTTCCACAAATTGTCAGGGTACCTCACTGGAGCACAAAAACCGTACCTTGCTCAGGGTTTGTACCAAACTACACATAATTGTATCAACAAAGCTGAAAGATTTAGAAAATGAGTTCCAGCCTGAGAGTAAAGATGAAGGTGACAAAAGTCTGGTTCAGAATACAAGTGTCATGAAAGTGCTTGTTGAGTCCATTTGCCGTTGTGCTGACGTGGGCGAAGACGTGAAACGTTAATTCAGGCAAAAACAATGCGGAGGAAGGCGAGAGATGACACACCCACACAATGTTCATTCTTCCAGTCATTTGCACCTTCACAGTAGCTGTCCAAGCCTGGCTGGAATTTGTTCACAACTGCCATACACTGTACAACACAAGCAAGCACTGCAGTGAAAAGTAGATTCCTTCCCCGAAGAAGCTTCTGAATGTTGCGCACAAGTCGTTTTATGCCGAAGTCGTGAGAAACAAGGTCAGCAGGAAGTCTTCGTCGGGTCTACAATTCCTGCGTCGGTCCCAAACAAAGTCACCACACAAAAATCAAGAATGGATTGGGCAAGAAAACGCTCTTGAACCAAACACTATCTTCTCGTCAACAAAATTGTAAACGCAAGTAAAATTTTTGTGCATGAATTTCATTGAAAGTTCAGAACGAAACATGATTTCGTGAAGAGAAAATGACATGATTCTCTCGTCGCTGAAAGGCCGAGGTGTCCCCCGCCCCCGCAGTGCATGTGTGTGTCACCTGCGTGAAGCTGCCTGACTTCCTGCACTGCATGCTGTATGCCTTTGAACAGTCCATCTCAACGCGGCCCAAAGCGAAACAGTTCCGTCTCTTGAATGACAAAGCACAAAAGGGAGTTTCGCCGCAGGTACAAAAATTTTGAATCAAAGAAATTGCAGGGATTTGTTCCGTGGTATTCAAGCTGTTGTTGGATTCACGGGCGTCTCATTTGCCACGGCAGCGAAAGGAAGCCTGTGCGGTCTCGTGACTGTGGACGGGCGAACGGACCTGAGGGGTTGCGTCTCGTTTTTGCACTGCGCTTTTCTGCACGAAACTTTGTATGATTTAAAAAAAGAACGGTCAAATGACAACACGCGGTTGTGGTACATTCCGAGTACCGTAGCGTCCGGTGAAAAAAGCGAGCTCCGACTCACCTTGCATCTAGGTGGTGTTGTAGTTGTCCACCGGTCCGGTGAGCCCACATTGAAGACGCTCCTCTGTTACAGACATCGCAGTCAGCGGCCCAGTGGAGAGCGACCCGCGGGAGCCGCACTCGCCTCAGACATACGAAGAGCAACTGGCGCAGGTCGTTGAGGCGAACAAACTGAACCTGCAGCGCTTGCGCGGGCCGCGGCACCCGTAACCGTGACGCCAGGTGACACCAGCAACAAAATATGCTCCTACCCAAGAATATGAATGCATGGCAACGTGAAAATATGGATGCAGACGAAGCCTTCAACCACCGTGTCAGAGACTTTTTTAAGAAAACGAAGAAGACACAATAGGGGTTTTCACATTGGTGACGCAGCGACAAAATTAGGACGCGCGCATCAAAAAGTCTGTGATCGGTCTGGACGAGGCGGTTCATTTGCTCTGTCATTGTCATTTGTCATTTATAAATCGTACTACTCCACTTCTGGTATACGACATAAATGACACGAGGTCACACACAAACCATACTTCATACATGCAGTACGGTTTAAAAAAAACAACTGGGTTATATTTCTGTCTTTGTGTCATACTCAGTAGTATGCTGAATAAGTTATGAATTTTTATGTCATACTTTAGCAAGCAGTATGGCTTCAACACCGGAAGTGTAATCTCCCACGGTTGAATTGTGTCGTACTTTTACAGGCAGTACGGTTCGTTTCACTGGAAGTTCATCTCCCACTCTTTTGC
>JAAUXT010117569.1_pt1 | contig 16618 bp, 19 predicted proteins | sample 7278171 | NCBI WGS metagenome assembly JAAUXT01 (sample SAMN14350112, study PRJNA611818) | marine sediment metagenome | isolation source: surface marine sediment (1.8m) | place: French Polynesia: Moorea | collected 2018-08 | reverse complement strand
GTTATGTTGAGAGAAGATGTTAAGGAAGCCTGATATGAGCACTGAAGGTTGTGTGTTGAACCACACGCGAGATATTGATTGCAATCGGGAATATAAAAAGCGGGCCTCGTACGAAACGCCAGACATGAGACTGGGCTGAAGAAAAAAATGAATTCACCCAGATCAAAACACATTTCCTTGCGTGCAAATTTGCTTTGTTCTTTGACAAGAAGGATTGGTCCCAATTTGTGCGCTTGAAACAAATCTGCGATAACATGTGAATCACTGTTCAAAAGATTCACACACAAAAACAAGTGAACTCAGCGTGTCACCTTTTTTGAAATTCACATGCACACACCAGTACACACACAAAGAAAACAGAGAGAGAGAGAGAGAGAGAGAGAGAGAGAGAGAGAAAACACCATACAGGATTCATAAAGTTTCATGTGTTGGACAATCACCGCTTTTGACAATCGAAGTGGTTGTGGGACATCACGAGACCAAGTGACGCAGCCTCTCGTTCAGTTCTCTCTCCCGTTGCAGCAAATTGGCCGAATGTTTCTTGAAAGCACCAAAATCCTGCAAAAGGGAGGGAATATGGATGAACTTGAACAAAGCGTCGCCTTCGGTGCACTGGATCACTGCGCTGAGGGTCCTGTATTTTCTCTTTGAAATCCTCTTTGTCTTCTGATGCCAAATTGTTCTTTGCGAAGCAGTGCGTGTGCTAGAAAAGCATTCTTGCTTTATTCAAAGCCTTGTAGACAATGAGCATACAGCTCTCTCACCCTCACGGTTTCCTCGAACTTCTCCTCAGCCTCAGCCAGGCTGCTTTTCAGCCGTTGCACAGTGACATTTTTGTTGACAGCAGCTGCATCGTTCCTGAAAGAGGTATTGTTGGGACTCGAGATTCGACTTTTGGCCTTGGCAAGTGTGCCTCGCGGGTTGCGCAGCCAAAGCTAAGTCTTGCTCCTGAATGAAAAACTCGTTTCGTTGCGACACAGCCAGCAGACACTGCAGGATGAATGGCACACAATTCAGTGCAGTGAACTTATGTTCAAGGAATCTTTTCATATTCACGCAGAGAAAACCAAACATTTCTGCAAGTGTCTGAATGTCTTGGGGTTTTGAAACACAGAGAAAACAACAAGAAAAAATCTCACTCATATCGTCCCTGCGCATCTCGCAGTTTCTCCTCCAATTCACTGATCCTTTGCTGCAAACGCTTATTTTCACTTTGGGTCTCCTATACAGACATTGACATGTGACAGTAAATGAAAATTTATGAATGCACGCGCAGAAATGAAAACAGTTGAACCGAGGGAAGTTTACAGACACAACATCAAACATGTACGTATGCACAAACGTTTTGGTGCAGAAATGACTGTGCACTGTGGAGCAAACTGAGCAGGAAATGTTCACAACGCAGAACGTGGAGACAGTGACGCGACATGCAGAGTTCAAAAGTAAAATTTCCAAGTGCACTCCAAGCAGCAAAGTTGCAACAGATTTGACAAGATACTCTTCACACGAACCTGAATGAGCTTTCCTCTCGACATCGTCAGATCAAGCAGCTCCTTGTTTTCTCTGGTCAGTTTGCCCAGTGCTGCCTCGGTCTTTTGAGTCGTGCTGATCTTTTGTTCATTCTCTTCCTCCAGACGAAGCTTTTCTTCTGCATGAATGTAAGAAACACAAGACACCAGTCAGAAGAAAACAAATTTCTCTCGGTTTCTCTCGGTTGCTCCGAAGACCAATTTTGTCCAAGCTTCTGAAAAAACAAACGCGAAAGACACGCCCACCTTTGTGTTTCTTCTCTGCCTGTTGCAAACTGTTCTCCAATTTCTTGATGTCAGCTTGGAAATGTTCTTCTGAAGTTTTTCGAAGCTCCAACAAGTCTCTGAAAAAAAAAGTGTATTTTCTTTAAAATTTTTGCATTGAACATACGAGAGGCTTGAAGGAGGGTGCAACGCCGCACCCGATGTGAACACGCTCGAATCAAGCGTTGCAATCAGTGCACACCTTGTCCAAAGTTTTTTTCTGATGTATTCGCACCAGAACTGGGAATATCACTTTCATATTTGAAGTCCAAAGCAATTGGAAATGTTGTCTTCAAAACTATATTTTGCGCCTTTGTTTTGCGCCTCGATTTTGTCTTTGACAATTGTGCACCACATCGCTTGAAACCAGAGACCTTGCGGAACCTCCCAAATAGCCATAATCTATCCGTGCAGGATGGGACTGAACGAACAAGCTGAGAGGATCCTGGAGCCTCGTCATGATACGAACTTGTTCAGCCTCAGCTCACTGAATGAGCACGAGGGTCAGATGAACAATGGACGGGCCAAGTGAACAAATAAACCAATGAAGCCCCTGCCTTGGATTCGGATGGCTCTTCAGTGCCTGAACCTCATTCATGAAAAAATTCGAGACGAAGCAGCAGAACCCACTTGTTTTTCTGTTCAAGAACCTGGCAGCGCTTTGTTTCTCTGCCAAGCTCCGCCTCGAGTTCCTGGACGCGCTGATCCTTTTCCTCGAGGACCTTGGAAAACAACCTCCGATTTTCTTCTTTCAGCCTGGTGTTTTCAGTTCGTAAGTGCTTGTTTTGTCTTTTATATTCGTCCTTGAATTTGATCAGTTCTTCGTGATTCGAAGCCAACTGAGAGAACCTCTCGTCAAGCATGCTGCAGTTCTTCCTCTCCCTTTCAAGTCTGTCTTCGGCATCACTCCTGGAAAGAGAAGCGACAGTGGTGGAATGACACAAAAGCACAGGAAACAGCTGCACAGTTCCTGATGAATGGAGAAACTTGGTCAAGGTTTTGAGAAGGGTGGGAAAGACATCGATTGTGACAAGACCCACCTCGTGGCGGTAAGTTGATCGTTCATTGATTCTAGAGTTTTCGTCCTCCTGATGGATTCGTCCATCTGCTGCTTGAGAATCATGATGAGTTTGGATTGTTCGTCTATGCGAGAACGCAAAAGGGCGTTCTCTGTTTTGTCATCTTCACACAGTGCCCTAAGTTTGGATAAGTCAGCTTGTATTGTCGCCATGTCCTGAAAAAGTCGTAAAAATGTTTTGATCAACCGCAACAGGTCATGAGCATTGGCGGGCTGAACAGCAATCGTGTTTGCATCCCTCTCCTATTCCTGAAGGTTTCTCCTTTCAAACCCTGCATCTGTCCCTGGAAGCTTGGAAATCTTGGCAAGAAAATAAATGTGTCCCTTGGCGTTCGAAAAATCTCAATCTGATTGCTCGGTTCAAACGAATTTTGGAGTGGCGGTTTGGGTGTCTGTCATGAGTGACGGGCAAAGTCACATCTTTGTGGAGGTGGCGAGAGTTTTTGTGATTCATGGGTGGACTCTTTCAGATTTTGCTTGGTCCAAGTGTTCAAGTTTGCGTTTGTCGTACTTTTGTGGATCAATGTAGATCTAGATCTAGAGTCTAGATCCACGAGAATAGAATCAAGTATCGAACATGGATTTCTTGATTTGCTCTGAGACTCTTCCAAGCGGGAGTTGTTGGCTTTCATCCATGACGTGGCTGGCACCTGAAATCTGCTTGAAACTGTCAGGTTTTGTTGAAGCCATTTGTGTTTATAAACAACTGGCAAGAGACGGTCGTACTGAACACGCGTTCGCATTTTCCGCAGCATTTCAACATAGATCTATATAGAGTCTATTGTTGATTTGCGGAAGGAAGTTAGATTCTAATTTTCGACACTTTTCATGCCTCATGCTTTGTATTGAATCTGCTTTGGTATCTTCTATAAATTGTTGTTTATTACACAGAACAGTCAGGTTTGCTGTCTTGATCTGCTGTCTGCAACTCACTCGCGATAGTACGTCACATCTACCTGCCAAGTGCGACAAAAACTTGCGCCACTGAAAACGGCGGGAATTTCTTTCGAGAGCTGTGAAATATTTCACAGAAAACACTGAAACAAACTGAAATCATGGACCCAAGTCAAGCCAGACCTCGAATCAACGGCTCCATGCTGCCAAAATTTCATGGCAAGAGTGTGGTACTCTTGGGAAAGGGTACAACGGCAAGTATTTCGACAAGTGTTTCTTAATTATCGCTCAACTGTCAATTTTGGCAAAAGACTTCCCTCGCTGATCTCGAACTGAGGCATCTGTGAAGTACAGCTATAGACTTCCTTCCGACCGCTGCAATCTGAATTCGATCCAGATCTCGATCTCCGAGACCAGAGTGAACAACGAGGATGCTTTCACTTCTGGAGGTGACATGTCCCCGTCCTCGAAGACCATTTTGCAGACAGACCATTTGTTATTGGGTGAGAAGATGGTCAAGAATGTAAACAAAGCGAGATCGTGCTCTGCACAGTCTCGCCAGAAGTGAAATCATCTTTGTATCTGGAATTTGTTTCCGTTATGACTGAAATAATTCACCAAATCTACTCAGTTCGGTTCGTACGCGGTCGCCACAGGAGAACTTTGTGTCTGTCCATGCCAAAAGTGAAGTTGATGTCAGATGAGACAGGGCACTTGCAATCGGGATCTCAAAGTCGCTGGATCTGTTTGGGGAAGGCCTTTTTGAAAATGACTGACAACCAACCAAATTTCCCCGTTGTTGGCGAGTCAGAACTGCCCCGTGTTAAAACTGCGCAGGGCAGTTTCCACTCGACGATCGCCCGTGAGGAAACTCCCCGTGGGCAGTTCCCACACTGGGGTTGTCCATGGATGTGAAAACTGCCCTGTCTGAGATAGTCCAAATAGCACACCAGTCAGGTTCTGCAAGTGTATGGAAAAACGAGATGACCAGGAGGTCACATGTCGCTCAGGCCGTAGATAAGAAATCTGTAGCAGAAAGCCATAAATCAAAATGGCAGCCCTATATCTGTATAATCTTATATCCATAGTAGAGCTATAGGGCCACAAAACAAAATGGCAGCCCCCATACAGGTATGATGGCTGCCCCCACATAAGAAAACTAAAATGGCTACTCTTTAAGAGCCCAAATAAGCTGTTGCCTCCTCAGCTGCCAGCATACAAATGATACTTATACTGTTTCCTAGGCCCTGTCAAAGCCTTTCAGCCAATCAGAATGTATTATGTGCTCTAGCCCTGAACCTGGCATGGCATAACTGCTCAGGGGGGGTCCCTCTGGGTCACACGTCACAGACAGACACATACAGCAAGAGTTTGTTTGTTTTCAAATTTGTTTTCAAAAGATGGACTCTACTGTTTTGTAATTAGTTTCTTTGAAATATCTTCTTTAAAAATCTTTCAAACTGTCAAATTCTTTCAAACTGTCATTGGACCTGAATATTGTGCCGTTTGATCCTGGTCTTTGGGCAGTATACGATTGTCTGAGTGGAAACTGCCCTGGGGCAGTTTTGACAACGGGGGTGTTCTGACACAGTGTCGTTTGTGACTTATGCAGCATAACAGCTTGACCTGTGGAATCAAGGTGACTTTTGTCTTGCAGAGCGATCCCGGCGGAATGACGTTTCCACTGGAGACGTGTGACGGTCAGACAGTCACGATCAAATTGCAGCAACCAGTGAGAATCCTTCTTTTTTTGCACCTGACACTGCCATCTGAACATTCAACATTTTGTGTGAATCTTGTTGTTCTCATTCCACTCAGATTCAGGATTATGTGCACGGCCTCGTCGAAGTGCACGGTGTGGTCAACAACGACAATTCCATCGGAGCCCACGAATACATCGTGCTCGCTGATTCCATGACTCAACCACCGTTCGGTAATTTTGCGTGTAAAATATCTTTTTTCTGTGAATTGCTTGAACAGCACCATGATCTTGAGATTGACTTCATTTTCAGATATGGAAAACTACAACAAAGCAGTCGAGTTGATGCACCGGGCGAGCGACCACTATCTGACTGGTGCAAGTGAACAATGATGACACACAAAACTGGACACCCCCTGCCGTTCTCATGCCAGAGCTGGTTGGAGTTTTTGATTCGCACTTGTGTCTTCTGTGCGTGGCACGGAACCCGATTTGGAGAAACAGCACATTGCTCATTGGGATATGGCACACAAACCAAGTTTGCTTGAAACGTTTCATTGATTTATTTCAAAAACTACCATTTTCAAATGCATCACATGATCTTGTTGCGGCACGGAAAACCGAACGAGGGCAGAACAAGCCAAACCAAAACACTGCGGCGTTGGAACCTGCACCGAACAACTCGTGCTGTAAAAGTCGAATTTGTGCACAGTCTGAAATAAACTGCAAGTTTCGTTTTTCATAGACACGAGAGATCAGTCGAACAACGGCCACAACTTTTGAACAAAACGAAAGCTGAAGAGTCATTTGCGAAGCCGCTCTGCGCACGATCCATCTATCACCGGGTCGTCGCCTGGTCGGGACTGGTCGACACGCCGCCCACTCCGTCCAGAGTCGTGCATTTGCATGTGCAGCCCGTCACTGGGCACTGCGAGTGCTCCCTGAACGAAAAAAATGTGTAAAGTCTCCGTGTGACGCTTTGCAGGTCACGACGAAAGTCAACAAGGAGACCAAAAACGTACGCGACGTGACGTGAAATACAATCTTGACCAAACGACGCAAAAACATTCAGCTGTATTTGAAAAGAAGCAACTTGCGAGGGATGCGACATATTCACTTGCGATCCGGTGGAATGAAACCAGGAGGCACGGGTCTTTTCCAGAGACGGGTGGCTGTTTCAGGTGGGGACATGAAATGGTCAGGTACAAATCTCCCAGCCTCCAATACCAACGGGTATCAATGTGCGAGTTAAAAAGGAGGAAACAAGTGGCAAGGAGCTTTCGGTCAGACCTCCCGAACCTTCGGCAGAGCCCGCTGTTTTCGGAAACGTCCACCCTTCCGACTTACTTGAACCAAATAGCGACGTGTTCGGCATGACCTCCATGCCTGCAGCTTTGGCACCACGTGAACCAGTCCTCAAACTTGCTCACTCTCTCGGTCTTCCCTGCAAAGGGAACACATGCTCTGGGGTCAATCAGGTCAGTTTGAGACAAACGTGTTCAGCCAGCACCCACTTTCGCGATCGTGTTGTGTTGAAATGTTCAAATGTCTCAGATTTTTCGGACAAAATGCGAGTACCTCCTTTGGCGGACTTGTTCTGCTGTCTGAAGGGAACTCCGGCCGCGGTTCCCATGTGGACGAGGCAGAGCGCACAGCGCGGCAGCGGCTTCCTGCAGCCGGGGCAGCACGTGATCTGAAATGTGACCGACAGCGTTCAGCGTGAACAAACAACACAGTGACCAACAACACTCACCGCTCGAAATCTTCATTCATTCGAAAACTGTCTTTCACTGCCGAGACCTGTTTGCTTTCACGACCAACGAAGGACTGCAACGAAGGAGACGGTTCCAAGGGGGTTTGTGACAGTACGAGTAAGAACTTTCGTTTCTGTTGTTCACCTTGTTCTCACTTTGTCACCAATGCTACAGACATTCACAAATCAATTCACCCATCTGGTCACCCGAAAACACACCCTGTGCAAGATTTCCAGAACATCTTCAGTCTGGAACACCACGATGTGCAATCTAGAAAGATCACCTGGCTACACACTCTGCTGTGAAACGTCTGTTGCTGTCACTCTCAGGCAGAGAATGCACTAAACCATTTCCCTGCTTTCCTTACTTCAGTTCGAGTGTTTCACAACCTTGTGAATTTCTTCAGCACCACAACAAACTGGCAAAAGTGCAAACGAGCGGGTGGGTCTGCTCCAGAATGTGCGTACCGGCATATCTTTGAACTTGTTACGTTTAATGATTCCCTGGCAACAAAGAAGTTTAGTTTGAGTTTGACTCAAGGCCAGTCGTGCCCCCCCCCCACCCCCGCCGCTTCCTCAGCACGGCCAGCAGGGGTTGGAGTTGGTCAAGCCTGAGGGCTGGCCAGGAAAATTCCAGCTGGTGTTGGATTTGGCTCAACTGCACGCTGGCATGGAGTTGGGAACACCGCTCAAAATGTTTTGCCAATGCCTGTTCGCCCTCTCGCCGTCGTGGTGAAGAATGGCACGGATACCAGTGTGCACACGCAAACTTCAGGGTCAACGAGGGGGAATGTCCCAGACCCCGAGTAATGGCTTCTGCACAACATGGACAAGGTTCAGAAATTATCTACGGAAACTAGAAACTACGAAGCTTCAACAAATCCACTGCAACTGACTGAGTAGTGATGTTCTTTCCCTTTTCGATTCATTTCAGCAAACTGCGCGGACAATTTTTGCAAATTGACCGGTGGATCGTTGGCATCCTAAATTTTGTTGAAAGATAAAAACAGCGGTCAAAATGAACAAAGCTGGAAATCAACACGAAAGGAGTATCTCGCGAGACACAAAGTTCCGAACGTATTGGGGGTTACCGAAAGAAGCGTACACAAGCACACAAACTGTTCTAATTTATCATGGGTAAGAATGCGAAGATATGCAACGAAACTCAAGCAAAGCAGCTTTTGTTACGACTCACATGTTTGACACAAAAACGCCTCACCTTTGGTTTGTGTGCCGTCGTCGCTCCGAACATGAAGTGTTGGTTGCGCGCGGCGATCATGTTGTAGGCGACGGGTTTGCTGCAGAAGTTGCAGCTGACAAAGACCTGCTGATTGACTTGCTTCTGCGAATCCTTGCTGTTGCGGAACACGTCCAGGTCCGCCCTGCAGGGGACACATTAACAACAATTTTGCACCGTCAAAGGCCGTTTGTGTTGGTGTGTGGCAGTTCACCAGCTTCTGAACACTTCTGACCTCTCACCCTCTCTTCGAACAGATTGACGCAAGCAGGCCACGAATCAGTTTTTGTCGCGCGACTTGTTTGGTCGCGTGTTTCAATGCGGGGTGGTATGGGTGCCACAACACGGAAGTGTGACCAGACTGGTTATATATATTCCAACAGTCACACAATTGGACAGCTGGGAAAATGCACTTTAATTCAACCTCCAGAGAAAAGCCACGGAAAGTTGTTCTGTCTGGTACCTTTGATGCCACATTCTCCAAATATCGAGCAGTTCTCTGTAACTGTCGATCCATTGATGCACCTGGGTATTTCGAGCGATGTCCGGACTCGGAAATCCCTGCAGAAAAGAAGGTTCCCTGTAAAATTGGCATCTTGGGGGACATCAAACAGCGGCAACACGATTCCTGATTGATCAGGAAACAGAACCCGTGTCTGTGGACACCAGTTTACCGGCAGCAAGGATTTGGTTTGTGTCTGAATTGATCGCATTGACATCGACACCAGGCTCCAAAAGCATAAACGGTGTTGAGTCGCAAACCTTTGTTTCATCAGGCACACCACATGACACTAACCTGTATCGCTATCATAGAAGCGGTTTGGATGTCGCCTGTCGCATCGACGTAGTTTCCCAGCAGCTCCACAGCCTCACGCGACAACCCTGCAGCAGCACCAGACTTTGGACCAAACGTCTCGAGAAACCTCACAACGACCACAGCAAAACATCCCGCAGCTTGAGACCTCAGTGTGCTCTGAGTGGATTTTTCACAAAACCAAGACCGCACGTGCCCGGTGGAACTGGTTTCTTTGTCAACGCACCTGTGAGAAGCAGCCCGTCCAAATTGCCCCGAGCCACCAGATCCGATGTGAGTCGCTCGATGCACTCCATCAGTTTGGTGTCTGGCAGGTACAGACACGCGAACGCCACTTTATCGATCACCTCGAGACCGGCATTTTCCTCCTGTTGCAAAATGGACGGAAAAAGTGCCAGCCGTCAAGACATTCGGACACACTGCAAAGTTCTGGACACACTTTGCAACTTTTTCTGGCCGCAAACGCTTGTAAGTTGTTCTTGCCATCTGAGACAGATCCACCTTCAAAGGCAATGACACGCATGATCCCCTCGAGCCACGGGAACCTATTCCACAGAACTGACCAGTATCTCGGTGTAATGCTCTGAGTCTGTGGTGAGGAAGTCGAACATGGCTCGGAGGTACGGGTGGCTCAGGTCGGCGCTGAGCTGTGCGCACATCTCGCGCCACAGCGAGTTCTTGTCGTCCGTGAAGCCGGACAGCGCCATGGCGATGATGTTCAAGTTCCTGCCTCCTGCGGAACAAAAATCGAACAAAAATCCCAATTTGACAGTGTTCATTTCAACTCCCACGCACAGTAATGTGAGCCCTTTCCCTCACAACACACACACTGTTCAGGTTCAACAGGACGGCGCTGGCTCACCGGCTTCCTTGGTTGCCTCTCTGCTGGCGCCTCTGTTGAGGGTCTGGATGGCTCTGCGAATCTGCAGGTTGAAGAGTGCGACGGTGGCGGCGCGCTCGAACTCTCCGTCTGCCTCGTAGCCGTCGCACGCCTGGTTCAGCACCAACATGTCGTAGCTCCAGCCGCACAGCTGGAGCGCCTTCGCTCTGTGCAAATCAAACTTGCGTCATGACCCTGTTCAAGCACAAACCACCGGTGGCTGCCACACACCTGTCGCCTGCACTTCCTCAGAGAAAAAGGAACTGCAAAGCTCCAGAGGAGGAGAACATATTTACATCTTTATCTCCGTGAAACAAACAACCCACGGTGATTGATACTTTGGGAAACACCGCACCTACCTGAGATCACTTTTGTACATTTTCCTGGAGTTCATTTCGCGATGTCTGGGCATCTCGCTCGTTTGCTGCCACGGCACCATGTACAGATCACTCTTGGGCGTCTGTGGGACAGGTCCTGGGCCTGGACCTGCAAAACACACGCAACAACTGAGGAGTCTCCGTGCGACCGAAATAGAGCTCTGACAGCGTCATGTCTGAGAATTGCTTGGGCACAATCTTGAATGGGGCGATTTTTGCAAAGTTCAGAAACGGAGCAACCAACGTTCTCTGGAGCTGCCAACGAGTCAATCTCCCAACCCACCAATCAAAAGCGATTGCAAAAACAACTGAATAATTTTCAGAGATATTTTCCTTCAAGTTGACTTGAACACACACCAGCACGGAAGTCTCGAACAATGCACAGCGAAAGGACATCAACGCAACAGGACAATCTTGCAATCTGTTTCTCGACTTGCATCAACATTGGAGTGTCGCACAACAATTCGGAAACCTGATATAAATCACCACTGGCGTGTTCAGATTTCCAATTCACCAGAGATCGCAACAACTGTTCGAAAGTGAGGCTTCAGCTCACGAGACAAATTCACCAAGTGCATTCAGAACACAAAACACAGATCAGCTGTCGTGAAAATAGGTGAGACGAAAGATATCATTAGTTTTTGACGAACACGTGATACCTACTGCTACCAAACAGCCTGGGTATGGCCGCCAATGGTGAAGTGGACCTAGATCTAGACTCTGAAACAACAGCCCAAGGATGCACCTATTTTGGTCCAAAACACCGCTCTGTTACTCGACCGAACACACATCTTCCACCAAAGCTTGTGGTGGAGCCTCGCACTGTGAGCGACGTTTTGCATTACAGCCTGACGATAAAATCACGCACTGACCTGTCCCAGTGGAAGCGACCGGAACCTCTCCCTTGAGCACCGCTTTGACCCCGATGTATCTGTTGGAAGAAGACTTTCGCCGCGTCTTCACCTCAGCCTGAGTCAGGCTTCTCACATGTAATCATCAGTCAAGGTCAATACCGGCTACAGAGCAACAGCATCCCAGTTCAACAACTGAGGAAGGAGTTCACTTGTTTTGCATCGGGTCCTTCATGACGCTTCGCGATTTCGTCATGTCGAGACCTACGGTACAATTCCGTGTGCAAGACGCACGTTTTTGGCAGTTGTTCAACACAACCAGAGGATGAAGGAAGTGAGGCAAGGATATAGTCGAGCCAGGCCCAGACGCGGCGCAGCTGAGGATCGTCTCCTGCGCGTTGCGCGTTCTCTCGCAGCCGCTCCATCTGCAGCAGAACCACTCCCGTCAACTCACATCATCGCAGTGGCAACGAAACTCACACGCAAACTCAGCCGTGATTCACAGTCTCCACCCACATCGAGTCCGTAGCCCCTCTGCGCGCGTCGTTTCATCTTGATCGAAATGTCTTCGCTGGCTTCGCGACACAGGGACACGCTGTTGGAGTGCTGGATACCCTGTCCACAGCCCCACGATAAGTAGATATCCGGCGACCAGTTCTGCAGACGAAACACCAGTGTGAAACGAAGATGCAAAACCATGGCCACAGAGTTCATTGGATGGGCATGCGAAGATTCTCGTCAAGAGTCGAGGTCATGGAAGGGGAAAAAACGTTCACAATGTCTGTTTCGCCGCCTCACCACAGCGATCCTCTCGTAGATGAGCACGTCTCTGATGGCGCCCTGCGGTGTCACCGTCAAAATGCGGTTCTCCTGTTTGTGGTGCCAGTCAAACGAGGCGAGGGTCAGCTGATCTGGGTGCGCTGCAGCGAGACGTCCGGTTGACACGGTGACAGGAAGATTCTCACACATTTAAGGCAGCACGAACACAACAGCAAATTCAACAATCCGTGCGATCATTGCAAGTTCAAAGTTCAATGACGCCGCAGACCGTCAATGAGGACGCAAGTGAAAAGTGAACGTACGTTGGACGAGCCTCTCAATAACAGCAGGTTCAATGTCGTCAGTGCCTGAAAATGAATCGCACAAAGTTCGCACACGCCACAAGTTTCCTCCTCAAAACAAAACAGCAGCACAAGTGTGTGTTCGTCACGTACCCACGCTTGTTTGATGTATGTCGTACAGTTTCACCACAGACGTGTCTCTGCACAGAACCCCAAGGACGCCTTCCCTGTGAGCGGAGTTGAACAATGGATTGTTTCGCGTACGCAGACTGAAGAACACAATCAACATCAAGCAATCGCAAACTCGTTCCACGTACCTTGTCGGGGACCATGCCATTTTGAGAACAGGCCTTTGTTCAAACAGCTTCAGGACTTGTTCGAGTCAAGAATATTTCTTTGTCTATGAGCAGCTCAAGTTCAATTTGAAAACACTGGAATACGTTGCTTTTGGCAGTGATTCTCGTGCAAGTTTTGCTTGAAAGGATATTGGTTTGTCAAAATTTCTTGTATCCCAGATTGAGATTTCAGTCTGCAACACAAGGAAACACGAATGTCGTTCACATTACTTCCACAAACCTGTGTGAAGCCAGTGAATTTCGGAAAACGAACCGAATGTACCCGAGGAAAGAAACTTGCCTCGTTGAATGACGCCAGCCTGTAGCTGGAATGCAGATCCACACAGATCCCGTGCACCGCCTTTGTGTACGTGATGCTCTGGGGTCGTGTCACTTCTGCAAAAGCAAACCGTACTCAGCGCGCGCATAAATTTGTGAAGCCACGTCCGTCCGCAGGATATGGCGACTAAAAATCGACTCTTTCTTCAAAATACGTGTTGAGACGACGATTTCAGGAACGACAGTCAGTGCGAGCTCACCGCAGAGAGACTGTTTGGAAAAAGAGCACATGTGACACGTTGCACACATCACAACATCGAACAATTTATCAACCTCAAACTTCATTTTCAATCGGCGGTGCACGTGTTCAACGAGAGATAAAGTTCAGCGAATGTTGTACCGCAACGAAATCTACGAGAATGATTTTACAGCTCTGCCACCAACACTGAGAAGCCACACCACATCCACAACGGCTTTCAGACGTCAGTTCTGCTCGATAAGTGTGGAAGCCACAAAAACGAGGTTTTCTTTCTTGGTGGTCGAGTAACGGACAAGCGTGAAAAGCAACAGAGAAGAGAAGCAAGCAGACTGCAACAAAATGATTAAATGGGTATGATATTTCTGCTTCTCAAATTCGAGACAATAAGCTTCGTCAGGCCTCACTGAAGTTTTCGGGTCCACCAAAGTGACTCACTCATTGACGTGATGTCATCCCATACTCTCAGTTAGAAGTTAGAACTTTCGACAAACTGATCCTCAGCATTCATACTCACCCAGAGCTCAAAAATGGAACATTCAAGCGTAAATAACTCCGACACACCGCAAAGAATGAGTACTCAAAACTTTTCCTGAAGCCCTACGCCTCAACTGGATGAGAACGCCACAATATTCTTGCAAAATTTGAAACCAATGATAACAAACAGGGCGCAGGTACCTCTCAAGTCGAAGACTCTCATGGACTTGTTGCTGATGCCAGTGACTAGAGTTCTGGAAGTTGTGTGGAACCAACCCAGTGAATACGTCGGCTCAGATTGCCCTGCAAGTGTGTTCGTCTCACGTCAATGTCGACATCAAACTTCGATTGCTCATTCCAACACTCATTCGATTTTCGCCTGTTTTTGAAGAGGGGGCATTATATTTGCGCGAAAAAATAGTACACGACAAGAAAGCTTCGCCTGGAAAGCCCGAGGTTTCCTCGCGCCAACTAAGCTGATAGGAAACTTGCAGATTTCGGCCAAATCCTGCAAAATGGGCGAGGGCCGGGCAGGTTAATCCAGGGAGGGCACCAGGGTGACATACGAAAACCGCGGACTCGGAAATCCTTCCCCCCTCCCCAAGAGACTTCGTAATTGCCGAACTGGCTCATCACTATTGAAGACAACAAGACAAGTAAAATATTTGTCCGACAAACCAAGCTCATAGATGGGCTTGTTGGTGGGGTCTTGTTTTCTTTCTGCGGACGAGAGGTAGTCGTTCCAACTGCGTTCCACATCCCAAATTAACACTGAAGTGTCATTTCTGCAAGAATAAAAAAAGAAATCTCCATGAACCTCTTTGTTTTGCGATTCAGACCTAGCCTACACAAACGCCACGTCACATCTTCGTCAAAGTTACCTGTATTTGTCAAGACCCGCAGCCAGCAAGTTGGTTTCAACCGGATTCCACGATAGAGCATTGCACTGCCTCGCATGTCGAGGAACTGAAACCAAGCACACAATCTTCTGAAAACCAGTACCAGAACAGACCATTCTATCGATGTTTGAATTTCAATCCGCACGGCCAGAATTCACGCAACTCACCAAACTCTTTCCCGGTCAAAGACTTGGGGTCATTTATGCTGCTTCGTCCAAACCTGAAATCACATTTATCCTGGGTTCAAACTCTTTGCCCAACGATAATGTTTCTTTGACGTACAATGCAACAGGGGAACCAGAAACTGATCTGAACTTCCACGGGCGAGTCCGTTACTGTGTCTTTGCATGCACGCACATCAAAACAAAACAAAGGAAGCCGTTTCGTGCACTGCCGGTCCTGACGAAGTCCAGGTCAACCACTTACCCAGAAAGAACCACCTTCCCGTTTGCAAGACCCACGGCGATCAAATGGTCTGGATTTGTGCCACGATACCACGCCGCACACTGCAGGATAAGCGAGAAGTTTGCAATACGTCCTTCAATGGAAAGTCCCAAACTGCGCAAGAAATCAGTCCAATGTGTATTCCCACCTTGGCATACTGATTGTCGGAGTTGTTACACAGCAACGTCGCGCAAGAATCGTCAGAAATGGCCGTGCCTGTCAAGAGAAAAATTGGAGCTCCAAGCCAAATCGGGATTTGCTGCTTTCAGTTGACAGCAGTGTGAGGACAAGTCGCCTTCTTTGCGAGGCATCAACCCTTGCAACAAACAAGCGAAGAAAATAACGGAGAGGGGAATGACCGTGATCAACTTACCTTGTGATTTTGGTGTTGCACCTTCCTTCAAAGACTCGATCTGCAACGAACAAATCCCATCCGCTGAGGTCAAACCGGACAGATGTGGAACGCTTGTTTTGGTCCATTTCAATGGGTGCACAAGCTTGTGCTGACCAAGAATGTTTGGAAAGATATGTTCTGCTGCAGATGTCGCACTTACCTTGTACAGATTCAGCTCCTGTCCAAACACCACGAATCTGTCGCCGTGGTGCGGTGAGCACAGAATGTCAGCTTTCGATCCACTCATGATGCTGCTCACTCACTGAACTCAAAAGAGAATTGTGAGCAGAAGGTGAAGCTACAGATCCAGGCTGTCAATACACACACGTACGTAAAACACACATACACACACACACACACACACACACACATGCGGCATACGAGTACACACACACACACACACACACACACACACACACACATACTCACAAACATCCACGCGATAGGCTGCAAACACTCGCACTCACATACGAGGTGGCATCAGGAAATTCATACCGTCGTCAAGTCGATGGCTTCAGTACACAACACACCAGGCACCGACATGACGACGGTACGAATTTCCTGATACCACCTCGTACTCGTCCGATGCTGCTTTCACTTCTGGCAAGACTGGCGATCAACATGGTGACAGGTCACCACCCTCAAACGCCACTTTGGAAGATGGCCAAGAATGCAAACAAAACCAAATCGCAGTCTCGCCAGAAGTGAAATCAGCCTCGTAGATCTACCTGCACACACACACACACACACACACACACACACACACACACACACGCTACTTGTAACTTGAGCCGATCCAACATTCAATTTCGAAGTTTCCAGGGCACTCGTACGGGAGGGAATCCAATTCTGCCTTCCGCGAGCTGATCATGATACCATTGAAATTCACTGATGTGGAAGTCATGTCGGAAAATGCAGAATTGGATTCCCCCTCGTTGATATCACAACGAACATTTTCCGATTGGCCTTTGAGCACATGATAGATGTGTGGAGTGACTTGAGAACCACTCACCTGCTACTGCCCGTGGGCTACCGCCCACACGAGACGATCAAAATTTTGATGACTTGTTGGTCCGAGGTTGAAATATCGAACAGTT
>JAAUXT010096428.1_pt1 | contig 16625 bp, 22 predicted proteins | sample 7278171 | NCBI WGS metagenome assembly JAAUXT01 (sample SAMN14350112, study PRJNA611818) | marine sediment metagenome | isolation source: surface marine sediment (1.8m) | place: French Polynesia: Moorea | collected 2018-08 | reverse complement strand
GCATAACAAAAGAAATGACTGTTATTTTCCTTTGTTCCCACTATGGGGCACTTGGCCTCTGGACCAATCAGAGGGCTGGATTTTGAATTCTAGACCAATCAGAGGCCTTCCCGCCCTCATTATCTCTGCCCCATAGTGGGGGGCCCTTCTCTCCCTCCCTTGGTTGAACGGTTTTTGTTTCTTGCACGCAATGGAGTGGGGTCCTCCCAGGGGTGGGCCTCAGTGAAAACAAGTTGGGTTCTTGAGCGCTGCGGTGCTGTGAAGCATGTGGCGAGCCTGAATTGACAGGCCAATCTGCGAGTCAGAGAAAGCGAACCCAATTTGGACTCACGAACCGAACCAGCAAATCATGTCTGAGCTGAGATGTGAGGAGTGTTGAAAGTTGCAGGGGTCATCAATTTCTATTAGTCATGTGCTTCCCCATGAAGACTGGTTCTTTTCTTCGGACGAATTGTGAAAATTGATATTGACCGACGCAGTGAAGTCTCATCAAGGGCCCTCAGCCCGTGGGGCTTCCTCTGACTCGTGTCGCCTTGGCTGCGACCTGAGTGCAGGGGCGGGTGCAGGGCTTGGCGAGGAAATACTGGAGTTGACCATGGGGCACATTCTGAGCAACAACCTGAGGTGCAGAAGTCGGTAACGGGGTGGTCTGATTGGGTACGGATGCGCCCCCAGGTTTCACAAACATATTCATCAAGGCCTCTGTGTGTGTTCTTCTTCCACAGGTCCTGCCTCTTTTGCGGGTAATGAGAGGCATATGAACCTTGCTCCGGCGCAGACCATCGGCGGAAATGCGGGGTTGAGAGTCAATTTGATGGAGTACCCCAAGGAAACACGACGCATGCTCAGAATGGAAATTTACCGAAGACCTCCCATTTCCACATTGTTTCTGGCACAAAAACAAAGGATGATGGAGCCAAGGGAAACATTGAGGTTTTCCTTGTTCATGAAAGTCCGAAAAGGAACGGCTCCAGGATGAGGTCAAGGGGCCAACTCCACTGAGACCCGACCAGAAGTTTGAAAACAAAGCTGGACACAACAAAAGATGCAGTGCGCCTGATTCAGAACGCGTGTTGTTGTTGGCTCCTGCTTGAACTCTGGATCTGTGGGTCTCTCTCGCTGAGCATCGCTCCAGGTCCCAGTGGATCCAGATCAGCGCGCTGGGGAGGCTCGGGCCGCCGGACGCACTCAAGTACAACGGTCTGTTGTGCGTATCAGAAACGTCAGTGCTGAATCTTGCATGGGTGAACCGCTGTTCATTGCCGTTTATTGTCCGATTTATCCAGAGGCTGAAAACAAGAAACGGACTGGCCAATTTCCTGTTCGTCTGTCTGGTCCATTCAGCGGACGATCCAAATCGCCGAAGCCGCTCAAGCGCCGCGGACCTAATCAGCGCTCGTCAGGCAACACGCTCCCGAAATAGCCCCGAGCTGCAAGAATGGACCGACTTTCCCTGCTTGTCTCGGCTGGAGGAGGCTGATCAAATTGGCGTCTGGGGTCTGGGATTCCCGACGTAAAACTGCCGTTGGACTGAACATCCAGGGAAGGCTCCAACATTTGGCCTGCGTGACCGCACCCCACAGGAGGCCCCGATACGAATTGAAGTGCCCGTTGTGAGTGACCTTTTGTTGTGTGCCTGAGGGCTTGAGTAGTGAATTTAATTCACCTGTCAGAGGAGCCAGAGCCCTGCGGCGACCCTGGATCCCTCAACCAAGTTGTGTTGTCCAAAATGCCAGCAAGTTGACAAAAACGCCCGAGAGGTACCCATGATGGATGAAATTGAAACTTCAAATCCATCCGGTATGTCTTTTGAAAGTGTGAAATTGAGGGGGAAAATAGACTGGAGCTGCTCGGTTCGGAGGAGGGAGGATGCTTCACGTCAGCGCAGGAGCGACTCTGACAATCAGCGCTGAAGGGTCTGTCCGCGTCGCCCGCAGCGGAGACGCCCTCCTCTCAGGCCAACTTGTCAAACTTATCAATTTTAACGAGAAGTTTCCTCTCTGTGTGAAATTCAAATTTCCGTTGAATTTCCTGCGTTGGGTGCGTGAGCCATTTTTCAGATGTTTGGCTTGATATCCGCTCTTCGAGGAAGTCCAAGGCGCTCGGCCTCGCCCAACCCGTAACAATTAATGGCCCCAATGGTAAAATCTGGCCTCCTGACCTGAATCTTGTGTTCATTGCTTCAGGGGAGTCGACCTGATTCTGACTGCGACGTGCCCCTGACCCAGGGTTCGCTGAAATTTTGACGAGGGTCAGGGGTTTGGGATCTCAACTGCCTGGGTCTCCAGAGCGCTGGATATCACTTGTGCAGTCACGTTCTGCAGATGGGCCCGACAGCGCCAGGGGGTTGTGCGCAAACACAGCAGGAATGCAGACGCATTATGAAAGGAAAGCTTTCAGACTCGAGGAGATCACTCGAGTCGATCAAGACGAGCTGAACTCGATGATCCCTGCTGAGGCACGATCCACACTCAAGGACCATGGAGTGCCAACAGAGAAAAGTTTCTGTCTTGAAAGAGCAACTGAATACGTAAAAGCCATCACGAGGCGGAGAAATTTTGTGTGTGGGAAGGATCCAGATATGAGGTTCAGGACCAGGCTGCAGAGGCCGGGTCGGGATCAGGCGAGGCCAGGTCACGGCTGAGGCCCAGGTTTGGCCGGGACGGCCGGAGCCTCGCCGAAGGTGCACCGAAAATTTCTTTACCCCAAATCTTCCCGCAGGCAGACGAGCAAATTATCCACAGATCACTTTGTCACATTTGTTGTCAGGCTCCGCTTGAGGCCTGGCTCCCCTGACCAATCCTGGATTTCCAGAGACAAGCGAAGCAGAAACACAAAACCGCACGGAAACGTGGCGGAGTCGTCTGTTCACGTGTTGGAAAATGAAACTGTCGTGAGACGTTTGCATATTTTTGGTCAGACTGGGCACGAATGTCATGCTCAGCTGTCGATGACATGCTGACGTGTCATAATCAGAAATAGAAAGGACATTAAACAAAGATTTTAATTTATGAAACATCCAAAAAACACCAACTTTGAAAAACATATCGAACTTGTTTGGCGCCACCAGGTGCAGGAGTCCTGCCTTGAAAAGGTTGAGGGAGTTGAGGACGGCCTGGTGCGCCGGATCCAGATCGGCGGAGACCCGCAGCGTTCTCGTGTGCACAGCGTTCACTGACCCTGTGTGAGACGACAGATGACAGAGCGATGGAGTGAAACTTTGTGACTTGGTTGGTGCTTGGCGGCTCGAAACAAGACTTTCATTTCAGAAGAGGCGTGTCGCAGGCGCGCACCGTCCCACACCGCGCAGCCTGTTCAGCATCACCGTCACGAGTTGAGCTGAGCAAGTGGATCCACCATTCAGTCAGGAGACCGAAGGAAAGAGAACATGGTAAAGAAAACACGCAAATTGTGTGGAGGAAAAGAGATGCATTTCCAAAACATAACGTCCAAAAAATTGGACGTCGCGGTGATTTGATGATGTCAAGATAAAAGCTGTGCATTTTGAAACTAAATCTCTCGGCAGCTTCCATTGCACACAATTTCAACAGACCCAAAAGAATAGACAGTTACAAAAATGAAAAATAAAATATTCTTGTACCAAATTGCAAACAAATGAACCCAACTCTATTCCACATATCTTGTTTCAACAGTTTCAACAGTTTCAAAGATTCTCAAATTTACACACCTTACTTTTCATTTGATAAGCACTTGATAAATACTGAAATTCACAAAAATAAAAAAATATAATATTTTCATACATAATCAAACAAATGAACATAACTCTTACCCAAAGAATCATTTTGAACACTTTCACAAAATCTGATATTTCCACCCTAACTTTAGGCCAACCTAAAAACCACAGAAAAATTTTCAAAAATAAAAAATTGTGTGCTACCTCTCAAACCCCTATACATTTCATATACTTACTTCACAAAAAATTTGTACCTTCAAAAATATGGACCCATTTCTACATCAACACCCCATATTTTCTGCACTTCCAAATTTGAACTTTTTGACCTCATGAACCCAAAAATTCAAACTTCACAAATTCCTTTCATTATCACCAACCCAAATTGAACCAAAAGAGCCCAAAAGATCCTGAATAGATCCTCATATTGACCATGAAACTGCTGTACACATACTTTTGGTGAGGGTTGCCTGTTTGTGATTTGACTTCACTTGCTCCGATTTCGCTCGCTTCTTTCAAAAACTCCCAAATCGGACCAACCTCCTCAAATCACCTGAAAAGGAGGTGGACCTCCAATACGACCCAGTTCCCAGGATTTCGTTGTCTTGTGACATGCAGTCTGGGACAACGAAGCTTCTGGTGTTTTGAGGAGTTCAAGTTTTTCTTGAGGATCAAGGGACGAGCAGGCGGGGGCGACCCTGTTCTGACCAGAGTCCTCGTGCGGATCCTGATGAACCCGTCTCGAACACAGCGAACAGCTTCTGCTTTTTGGGGGAAACGACTAAGTCGGGATGTGGGATGGTTGGAACAATGTTCCTTGTTTTGGTCTGGTCCCATGAAGTTGACAAAATGTGTGTGTTGTTTCAAGCATGGATGAATTGGTTTGTCTGAGGCTGAAATCAGCAGGAAGTCAGCGGTGTATCTGTGGGTTGAGGTCATGCAGGAGCTAGGATTTCGGTGAGGAAGCTCGGCGAGGACCTGTGCACATATTGATGTGTGAGGCCTTTTCCTCAACACACAATACATGTGACCCAAGGTGTGTGTGAAACCGAAAACACAATTTCCCAAACCAAAGGTCTGTTGAAAGGCTTCGTCACCACAGAGAACAGTCAGTGCAGCCAACGTCGATCCGTCTCATCAGGGATTCCGCGTCTCGCCCCCCCCCCCCTCTGAGCATCGTCAACATAAATTGCTTTTGATAAGAAACAACGAGTGATGGTTTCTCCGAACAGACTTCCTCCTCAGAGCCGTGCGATTGTTGTCTCTTGAACTTGTGTGGGGCTGATGATGATGAAGTTGAGATCCGTATCTTCCTCTCTCGGCAGCAGCTGTGCAATGTTTGTTGCTCCCATAGTGTCAGGGAGATAGAGCTGTGTGTGGTGTGTGTCGCATCGGGCGTTGTTGCTTTCACGAGCAACCCTGCTCACGGCTCAAACACTTCGTCGTCGTTTTCGTGTTTGTGGCCAACAAAACAGGTGATTTTCATTGCAGTAGGAGATTGTACTTTGGTACTCGAACGCAATTTCCTTCAGGGACAAGTCGAAGACAAACAGTCGTGATTTCAAGCTGCGTGCAATTTTATTCAAGCGGTTTCTGACGCAGCGCACAAAGACGTGGGAGGAAAGAGATGGCGATCGCGGCTGACTGCACTGAAGGCTTCAAGGTCCAGAAACTGGAAATGTTGTAACATCATGAAAGACCCCCTGGACACCAGCTCTTCCAGATGTGTGTGGCTGACGAGCCCTGCGAACACACCTGTTCTTCAGAAAGACACGCCGGGGACGTTGGATGTCACTGGACCAAAGACCGCCGAGCGCCTTGGTTTCCCCAACTCCCTCGTCGTTCTCCTGTTATGAACAGTTGCATGGAACCAGGGCTGCAGTTTTATGCACCGTTCCCCCCGAGCATAGCGATTGAGAAGCGCTGGAGTGGTGGGAAGCATGCATTGTCACCCAACCTGCCCCGCCCTTCTGCTGTTTTTCCGATCACCCCGTTGTGTCCCTCCCTGGAAGGGCGCAGCTTCGGGACATTCACACAAGCACCCCACCTCTCACCAACGTGTTCGTTTTTGGTGACCAATTGCCTTGGATCTGCCTGTCAGGCGCAAATTGTCGTTTCTTTGCCACAGACAAACAAAAACACTGGCATCTGCCCACCCAAAAGAAAGCTTGAGCCGTGTTTTGGCTTCGCCTTTCTGGCCTTGTTTTGTTTTGTACGTCTTCAACAGAAACATGTTGTCCTACTATCCATGGAGGCACGATTCAAATTCGACTTAATTTCATTGTGTAAAAGCGTCAGTTGATTAAAACTCACTGGAAAATAATGTGACATGAAATCTCGTCACGGCCCCGGCACTTTTTGTGCACGCGAATATCGCTTGGATGGGGAGGGGAGCAAGATTTCGCTCCGTGCACCGAAAAATATGGATCTGGGTCACTCACCGTGTCTGGGAGTTGGGCCCTCAATTGCACTGACTCCAGATTTCTCACCTCAAAGAAGAAACAGAACAAATTTATCCGGATGAAACTGGCCCGAGTTATTTATGGACAGGTGGTTCGAAATGAGGACGTGACGAGGAGACATTGTTTGCTTCGAGTCAATGAGTTCAGTCAGTCGTGAAGTAGGAGAAAAACAAGGGCAGAGTATCAAGCACATCCTCTGCACAGCAGTATATAGCTTGATCAAAAGACTGATCTCCATCAGCCTGATAATACCACAGCAATTATGTCAAACTTGTGACCGTCAAATACATTCCGTGCTGTTTAGCGTCAGTCTGCGTGCGTGCATAGTCTGCATTTGCTTGGACAGCGCACTGTTCTGGTGAAACAGCTGGGCATCGATTGTTGTAGCCAGCTGAAGATTGTGTCAATTTGGGCAAAGAGTTGGAAGTGCCGTGAAAGGATCGCCATGTTGAGCCGAGGTCTGCTGGCCACGAGGCTTGTGACGCAGCGTGCGGTGCGGAGCCTCGCCCAGCTGCGGGGCAGAGCCTACCTCCCCGGGAGCCAGAGCCCGCTCTGCCCGGAGCACCTCTCAGGCCCCGGCCCCACCTTCCCCTTCACCGTCCGCGCGACTGACGTCGGGGTGACGCCCCGCGCGACGGCGGCGGAGAGCGCGGCGGCGTGCCGGGCAGACTTCGAGGCGACCCTGCTGAAGCACGGCGCGATCCTGTACCGCGGGTTCCCACTCGACGGCCCTGAAGACTTCGCCTCCTTCTACCAGGGGCTCGGCAAGTTCAAGGCGATGGACTACGTGGGCGGAGCTGCACCCAGACAACAGGTGTGTGGGGGTCTGAGTTTCTTTGCAGTCAGTTTGGCGGAACTTACGGGTCTGTGGGCATGGTGGGTCTTCTAAAGTTGCGGTTGTGGAGGGTACAAGCCTGTGAATGTGGTGCAGGGATGGTGAGCAGTGGACACGTTGGCAGAGCCGCGCCCAGGCAGTTTGTGCTGGATTGACAACATCTGTAGCTGCGGGTTGGTGTAGACCTGTGCTGACTTCTGGGTGTGGTGATGTTGATCCTGGGAACTTGATACGGACGGATTCATTGTGCGTTGTGTGACCCTCAAACATTGGTGGCTGAGATGGGTGCGCGCTTATCGGAGGGAAGGGTGCGCACTGACCTTGTTGGTGCGTCACTTGAAACAGTGCGGACGCCGTCCCTGTTCTCACCGAGATCACTGAGCGCGCAGCACTCGTTGAATTTGCACTGAGACGCGCGCATGACGAACCCAGCTGGAACCCCAACCAAGGCTGAAGGAATTGAAGTTTGGTTCACATCCGGAGAGGACAATCTGAAAGAGTTTGCCTGAGTTCATTTGGGTGACGGTGCAGTTCTTGGGTCACACGTGCCACTGAGAGACGATTTTCAAGCGGAAATGAAGCCAAGTTTCACAGTTTCTTGCATTCATCCGTTGACAACTTCATCAACCTGGTGAGAAATGAGGATGTCTGAAAACTTCCTGTTTTCCATTGAACTTTGAGGATCTCCGGGCAGGAGATTCTTGGCAGCCGAGGAGCAGTTTTCTCTCGGTGAAACAGTTGTTTCTGATGAAGACAGAGTCTGGGAACAGGGCACTGACCACGACCCAGAACTTTCCTGCCTTCAGCGTTGTCACAACAAACTGCGTCCAGAGCAGAAGAAAGCGCGCAGATCAGTTTCAAAAATTTCAGTGCGAGAGCCAACATTGAAAGTGCATAAGGATCACTGGGCACGACCTCAATGTGTGTGTGTGTGTGTGTGTGTTTGTACCTGAGCGAGAGTAAGAATGCGTGCGTGCTTTTTCCTGCGTGCGTGTGTGTGTGTGTGTGTGTGTGTGTGAGAGAGAGAGAGAGAGAGAGAGAGAGAGAGAGAGAGAGAGAGAGAGAGAGAGAGAGAGAGAGAGAGAGAGAGAGAGTACATGGATATGTCTGTGCGTTCTGCACCACAGCTTCTTATGGAAGAAAAAACTTTTCAGGGGCCGACGGAACTAGTCCCTGGATCCACTGTTGCTCGACGCTGCTGATTTCAGGTGGGCAAGACGAGCGGCGTGTACACCGCGAGCGACGAGCCGCCGCGCGTCTCCATGGACCTGCACAACGAGATGGCCTACATGCCGTACTGGCCCAGACTGGTGAGGGTCCTGCAACCGAGCGAGCATCAGGGTTGGGGACTCACCTGACTCTGAACCTTCCATCAGCTCCGGCGCATAATGTGGGATGTTCAACACATTTTTGAGGGTCATGTCCCCAGCCCAATGGTGCCTGGAACCGCTGAAGCCATCAAGTTCAGGTGGAACTTCTGTCCAGCGAGTATCTGAGCTGGTGGGTCCGAGACGAGGTCTGTCCTTGCGTTTCGCAGGGTGATGCGTGCCTCCACAAGATCTCTTCAAACACACTTCAAACCAAGGCCAGGTTTTGAATCGGGGCGCAGAACAGGAAACCCCCGTCAAACCCGATTTTGTTCTAAAAAACCCGAAAGGATCTTTGTCCACGTGTGTTGTCCAAAGTTCAAGCAGCCCCTGGTGGGTCAGACCCCTTATCAAATCTGGGATCCGCTGAAGTCGGTCGTGACAATGTTGCAACTTAGTGGCTCGTGACAGCTCTCAAATGGTAATCCTCTCTTTTCGCAGTCTTTGTTCTGTTCAACTTTAAATTTATGCACATCTTGCACGACACGGAAAAAAAGCAGTTTCTTGCGAAAGGAGTTAAATTTGCACTCGCTTCACAAATGGAGCCGTGACAATCGGTGCTGTGTGGCGCACTGTGAGAACCAAGACTCACAGCAGCGACTCCAGACAAGACCTGATTTACCCTTGAAGAGCCCCACTTCAACAACAAGAAGCAGTGCTCAAGGCAACTGCAGTGCGAAGTCCCTTGCCGGCAATGTCACCGATTCTTCCTTGTCCTCCTTGTCTTCCATGGGGGCGTTCCAGGGGTGAAGGGGTCCAGGGGTGGAGGGGTCCTGGGGTGGGGGGTCTGGGGGCTGGGGGTTAGGGGGGGGGGGCTAAGGGGGAGGGGGCAGGGGACATTTCATCCACCTTGCTGTATACTGCACTACCACATGGTGCTTCGCCCTGAAGGGACTTCGCACAACAACAAACCAAAACAACACAATTCGCTGCAGATCCTGTTCTACTGCCTCCACCCGGCGGCGCCCGGCTGCGGCGGCGAGAGCGCCATCGCCGACGTGCGCGCCATCCTGCCCAAGCTCGACGGCGGCGTCGTGGAGCGGTTCGTGTCGCGCGGCGTTCGCTACAGCTACAACTGGTGCGACAAGAGCTCCGGACACTACAAGACTTGGCAAGACGTGAGTACCGTTCGTCGGCTGCCGTTCGCTGCTTTGGAACAAGAAAACCTTCAGAATGTCTGCGCGAACCCCAAAAGCCATAAGCACTGCAGGGTTTCACTTCTGGTCCTCTCTGGATGAGCAATCACGAGATTCAACCACAAAACATGGACAAGAGGCTGCGCTTTATTCCGTGAACAACAATTGCCCTCTGAGTCCTGGAGCTCCTTGGATCATGGGGAACTCTGCTTGAAAACTCACGCACCCACGGCTCTAGTTTTACCAAACGCATCGCATTCCAGTCCACGACCACAGAAGCCGGCCTCAGCGACACAAGACTGGAATTCGGCCGGATCCGCTGAACACGGGGTTGGCGTTCGATGACAGATTGAGTGAGATGCCCTGAGGCCTTGACACGTGTGCAGGAGTTGAGCGTTTTGTCAGGCAAAAAGTCTGTTTTGCACACGACAGCTCGTGCAGGTGGGGGCTTGGACTTTTTTGTCAGCAAGGGGCAAGGGGGACTGACTCAGCCCCTCGAGCCACCGCTTACACGCGTTGTGTCCAGGAAGCTCTTGTTGAGCGGAGCAACGTTGGATACAATATTTTCTCTTCAACGACAGTCTTGACAAATGAGTTTCGCTGACCCTGTGTGACAGTCCCATGCGTATTGAGTCCGGAGGAGCACTGCTTAGAATTTGTCAACGATTAATTGGATGATAGTCCAGAGGAACAGCTCGTCCTCAACAGAGTCGCGCATGCATTTGTCAGATCTGTCTCCCCAAACATGGCATTCACACGGAAGTAATGATTTCCAGACGGATGCACGGAGCACGAGGATCCGGACTCAGGGCAGCGTTCTGTGCGATTCGGTCAGGGTGCGACCCTTTATTGACACAAACCCAGATTTGAAACAAACACTGACATCGCAAGGCTGGGCCCCGCCGCTGGCAGCGGCCGCCGGATCAACCTTCAGTTTCCCACACGTGCTCTTGGGTCCCTCAATCCACCCATTGCAACCCTGAATCCAGCCCTGGATCCTTGGGCCGCCACTGGGCCACTAGGTCCGCCCTTCGGTCCCTGGATCCGCTCCTGCACCCTCCGCCAAAGTCCCTGTTCGTTCACGCAAGCAGCCGAAGATGAAAGCGGAAATTCTTCGTCGTCGCACGCGTGTGGGCGTGCCCTCCGATCTCGAGATGGAGCAGATTCTTTCCCTTTCGAGCAGATGGAGGGGAACGCCAGGCTCGATCGCTGTGTTTCCGCAGTTCCCATCTCCGCACACACGACGCTAATGCGATCCTGTCATGTAAAATTAACAATGCCTCCGAGATATCAGATTTCTGTGCAAAACAAATCCTCTCAGATATCTGGGGAAGATGGTTTTCAATGCAGCCAATACCACGGGAGAGATTTAATTAAAATTTGATGCCTTGGAAGCTGCAATGAAATCCTAATTGTCGTGGAAAGTTGGAAATGGAATCAGAAATGGGCTGATTACGACAGAACAAATGAACGTGTCACGCGCGTCGTGAATCTCGTGGCGAAGCAAGAAACGTTTCGTGTGTGCAAAAAGAATATTTCCTGTGTTTCAAATGCCACGCTCGTCTTATATGTTGTCAGCCTTTTGACCTTTTTTTGGTGCAATCTGAGAATCTGAGACAACCTTTCCGAGTGTTGTTTTCTTTGGCTCAGATGAAGAGATGAAATCTTTAAAATGTGTTCACAGTCGTGATGCACAGGCAGAGGTTCGCTGACCACGACAGAGCAATCGCATTCGTTTTTGAATCCGAGGGCTTCAGGCTCCTGCACCCTGAACCGGACAAAAATGACGCACATCATCAGACAAATATGTTTTTTTTGCTGTTGTTCGTTTCCACCACCAGAATCTTTGATCTCCTTGAGAGCAGAGCCCCATGACGCATAGGATTTAGTCGAGAGGCCTTGATCCGATGGAAATGAAAATTTACAGGGGTGAGGCTGGTTGGGCCGGACCGTTCTCATCATGCAGCTCTGGTGCATTGTCTCTCTGCTGCAGGTGTTTGTGACGGAGGAGCGCGCGGAGGTGGAGCGTTACCTGGAGAAGCACGCGGACGGGTTCCGCTGGGAGGAGGACGGCTCCTGCTCCGTGTGGAACACGCGCCCCGCCACGCTCAAACACCCGCAGACAGGTGAGCTTCTTCAGACCCTGCTTCTGCAGCAAAAATTGAGAACACTGTCGCAAAGGGTTTTCACGCCAAGCCGCACATGATTGCTGTCTTGGAGCAAAGAAGTATCAGCTCCCTCGGACACAGGATCCAGGATCCAAATTCGAGAGAACATTGGTCCGGTAACTCTGGCGGTTAATTCTGATGTGTGCAGTCTCAAACTCAGCATAAAAGAGCCATTAAATGAGAGTGGAGGGTGTTTCAGGTGAGACCCTGTGGTTTAACCACGCTACCAGAAAACACGGGAGCTACTGGAAGTGTCATCCAACCTTTGAGAACCTGGACCTTCCCCTGAGTAAGATGCCGACGCACTCGTACTACGGAGACGGGTCCGAGATTCCGGATGACGTCATCCAGCACATCCGGGACGTGTCGTGGCAGTGCGCCGTCGGCTTCCAGATGGAGAAAGGTGAGCTGAGCACCAATTCCAGTTTTGCGTCACATCAGCTTCAATCCAAATCAATACCGCTGCCCCTCACTCGAATTGTACTTCTGACTTTTTGTTTCTGTTCCGTGATGCAGGGGACCTGATGGTGCTGGAGAACCAGTTCATTCAACACTCGCGGCTCAGCTTCACCGGGCAGAGGAAGCTTCTAGCGGCGTTGCTACAAGACGAGGAGTAGGGGTGGGGGGTGTGAGCGGCAGGGCAAGGAGGTGGGTCCGCCAGGGTGATGTGATGTTTGGCAGGGAGGGGAGGAAGGAGGGAAAGGTGCAGTGCAGCAGATTGGGTGGGTTTGGGTGGGTAGGGGGAGACGGTGAGGGCAGAGGGAGTTGTTCTCCGTGTACAGCTGCAGAACGGAGAGCGGACGCGCAGCACGAACAAACTGCGCGTTCACACGCTGCATGTCCAACGTGAACTGGAAAATCAGCGTCATCCAGCCTCAAGCGAAAACGTTTCAGTGTTTTTCATCCTTCCATGCACAGCAATTTACGACAAGCAATGGCAACTTTATTTCGCTTGACACCTGACGCCGCTCGATTTATGGCATTGTCATCTTTTGACATGTTCGTTGCACGTAAGCAGAAATATTGTGGAGAACTTCGTGAAATAAATCTGTATTTTTGATGAGCGTGTTGTACTGCCTTCTCTGCTCTGTGACGTGGTTACTTGCGGAGCATGTGTGTATGTTGTGTATCGGTGTGTCAAAGAAGAACTGTTTTCGCGGTGCCCAGACGCAACGCTTCGCCAGCAACTTGGGGTCACGACGCTTCATGTCGAGCGGACACGACTTCCATTCATCGCTTCATTTGTGACTTCCCACGATACAGAACTTTTTTACAAAAAGTGTTTTGCTTCCGTTGATTGCAATGAGATGAACTTTTTTGCAGCGATGGGCCAAAGTTTGTGAAAGTTTTGTCGTGACAGTCAGACAAACCATGCAGTGCCACGCACAGATCACATAAATTTTTGCTGCAGGACTTGTATGGTTTTTGCTGTTTGGAAACAAAGCGTCAACAAGTCACAGAGAATCTCTTGCGCGAGAAGTTGGGCCCTGCATGGAGGGAGTACGTTGTCCCTTGGAACCTAGGGGCTCTGCCCCAACTTCGTTGGGAGGGAGGGAGGAGGGGAAGGAGCAACTGTGCAGAGTATCTACTCGTACAGGTCCTGTGTGCACTGTTGCTAATTGTGCAGAGTTACCCCCCCCCCGCTAATTGCAGAGCAACTGAGTTGGCCCCGCAGAGTTATCGAGCGCTTTGGACCGCGGGCTTTCCAAGCACCATGCAGCCTTCTTCTTTCAAACAAAACTGCGATGTGATGTAACCAAGTTCTTATCACCATGCATGATCATTTTACATTCATGAACTGCCAGAAAGACTGGCTTAATTTGTGACGACGTGTTTGACAATTTTAAGTGGGTGGGTACAAATTGAGGACCGTGCAAGTTACGCAGCGTATTCACGAGAGGACTGTCACAAGTTTCCTATTTGGTCTCGTATCTTCTGCATGGCTCATTGCGCAGGTGTGATGAAAGTGCAGGTACATCATCACAATGCAGAGCTCATTCCTTCAACTTGTCACACAAGCCTCGAGATCAAGAAAAAACAAATCTTGTGACTTGACATCATGAACCACACTCCGTACACGCATCCATTGCCATGCATAACATTTGGTCGCACAGTTGGTGCTCTTCGGTTTTGGCATTCAAGTTATCTTGAAAAGTTTCACGATCCACGACCTGAAAAGAACCCTGCTCAATTTTGTAGCGTTGACACGAGACCAAAGGGGAAACCAATTTTTGGCGTTCCTCTCAAAGATCAAAAACATTTGCAAAGCTTGTCTCCCATTTTCTGAAGCAAAGAAATGCGTTCTTGTCAAAAAGCGACAGAAAACATTGTCCTGAACAATGTATCCTCATACCATGATGCAGTTGCAGTCGTGACAAATCTGCTGAGATTGAAAAGAAGCCTTTTTGAAATTGGCAGTTTGACCTGCGTTTCTTGCTGATGACGTGACAGGCCTCTGATGAGCCTTGTGAGAATAAAATGATTCTCTTTCAGTTCATATCCATCAATTTGGATTTGAAATCTGATGCTGGAGAGATAGGTTTCGATGGTTGAGGTTGAGATCCCTGCCTCACCCATGTATACCACAAAAAGGAGAATTCTCTCCTCCCACGTGGGTACATGCTCGTCCAGTATTTCCAGAAACTGGATAAATCTGAGCCAAGCTGAGTTGTATGTCTGCCTGGTTGACTCTGTTATGGAGAGGAGTTTCCAGGCATCACAGCGCCTTCGCAGATCCTCCACAGAGACCAGGGAACTGGTGATGGATCCTGGTCAGCCCACAGAACCTGTTTGAAAAATTGAGAAAACTGTAGTCTACTGAGAGCGTCAGTGATGACATTCTGTTTACCGGGCAGGTACTCAGCCAGAAGTTGGACATTGTTTTCCATGCTGAAAAACACCAATTCTCCGACAACTTTCATGCAAAGTGGGCAGCTTGAAGTGAGGTTGTTCATGATGCTCACTGCTGCTTGGTTGTCACTCTGGATAATCACCCTGGAGTTTGGATACTACCTTGCCCACAAGAAAAATGCTATTGCAATTCCCATGAGCTCCAGGAAAGCGATGCTGGGGGGAGTGCCCGACCATAAGGCCGCTGGCCATGCCCTAGCAAACCAGCTCCCCTTGTGGAAGCCCCCAACTCCGAGTGAAGGACTCCCAGCTGCATCGGTTTGAATACCTGTTGTCACTGGCTGGCATGTCACAAATGGTCTCCAGACAGAAACATCTGTCAGGAATGTGTTCCACAGTCTGAGGTCTTGCAGAACATCTGCCCTGAAGGACATGTGACTTTTGCGTCTTCTGATGACCAGGGCAAAAGCTGAATACAGACCCCTGATAAAAGTCCTTCCCGGGGTCACAGCCCTACTCAGGAAGTTCAGGAATCCTGCTAGGGACCTGCATTCTGACACTAGAAGTGACCTGTTCTTGAGTGCCTTTTGGATTAGTTTCTGTGCCTTGTTCACTTTTGCTGCTGGTATGCCAATTCTCTTGTAGAGCGCGTCCAGAAGGAGGCCCAAGAACTTGAGAATTTTGGTGGGTCCCTCCGTCTTGTCTGGTGCGAAAGGGAGCGACAATGCATCACACAAATTTGCAAAAGAATTCATCTGGAACTCAGTCCTGTCAAATGAAAAGTCCATGAAGAGAAAATCATCCAGGTAGTTCTCTGGTTCAGCCTTGGTCATCCCTGATGGATGTGGGCCAGTGCATCTGAGAATCTTTCATAGTGAGAGCAACTGATAGATGAGCCAAAAGGCAAAGCTTTGTCAACAAAATAAAAATGCTCCTGCATTCCTGGCTTCTGCAGCTGCATGACCAACAAGCTCCAGTCCTGGGGGTGTATTGGCAACTGTCGAAAAGCTGCCTTGAGATCAGTTTTCCCCAACCAGCACGTGCCATGGTCATCGAGGACCCTCTGGCAGAGGTCCACAGCATAAATAGAATCCTTGTACTTTACGGAGCAGAGTTCTGCTGGCATGAAATGGTTGATGGATTGGTTTGGGGGGTAACTCAGGTCGAAGATGAGTCTCCATTTGTCTGACCCCTCCTTTTTCACCAAACCCAGGGGTGACTGCTGGTAGTGTTCGAAAGGTGGAAAGGTCCAGCAACTCTGTGAGCTTGTACCTCTGTCATGATCTTGTCCCAGGCCAACTCTGGGTCATCTTTGACTGATGGTTGATTGTCTGTCTCTAGAGCTCTGTCTCTTGGACCAGAAAACCCAATTCTGAATCCTTGATGAAAACCAGACTTGAGAAACCAAATCTCACTGGAATGATATTCAAACTTGTGCAAAAGTGAAATGAAGTGATCAACATTGAGGTTGCAACTCAGACTGTAGAGGTCTCCAAAATATTCAGAACCCATAATTTACTTGGGTGTCGAGTGGGGGCCCTGATTCCCAGCCTTGGTCCTGGGGGTCAGATCCCGGCTCTGGTATGCCGCTTGGGATCCAACACCCTGGTCTCCTGACCTTCTGAAGCACTTGATGGCACCATGCCCAGGCTTCCCGCAAAGGACACACTTGTGCTCTCTGGAACACTTTTTGCTGAAAGGGCAATGGCCCAGCTGTTGATATTTGTTGCAAATTTCTTTGTGTTTGTTTTGCTGGTTGGAGGAGCCCTCAGACTGCATCTGATGTTCCTGATTTGTCACCTGGGATTGTTTGGGCTTGTTGTCAGCATTCTCCAGTGCTTTGGACTCAGTGATCTTGTCCATGTACCAATCGGTTTGCTTTATTGCCCAACTCCTCTTAGGGTTGCGTTTGATCAGAGATTGGAACAGCTGATCATACCCGTACACTGCATCCCATTTGTCTACCCCGCTGGTCGGCAGTCGCTTCACGCGCGCTATTTGTGTGCCGTGGACCGATTGGTCAGTCGTCCACGGCGACTGAAAAGGAGTCAGATTATGCTGCCAACAACATGTTTATTATGCCAACGAAAAAATAGTCAACTTGCCAACACTTGTG
>JAAUXT010002407.1_pt1 | contig 16625 bp, 18 predicted proteins | sample 7278171 | NCBI WGS metagenome assembly JAAUXT01 (sample SAMN14350112, study PRJNA611818) | marine sediment metagenome | isolation source: surface marine sediment (1.8m) | place: French Polynesia: Moorea | collected 2018-08 | reverse complement strand
CAATGCATCAATTTTAAACAGTTCCCAGGCTGTGATTGCATTTATAAGCTGGGGTTCCGAAATTTGAGACCGTAAACCGTAGTGCCAAACCGTAGACCGAAAACCGTAAATTTCTAATTTACAAGCCGTGGCTAAGCCAGGCGTGAGTATATAACTGCATTTTCACTAGTATGAGAGGCAATTTCAAGGGATACACTCTTTTTAAATCAGAACGCTTGTTAGAGGAACGGTCGACCTTAATTTTTGCGAAACCTAAGAACAATCTAAGAGCATTGTTTGGATAAAATTGAGATCAATAGTAGGTAGTAAAAGTCTATTTCCCCCTCCTGAGCCTGACTCAATATTCCATCCCATTTTTAAAAAATAACATACCTAATTGCGAGAAATTTCTGTTGGTACAGTTGTTGGTTCTTGAACTGATTTTAAACGACGATACTAAAACATGGAATTTCAAAGGAATTAATTCCAAACAGTCACAAACTACAAAATGTGGTTATCTAGGATTTTTACTGTTGGTTTCAACTACTTATCAAATCCCTGTTAGTATTGTATTCCAGTCTGTTACACTGGAGACCGGGGTTCAAATCCTTGACAGGGAGATATTTTCGGTTGAGTTAATTTTTGAAAATTAAGATTTTTTTAAAAAAAAATTTATTAAAGAAAGAAAAGAAAAAAGTTGTTAGTTAGTTAATGTACAAAATCATGCAAAAATAAAAAATCAGTACACATTATAGTAATAAAGACGTTTTAAAGTGGATTCATAAATCAGGGGGATTTTATTTGGGTAACTAAAGCAGCTGCTTTTTGTATTTGGAGTAAAAATAATGTGTACTAAATATAAACAATACAAAGCACATGCATCAGATTGTATGGGCTGTATGCCAGGGGGTTTAACAGCCTGACAAATTGTCTGTTTGGGATAGAGTTTGGCAAGTCTTTGAGCAATTATTTTGTAGCTTGTATTTAAGTTGAATCCCAGTGGATCAGCAAAAACCACTTGACCTTTTCGATGACATATCAGCACCCAATGTGAACCAGGGTGATTTGCTTTGGAGGCGTTGACAATTTGAAATGTATTTGGTCGTAGTCTGGTAAATGTGTCTGCGGCGAAAACACCGCCGAAACGTCGTTTTAGCGTGGGTATCTTTTGAATAATTTTAGATAGGGTTAAACTGTTCATCTCAACTGGCAGCAACAAGGTAATTGTTCAAGCTCACCTCTCGTGATTTGTTAATATAAAGTATGGAATCACGTTCACCGACAAGAAATAGGTCTGTTGCATTCGGTAGTCCGGCCCCAAATGATATTTCAATTTTTACATTTGAATTTATGGCAGTCGATGACTCAATTGTGTTATCTTCAATACAATCTTGAGAGGCATCCAAAGTAGATGTGAGATCAAAGACCAGTATAAAATGACCGTCTGCATACTGATTGACAGGAACGCCCAGACTTGTATTACCACCAAGTGCCAGAGATCGATATGTAATACAAAAAGCACGTCTAACATTAGTAGTGGAAAGAGGAGTTCCGCAAACACTCATTCCGTTGAGACTCACTTTTATTTCTCTCATGGCGAGCTTTTGAAAGTTGTATGGATTTGAGCGATGTGGATTAGCAGGGTTACTTTCAAACATCATTAGTGCAAATCTTTTTACAGGCTGACTCATAAAGACATTTTCTTTTGAAAATTTTGTTATACCATTGGTCATCACAAATGTTTTAGGAATCACTTCAGTAAATGAGTAAATGGCTGGACTTTTGTTCAAAGCATTTTCAATGGCTTGCACACATGGTTCCTTGACAATGTGTTTCACAACATATAGCTGTGCATCTTCAATTACACATTTGTAGTGTTTTGCATCAGCTTCAGATATCACCACAAAATCGTGATCGTTGCGAATAAGTCTCACCCTCAAATCAACGCCAGGAAGGAGTAACTTTTCACAGTTAAACACATCGACTGCCAGTTTACCAATTAAATGAATTTGAGCTGATCGCCTAGTCTCAACTCGCCTGTTTGTAAATGCTGGTGTTCCTATATCGCCTGGATTGTCTTCTATTGTATAACCTTGACATTTGAGAAGTGTCTCTTTTATAGCTTTAGAGAATGATGTTTCTGTCTCTACATAAGCGACATATGCATAAAGACCATTTGCTTTGGAGACCTTTATTGAATTGAATTCGACATCACATTCTTTAAATAGACTGTGTAGTAAATTGTTGGCAAAGGAACATTCATCTCTTTCGTCAACATCAGTAGCGTGATATCTTAAGTCGGTTCCATCTGTGTTGACAAATTTGACTACAAGCTCCAGCATAATTGATCGCAAATCGATAAAATGTCGAAGCTCGGAAAGAATTCGAAAGTCCAACTGTGAAGAGTTGGCGGATGAAGTGGGAAGAACTGCAGATTCTACAGCACGCTCAAAATTGACAATCATTGAGGGTCTTTCAAACAAGTCAAGTGAACTGTGAGTAGCTTCAACAGGGAGGGTGTTTGTCACAAATGCCATGGTGTGTGTTGTTGAAAAATATTGTTAATTTTTAAAATTTGAGAAAAAATCAATGCGACTGCGCTTTGCGGTGCGAGAATTTATACTGCGAGATGCTTTACGTTTTTTACCTTTTTGTCGACCCCTGGAAGATTTTGTTAACCTCTTCCTATTCGTCTTTTTCTTCTTACTACTACTTCTGCGTTTGCTGTATCTTCGTTTACGTCCTCGCTGTCTGCCACGTCCCACTTGAGATTTGACTGTATTTCTCAAAGTTTGTTTAAATGCCTGTTTTGGTGATTTTCGCTTTGTGGCTACTTGCACCAGTTCTGGTGCACCTTGCATCAACAATTCTCTTCCAAATGATTTTAGGGCTGGTATTAAAACTTTCTCTGCAAATGGTCTGGCGAATCTTTGTAGTCCTCGTACTAGCGAACCGAGACCACTACCGTACTGTCTACTCTGTGCTTTTAGAAATGGTGTAGCCGATGAGGCTTGTTTTAAATAATACTCATCCATCTATCTGCTTGAACGTTAAAAATTAAATGAATGTGGCTTTTTTCGGAATTTTAGTTTAACAATTGTCCTCCCTCCACTTCTGCTCGAAAATGGAAACAAATGTCCTGTTTCCGATCGAATATCAATTTTTATACTGTTAATTGTGCCAGATAGTAAATCCTTGTAATCATAGGGGTGCAACCTGTAGAATTTTGTTTGTCTGTCTGCGAATAGGGTACCGTTGGTTTTTTGCTTTATATCAAATGGAACAAATGATAACAACGGAGCTTCAGTATCTCCCACAAACTGGTGTGTTATAATATCAGTGTAAATTAGAAGACTTGATTGACCTCCTAGTAAATCGTAAGGATACTTGCTGTCACAAGTAAACGTCTCATAGGCAGGAGTTCCTCCCTTGCTCCCGTCCTCTGGTACAGTCTCCTCCAGAACGTGTATAACACTATCACCAATTGCTTCACCTGAATCAAATCCCAAAATTGCATTGACATTGCTGTTTGGAAAAAATAAACTATAACCCCATGCAAATTGAAAGTGTATTTTACCACTTTCGTTGTTAACACTCCAAGAAAAATGATTCTCATCAAGCTGACTCCCTTTCCTAATGTGCTCTAGCAGCGAAGTAATATCTCCAAAAAATCCTGGAGTCATGTCGAACCCGGATGATGTCAATGTTCCTTTCCAATTACCGTCATCATCTAAAGGTGCGGTTATCAAAAAACCGTGGGTATGGTTGAAATTGTTTATATGTGTTGTGTGTATTAGCTCTGCAAGTGCTACTTGCCAAACGCCTTCTAAATGTAAATGCTTAGGAAGAATGTTGGTGAAAGAAGCTAATGTGTTTTGATTTCCAAATATCTCCATGCTAGCGTTTGAAAAAAGACACAATGTGAAAGATTCTTCTTCACCCCCATCGTTTCTATTTGTCATGTTTGAACCTTATCAACTCAAAGTTGTAGAATTTTCCCAAAATTTCTTTCCACTTCTTCTCCTTTTTATCGTAGTAGAGCAATTGATAAGTGGGTGGATTTAAAGTTTTAATGTCTCCAATTTTGAAAACTTCCTCTTTATACGTTGGGTAGTAGCCTTTAGAAAAACTACTTTTATATTTGGTAGATATTCTCACAGTGTCACCAACATTAAATTTAGGTTTCTGAGTGGGCTCATTTGTTGCCAATGACACCAGATATGTCTCATGTTTTTTAACAACATTTTTTGGAGCTAATTTCGTGATCCGATTAACGCGTGAATTTATAGTGTTTACAAACTTTTGGAGAACTGGCAAATACGTGAACGTTTTGTTCTCTTCGAAATATTTTGAAATTAAAATTTTTAGTGAACGAATATTTCTCTCTGCAAAAGCAGCCTTCGTATCACTCTCGGTTGTGTACGTCTGAATTCCACTCTGCTTACAAAATTTTTGAAATTCACCTTTAAATTCTGTACCTTTATCAGTCCACACTTTTTCTGGAATTGCATTCTTGTTACTCAACATTTTCATAAATGCATCCCTTGCAGTGGTTGAATACTTGTTCTTCATTGGCTGTACTCTCAGGAAACGCGATAGCACATCAACGCAAACCATTAGATAATTAACGCCACTATTGTATTCTGTCAGTTTGTCCATATACGCAAGATCAATACACCAAATTTCATTTATTCTATAAGCAACCACCTTCAAACGCTTAAAGCGCTTCCTGGCTGGTGCATATTTTGTGTAGGTATTGCTGGATTGCAAGTAATCTAAAACGTTTTCTTTACTTAAACCACTCTCTTGCTGCAACCGTGCGATACTCCCATATGCTGCTGGACCGCCTAGGCTTGTATATAATTTGTGTAGTTTTTTACGCTGTTCATCCTCCTCCTCTATTGTTTTTTGTCTCCTTTTGCCTCTGCTTTTAGAAGACGTCCTCGTCATCCCACAAAGGAATGTCGTCGAAAGTGCGTTTTTTTCCCGCTCTTAAAACTGGACTTTTTCTTCCACCCGTAGGTGTAAGAAACTTTTTTGCATTCTTGTTAGAAATCAAATGTGAGGGAAGGTCTAGCAATTTTAATATAAATGCATACATATCCTCATCCACCACATTCAACTTTTTTGTAGGTTGTTGCAAATCGTACAAAAAACTGCTTGCATGTATATTTGTATGTTGATTGTCAATAAAAATCATTCCGCCGTGATCTACAGTAAGTCTGGGATTGGCATCCATCTCTTTATAAATTAATCTTGCTCTATGTGTCTGAGGAAGTGTCAGTGTGGCTAATTCATCAAACACCTTTTGCTCTACCGCGCCAGTAGACGAGACAGGTCGTTGTACTACAGCAAACTCCTCCGGTGAAGATGTAAGGTTGTTGTTGTGATTGGCAATCATTTGTAAATATGTGGACTTTTGGGAAATGTTTGGATCAGCCAGAATTTGCTCTCTAGCTGACTTAGATTCAACATATTGTCTCCGTGGAATGAGGATAAATTCTTCTGCGAAACCAGAAGTTTTATCTGAATGTAAGTTGTTGCTTTGTGTGCTACTCTTCATGGTCACTCTGAAAATTAAAATGTTTAAAAATTTCTGGAATCATTGCATTTATCAAACGTAAGCCAGCATCACTCTTTAGTATTTCTCTGCGTTTTGACATTGACACGCGTGGGTCTTGAAGAGCTTGCATCTCTTTGTAGAATTTTTTAAATTTTTCTTTTTTACAAGGGACATTTCCGATGACAATGTTTTTGACACATTTGCAAATAAATTTTATAAACGCATCATCACAGTGGATTATAAAAAACTTTTTGAGGACTGGTTTTTGCTTGGAGAAGAGTGCTAGAGTATGCAACTCCTTCTCTTTCATTAATACCGGGAGGTTCTACTGCTTGTTCTGGTGTTAAGTAGAAAATTGTCGGAAGTGGTCCCACAATATTTGAGCAAAATCTCAATCCTTCACTTGTTTGAGAATCAAAATCTAAAAGCAAATGACCGTGTGGCTCGCTAGTTGCTCTTTTATAGCAGTCAATTAAAAATTTGTCAATAACCAATTGTCTTCCGAGGTAGACAATTTGTCCCACGTCTCGTATATTTTTAAATAAGACAATATGAGTATTTTGCAAGTCTATCGTCTTTGACTGTTTAGACTGGTGGTAGAGGTTGTGCTTTACATATATGATTGCAATCTTTTTGTGTCGACCACTGGTAGCAAGTTTTGCAAATCGCCTCTCTGCATATAACTCTTCACATGAATCATCAAAAATTAGTAAAGCGTTTTCCAACTTGTCTATCAAGTTGAAATTAATCGTGTGTAAAAATTTAATGTTTGGTAATTTCTTTTCCATCTCGCGGAATAAGGATTGGCTTTGTTGGTAAAAGTAATATATTTTTTCAAAATTAGGGTAAAATGTATTTGACAGTAGCATGTTAAAAATAAGTCTAGTTTTTCCGCACCCACTTGGTCCTACAACCGTCATGAATAGACGGTCTTCTGTGAATATGATTTTATTCATAATTTTGGATTTGGTAAAATGTATCCAATTACACCTGACAAAATTGTAAGGTATATTGTTGATTCTTCGCAGGAAGCTCCAAACCAAACCCTAATTAAACAAAATATAATAATGGTCCAAATTGTTAAAAACTGGCATAGAAAAACAATTTCCGATCGAGGAATTCGCTGGCTGCATAAAATCCACGACTTACGCTCACATTTGTTTTCGTCAAAAATTAGGTCTTCTAAAACCAAATTTTCTACACCGTCTGTTGTGTCTGCCATTTGAAAAATATAATGATAAAAAGAAAATATTTTATTAAATTTAAAAAATTGCAAGTACAAGAATAACTATAATAATTTATTTGTTAGTATCACAAAACATTTTAAGAGAATCTACAAAATTCATGCAAAGTTTCAAATGTCTCCACTCGTCTGCATTCAAGTCCAAACATTGAAACGTGTTTTCATCGTTATTGCTGTTTGGGGGTTTTGTAGCTTTACATAATGTAACCAAGTAATTATCTCCAGTGGGGCAGCATTCCAAATTTTTGAGGCTAGCAACTTTTAGGGATCGTGAAATGGTTAGCTCAAGCGAGGAGCAAACTGGAACATTGATGGACACCATTGGATAGGCAAGATCATCACCACCAGAAGCAGCAATGGTTCCTTGTGAAGCAGCAGCTGTAGTTGGTATCGCCTCCACTTCATCCTCCTCCTGCTTCTTCTTCTTCAAAAGCCATTTGCTGAAAGCAAAAGCTTTCTTGAAGGCACAATGATTTGTAACACCATGTTCATTTGGATAGTTTGGACAGCACATAGTTGTATTGTCACCAGCTAGCAATTTATCCACCTTTGGACAACCGAGATCATCCAAGTTTGTAAAGGGATGGCTACTCTTGAACAAGTCTTCCAAAAACTCGCACTTTTCCAATCCTTTTGCAAAGTAGTCTGCATTGGGGTACTTTTTTTTAATTAATTTCACAAACACATACAGCTTATCATAGTCACAAGAACCACTTTCCCATTTCATAAAGTGTAACTTATTGGAGTAGAATTCACAGGATTTTTGCTCTGACCGAGACAATTTGTCAAAAGCTGTTGGAGGTTTAAGAGAAATGGAGTCTATTTCTACACCTGCGGTGGTGGTGGTTGATGACTGTGGTGGTGCTGCAACTGCAATTTCCTTTACAATACACTTTTGGTTCCTGTACCGAAAACACTCCACATCAACTACAACACTTGTTGTAGTCACCGTCTTGTCCATCTTCAGCACAGAATTTCACTATAGTATTTAGTAAAAAGTTTCAGGTATAAACAGTATGTCAACCCGGTAATGTGTCCAAGAAAGGGACTGTTAACAATTGTAAAGGCAGGAGGGAGAGCGTACAAATAACCAGGTCCCACGTTGTAATTGCTTTTCATATAACCACCTGCATCGTGAAGAATTGCGTGAAGTCGAAATAGTTTTAAACTGCGCAAATATTTGTGTAACTGAGAATTACCAATCCCAATCAAACCTCCAAAGACGGCGTCTTCGTTAACGAGCTCCAAATTGATTTGGTTGTTCAGTGTAAAACATGCAGATAAAAAGTAGTTTTTTCGTGTGCAGTTGCTGACAAAATCAAATTTAATTGATTGATAGTGTTTAATAATTTCTGTAATGTCCATTAATTGCAGTTTGAGGAGTTGTTGTTTTGTTTTCGAGCTTTTTTAAAAGGCGGTGGGGCTGTAGCGGGTTCTGAACTGGGTGGTGAAGGGGAAGGCAACTGTCTTGACTCTTCAGCTGGTAAACTTGCAAAGAGTGGGTAGAGAAGACTTTCACCAAATTGGACAATTTCGCAGTAGATGTCGCGAAGACAGCAAAATTCGGGCAAGGTCAAGTTGACTTGATACGGTTTCTGCCAAGTCTCCCGTAGATATTTGTAACTCTTGATGAAAATGTACTCTCGTCCTGAGTCGACGAATCTCTTGTATCCAAATCGCAGCCAACGATTATTTTTTCCCTGACACTCTACAATAGAATTGAAGAACGCACGATCGTTCTCACTTGTTGGTGGTGCTGGTGAGGGTGACTGTGATGGTTCTGCACTGGTGTTGGTACAAACTTGCTTCTCCTCCTCCTCTGAGTCTTTTCTGGCTTCCAACAAGTGTATGTCAAAGGGAATTGACAAGAATTCTTGCCAGTCGAGAGAAACTCTCTTTTGTGAATCGGCTTTTTCCAAAATAATGTGAATGTATAGCTTTTGATTTTCAAACTGCTTTATTCCAACTTTAATGTTTCTAGCAGAAATGAAAGACTGGATTTCTGGCTTAATTTCCCAAATTCTAACGTAGTCCATCTACCACTAATACAGTAGCAGCAGCAGGCTCAACTGAAAATCGGTATGATAAAAATGCAAAATGAAATAAGAGTACCAATATTGCAGTAAGCCCCAACAATCCAATCAAATCATTAGGATAACAGGGAGGTGAGGGGTTAATAGGTCAAGAGTCAACTTTACATAAAATTATACTGTCCAAATATGGAAATGGTTGGTTCTGCTAATCCACCTCTGACTCCTCGTCCTTTCCACGATGATCTTCCACCCATTGTATAACCTCGGGTAATTTGTCGTAGAGTGCTTTTGCTTCTTCGACCGTTAGCCATAACCTACTGATGCAGAAGAAATTTTTAACATTTTCAATGGATAATGCAGTTGGCAGTTGCATAGTGGTTGGATCTACGGATTTCCTCCCGCTTTTTCCCATACCACTTTTGCCAAGATCCCTCATATATCTATACACACCAATTCCAATATTACCCTCACTAGGACCTTTTTCTGCAGTTGGTCTACTTCCATGATTCATAACCACGTCCACATGTCGACCCTTGCCAGTCCAAACATCAACAAACCAATCGTGCAGCATTAGAGATTGGTGCGGTTTGTTAGAAAACATTTATAGTAGGTAGACCAGTAAGCAAATCGACAAGAACACTAAAGAATCTGTTTGGTAAACCAACCATATAATTTTTTGGTAAAAACTCAATATAATGAACAAAAAAACAAATGACCGACCGAAATGTAGTTACAAATATATCTGACTTTCGTGTAGCAGTATCTTTTCCCATTGGGGGGTGCACCGCGCGCGTTCCGGTCCGCCGCCGCCGCGTCCGTTCGCCGACCGCCGCCGCCTCGTCCGTTCGCCGACCGCCGCCGCGTTCCGGTCCGCCTCGTTCCGGGGTAGTTACCAAAAATTTTCCATTCGTGGGTGGTCTGTCTAACGTCACATTACGTCAATAATCACGTGCAAAGTAATCGTCGTGTGTGGTGGTGGCCATTTTGCTCATTTTACATTTTTTCATGCTTGTGTAGCGGTTGTTTGGAAAATAATCTGGTCAAGACAACTATGCAGTTCCTGTTTCAACTTATCCACGATCTAGCATATAGTTGGTGTGGTAGGATTTTGCAGCGAATTCGGAAGGAAGCGGTTGGGAAACGGTCATACCACACAACATTTGTTTACAAACTGCACTCTTCTGTAGATTTGCGGCATGCATTTCCCGCCGGCAGCATTACAAACCATCACCGCGGTGTCATTATAGAAACGTTTCAACACCAGTGTAAGTTGTTTGGAAAATTGGGACAATGCAAAATTCGCGGTTGGCACGACCACATGACAATCCAAGCTCCAACTAATGAACAATTGGAAACAATTTGTAAGCAGGTGAGAGCGTTTATTGTGGAGCATAATCGTGGTGGAGCACAAGGAGGCAAGCTTTCAGTTTGCGGTGGGGACGGCATTCATCATTACTGCAATTGTATATGTTTTCAGTTTGATGGTGGCAAGGGAAAGTTGAGAAGTAGGGCTGAAACTTTGAGCAGAAAAGATGGAAACAATTTTTGTTGGATCAAAAAGCCTAAACTTTCATGGTCCTACGTACATAATTGTACATCATAATGACATTTCGCTTATGTTACTCGAAACATAAAAAAAACTTAGTTTGTATTGTTTTAAATAATAAATTAATTCAATTTACATTTTTTTTATAAATATATATTTTACTGTAGTACAAAAGGAATGTCACCAAGTATACATCGCAATTGAAAACAAGACTGTCTCTGAAAGGATCACTGTTGAGGAAACTAAAGTGAGACGGGTGTTGGATTCTGGTTTGGTTTCTGCTTTCTCCCCCTTTTAAAGGGCGGTTGTATAGCGATCCATCTCTGAGTCCACGGTGCAGCCTCAATATATCAGTGTTTCCAAGTAATTGACAGTCTTGTAATCAATTGCGATGTATACTTGGTGACATTCCTTTTGTACTACAGTAAAATATATATTTACAATATTTTTATAATTTTTCTAAATTAAAATCAATTTTGTATAGTTGGTTTTCAAAATGTATCTCCCCACAGGCTGACAGAATTGCATCGAGAACAAGAGCGAAAGCTGCACCATTTGGACCGTTCATTGCACGCGTAATCCTCTCTATAGTTTCTGTAGACACGCGGTTGGTTTGTACACTGACGTTTTCTAGTTTGACTGCTCGTGGGAGATTTCTTGTCAACACCATTTCCTGATTGGCAAAGTCATTTTCATAACATTCATTGCAAGACACTGCTTCGGCCATTTTCTCAAAAAATTCTCCACCAAAATTCTTGTTTACACCATCCAAAATAAGTAGTCTGAATGCTGAGTAAGGGCAGGGAACGTCAATTGGTTTACTGTTGTCAACGTCATCAATCAGGTAGTGAGGATTGCTATTGCGACAGCGCTGCTTAGTAGTAGGTACAGTTTTTTGCAGTTGATCTGTTGCTGGTGGTGGTGAATAAATTAGTATATGCCAGTGTTTGGGATTTTTAATTTTGCATGCACCACCGGGTCGGTGGAAAGCGTAGGCAAAGTTGACTATTGTATGACTGCTGTCCACTTCAGGGTATGATTCAGTAATGTAGAGTTTGCAGTTTTTACTAAACTGACTAAAATAATGCGGTGATCTGACGTAGGCTTGTTCTGCCATGGTGCGTGCTATCAGAAAATAAAATGGTGTGTGCCACTAGTAGTGTGCTTGTCATGTGATTTTAGTCATGTGAGCTATTGTGTCATTTGTGTAGGTGTTCCGATTTCCTTTTTGGTAAATGACCTTTAACCTGTTATGGTGTTATCGCTTGTTGGTTATGATTGGCTCCACTTTTCTGTACAAATTCATTTTTCAATTTTTACTCTCATTCTGTCAAAAAGCACTACTATAATGGGATTGGAATTGATTGTAATCAATTCTGAAAACGAACACAAAGAACACGAAGAGGCACCGGCTATACAAATGGGTTATTCTCGTTTTAACATTTGGCGATTCAGTCTTCCATTACTTGAGGACGAAGATTCCGATATGGCGAGTGCATACGACGCACTATGCAATCATCCGGACAATGATGGTATTTGGAGTTACCATGAATGCATTCTACTTAAAAAGTATTTGGAGAAAATCAAGTCAATCTTTTCTAAAGAAGATGACTACGTGTTTGAAGAAGAAACGGAGCATACAGAGGAGAAGGGACCATGGTGTTGTATTGGGTCACATGGGGAGTACTGTCTAATGGAAGATTACTATATTGATCAGTTTATCAAACTGTTTAATTTTATTATAGAAAAGGGAGAAAAATATTATATTTTGTTTTGTTAAAAAAATAAATTTTAAAAACTATAAAAAAATTTTGATTAAGTCAGTGTTTGCGTGTGGAGAGGGTTTATCTATAACTGCAACCATCTTGTTCCTCTAAGGCTTCATCTAAAATAAAGACACATCGGGCTCGTTTTTTAGGGGAAATGTAAATGTCATCATCATCTTCGTCAGATATTTGTGCAGTTCTCCAAAATCCGGGATCTGGTACATCACTGTCGTTGGCTAGGGGAAGTAGTTTTGATAAAATTCCTAGAGGGGTTTTGGAGAAATTGGTAGCGGTAGGAGTTGATAAGTATTCTTCTTCGTCTGTCGCTATTGAATTGGCATCAAACTCACCTTCCACTTCACAGTCTTCTTCGTCCTCGTCATCATTGCGTTCAATAGAATAGTGTCCAAATGGAAGACTTTGATTAGTTTCAATCAGATACCTTTTGTCATCCATGGAGCTCAAAACAATTTTGTTTACTCTCTCCGTAACTATTTGTAGTTGATGACTGCGTATAATTGTCATGCTTTTTCTAACCGTTTCTTGATTTTGTAGAACACTCAAGTATTGTTCGTGATGGAGACCCTGCTTGACAGTTGCTGTAACACCCTTGTTGGATTGTTTTGTCTCTTCCAAATATTGATTGGTTTTCGCGTCCCTTTTCAAGTATTTGAGGGAATACATTTTAGGACGCAATCCAACATACTCAAGCATTGGGTATGATTTCAACTCGTCCTTCATCTTTAGCACTTTGAGGTGGTTGACTTTGTTAAACAATTCACTATCGCTTGGGTAGTCTGAAAAATCAAAGTGATCTCTAAACTGTAGCATGTCCTTGTACACATTTTCAGTCTCCACTGCTACCAGAAGGCTGTCGGTGTCTGAATACAGCAAGTGTACTTGGCTGTCGTATCGCGGCTTCATAACATTGTAGTAAAATTCGTACATTACAAGTTTTGACAATTCCAGCACTGTGGCTCCAACAAAGGTAGGTTTGTTCCAGGTTATTTTTGTTTTTCCAAGTGTGATTGCAGAGAGATGTTCTTGAAAGGCTGTAAAACGTTTGAAATTTGGCTTGGCTGTGATTTTTTTCAGCTTGTCTTCATCATCTGACACCAGAAGCAATGTCACACGATTTAGCAAGTCTTCCATACTTTTTCCAAACACCGAATTGTTGGCCAACTTGGCAAAGTCCTTTTGACACTCTGTGGTGGCTGATTTGCGCAGTTCGGTATTCAAATCAATATACTCAGCCATCCACTTGCTCTGCCGAAATCGCAAGACTCGGTGCATCTTCGTAATTACCAGTCCATGTTGGACATAGAGTTTGAGAATACGGTAATGACACACGTACTGCTTCTTATCGTACAGAGTTTGCAGCAGTTTCTTCACCGGTTGAAGACGTTTTTTGGGTAGTAGAAGTTGCTTTTGGAAATCAGACAGATCGTCGTATTTAATTTTTGCATGTTCTGGAGCCAGTGGAAAATCACTGTGTTTATCGTGCAATGCACTTGGATACTGCAGATCGACCATTACAAAGTACCCAAAACAAGCGTCATCTGGAGTAGCTAATACCTCATCAACACTCACATCTTCATCCCATTCCAGTTCACCGCTAGGTAGAGGTTCCATCATAACACCACCGTATAGATTGTTTGCATCTAGCAGGAGCAGCCAGCTTGTTGGTTTGCTGGGATCGTAGTCGGGACAGTGGGGATTGTTTGCTCGCCAGTGCCTGCAGTGATATGTACCGCACATTCCACCTCGTATGCAAGATTTTACAAAGTCCAGTTGGTCTTTATCCTGCATTAGTCTTAGAGTAATGTGTGTTGTTTTTAGCATAGCGTCCCATGCAAGATTAGGCGCGGTTAAGTATTGTGCGGGATCCAATCCATAAATCCGCATGCATAGCCTTCTAAAGTTTTCAAAAACATCAGCAAGTAAAAGTACATCAGTTTGTAGGTACAAGTCATGGTATTCGCCAAGATTTGCAATATTAAATTCACACCAGACGGTTTGTGCATGATCATAATCTGTATCTGAGACGCAAGCTCCAGTTATTGAGTCGATCCACTTTGAAGGTAGGCTGCATTCTTGAAACTTGTCGAAACTATCCATATAAGAATAGGGATAAACTCCCTTTTTGCTCAATAGTTCAATTTGACCATCGCTGTATTGTGCGAAACCAGCCTGTGTTAATGACAGAGGGATATTGTCTTTTTTCAGGGTAACTACCAACTTTTCCAGCGATTTGGATAAAAATTTGAACGTATCCAAAAACTTTAAAACTTCATACACTGGGACAAACTGACCAGTCTTTTTGTCTTTGTAACGGTTTACTGGCACACTGACTGAAAACGAAATGTAGCATTCTTCATTGGTAGGTATACAATTGATCTTTTCGTCAATGCTCCCAGCTTTGTACTGTTTCAGTATGTGTTTAAAGTCGTAACCGGCTCCATTGTGGAAAAACACAGGTAGATACTGCAAGGTTTTACAAGCTGAATTGCAATCCTTGTGTGCAATTCCACGCAACCTGCCCGTAACGTGATCATGTTCATAGACCTTGTCCTTTTCATCCATCATTGGTTTCTCGCACAACCAGCACACTGTCGTCCTTTTCAGCAATTCCGCATCTCCCGGCTGACGTATGTACGTGGGGAATTTCCTCTTTTGGTTGTATGAGAAATGTGCCCATTTTCTAAACTGCACCATCATTTGGTCAACACAGTCACTTCCACGATGCAGGAATCGATCAACAATCTCCTGGTTATAGTCTACTAGAACTGCTGCTGCTCCACAAGGAATGTGCTGCTCTATGGCTTGAGTGTATGCATTCATGCTGTTGGACTGACATCCTTGTACTTTAACGGTTATTGCTTCCAGATCGGCGTAGACACAAAACGGTACCATTGCCCTGGCACTGAATTTTTTCCAAGTCATTTCGTTGTTATCCTCACTCGGCATGTCAATTCTACAAGGCTCATTGTGATTGCAGAGTACTTTGTGATTGTTGTAGCTTTGCATTCTTCTACATCCATGCAGACATCGCCTACAATATATGTACCGAGCATTATACATTTCATTAATTTTTCCCATGAAAGCATTAAAATTGGTAATTAGACAGTAGTGGTACAGAGTGTCGTTTGCCAGAAGCAACAAATCAACTGCTAGTCCTTGAAACTTACTAATTCTCAAAGGATAACAGCGTGTGTCATCTTCATCCAGGGTGAATATATTGATTGACATGCCATTGGTTTTCTCAAGTTTACCAATGTCACGCAGCTTTACAGGGTTTTCTACACCACACATTTCCACATTTCCTTGAAACTGTTGATAACTTTCTGATTTCTGTCTGTCTTTGGCTGGAATTTCTTCCCTGTGTAGTGCAGCAAGCAGGCAGAGCTCTAGACAGTTTTGTGCTGTCCTTGTTTTGATGTTTAGCAAGAAGCGATTGTCCTTGAAAATCTCCGGTGTAGGGATATAGCAACCTCCGCGTATTGGGTACAGCTTGGCAAAATTCACACGGACACTCTTGATGTTTTCAACTATCCAGCCTGACCCTTGCTGTGTAAAGTTGTCCACAAGTGCCATTATGTGATCCTTCATTTTCTCATAAACCTCCTCCTGTAGTCCATCAGTATAGATTGGTTCAAATAGCGAGTTAAAATGGGATTCTATTGTTTCTTCATGCAGCTCCTTAATCAGTCTCACACGAACAGATAGTTGGATCTTGAAGGGGTTTTCTTCTTCATTTTGAATATTTGATACAAGATTACTAACCTGTGGTTCAGCCCTGATCAAACAACCATCGACATCAAATTCATTGTCTTCGGGTTGATATTCATAAACTCGAAGGAAGCGTCGCTGACTAGACTCTATTTCAATAAAAATTGTGGTTTGGTTATTTTCCACCACGTCTGTGATATTGTGAATTTTCGTACAGTGTTCTTTTAGATTGTTAGAATATGCAAAAATTGTAGGGCAGTAGCTGCATTTAATGTAATTGGAGCATTTGTGCACGTCGCGTATATGGCGGATAAGATGGCATGATTGTGTAAAATTGGTACCACAAACTCCACATTTGTATTTACGAACGTATACAACAGGTTCATGCCCATGTTTTGCTCTTTGGTGTTTGTATAAATTGTCTTTTCGATTATATACCTTCTCGCAAAATTGACAGGAAAACATTTTTACTACAACTGTTTTGAAAATTGGTAAATTGTAAAATGAGGATAGTAAAATATTATAATTGAGTAAGGATCTTCTAGAGGATTAAAAATGTTTATGGGAGGGGTTTTTCTTGTTCTTCAAAGTCAAAATATTCCATTTGTATATAAAAATATCTAAAAAATATCAAATTAAAATATGTAAAAAGAAATCGATTTGAAGTACCTGCTAGTCCATCTCATTGTCTCCTTCGTAACCAGAATCCTCCGAATCACTCGAGAAATATCCTTCATCATCTGAGTTGTTGTCGTTATTGTCCACT
>JAAUXT010071520.1_pt1 | contig 16630 bp, 11 predicted proteins | sample 7278171 | NCBI WGS metagenome assembly JAAUXT01 (sample SAMN14350112, study PRJNA611818) | marine sediment metagenome | isolation source: surface marine sediment (1.8m) | place: French Polynesia: Moorea | collected 2018-08 | reverse complement strand
GAGAGAGAGAGTGGCAGAGAGAGAGAGAGTGGCAGAGAGAGAGAGAGAGAGAGAGAGAACACCCTGCTCAGTGCTGCGGATCTGTGGGCTGCACCTCGGAGAGCACACTGGATGCACCTGCAGCCCACGTAAACAATTATTTCTGCGCCCCATTTTGTTTGTCATATCACGTGTCAACTGCAGCTTGGTTTTTGCTTTTTCTGGGTAAACTAGTTTTGTGTTGTCTCCAACACATACTCGTACCTCAGGATACAAGTACAGCTCATGTGTAGGGATCAGGGGGAAGTCTTCCACGTCTGTACTGGCGTGAGTACCTCACACCATGTCTCAATGGATGCCACTGCTCAGGTCAAATGGCAGTTTGAGCTTCAGCAAATTCGGTTTGAGAGTTTTAAGTCTGCTCATTTCATGAAAGTGTCATGCACAGATTGATGAAAAAAGTGATGGCACTTTGTGGTTCTCGTACCAGTGGTGTCAACGACTAAAATTTGCTGACCTTGACTTGACCTTGACCTTTCCTCCACAGGCATCACACCATCCCCAGGTTCACCTTGGTCCGTCCCCGGTGTGAGTGTGGTGTCCCGGACAGTGTGTGTGTGCGGAGCGTAGTGCACCTGTAAACAGCATCTCTGCAGAACCCGTGAGTCTGGATTCCGCCCTGTTGGATCTGCCCCAGTGACAGCCACCCCTCCGATCCAGAGAGAGGCAGAAGGGAGAGATATCGAGACAGACAGAGAGATGGGTGCGGAGAGAGAGAGAGACAGACAGACAGACAGAGAGCAGGGTGCAGAGAGAGGACAGAGAGACAGAGAGAGTGGCAGAGAGAGAGAGAGTGGCAGAGAGAGAGAGGGGAGAGAGAGAGAGTATGAGAGGGAGAGAGAGAGAGAGTGGCAGAGAGAGAGAGTGGCAGAGAGAGAGAGAGTGGCAGAGAGAGAGAGAGTGGCAGAGAGAGAGAGAGAGAGAGAGAGAGAGAGAGAGAGAGAGAGAACGAACGAACGAACGAACGAACGAACGAACTCTGCTCAGTGCTGCGGATCTGCGGGCTGCACCTCGGAGAGCACACTGGATGCACCTGCAGCCCACGTAAACAATTATTTCTGCGCCCCATTTTGTTTGTCGTATCACGTGTCAACTGCAGCTTGGTTTTCGCTTTTTCTGGGTAAACTAGTTTTGTGTTGTCTCCAACACATACTCGTACCTCAGGATACAAGTACAGCTCGTGTGTAGGGATCAGGGGGAAGTCTTCCACGTCCGTACTGACGTGAGTACCTCACACCATGTCTCAATGGACGCCACTGCTCAGGTCAAATGGCAGTTTGAGCTTCAGCAAATTCAGTTTGAGAGTTTTAAGTGTGCTCGTTTCGTGAAAGTGTCACGCACAGATGGAGGAAAAAGTGAGGGCACTTTGTGGTTCTCGTACCAGTGGTGTCAACGACTAAAATTTGCTGACCTTGACTTGACCTTGACCTTTCCTCCACAGGCATCACACCAACCCCAGGTTCACCTTGGTCCGTCCCCGGTGTGAGTGTGGTGTCCCGGACAGTGTGTGTGTGTGGAGCGCAGTGCACCTGTAAACAACGTCTCTGCAGACCCCGCGAGCCTGGATTCCGCCCTGTCAGAACACACGGACCAAACGCGTCAAAACAGCCGCCTGCAGCGTGAGCAGGATTGAAAACAACGTGTTGTGGGAAGCGGTGTGGGAGCAGATGGCTTCACAGTGTCATCTTTGTTGCGTGAACACTGCAGTTGCAGAAGACAATGAGAGAAGTCAGATCCACGTGGAACTTGCTGGAGGTGCTCTGAAATTCTTCTGGATGAGGATTGGTTTGGGCAGTGCTGGACTCCTGGTCTCTTTTTGACTCTGGACAGATTTTTGAGACTCTGGGATTTGTTTGCGACCGTAGGACTCGGAAGGAAGGACGACGGGAAGGATGTCAATCACAAAAGGTAAGAAGAGTTCAATTCGCGTCGTTGCTAAAGCTTCTACTGGTGCTTCCGTGTGTGTCCTCGTGCTTTTGTGGGTCATTTGAACGTTTGTGTTTGTCAAACTGCAGACAATCGTGAGTTGTGTGGAAGGATCAGGGAAAACGCATTGTTCTTTCATCTGTTCACATTTTGACGTCAAGGAGAGAGTTGCTACGGGTTGCAGTTGGACGAATTGAAGTAGCAACGACAGAGAAGATCTCAGTGGTCTCTCAAGCAGCAGGGTCGAACTCTTGACGCAACATTGTACCACCGTGGAAATGCAGTGTTTCTGCCATGCTGAACTCATACAGCCCCCTCTGCCATCAACACAGGGCTGTTGGATACATCAGCCTCCGTATTTACCGAGCCAATTCTCTCCTCACCACTCACACATGTACAGGTGGACTCGTAAACTCAGCCTATTCATTTACACAGCCACTGAAGAAATGGCTTCTTCGTCAGGGAGGCGCTCTCGCCCATGGTTGCAATTTGGTTCAGGAAAATAACTTTCCACAGCCAGAGGCTCTGGGTGTGTTGAAACAACACAACCTCAAGGACCTGGTGAAGCCTTGAGAACAATTGCTGAATGGCATTTGGTGAAACAGTCAAGGTGAAATGTTGCGTTCAAGATTTTGGGCCTGAAGACTGAAACTTGTTTCCTTTACACAGCGTTGTTGTGGCGGCAGTGTGTGTGTGTGTGTGTGTGTGTGTGTGTGTGTGTGTGAAATACATGTACTTCAATGTTAAATCTGGGCAATAATCTGTGCGTCGTGGAAGGTCAGGTCAACAGGTCAACCTTGTTCAGCGTCGGAGCGTCATGCGTGACGTCATCGTGCACAGACTGACGGCAGAGAGACGCCGAGACGAGGATGCGTGCAGGGGCAGCTCGAGGCAGGTTCCGCCCTGCGCGAGTCGATGAAGTCCTCACGGCGGCGGAGGAGGAGCACGGGGCCGCGGGGGAAGCCGCCTGAGACAATAGATAAGCGTAACGTGATTATCCGACTCAGCGGACGCGACAAATTGCGGGATGGGTCTCAGCGCCCGGCCCGGCCGTCTGGTATGTGTTAGCGACGCGGCCCGCGGTGCTTTTACGAGCCCCGCGCTGCTGCTGCAGGGGAAACCTCTTCATACTGAGAACCGTCCAATAAACACCAACAGGCTACGCGGCCTGACACTAGGGAGGTTTAGCACGTTTTTAATTTCCAAACGCGCGGTGCCCCAATTGCCAAATCGGTGTCATAGACAACTAAACGTGCCCTACATTTGCACTGATAGTCAATGACAAGTGATCAAATGATCTGGCAACTGGGGCACGTCAGAAAAGGACCGGACGCATTCACTAAACCTCACCACTGATCTACCGTGTAAAGAACCCGACTTCAGGTGAGATGCGTAACGCAACCAGTGGGAAATACGCTTCACCACGAGTGAAGCTCATTGTCTTGAGGTTTGCAGTGTATGGGAGACTCACCTGAAGTTCGGGGTAATGCGTCTGTTACGTGAAGCGGAACAAATCTACACCTCACGGCTCAAACAGTATTCCCGTCTCGACTTTCACTGGATGTATCTTGGCGCCCAGATTTCCACCTCTCACACACACCAGTACTCACCCAGGGGGATTAAAGTACCGCTTCACCCATTTGGTCTGTGCCCATTGCATCGTCAGGCGCACTCCATATTTGAACGCGCACGTCTTCTGCCCTGCGTCCACAGCGCATGAGCGTCGCACCCGCGGAGCGTGGCCTGGTCCCCTCGGCGCGTCCCAACGGTGCACGGCGGGAAACGCAGTCCACTGGTCCCCGGTACAGGACACGTGGCCTACTGGTCACCACGATGACGGGACATGAGGTCCACTGGTTCCCGGGACGGAAAACGCAGTCCACTGGTCCCCGCAGTGCTTGGCGGAACACACGGTCCACTGGTCCCCGGGGGGCACGAGGTTCACTGGTGCCCGCTAATTCTTCCCGTCAGCGTCTGCGCCTAATGGCCTCGTGATAAAGCTGGATTTATGAAGCACGTGATCAGATGATGCGCAAAAGGGTCGGTAGATGCGGAGGAGGCGAGGGAATGACGAACGTTCTGTGTCTTCTTTTGTGCCATTGTTCTTCTTCGTTTGGGTTGGCATTGTGTGGTGAGCTGGCGGCCCTGTGAGGGACACAACCCTGAGTTGAGGTGTCTGAGGTGGACGTCCGCACCGGGGACCTGGTCTCTGAAAGGTTGTAGTGACCCGTGGTGACCCGTGGTGTTGAACCCTGTGTTGGTGTGCGTGGAGTCAGTGTAACCTGAGGGGGCAGGAGAATAGGTGATCTGCGGAGACCCTACCAACCTCAACAGACGTGCCAGAGTCAGCATTGTGCACTTCAGTCTTCACTTCTGTGTTCTTCCTCCACACAGCCACGTGTGTCTCTTCAGAAAAAAACTCCCTCGGAAATGAATGGAACTCAGTGAATTCCCTGTCATTAAGTCCCGGCAGTTCTCCTCTGCAGAATAAAAAATTAACGCGCCGTGTAGTGCCGGAGGTCTGCTCAATTAGAGCGCTTCAGCTGCTGCGAGTCATTGTCTTTGTTCTTTCAATACTCCACAAGGATAATTGATCTCAAAATCCTCTTTTGACGACAGTGGAGATGGATTTTAAAACAAATTAAAAGAGTCTGTCTCACAAACGGAAGGGGGAGGAGGGGCGATGGAAAGATTCAACAATTGGCAGGGCGTTGTTCTTTGAAGAAAGGATCTTGACAAGCTGCATTTTGCTTCAAATATTTTAAAAATTGGTGCAGTATACCAATGGACCCACCGGGTGGGATTCGACATCTACGTTTATGCGGACGTTTGCGTGTTTGATTTGTCGAAGCAGGCATAAAGCGCACGCACCGTATCCACCCATGTATAAGACGCACCTTTTTGACCCAAAATTCAGCACCAAAACTAGGGGTGTGTCTTGTAGATGGCTATGAGATCACTATTATTTCAATGTAATCCCAAACCAGAAAATCAAGGCAAAAGTTCAGGTGCGTCTTTTCTTGGGGGCGACTCATACAAGGGTGAATATGGATGTACGTGCAACGCACTTTCTAAGTTTGCAACTGTTGTGCGGGCGCCTCCAGGATCTCAGCTGCAGAAGCAAAACACACGCAATCCCCACTGAGGTGAGCGCGTGTGCGTACTGTGTTCCCAAACCTCACGGGAACCACGCCCCGCAGGGGCTCAGGCAAACTTTTCAACAAACCAAGAGAAGAAAAAAGTAAATGTTTGAGACCCCAGCTGTTGAGATTGTGTAGCGGCCTCAGAGCCTGCAGCGCACACAGACGTACAGCTTCTGAAGTTGCGGTCGTTTGTATAAAAGCAGCTCGGTTCCTCCCCTCGCGTCTCAGATCTTCGCTCTGAAGCTGGAGTGCGTTCACTGCGCAGAACTCGTGACGAGACACAGAACCTGGGCTCAAGTCAAGGACCCAACGTGACAGTCAAGTTTGTTGAGGACACGTTTTGATCATCCAATGGACTTTGTCAATCAAGAAGCTTTTTGAAGGATTTTTTTGCTTGTGTTGTTCAGGTTTCTTGATTGGAATCAACAGTCGTTGGTCAGGAACAGCTGTGCTCGTTACGCGTGCCGTTTAGGGATAAACTCTGTGTCATCACCAGTGGATTTTGTCTAGTGTTGAGGAAAAGTTGGGTAAAGTATCGTTTAGCAGTGTTTTACCTTGGGCCTCGGGGTGGAGATGCAGAGATAGAGAAGCAGCTCATGTGAGAAGGGCACTGCTGGAGCACAACGCACGGAGAGGAAGAACTTGGTTTCTCGGGTCAGTGCGCCCAGGTCGGTCCGTGCGAGCTGAGTCTGAAGCTCAGAGCTGCACACGTTTCTCGCCAAGTTCGTTAAAAAAGTTCAAAAAGTCAAATTTTACAATCGGGCAGAAACAGACAGGACAAAAGATCTTGTCCTTCCGTCCAAATTCATCAGAGTCAAATTCAGCACTTTTGTGAGTAAAATTGTAAAACAATCTTGTGTAAAATCAGATTTTTAAGAGCTCATGTGCGTTTGTTTAAGAGTGGACGCAGCACCGCCTTTGGGATAAAAGAGGATCTACGGAGTGATCGATTTGCCATTGAAGGCTTGTGGAGCAGCTTTAACTGGATCGAGAATAAAAAGCCTTTGCCTCGGCATTTGTATCAGTAAGTACATCTCCCGAGTCCATCTATCTCGGACCGCAACAGAAAACGCCTGCAGGGCAAGAAGAGCTGTCCGTGGCTCTCGGAACAAGTCGAGTTTCGGACACAGAATCGGTTTCGTGAGATAGAGATCTTGATCTTGTCCTTGAGAAGTTTCGATGGTGTGGTGCAGGAGGTGGGTGGGTGGTGCCCTGATTTCTTGCACGTGGGAATGTGAATTCAATTGCTGTTCAGACTGTTCTTTGTTCTGTAAATCTGTCTCCATTCCACGCGTCTCTCAAGCCTCACCTATTACATTGTGTGTTGGGGGGGGGGCGAGGCTTTGAATTTTGTGGCATTCAAAGTCAGAATGCAGTGACAAGAAAACACACTTCAGGCCAAACCTTTTTCAGACTTGGCAAAGCGAGAGCGAAATGAACCTAATTTTCCTATTTTACCTCAACGAACAGGGCGTTATTGCACTGAGCCCAGCTCCACAGATGGATATCAGAACAACGCACCGATCGCTGTGGGGACCTCGATGTCCTGTTGATCAAGGATTAGATTCCGCTATGAGCGTCTAGACGCCGAGTCTGAATACAGCTGATCTCGTCTTTATGAGCCGCACATAACGAATAAATATTGATGATATGTCCAGCCTCTCAGGGATCCGGTTCCACCCCCTCCCCCCCCCGAGAAACCCCGATTTGTACCCGTTTACTGAAAGGGAAAAATATTTGTTACGCACAGATCTGCCTCCTTCGTACTCGTTCTGGTGTTGTCTGCCAGGCAGATTTTATGCCCTTGATGCACAGGCAGAAATATTGGTGTTGTGAGAGAGAAGCCAGAATGCTGGAGCTGAGCGCTGGCGCTCTCTTTTGCCCGCTTCACTTGCGCCGCGCGTTGCGTTGTGGTCTGCGTCGATGCTGTGCCATTTGACTTGCACAGGCATGCAACGCTCTGTGCAAACCTATATAATTTTCAAAGGGCAAAGAGGTGTTTCAAATTTTGACTCCCGCCCTCCGCTTCCCAGCCCCACCCAAAGTTCACAGGTCTCGGCTCTGTGCAAAATGTAGGCTTTGTTTGGTTGCCAACAGACCTTAACTTCCAGAAATACCAAGACCAACTTTGGTTCAGCAGCATGAACAAAGAATTACAGGGAAAGAAAAGAGAATTGCTTCACGATCTTGGCTAAACGCTTCAGGGATACAATTACCAAGGAAACCACGGCGAGCCGGCTCTATCTCTTCACCCAAGAACAAACAGCTTTCAAACCCAACGACAAATTGCATCAGGGAATCTGTAGATCTCTCTCATCAATTGGCAGGGAGGAATAACAATCAGAGGCTGGGATTACCTGGATCGAGACTCCCTTTGATCCTCACCGCAAATCACAGGTAAGTGCTTCTGAAAGCAGCAGAGCCGCTTCTTCTTCGTCTTGAAGCACGCAGCAAAACAAACACGAACCTGCTCAGGGGTTTCCTTCCTCCACTCTGTTTGATCCTGCGCGCTGAGACTGAGGGCGATTCGCGGGAAGCCTCCAGCGAAGGAACCTCCGGGACCGCGCGAAAAATCAGATGTGCGGTCTTGTCTCCGCGGTTTTCTGCAAAAGAAGGGCGATGGAAAGGGAAGGCTCTCGTGTCCACAATTCGAAGCAAGTTCTCAGGAACCAAATGCTTTGAAAGAATGCAAAGTGCTCTTTTGCGTTCGGACAGCCCTGTGTCCATATCATGGCGTTGGAGCCAAACTCGCTTTGACAGAAACAGAGCAGAAGCTGGAACTCGTGTCTGTCCTGGAATGCAGGAAGGCACGAGGCGTGAGATGCGTTCAGACCGGGGTGCAGAGGGGTGCAGAGGGTGCGCGCCTCTTCACGCCCCATTGTCTGCAATGGAACCGGCGTCTAAACCACGCGCCGGAAAGCAAATGAACCGTCTGCGGAAGGCTGAGGTTCTGCGTTCTTCGTCTCGATCTCCTGGGTGTCTCTTTTCCATTTCAAAACGAAGGGCCTAGCAGAATGGCACTGCGCCCCAGAAGGCTGTTGCTATTGGACGGTGTCAAGATGGCTCTGCATTATGGAACTGTCTCCTTGAATGATCCGCAATTCGTGAACAAACTTTTGGTTCTGTTGGTGGGTCAAGAGTGTGAGATCTCTGAATGCAAGAACAACAGAAATAGCACACGAGAACCTTTGCGTCTATGTGAGGCCTTTCGTGGCAAAAATGGTACAAGAAACCTTGACGCAAAGGCCCCGGCTCGACATTGCGATTCTGGTCTTGGGCAGATCGTGTCAAATATTGGAATTAGCGTCGGAAGCCGGAACGGGCCGAACGAGCGCGTCGCTCCGGTAACGGCGGAAATGAGACGCGATTTGCGACGTGACGTCCGGGGGGCGCCCCGGGGCGGGACGCGGCGGCGCCGAGTCTCCTCCCGATCCAGGACCAGAGGTGGGGCACGACTGGGAGCAGGCGCTTTGGGGGGCTCCGTGAAACTTTTTATATTTTATGTTTGCCATTGGCGTACAATTGAGAAGGAATGGCCTCTTTTTGGGGGGTCAGGCGTCCGGAACACCTGACGTCAACTGAGCGTGGGTCGCGTCTTTGTGCAGGTCAACGCATCCACTTTACTCGTGAGGCATCCAGTGCGAAAAGAGGCTCATGGCCTGCGGACACCCCTGAGGGGCTGGTGAAGCGAGACTCAGTCTCTCTGTCTCTGTCTCTGTCTGTCTCTCTCTCTCTCTCTCTCTGTGTCCGTTCTCACGGGCCGACCCTAAGACAGACAAAGTGATGTTTCCCAGCAATATGCATCAAGAACAACAAGAGAACTCTCCGCACCAGGGTGTGTGCGGTACCCCCCCCCCCCCGAGCTCCGTCCTGGATCAGTCCAGTGAGGCTCTGACTTGAGCGGTGCAAATTGGTGGTTGCGAGCTCTTAATAACCCCGCGTTGAGTCCAGCAATTTACGGCGGAGGCGTGCTGATGGCAAACACACGCGATCCAACATCCAGCAGTTAACGTCAAGGTGCTTCCACTCGGCGACCGATCAAACCCGAGGAGCCGCGCATGCGCCCGCGCACCGGGCGAGGCCGGAGACATGTGACCCGGATGGACTCACGGAAGGTGGATCGCAACCGGGTGGAGAACCCTGACGTTTCAGGTCAACGACCGGTGTAATGGAATGGCCAGACACCCAAACTCAGGAGGCACGGGGTGAGGGTATCAAACATCTGCCCAAGGTCAGGCAGGTCTAGTGGCAGGCTCCTTAGCCCTCTTGCCTGGTACCTCCTCATTTCAATTCTCACCTGAAATGGCCAGACACTTATCAAGGCTCTGAGTGCCCTGTACCAACTGATATCACATGTGAGTTGAAATGAGGAGGCAGTCCATATCAAAAATGTGGAGTGTCTCCCCATTTCATTCCACCGGATTGATAATTGCACTGCGTTTGGACAAGTCTTGCTGAGCGAGACAACGATACATCCAGTGGGACGTTGATCCACGAGACAAGACAAGTCTTGGGGAAGGCTGATCCCCCTGCTCAATCCCTCACACTGGATTTGTTTGTGCGAACATTAGCCGGTCGACCTGGTGCCAATTCATTTCGAAAAAGTAAGCTGACATGATCAACAAAGCACGGTCGTCATCTTTTGAGCTGAGGATCCCAGACAAGCGTCAGATGCTCCAGCCTCGCCCAATCTTGAGCTCACGCTCAACAGGTGTGGTTCACACGTGCACTGCACGCTGACTATGCACGTGTGTTCAGGCCTGCTTACACTGGATGACCACGTGATGCAAAGCCCATTGGTTTTGCACAGTCGCGCGAGGCAGGACGTACCCAACGTGAATCCTGCCCGACCGCGTGAACGTCTGCTCAGGTAGGGCGAGTACAGCTGTTGATTAAGACTTTTAGTCTGATAGGTCTGCGTCGCGCAGAAGCGCCATAACCGCCTTCAGCAGACGCATAAAAGTCGCGCCCAATCAGCTTAACGTCCGCAGCCGCACATGTTCCCGGGCCAAGAGGCTGCGGCGCCGTCCTTGGAGTGTCTGACTGGTGTTGCAGTGTAATTTTCACGCGGAGACTGCGGCGCCGTCCTTGCTGCACCAGACCGGGGTTCCACGGTTGACCTTGCAGCGTGAAACAGATGCGAGCTGTTGTTGCACGAACATCACTGACAAAAGTCTAGTACACCTGCGAAAGTGGGTGTTTTTTTCACTCACGCCCTCTGGTTGAAGTTCCACTGATATGGAGATCACTGACAAACGCTGTGTCAAGATTCACACTGGTGTTTCATGCCTCCATTGCCAGTCCCACGCTGCAAGGACGGCGCTGCAGCCTCAGCTTGCAAAAAAGCAAAGCCTGAGAACCAGGAAAATCCCGTATGTGTTGAGTCGGCAGTAAAATCAGGTAATGGTGGTCCCTGGGTGTCAATAGAGCGATTTGGTGGCCACGCTAAGATTACAAGAGCCTCAAAGCGAGATTGGTGCCTTGTGGATCGTGGTCCGTGGAGGTAAATCAGGGTGAGGCTTCCATACGAGCCGCCAATCGTGGGAACGCTGCAACAAACCGAGCTTTGAAGGGGCTGATCCAAGATTTGGTTGGACGGTTCCAGCTCTCTGTTTCCACCCTGGGGGGCGACGTCCAAACCGAGCGCTGTCAAAAGTGTTGCGTCGCAAAGAAAAATTTGAATTGTTTGGACTTGATGATGAAAAGGGTGGGTTTTTTTCTGAGGGTAGGGTGCCATCCCCACCCCCATACTGGCACCCTCTGGTTCCACCTTCAGCTGTGGACCAGGGGGATTCAGATATGGCCTCGCAAAATGGGCAGAAACGGCGAAGGCGCAAATACAGCCTGATCCCCTCGCATAACGAAGCCATTTGTCTTGTGGTCGAGTGAACATCCCTCCATATTTGGCGCCTCATCTCAGCGATCCACGCTGGGTTATTTTCGTGTCGCCGGCTTCGCTTCCAGGAAAGCGACCAGCAGCGCTAAAGGTCGCTTTAAAAGGAGAAACTGACCTCAGCGGAACAATGGAACATTGCCACCTGATGATCTGTGTCCGCGGAAGGCGTCTCCCTACATGGCGTGTTTCACAGCAAAGGCGTCACGTGTTGCGTCAACGAAACACGTCAAGCGGCCGTGACGCGAGGACACATTCATATTTACATCAACCGCCATAGCGTACACCGCACACACCCCTCGCACCGTGTATACGTGCGATGAAGGCTCCGTTGACGTTGAAGGGCCCGTTGACTCTGCGTCAATGACGACGAAGGTGGCTCGTCCACCGTGCCACAGACTTCAAACTGTCCAGACTGTTTGCGCCGCTGAGCGACGGTAAGGAAAGCGGTGAAACCTGCGCGGGAGCTCGGGTTCCGAGAGACGGGTCCCCGGACCCTGCTCAGCCATAATTTCCTGTGAAAACAATCCGTCGCCCGTCAAACAGTCCCGATCGATCGTGCGGAAAGAATTGGGGGGAATGTCGGGTGAAATTTCACCTCCGCAATGGGCCTAAAAGTATTGGCTGAGCACAACCTGATTCCTGAGAAGGCAGAAGCACGTGTGTGCTTTGGTGTTTCTGACAAGCGGAAAGACACACACACACAAACACACACTCACACACACACACACACACACACACACACACACACACACACACACACACAAGGGAAGACGTTTGTGTGAATCTCATCTCAGTCGAGTCCTCAGTGAAAAGCATCTTTCACGCAAAACGCATTTGCGGCGCGGTTCAGGGATGTTGGACGCGCCTGTAGAAGCAAGTCCCCGGATCTATCGACCCTCGCGAGGCTAATGGAGCGAACCCTGCGCGGCGGGTGCGGCGGCGCTGACAGTAATGAGCGCCTCGGACACTCTCCAGATCCAGGGGCCGTTCACACTGTGTGCGTCATACACGTGTGGTGTATGTCTGCTGGAGCCAATGGGCGTGTTCGATTGACGCACGTGGCCACCGCCGGCGAAGTGCCTTCGTCCCTGGGTTGAAGAAAGGGAGAGGGTGGAAAACTCAGCTGGCCGCAACGCGCAAATAGAACACGGCCAATGTGAAACTGCAGTGCAAAAGGTGACTGAATATCCACTGCGTTATACGGGGTTGCACTGCATGCGAGGCAACGCCCACTGGTTGAGACAGAGATGCAACGCACGCTGCATTTCATGTGAAGAGGCCCGAACCGTTTCTTCAGTGGAAGTCTGAGTTGGGAACCAGGGTCGTGCACATGGTGATGGGTGTGACGTGAAAGTGGACCTCGTCAGGCCACGCGTCGTGAGGCTGGGTGAGGGAACATGCACACGTGAACTGCACGCAAAATATGACGGGGATCTCACACTCAGAGCAGATTGAGAAGCCGTATTTCGCACCAACGCCAGATGAAATTTTTCATATCAGTTGAGTTTATGAAACCAAAGTAAAATTTTTTTTGTGTCTGAAGTGGTGGAAAAGGCCTTCTCAAACTGTGTTGAGTGTAAGTTGCCATTTCTACAAGTTGATGGTAGATTATCTCAAATGCAATGCATGCACATGCAGTTGAGTGTGAGAAGTGCCACTTGCACACTGTGTTGCAAATGGGGACAAACATGCAGGGAGACAAGATGCCACAGTTGTGGACTTCTCGCATCTACCTTCCTCGGGGGCAGTGTCAAACAGCAGGAACATCTCTCGTGTCCCCCCTGGGTGATCTTTTCTGCCACGCGCCACGGTGCGTGCTTGATGAGCTGCTGAAAGTCGCTGTTCCGCAGAGTTGACAAGGCTCCCCTGTCCTGTGCATTGATTCAGTCACTGTTGAATCTGTTGTCTCCATCTCGCCAACCGCCCGAGCAACACAAGCTACAAATCTGTGATTTTGGTGTTTGTCATTTTCTTCAAAACCCGGTTGTTTTGTGGTCTGAAATTACTAGATAAAAACGACGGAGAGATTGTTCCAAATGAGCGCCTTTGGGAGTGGTCTCTCAGACGGTGGATTCAGGCCTTAATCACACAGGACTATAGCTACGCTCCTGAACACATCAGCGAATGTTTTGTTCACCCGATGAAGCAGTGCAGTGTGAACGCGGCGTCAGTTGGCTGTTGCACGCTGAAAGATCACAGGAACGTTCAGCATTGGAGCAGATCCTGTAGCCACGCCCCACGTCCAGGGTTTCAATTGCTGTAGACAATGCAAATGTTTCCTCAGTCTTAGAATCAGACTTTTTGCATTGTCTTTTTACCTGGCCTGGGATAAAATAACAATGCTTGTCACCTGAATCAGAATCCCCTCACAAATTTAATGAGGCACGTGAAAATTCTTCAAAGCTGGAAAACGACGACGAACCCACCCAGTTCTCAAAAATGGTGTCAGACTTGTTCGTGGATCCAGCTTCTGAAACAGCGCACGAAGCGGATGTTCAAAGACATTTTTCTGCTTTGTTGCGTGAGGGCCCTTTTATGGAGGTTGAACCAATGTTGACCGACGCTGCGGGCCACAACAAACATTTTGCTTGTGACAAAAAGGGGGACAATGCAATAACAGTCGCTTCTGATGTCGTTCTCAATATTGACAGAATGTTGCATTTTAATCCTCCCGTCTTGGACAGGCCGCCCGCAGCTATTGACACAGGCAGATGGGACTGACGGTTCGGGGCCGTTTCACGCTGGGTGCGCCTGTGGAAATCAGTCAAGTCAAAGGGGGCTGGGTAGACGCTCTGGCGCAGCTTCAATGGGTTTGGTGTTGCAACGCCAAGCATGACGCATCCGACGTGAAACACCTCACAACACCCCCACCGACGCAGCCTGAAAGGACTGGGGGTCGGAGCAACGTATGGCGCATCCGGTGTGAAGCAGACTTCGTAATAATTCGTATTGCAGTGTGTGACAGTGTCTCGAGACTCGGCTCTTGTTTCCCTTGGGTCCAGGAGAAGCGGAAGATGACGAGAATAGCCGAAGTGCGTGACTCGCTCAAGAACGATCGTGCGTCGTTACGACCACTTCTATTGTTCCGAGTTCTGTCCTTCCGGTCGGTCTGTCGCCAGCAATTCACGTTTATTCTTGTGCGCATGCGTGTCGACACAGCTCTTCCCGCAGGTGCAAACCAATGGGCGGTGATTTGTTCCGGAAGCTGCGGAAATTTCGCAGATGCTTGGCCAAAAACACACAGCCAATACAAACGTCAAAAATTTCCAATCAAAATGCATCCAACACCCGGCCCAACCCTCCACAGTTGGAGATGCGCTGAGAAAAATCCCAATGTGACACGTGCTTAACTGACCAGAAAATAGTCTCCTTGAAGAAAAAGCTGCACTCAAAGAGAGGCCAGCGTCGAGTCCTGGGAGGAGCATTAGGAACTCTGATTTATTCTCCAATCAATTCCATGTGACATTCACTGCAAGAATAAAGTCAAGAAGTTCTATCTTCATTTCCTGGTATTGGTAAGAAAGTGAAGTGCTCAGATCTTTGAGTCCTCATCTGAGCGCTTCTCGTGTGTGGCACGCAATCGATTTCAATCAAGATTTGTTGGATCTTGAGGGGATAGGAAATTTTTTGATCGCGCTGTGGGGGAAAAGGATTCGGGAATGATGTGGTTCCACCGGAGCCAGGGATGGGGAGGCTCCTGTCACACTGAATGCGTCAAGCGTTGTGTCCCTGTTCAAATGCACAGACTAGCAAACAGATTTTTTGACAGAGATGCAACACAAGAAGCTTTGGTCAACTGTGAGACAAGCCCAGCCAAAATGGGAAAGAAAGCGATCAGACCATTGAAGTTTTGAAGATTGTGCGGCAAAGCTTGTTGTGCTCTGAAACAGAAGGCAAAGGGTTAGTCCATTGTCTCTTCAGTCCAAAACCACGTGCCATGGATGGCTCTTGCAGAGGACCCCCAGTTTGTCACGAACGAGGGTGACGTGCAGACGTTGACACCAGGCTGTTTTAGCAAACAGCTCCGTTGGCGTATCACGTACACATAGAACATAGCCTTCAGAGGCAACTCCTCTGTTATGGAAGAGTCCACAATCAATTTTGAAATAATTCTTGAGTCAGAAACCTGAGGAAGTTTTCTATTTTTTCCTGAAGGTACAAAGTGTTAAAGGGGCTACAAACTCAACTGGTCAGGTTTTGATTACAGAGTGAATTTTTTGGTGGATTCTTCCAAGAGAGGGGGCTTGCATGTGAAAGCTACATGCTATGTGTACGTTTTGCGGCTACGGAGCGTGGTGCTGAAACTCCCCACTCATTAGTCAACATCTCAGCCCCACAATTACGTTTACGCGAATTTGCGTCACAGTTCCAAGACACCCATCAGTGGCGCATTCGTGACTGTGGGATGTTCTCACTGCCACAGCCTCGTTTGCAACAGCAGTTCGCTTCCTGGACGGCGTTTGGTCGTGTCGCATGCAGCGAGACACACGCCGCGATGTCGTGATGCAAGAGAAACGTGAGGCGGGCAGATCTAGACCAGCCACAGCAGCACAGACGCTCTGAGAAGCGTTGAACATTAGGAGCTGCAATATTCTCATTGCGAGTCCATAGGGGGCAGAACCGGGCCCCTGGTCCCGCTCTCCCGAATCCCCCGCCTGCAGAGGCTGCAGTAGATTGGAGTCAATATTAAACGAAAGTGCAGTGCAATAAAATAGGGCCCTCTGATACAATGGAGATTAGCTCAAGTGTTATAAATTGCCTCTGCTCAGCCCTTTGCTCTCCTTTTCTCGGTGCAATGCTCTTTACGGTAACATTTACTCAAACCATATGGACCATAAAGAAGATGAGGCCTTAGTTGCTGCCATTTGTGACTTTCTTCTCGCGGAAAGGCTGTGGACGCGAGGTTGACGTTCGTGTTGCATTGACCATGTGTCATTGAGACATTTGCAGACAGGATGCCAATGCAGCTGTTGTCTTGCGCGCGACAGGCTTCAGGTGTTCACAGATTTGTGTTTTGCGCTGACGTTCAGTCACCGTCAAACGTCGTCGCATATTGCCAGCGTTCACAATGCGTGTCTGTTTTCTGCTTTCAGGTAAGTTCGTGAGTTGGTGCAACAAATCGGGTGAGCTCGTGTTCCAACCGTAAGTACATACACAAACGTTCATCCCTGACCTGTCCCTGCGTCATCCAGACCCAGTCGTCAGATTTCTAGGCATCTCAGTGTTTTCTTTCCTGTACATTTCAAAAGAAAAGCAAATGCACTCGCTGGCCGTGACGCTTTCACCTCCTGACGTCCGAAAACGGTTTGCACTTTGTCGCCCCCCTTCCAACGCCCCAAGAACCGAATCCAAGCTCGGCTGCAGAAAAAAGCCTTCATTCCTTCGAAACATACGTGATCAATGTTCGCGTGGGAGAAGCGGCGGCGGACGGGAGATCAGGTGCCTGATCTCAGATTAGCCGGGTCCCGGGTTGCGTGCCTGTCCGCCTGGCTCCCGTCACCCGGCCGCTCATGCGCAGACGCACCGGAAATTGAGTCGTGATCGCTGTGAACCCCGCGGTCGGCACGTGACCAGGACACATGATGCACACCGGATGCGTCCAGTTTTTAAGCGTGTGGTCGCCCGG
>JAAUXT010149670.1_pt1:0-15000 | contig 16631 bp, 22 predicted proteins | sample 7278171 | NCBI WGS metagenome assembly JAAUXT01 (sample SAMN14350112, study PRJNA611818) | marine sediment metagenome | isolation source: surface marine sediment (1.8m) | place: French Polynesia: Moorea | collected 2018-08 | reverse complement strand
GCGAGGGTGAGCGATAATGAAGGCGTGAGTGAGGCTGGTGGTACACAGCACGTGCAAAGACGCGCTGTGCGCGTTATCACTGTTGAGACTGGACAGAATGTGATGCGAGGACACGCTGGAAAAGGCTTGAGAGCTGTTTACGTGTCACGGCAGTGTGACATGTTTGTGTGTGTGCTCATGCTCTGGATAAACAGGGGATCAGTATGCGGTGTGCAGCAGTACCGTACAATGCTCCCACTAGTGGGTCATCGCAGCCAAAAACAGCGTGGCTCGAGTGGTACTGAGGGTGTGAGAACTTGAGTGTACCCTGTCCCAACAAATCCTGGACCCCTACCTCACCACCTACAATGCCAAAAATTCTGTGTTGCTCTTGTATGGCCTGTCCACTTTCCCATAGACTGCATGTGTTTAGAATTTTCACAGCAGCATCATTTTCACACCCAAGAAAAACCTGGGCCTGCCAAAAAAGTTGGGGATGGCCATTCGAGGAGCGGCACCCACACTGACAAATGTTCTTGTTTGTTGCTGCAGACCACAAAGTGTACATCTGGCATTCCCGGCGGGAGCAGCCGATCCAGGTGCTCGAAGGTCACAGTCGTACGGTGAACTGTGTGCACTGGAACCCGAAGCTGCCCAGCATGCTCGCGTCCGCGTCCGACGACGGCACCGTCCGAATCTGGGGCCCCGCAGATGGGTCGGCCATGCCGCCGCCTCTCCCAGCCTCGTCCACTTCAGGTGCGTGTGTGTGTGTGAGGTATGCGTGCATCTGAAGCTTTTTGCGGTTTAGCGTGCGTGCGTGTGAGAGGTATGCGTGCAGTGACTTGCCCTCTGCAGACGGGTCGGCCACGCCGCCGTCTCTCCCAGCCTCGTCCACTTCAGGTGCGTGCGTGTGCGTGAGGTGTGCGTGCGTGCATCTGAATCTTGAGTTTAGAATGTGTGTGTGCGTGTGCGTGTGTGAGAGGTATGCGTGCATCTGAAGCTTGTTGCAGTTCAGGTGGGTGCGTGCGTGCGTACGTTTGTGTGTGCGTGCGTGGGTGCGTGCGTGCGTGTGAGGTATGCGTGCATCGGAAGCTTGTTGCAGTTCAGGTAGATGCGTGCGTGCGTGCGTGCGTGCGGTATGCGTGCAGTGACTTGCCCTCTGTGTGCGTGCTTCTGAAGCTTTCTGCAGTTCAGGTGCGTGCGTGTGTGAGGTATGCGTGCTGTTGACTTGGTCGCTGAGTTTGATGTGTGCGTGCAGTGACGATCTCTGAGGTGTGTGTGTGTGTGTGTGTGTGTGTGTGTGTGTGCATAGATCTGAGCCTTTCTCCAGTTGAGCATACGTGCGTTTGTGCGGTGTGCGTACACGTATCAGTGTATGCGTGCGTGTGTGTGCGAGAGAGAGAGTTTGCGTGACAAATGTAGGAATTTATGACTGATCAGTTTGTTGGTTGCAGGTTTGCATTCACACGCGTCAGATCGCAACACTCCTGTATAACATCGGCTCCTTCCCCTGTTGCCGCGCAACCGCCGCCGCCGACGCAGCCAACCTAGCAACAGGTCGCAGCGCCTAGCAACCACGTCACACGTCATCAGAAACGTCCTCCAGTTGTCGACGGATCAAAAACTGCGCAAGATGCAATGTTATTTCTCCATTGGAAGAAAGGACGCGCGTTTCTAACACGGAATCCAAGAAGTTTTCTGATTGTCATGTCCACCAAGCAACTAGTCATCAACCAAGAATTTTCAGAGGAAAATGGAAATGGTCCGAATTTGTACCGTCGACAGCCGAATGTGGAATGATACAAGGATATCCAGGGCGGATCCCGAACTCCGTCGAGAATGAGACCTCTTGACACCGGCCATTGCAAAAATTTGGGTGGGAATATTTTTTGCCGGGGGGGGGGGTGTTGACAGGTTTCTGGGTCCGCCGCTGCATCACAGAGAGTGTAGAGAAATGAGTGCTGCACCACGTGGTTCTGTTGGAGGAAATTGATTGACAGTCGCACAAATCACGTGTCCAGGTCCAGTCACGTACAAGGCCGATTTCACACGAGATGCGTTGCGTCTGTGCGCAGGTCTGTTCTGGGTGTGTGCGCATGTCAGAGACGTGAGGACGACGCTGGATTGTGACGTTGCGCATGCGCAGCGCTGTCGCAGGTGGCGCGCGGGGCGGGGAACCCGCGGGTTATGCAACCGAGGCCCGTTCCACCCCTGGGTCCCTAACGCGTTGCGTCCCTGTTCACCAAGAGGCGCTGCGTCGCCATGGAAACGAGGGACGCAGCGCACGAGGCGATTCCAGCGGGAACGAGGCCGAATGCAACGGACTGTATCGGACGCACACTGAGCGAGCGGATGCGGACATTTTCACATCGCTGCTGCAGCAGCGCCATCTTTGGAAGTACTGGACAAAAAGTCACGTGAACACGGATGCGATTGAGAGAATGGAGCAGTGAGTCAACCAAAGGAACAAAGGATTTTAGGATGCCAGAAAGCAGGGTGTGTGTTTTCTTTTGTGGGCTCTGCAGTCTCAACGTGGAAACGACCCTGGATGAAGGTGGGCCCTGGATACAAGGATGTAATGGACTGTGCAGAAGCATGAGAAATTTCAATGCCGACAAGCAACGACAGAAATTTGACCAAGGCTGAAGGAAAGGATTTGTCTTCGCGAAAACATTCGGACTCAGCGAGTTTGGATTGACCCAACAAATGTGTTCTTGATGCTCAAGCGCTTGAATAATGTTCTTTCAAATTATTGTGCATATTTCGATCAAAATTCAAGAGATTTGATTGTGCGTGAAAATGTTGATCGCGAGTAGGAAATTCTCACTGTGTGATGGCAAGGATGATTGGAAGACACTGCATCAGGGAGTCGAAGAGTCGCAGCGCGTCGCTCATTGTGCGGCCTCCTTAACTTAACGACTCGTCGCGTCGTGTGTGTGTACATAAGGAGACTGGAAACTTTTAAAAAATTTTCCACTGTGAAAATTTCCATGTGAACAAAACATTTGGGCCCCTGTTTCACCGATGTTTGTGGCGACGATTGCGTGAGGATTGTTTCGCACTAGGGGGCGCCGTGCGCTGCGAGCGGGTCAATGGGCGCTGCGTCGTTGTCAAGACAACAGCGTCTGTTGAAGACGCACAACACGCGACGCACCCAGTGCGAATCCAGCGTCAATCGTCCCGCTGAACAAACGTGGGTGAGAGAGGGTTCTGCGGGGAGAGGCGTGACCGGCGTGTATCTGTACAGAAAGTGTGGTTATGTACTGGGCGTGTATGGAGTGAGTAGAGATCTACTCGAACCGTTTTTTATTGTGAGTTGCTGCGTTCCTAGTTCATGACCCCGTATTTTTTGCGGTGTGTTCACATGACCCCGTAGTTTTTGAGGTGTGTTCACACTGGAGGCGTCACGCGTTATATCCCGAGGTGCAGTAACGTCTTCAGGCACACGCATGCTAAACCGGAAGTATCTTCGCCAACGCGCGAAAAAGGCGCAAGGGGAGAAACACTCGGCGACATAATGCGTGGCGCATTCAGTGTGAAACAAACCTCAGACCCGAATTGAAAACCCGCCTTTTGTCCGATAACCATGACCAGAAATAGGGACTCGGGATTGTGTGTTTTGCCCGCATCGGAAGCTGTTCACACAGAAGCGAAGGGAGGCCGGGTCCACGCTGGGTGCGTCATGCTTTACGTTTCGCTTGTTGTGGACACAGCGTGTACCCACGTGACAACGCAATGCGTACGTCGTGTCCTGCAGAGGAACGCAACGCGTGACGCATCCCGTGTGGGCCCGGGGTGAAGGTAAAGGGAAGCTTGGCACACGCTGGGTGCGTCATGCGTTGCATTTCACCTGACGTGGGCACGGGGTCTTATCATGACGCAGCACAGGGACGCGACGCGTGACGCATCCCGTGTGAGCCTTGTCTGAAGGCACGTTCACACCTGTAGCGGGGCATCTGTTGGTCTGCGTTTGTGGGTCGCGATGGCACGGCGTGGTCTCCACTGACCAAGACAGCATTATAGTTGAACTATTGACTGAAGGGTTTCACCGTGTCGCTGCCAGAGAGCCAAATTTCATCGGAGACTGCGTCAAATGGGGAATCAGAAACATCGCAGAACCGCTTCAGGTGTGGATGTGGCTTGTGACCTCGTGCCATATGCGACATTCTTGACATCGTGTTCAAATTTGGAAGCAACGGGAGTTTTATAGTGGTAAAAACAGAACTGGATTCTGTGTGGTGGCCTGGTTCACACCGGACGCGTCATGCGTCGCGTTCTTCGTGACGCGCAGGGAGGGACGCAGTGAATGACGCATTCAGTGTGTACGAGGCTCCCTCATTGAACAGTTGGAATTGTCATGTGCAGCGCTCACCGTGATCAGTTCTCAATTGCTGTTTGTGATCGACACAGAGCACAGAAAACTGCACCATGAGGGAGCCTCTCATTCGCGGTGTTTGGGTGTGGGAAGAAAGGCCTTAGGCCGCTTGTTTCATACTGGATGCATTTGCATTGCGTCCCCGAACGCAGCTTTCACTGGTACAGAGACGCAGCACGTGACGCGTCCAGTGTGAATCTGGGAACAGTGAAAGTAGATCCAACGTGTTTCAGGGTAAGTTCGTCTCCATGGAAACCCGCAGATGTTCTACTCACAACTGTGTGTCCCGGGGGGGGGGGAGGCGTGAGGAGTTTGAGGAAAGACGAGAAATTTGGGTTGTGGAGGTGGTACCCCCCCCCCCCCACCAGGGCACATCGTGTGAGCGGAACTGTGGTGAAGATTGCGCGTGGCGAAGTAAGACGAGAGGAAGTGTGGAATTGATCACTCACTCCACTGTGTGCTTCAACGTGTGACCTTTGGTTGGAATTGCATGTACAGATGACAGACCGTATGTATGACTGAACAGTGTGTTTATCCGATGCGACTATGACTTGTGTTGAAATTGCGATGACTGTGACTCGTTTAGGCAATTGTGAGTTTCTGGAGCTTGTGTTGGTCTATTCAGGAAATAGTTTTCAACGGAAGTGGGGATTTGGTTCCGAGTTACCCGGGCGACGCTGGTAGGCCTCGCTCACACTGGGTGCGTTTCACGATGCATTCATCCCTGGGCAGGTCAGGGGGTGCAGTTTCCGCCCATGTGAGCCCAACTTTGAAGACCCAACGCAAGACGGGTCCAGTGTCAACCCGGGAGTTTTTTTTTCTGCTTAGCTTTTGTTTGACCTCTTTTTTTCGCTGTTTTGCGGCCTTTTTATTTCTGACATTCCGGAATTCTATTTTTGAGTTTGGAGGTTTCCGTGTCCTCTAGCGAATCTGGACAGTTTGAGTAGTGTCTGAACGATAGAGAAGAATCCCTGCATCTTGAGCCTGTTTCACACCGGACGCGTCGTGCGTTGCGTCCCTCAGCGCGGTGCGTTCTGGGACGCAGCGCGTTCCTTTGCCCGCGACGCAACGCCCAACGCAGGGACGCAACGCACGACGCTGTGACGTCACGACGCTGTGACGTGTGCAGCGGGTTTTCCTGATCGATTGATTGATGTTTGCCGACTGATTGACAGTTTGATTGACACATGCGTTACGTTCTCTCCTCAGACAAATATGAATCAATAAATTTGTCAAGTTTTATCCGTCACAAGGTCACAAGGTTCACAACGGACGCGTCACACGTCACGTGTCAGTGGGGAGTTTTAGCAGCACACTCCGTAGCAGCAAAACGTACACATCACACATAGCTTGTAGATGCATTTCCCCTGTTCTGGAAGAGTTCACAGAAGTGAATACAGACAAATATTTACAGTATTTTTGAAACCAAACTTAAAGTTTGAGAGCCTTTGGAAACTAGATAATTTCAAGAAAAAATAGATTCTTTGTGTTTCTCACTCAAGAAATTCTTATCAAGTCAACATGTGGACTCTTCCAGAACAGAGGAGTTGCATGTGTGAGCTGCGTGTTACATCTATGTTTTGTGGCTATGGTGCGTGCTGCTAAAACTCCCAAATGGATGCTGCGTCAGCGCTCTCGACACAGCGCCCATTGGCGTTATAGCGACAACGAAAGACGCATCCAGTGTGAAGTCTGCCTCACCGGTCGTATCCGTTGAAGGCAGCTCCGAACAGGGAGTGATGTACGCACGAGCACAACAGAACGTCTCAATCAGTGACCATTTATTTCTCCAATTTGTTTCCGTTGCAAAAGTTCACAAGTTCGAGATTGTTTCCACGTGTTCAGCAGGACCTCGGTTTACTTCAGCCAAGATACGTACATTCCCGAGTGTTTCAGTACTTGATGTTTCTGCTTCGGAGGGTTTGAAAATCTTGCTTTTATTTTACGAAGAATAGTTTTCATGTTTCCGATTTTTTTCTGCGTTTTCACATTGCTTGGGTTTGGAAGGGGCTCACAGTCACTGAACACAGTGGTTGTTTGATGTCTCGTTTGTTTTCGAAGACGCGCCCCGATCATGGGTTCGTTGTTTCCCTGGTTGCTTGGTGTCGTTTCAGGCTACGTCCCAGGTTCGCTGTTTCTCTCACGCAGGATGGTTGTTTCTCAAGTTTGGATTTGTCACAGGTCGGTTGCACTCCAGTTTGGTTGTGGTCACTTTGGTTGTGTCACAATGCACGGTTCTATCACAGCTGGGTTGTATCACAGGTGGTTGTGTCACAGTGTTTTGAGGTTGCGGTATCACAGATAAAAGTGTGTTTCGTCTGGCTTCTCCGAGAGGAATCTTTGAGGCTGGTGGTTCTGCTGAGGGTTGTTGGGTTGCTTCTTTGTTCCAGAAAGTTTCTCAATTCCACGTTGCTTCCCCCAAAGTTCCCCGTGATCGTTTGCGAACGCCTTTGAAGATCCCACCGCTTGATGCGTCTCGGTGGCGTTGGTGGTGACGGCGTTGTTCGGGTGACGGCGTTGTCTCAGATTTTGGCGACGGCGCAGTCGAGTCCGGCGGCGGTGTAGGGGAGGCTGGGCACGCCCGGGCGCCACGCGCCGCTCACGCAGTCCCAGCACTCGACGCTGGCGAGGCACGACGGACTCGGGGACCGGATTCCGCCCACCTGAAAACGAGGCAGCGACGCCGTCAGGCCGGGAACGGCGTCGTGTGTTCCGCGTCTGCGCAACGGACGCTGCGTCGCTGAGTCGACGCAGCGCCCATGGCAACCCATTTGCGACTTTCAACACGGGTAAATCGCAAACGCAACCCTTGGATACGTGGCACCACGACATAACTTTTGACAAAATTGCAATTGGGTTTTCCTTCCCTTGTTTTCTTGCAAGAACAAACGTACCACAGTCCTTTGGAACACCGTACGAGCTTGTTTGGGAACAAAAACACAATTAATTTGAAAAGGGCTCTTGAACAGGACGCGATTTTCTCCAGTTTTTGGGGTCAAGCAGCAGCCCAAAATGAGGACAGTGGTACAATTTCTGGCAAACTGACCAAAACATGGAGCCCGACCCCACCCTTGCGCACCAACAGTCCCCGTGTCCCCTTGGCGTTTACTCACCACGTAGATGTGCGAGTCGATGGCGGCGCAGCCGGCGTCGTGGCGCGCCGTGCCCATGTTGGCGACGTGCGCCCACGCGTCGCGCGCCTCGTCGTACTGCAGCACGGACGCGAGCGACGCGACGCCGTGCGCCGTGGACTTGGTGCGTCCGCCGATCAGGTACAACCTGCGTACAGGGAGGGGCGTTAGAAGCGGAAGGCGCCTTCGGTTTCGACACAGAATTGAGAAATTACGAGTAGGTCAGACAAGTTTCGGAATTGCGGAAAAAGAACTAGTGAAGTGTACTATTCTCAATGATGGAATTTCCGCTTTCCAAGATTTTGCATTCTTCTTCAGTGCGAGAATCTCAAGCAACATGGAGGTAATATTGATCTGCCCCTGTCAACACTGACCTGCCCCCTAAGCAACACTGACCAGCCCCCCAGCAACACTGACCTGCCCCCTTGGCAACCTTGACATGCCCCATAGCAACACTGACCTGCCCATAGTAACACTGACCTGCCCATAGCAACGACGAGGCTGGCGTGGCAGCGCGGCTCCGGGAGGCGGTGCTTCGGGCTCCACGTGTTCGTCGCGAGGTCGAGTACCTCGACGTTATCCATCACCGGAAGTGACCCGCGTCGCGAGTTGTAGCCGCCGACGACGTACAGTTTGTTGGCGTGTACCGTGCACGCTGCGCCCACCTACAGTGAGAGGGCAGGTTCAGGGCGGGTTCACATGTATCCACCCGTGTATGAGACACACCATATTTCCCCAAAATTGAGTGTCGAAAGTGGAACTGCGTCTTGTACATAGATATGAGTTTTCATTGTTTCAATAGAACAGGAATACCACCAAACCCATCTCACTCTGCGGCAGGTCCCTCTGCCCCACGCCAATATCCTCCCCCCCCCCCCTCAAGACACACTGCCCAACCCCACCTCAACCCCACCCACACCCACACCCGTGTGACCCACTCGCCCAACTCACCTTGCCCCCGCTGGGCATGCTCGCGACCACGGTCCACGTGTTGAACCTGGGGTCGTAGCGCTCGATGGAGTCGAGTCGGTTGCGGTTCTGGTCCTCTCCTCCGACTGCGTACAGACACGTGCCGTCCGCTGTGGGAGAGAAACAGCCGTGGGTCAATCAACACACCAGGTCCATGCAAGAATGTGGGCATATGCACACACATAAGCTCAGCTGTCTGCCAATGACAGTTTACACACACATGCACACACACACACACACACACACACACACACACACACACACACACCCCTTTCCTTTTCACTCTCCTCAGATACATCCTGTTTGACACACTTTCTCAAAAGGACAGACAGACAGACAGACAGACAGACAGACAGACAGACAGACAGACAGACAGACAGACACAGTACTCACCGCAGACGGCGAGGTAAGCGCGCGCGCTGTTCATGTCCGCGGCGCGGCTCCAGCTGCGGGACTGCAGGTCGAACACGTGCACCGTGCGGATCGCGTCGCCAAGGTGACCTGCAACAAACGCGCGTCCGCAAATAGACCGGGAGCTCATGTTTCACAGTGGACACGACACGTCAAGTCAATGGGGATCCGCTGTGTTCGCGACAACGCCGCACCAGCGAAAAGTGCAGAGACGCGACGCACAACGTACGTGAAAGAGGACAGTGGCGAGTTTTTGCAAACAGCCCGTTTGCGTTTTCAGGGTTGCCAGCTGTTTGCTAAAACTTCCCCAATGTCGTTGAAATCACGGTTGCTTGACGTCCTCACGTACCCTGGATGTTGGGAGTGTAGATGGCGCCTCCGATGACGTAGAGCTTGTCGTTGAGCACGGCGACGCCGTGGTGATGCGTGTTGTGAGGGAGTGACGTCAGCTGCGACCACGCCGACGAGCCTGCGCGCAGAGGTGTGAACACGTGACGTGATGACGTCAAATTTGGGGTGAGGGACAGAGAAACAGGAACCATGGCAACCTGTCCGTCAAACTCTCAAAGACGTTGTATGTCCTCACTCCACTCACTCATGAACCCGGGGAGATGGGACTTATACCCCACCCCCCAACACACTCGTCCTTACACCGGCCCCAACCCCAACATGTACACGCACGCACACACGCACGCGCACACATCTCGCCCGCACACGCGTACCTGGGTTGTACTGGTAGACGGCTCGCCCCGGGATGTTCGAGTCGGATGTCTCCAGTTCGACTCCCCCGACGGCCACCACCACCAACATCCCCCCGCTCGTTCCTGAAAGTTCCGTGACACAACATGTTCGTTTGGTGAGAGTTGTTCTGTTCATTGACCTTGGCATCAAACCGGCCCTCAACAGAACCTCAGCACTGTTCCACTCACTGCTTTGTGTGACTTACACAGAACAACCACCCAGGCGTGAAAAATACTGGAAATCCTACTTGTCCTCCAAATATCTTCGACTCACGTGCACGCCATGGGCCAAATTGAACTACGCGTGAACGAATGTGTTTTCTTCATGCGCCAAACATGCTCAAAATGTGCATCACCCAAACAGACGTTGACTGTTGCACGGGCGTCGCTTCACATACCTGCGGGCGTGAAGTGGGCGACGCTGGTGAAGGTTGGGTGTGACGGGTGGAGTGTGGTGGCCCCACCCACGCCCACCATCACCCCGCTCATGGGCGGAGGCTGCTGCTGCTGCTGAGGCTGTTGTTGGTAGTGGGTGGTGGCGGAGGGCGCGAAGTGTGTGGAGTGGCCCGCCCCGTGCTGCGTGAGGGCGCTGTGTGTGCTCTGACTGAACGACGTGGCGCCGAAATGCGATGATGATTGGGCGCCGGGGCCGTGTTGGTTGAGGAATGAGACGCGACCTGTTCCTCCCACTGGAGTCGGGTTGGTGGATACCGTGTTGCTGGCCAGATTCTGATTGGTGTACGCTGTGTGATGCTGATTGGTCAAAATTCCAGCGGGTTGCGTTGGGTTGGTCAGAATACCAGCAGGTTGCGTTGGGTTGGTCAAAATTCCAGCGGGTTGCGTTGGGTTGGTCAGAATACCAGCAGGTTGAGTTGGATTGGTTAAAATTCCAGCGGGCTGAGTTGGATTGGTAAAAATTCCAGCAGGTTGCGTTGGATTGGTCAAAATGGAGGTATGATGGCTTTGATTGGTTAGAATGCCTGCAGGCTGCGTTGCATTGGTCAGAATTCCAGCAGGTTGAGTTGAGTGGGTTAGTATGCTCGGTGGAGGGTTGTTGTTGGTGAGTATGCCCGGAGGCTGGTTGGTCGGAGGAGCGAAGGTTACTGTTGGGGCGGGGCCCCCGCCCGGGTGGTGCAACTGCAAAGAGGAAAGAGAAACATCCACATTCTGAATGAGCTTGAGCCTGGTTCACACAGTGTGCCCCTGTGCAACCAAGTAACAAATGATACACACAGCGCGTCTTGTGGGACAGAGACCTCACCTGGGTGCGCTCTCATCAACGGTATGTCCCCCCCCCCCCACCTCAGCTCCACAGCCACTCACCCAAATCAGCCCCACCCACCCTTCTGCACACACACACACACACACACACACACACACACCTGTGATGGATGCATCTCTCTCGGTCTGGGCGGAGGGAGGCTGTTCTGCCAGGTCTTGTCCACCCCTCCCGCCGTCTCGCTGTACAAGTTGCTGTTGAATAGCGCCGTCGTCCCCAACTGAACAGAAACCAGGAAAAACGCCTTTGAAAAAATTTGTCAGCACAGCTTGGAAATCGGCGCCTTTTGTCTTTTCCCAATCCATGACATTTTTGGGATGCGTCGTTTGGTAGCAGAGACCGACTGTCAGGCTCATCCTTTCTCTGTCAACGAGGCTTCCATGGCGACGTATGCACAAGAATCGAACCACTTCACGCGTGCGCAACACGTGACGCATCACATGGGCCCCGGCCACACGTACCTGCGAGGCGGCGGCCGTCGTGCTGAGGTCGGGGTGCGGGGCCAGGTAGGTGCTGAGGCTGGCGCCGGCCGGCAGTGCGGCCCCGCCTCCGGCCAAGGGGCCGCCCGGGGCCCACAGGTCCCCGTCAAGCGACATCATCCGCATCGCGTGGAACGACATGGCTGTGTAGAGCATCTGGAAGCACTCCTGCAGACACAACAACAACAACGCACTGTCAGCACCAACAGCGTATTGATTCAAGTTTGCGTTTGGAATACAAAGGCGCAATTCAACGGCTCCACTGTGGAAGTTGCGAGGACAAAGTCATGAAGGCAAGAATTTGTGCGTGTACTTGCACAGACCCAGACTTTTCAGCCACATTCCTTGCTGTTTTGGTGACGCATGTATTTTGCGCACTCAGGTTCACCACAACCCGAAACACAGCCTCACTTTCACAACGATCAGGCCTGTTTCTCAAAAGATGCGTCACGCTAAAATTCAATGCGCTGTGACACAAGTAGATCTGCACGAGGCTTCTTGTTCTAGGGACTGACTGGCCTGACGGGAGGTCTGAACACTGACCATGGATTCGGTGACGAGCTGGACCTTCTCGACGTGGTTGATGAGGTCCTTGGGCGATATCAGGTGGAAGTTGATGAGTCTGAAGAGGGACGGCGCGAAGGGGCGCCGCTCTGCGCGGCGGTAGTCGATCCACCGCACGACCGCCAGGAACACCGCCAACTCGCCCACCTGACGGCAAAAACGTCGAGTACAAGGGGAGTGACCTCGGAGACGAAAAGACGAAAGATGCTGAACCACTCAGGCCGAACGCTGGACGTACGCACGCTCTCACGCACCAGGAATCCGAGCTCACCCACTTCCTGCGCGACACTGAGTGACCCACGAGGTCGCTGTGACCCAGTTTCCTGCGATTTACTCACCTTGCGCGACACCTTGTGTTCGGAGAGGAGGCGGATGAGGCGGTCCCCGGAGATCATGAGGAATCCGTCCGTGTTGATGACGTCACCAAAGTGCGCCGACAGGAAGAGGTCGAGACGCGACGCCAGGTCGACGAGGCGGTGGCGCGCCGCGATGTCCATGAACGGGAACAGGGTCAGGATGGTGATGTTCCTGCGGCGCAATGGGAAAATGAAGGTCAGTGGCGACGTTTTGGGATTGCGTGCTTCACGGATTCACGCGCGGAATCTTTGGTCGAGTGCACGGGGCATCCCAAAAGACTCTGACTCAAATTCAGAGGTAAAAGTCTCTTGGGTCAGGAGAGCCGCAACCAACACCAGACTCCAAAATGAAACCCAGCTCCCTGTTCAATAGTTCAACATTTTGTTGACTGTCCCTGTCAAACCAACGGGGCCGGGATAGGGTCCAGGTCCCCTGTAAACTGTTTGCAATTGCCCACGCCATCTGCACTTTCCTAACCTTGGCAGTGTCCTTGGCAGTGTCTGCAGAAACAAAAGGTTTCCAATCTTGTGTCACTTTTTACAAGTTGGAGCTGGGTTATTTTTCGTTGGTACTTCGCAGTGATTTGCCCTTGACGTCCTGGGGCATGCACTTACCCACTGAGGTAGACGATGCAGAAGTTGCGAATGTGTGCGAAGTCGAGCTCGGTGGCGCAGGTCAGCACCTCGCCGACGTTAGCGGGCGTCAGCGCCAGGTCGGTTGTGTAGACAAAGAGCAGAATGGCGTGCACGGACTCTCGCGAAAACTCGCGCACGTCGATGGTCATGAGCTCCGTGACCGGGTAGGCGGAGAACTTGGATGATAGGAGCTCGCTGTACGCGCCCAGCGCCACCTGGAGAAGGAAACAAAATGTAGATCTAGATCTGGTCCTGCCTTTGCTGTTTCTAAAGGACTGAGAAACAACGTTCCTGGGAAATAGGTTTTGCAGTCGAGCGTCGAGACAGAACTGAAGGTCTCTGGGATTTCATTTCAGTGGATGGTTCTGTTTTGGGTGTGGCAAAGATCTTTCAAAAGAGGGATATTGACAGGAAAATCTCACCTTGTGTGCAAACAGACGTTGTCCTCCACTGCATTCCAGTATCACGTCACATAACTTGTTGTTTTGCCATAAATCATACATGTATTTCAAGACTTTTCTGGCTCCTTCCAACATGACCGCTTGTTTGTCATTGGCTGTCAACAGAGCCTGAGATGAAGACTTAAAAACGTGCGTCACTTGGGGATTAAGCCCGCCATCTGGGCGCACAAACGAAGAAGCCATTCTCTGGCTTCAACGTCAGATATTTTTTGGCACAAATTTCCCCCCTTATTTGGGGTAAATTGACTAAAAACCGGGTGTTTTCCAACCCCTGCCGATGTTGTCTCCGTTGCCCCCTCCCGTTGATGACGTCACGATTTGCTGCGTAGCGACGAGACGTTCGATGTAGCTCAACACAAAATCCAATTTGACGGTTGACATGTAACGCTACAAAACTTCACTCTATTTTTCGAAAAGCAAGAATTCGACAAACCCCAAAACCTGGAATAAAGTTCTCTCGAAGAATGCAAGTGGACTTGCGGATCCATAGGCTACCACCTTCAAGCCCGTTTGACCCGTTTGTGTGCAAAATTTACGCGTTGACAAAACTTCTCAAAGTTCACCCTCTTCAGATCACTCACTGCCAAAACCATTGGGACCCTGAATTTTGTTTCATCAACTTGTGCGCAAAAAGTAATTTTCTGAATTTGTGTCCGAACCCTTCAAAATGACGTGTTTGTTGTGGTGACTTTCTTTTTTTCAAAAAAGAAAAAAAAATTGCGCCTGAAGATAAGAACTTTTCCATCTTTGGTGAAATCGCTGCACTTGAAAAATTCAAGAATCCCTTTCAAAATTCGATTGACGACACACTCTGAACGCGTTGAGTCTGTTTATTTGGAGTGAATGCGTCGATCCAGGTCCCCTGGATCTCATTTCGCAAAATCTCCTGAATGCGCTCTTCGCGATAGTCGAATCTTGTGAACCGAAAACGTGAAGCGCATCTTTCTCCGGCAGCTGCGCCGTCAATTCACGCACCTGGAACCGCTGGGGCACAGGTGAGAGTCTGTCCACACGGCATTGTGTTCGCTTGAAGGACCAATCTTTTGCAGTCGATCACAGGGCAAATCTCGGGACAAGTGGCAGGTCCCCTGTCTCCCGAAAATGTTTCGATTTGCACCAAGCATGCGATTGCACCGCAGCCAGAATCTGGGTGCAAAAGTTTCGAAGTCAGCATTGTTGCAAGAAGAATCAAGAGATGAAGAGCTTTCACAACAGGCAATCTGAAAATTGCGTACACATTGCACTGTGAATCTCACACCAAAGAAAGAGTCACATCACAGAGCCGGCCCACCCCCTCAGCCCACTCCTGGATCCGCCGGAGGACGCTCCTGAACCTGCGTCCCTGGACACAGCTTTGCTGCGAGCGTCTCCGCCAGGGCGCGCAGCTGCTGCGCGTGCGCATGCGCCGTGAGCACGTGACCGGGCGACGATGCGACGCCGCGCAGCGCGTCAGCCTCCACCGCGCCACCTGGTGGAAGAAACGAGACGCGTTCGACTCCCAAGTTTCATATCCCACCTGCGATTTCATTCTCGCGTGCCGGCTGCGTGGGGGGGGGGGGGGGGGGGGGGGGGGGGGGGGGGGGGGGGGGGGGGGGGGGGGGGGGGGGGGGGGGGGGGGGG